>Ga0210389_10000042_pt1 | contig 119665 bp, 113 predicted proteins | sample IncBWH28OmetaG_FD_160127 | JGI IMG/M metagenome (GOLD analysis project Ga0210389, IMG submission 160127) | Forest soil microbial communities from Barre Woods Harvard Forest LTER site, Petersham, Massachusetts, United States - Inc-BW-H-28-O ...
TCTTGTCCCGTGTCTCTCATCAATCAACTCGGTTTTCGCTTTCAGCCGCCGGAGCGGCGGGTGTGGACGGTGCGCGGCCTGGTTGCGGCCGTGCGTGCGCTGGTGGAGCGGGAGTATTCCGATGCGTGGGTGGAAGGCGAGATCTCGAATTTTCGCGCGCCGGATTCCGGGCATCTTTATTTCACGCTGAAGGATGGCAACGCCCAGATTCGTGTGGTGATGTTCAGTTCGAAGGCGCGGCTGCTGAGGTTTCGTCCGGCGGATGGAATGCAGGTAGTAGTGCGCGGGCGCGTGACGATTTATGAAGATCGCGGCGAATTGCAGATTGCAGCGGAGCACATCGAGCCGAAGGGAGCGGGCGGGTTGCAGGTTGCGTTCGAGCAACTGAAGGCGAAGCTGGAAGCGGAAGGATTGTTCTCTCCGGATCGGAAGAAAGCGATTCCGACCTTGCCGTCGCGAATCGGAATCGTGACTTCGCCGCAGGCTGCGGCATTGCGGGACATCCTTAACATTCTGCAGAGACGGCATCACACGGCGAATGCTGTGATTTATCCAGCGCAGGTGCAGGGAGACTTTGCCGCTGCTGAAGTGGCTGCCGGCGTACGGTACTTCAACGAGTGCCGCGGCGACGAGAGCCGCAGCGTGGAAGTAATTATTGTGGGCCGCGGCGGAGGGTCGGCGGAGGACTTGGCCGCGTTCAATGATGAAGGGCTGGCGCGGGCGGTGGCGGCGTCTGAAATCCCAGTGATTTCCGCGGTTGGGCACGAGACGGACTTCACAATCGTGGATTTTGTGGCGGACCTGCGGGCTCCGACGCCTTCGGCGGCGGCCGAGTTGGTCATACGCTCGCGCGTGGAAGTAGAAAATCAAGCGGAGGCAGTGACCGAGCGGTTGGTGCGGGCGATGGAGCGGCTGCTGTTGGAGGCTCGTCACGCGCTGACGGAACGCGCGCAGCATGGGGCATTCGCGCGCATGATGGATTTGATCCGGCAGAGGCAGCAGAGGGTGGATGATCTCACCTACCGGCTGGAGCGTGGCGAGCGGCAAGTGCTGGAACAGATGCGGCGGCGGTGGGAAACGGTTTCGGCGGCGGTGCGCCATTACGATTTGCGGCGCGTGCTGGCTGGAACTCGCGGAGAACTTGACGCCGGGACTGCGGCGATGGCGGCGGCAATGCGCAATCAATTGTTGCTGAATAAAGTTCGCGTCGAGCGCATGGCCAGAGCTCTGGAGATGCTTTCGCCGCTAGCGATTCTGCAGCGGGGATACGCCCTGGTGTTCGACGGTGCGGGGCAATTGGTAAAGGATGCGTCGCAGGTGAATTCGGGGGATGAGATCAGGGCGCGTCTGGCGCGGGGAGAGATTCGGGCGACGGTCAAGAGAACCGCCGGCGACACGGCCAGCTAGAAAAATCCATAAATCACAAAAACGTTAATGTTGAGGCCAGAAGACGTTTCAGAATTGCTGACGTGGGCCCTGCATTAGAATGTAGGGTTCTGTCGGGCTGAACTTCGCGGATGAGGAGAAGCGGTGACGTTACTGCTGACGCCATGGTCGAGATTGTCGAGGCTGTCGTTTACGGTGCTCGACATTCTGCTGGTGGCGTTAATCATTTACGAAGTGCTGGTGATGATCCGGGGAACGCGTGCGGCGCCCATGCTGGCAGGCCTGGCGGCGGTGGCGGCGGCTTTCTACCTGGCGCGGATCGGCGAGTTGGCGACGTTGAATTGGCTGGTGAGCCACTTGCTGCCCTACATCGTGTTCGCATTGATTGTGGTATTTCAGTCAGAAATCCGGCACGTGCTCTCGGATGTTGGGCGGCGAGTGAGCTTTCTGCGCGGGTCGGCGGTGGAAGGGGATTCGTACGACGACATCGTGCTGGCGGCGAATTTATTTTCGCAGCATCAGACCGGCGCGCTGATCGTGATTGAGCGCGAGATCGGATTGCGGACGTATATAGAGAGCGGCGTGGCGATGGATGCACGGCTTTCTTACGATCTGCTGGCCACGATTTTTCGTCCGAGCGCGCCCTTGCACGATGGAGCGGTGATCATTCAGAAAGATCGCCTGGCGGCGGCGGCATGTTTCCTGCCGCTGTCGATGAACCCCGTCTTGTCGACGCAGATGGGAACCCGTCACCGGGCGGGCATTGGAATTACGGAGGAGACGGACGCGATCGCTGTGATTGTTTCGGAAGAGACCGGCGCGATCAGCATGGCGGTCGGGGGAAAGATCGAACGGGACCTTACGGTGGAACAATTGCGGGAGCACTTAAGCAATGAACTGCGGCGGTACATGGCGCCGGTGGCGCTACCAACCGTAGTGGCGCAGAATGACGAATCGGATGCGGCAACGGGATCGCCATTGCGGGCAAGCGCGCCGCTGAGTGGGGACGGGGATTCTGATGTAGAAACGGAAAGGCCATTGTGATGGACTTCCTGCGCCGCTGGGTCCTGCATAACTTCTGGCTGAAAGTTTTGTCGCTGCTGATTGCGACAGGCTTGTGGCTGGCAATTTCGCCGGACCAGGAACCGGCGGAAGTGGCAATACGAGTTCCCATCGAATTTCGTCATGTTCCCCAGGGCTTGGAGATTAGTTCGACGACCATACCGGAGGCGCTGATTCGGGTGCGTGGGCCGGAGCGGCTGGTCCGTGATCTGCGATCGACCGACGTCCATGCCGAGCTTGAACTGGTGGATGCGCAGGCGGGCGAGCGAACATTTGATCTTACGGCGCAACAGATCCGACACCAGCGGGAGTTGGATGTGGTGCAGGTGGTCCCGGGACAGGTGCACCTGAGTTTTGACACCAGGCTTACGCGCGATGTGGAAATTCATCCGCGAGTGACGGGGAATTTTGTCGCGGGAGAACAGATTGCCAAAGTGCTGGTCGATCCGGAGAGAATCACGATCACCGGGCCTCGACACCACGTGGAGATGCTGGACGCTGCCACGACTGATCCCATCGACGCTTCGGGAACTAGGACAACGGGGATATTTGTGACCAATGTGTATGTTGCTGACGCCCTGGTGCAGGTCGTACAGCCGACGCCGGTACGAGTGACAGTGATTATGGAAAAGAGCACCCCGGCAGGAGATGGGCATTGATCTCCTGAATGGCGGCTGGAATCGCAGCGCCTGAAGGCATACCCTGATACGAAATCTACACGACCACCAGTCTGAACATTTACGAATTCTGATTTATCCGCACAATCTATGAGTACTCAGACGCGACAATTGTTTGGCACGGACGGGATACGCGGAGTGGCGGGCGAATTTCCGCTGACCATGGAAAGCGTGTATTTGATTGGGCGCGCGCTGGGGCACGATTTGATGCGTGGGACAAGCAAAGCGCAGGCGGTGATGGGGCAAGACACGCGGGAATCGAGCGGATGGATTGCCGATCGCGTGGCCGCTGGGCTGGCTGCGGTGGGAGTGGTGGTGCACAGCGCGGGCGTGATCACCACGCCAGGAGTGGCGTACCTGGCGCGGTCGCGCGGATTTGCCGCCGGAGTGGTGATTTCAGCTTCGCATAATCCCTGGACGGACAACGGAATCAAAGTTTTTTCCGGAGATGGGTTCAAACTGACGGATGCGAGGGAACTTGCGATCGAGAAAGAAATCTTCGGATTGTTGCAGAAGCCGGGAGCGGCGGACGATACCGCGCTCAGGATCGCGGGACCGTCATTGCCGGGAGAGGCGGCACTGCGCCGGGCGTATATAGAATCGCTCGCGGGCAGCGTGTCCTCCGACTTGAGCGGCCTGCGAGTGCTGGTGGACTGTGCGAATGGCGCAGCGACCGCCGAGGCTCCGGAATTATTTCGCAGCTTGCGAATCCAGGCGACGTTCATTCATGTGACACCGGATGGAAAAAATATCAATGACGGATGCGGGGCGCTGCACCCGGAAACCCTGGGCCGAACAGTGGCGGGAGCAGGCGGGAGGTTTGATCTGGGCGTCACCTTTGATGGCGATGCCGACCGCGCTCTGTTTTGCGATGGCGCAGGCCAGGTGGTGAATGGCGATGGCGTGCTGCTGGTGACGGCGCGCGATTTGCAGGCGCGGGGGAAATTGGCTAAGTCCACAGTGGTAGCCACAACGATGTCGAATATGGGAGTCGAGATCGCGTTGAAGAAATCAGGCATCCGCATGTTGCGGGCGAATGTCGGCGACAAATATGTTCTGGAAGAGATGCTGAAGACGGGCGCGACTCTGGGCGGGGAGCAATCGGGGCACATTATTTTCCGCGATGGCGACGCGACGACCGGCGATGGTCTGCTGACCGCATTGCGGGTGATGGATGTGATCGCGCGCAGCGGGCGATCGCTGACGGAGTTGGTGAGCGACCTGAAAGTATTTCCGCAGAAGATTCAGAACGTGCGCGTGCGCGAGAAGATTCCGTTTGCGCAGGTGCCGGAGGTGCAGCGAGCCATCGAGAATGCGGAGCGCGAGCTCGATGGGAACGGGCGGGTTGTGGTGCGATACTCGGGCACGGAGGCATTGGCGCGAGTGATGGTGGAAGCGGAGTCGGAAGAGAAGATGCGAACGCTGACGGCCGGGATCGCAGGGGAAATTCAGAAGGCACTGGGAGCGTGAAGAGAGGCGTGGCAGGCACAGAGAGACAAGACACTTGAGTGACTCGCCTGGCACCGGCTCGCGAGGCAAAAAAACAGTCTCGCTATCAGAGTTGGCGTTCGTTTTTTCAAAGTTGGGTGTGATCGCGTTCGGCGGTCCGGCCGCGCACATCTCGATGATGGAAGATGAGTTTGTCCGCAAACGCCGCTGGATTACCGAGGAAGGCTTTCTTGATCGTGTGGCCGCGGCCAGCTTGATTCCTGGGCCGAGCTCGACCGAAGTAGGCATTTTTATTGGCCATTCGCTGCGCGGATGGGCCGGCCTGGTTGTCGCAGGCTCCTGTTTCATTATTCCTTCCGCAATCTTGGTTTCGCTAATAGCCGCCGCGTACGTTCGCTTTGGTTCGCTGCCGCAGGCGGAAGGAATACTGCGAACGGTCAAGCCGGTGGTGATTGCGATCATTCTTCAAGCGCTGTGGAACTTGGGAAGAACGGTGGCGAAGACTCGGGTGCTGATCCTGATCGGGGTCGCATCGGCGGTTCTGAACTTCGTGGGAGGGAGTCCGCTGCTGGTGTTGGTATTCGCGGGCGCCAGTTCCGGGATCGTGTGGTGGCTGCAGAAAAGCAGACGCCTTCCGGTGGCGCTTTGCGGGATCGGCGTACCGAAGTTATTTTCTCCAATCGGCCTGACCGTGTTCGCGGTTGCTTCAGCGCTTCCGGTCAGCCTTGGACGCTTGTTCGTGTCCTTCCTGAAAATCGGCTCACTCGTCTTCGGAAGCGGCTATGTGTTGCTGGCATTCCTGCGGGCGGAGTTTGTCGATCATCTGCATTGGCTAACGGAAAAACAACTGATCGATGCGGTGGCCGTGGGGCAGTTCACGCCGGGGCCGGTGTTCACAACGGCAACTTTTATCGGGTACCTGGTGGGAGGATTGCCGGGAGCGTTCTTCGCGACTCTCGGAATTTTCCTGCCGGGTTTTGTTTTTGTCGCCGTTAGCGGACCGTTGATTCCGAAGATCCGGCGCTCACCGCGTGCCGGAGCCGTATTGGATGGAGTGGTCGTGGGATCGCTGGCGTTGATTGCGGTTGTGGCTTGGCAACTGGGGAAGTCATCGATCACAGACTGGATCACGGTTTCGATTCTGGCGGTCAGCATCATTGCAATTTTTCGGTTCAAAGTGAACTCTGCGTGGTTGATCTTGGTAGCGGGGATTGTTGGGTGGGTTGCGGGGAGATAAGACCGGTGTTTAAAGCGCAATCGAGCTTTGCTCGACAGGATAGCCGGGGCGGCTGCTCCCACATGAACACTTATGCTGGTCACCTTTGTCGGACAGGAGTGTCCGATCCACACGAACCCCTAATCCAAGTCTCTCCAGTTCGCGCCGACACCAATTTCCACCAGCAACGGCACCGCTAACGCATGGACTTTCTCCATGTGCTCGCGAACTAGAGTTTGCATGGTGCCCACTTCTTCCTCAGGGACTTCGAAGACCAGTTCGTCGTGAACCTGCAGAGTCATTCTGGATTTCAGATTGCGCTCGCGCAGCGCGGCGTCGATGCGGATCATCGCCACCTTGATCAAATCGGCGGCTGTGCCTTGCAGCGGGGTGTTGACGGCGGTGCGTTCGGCGAAGCCGCGCTGATTGGCATTCTTGCTGTTGATGTCTGGAATGGGTCGGATGCGGCCGTGGAGGGTTTTCACTTTCAGGTCGCGCCGGGCTTCTTCGAGGGTCTTGTCGATGAAGGCGCGCACGCCGCTGTACTTCTCGAAATAGTTTGCGATGAACTGTTTGGCTTCGGCGGGTTCGATGCCGAGATTTTGCGAGAGCCCGAATGGTGACAGGCCATAGACGATTCCGAAGTTGACGACTTTAGCTGCGCGGCGATGGTCGGGTGTGACCATGAGCGGCGGAACTCCGAAGACTTGGGAGGCGGTTAGAGTGTGGATGTCGTCGCCGCGGCGGTAGGCCTCAACGAGAAGTGGATCGCGCGAGAAGTGCGCGAGCAGGCGCAGTTCGATCTGCGAATAATCTGCGGTGAGCAGAACGTGTCCGGGCTCGGCGATGAAAGCGGCGCGAATCCCGCGTCCGAGTTCGGTGCGGATAGGAATATTTTGTAGATTGGGATTGGCGGAAGAAAGGCGTCCAGTGGCGGTGCCGGTTTGGCCGAATGTGGTGTGCAGGCGTCCAGTGGAGTGGTCTATGAGCGCAGGGAGAGTATCGACATAGGTGGATTTTAGCTTTGTGAGCTGGCGGTAATCGAGAACCAGGCGCGCGATGGGATGATCCTCGGCGAGAGTTTCTAGAACATCGACGGCGGTCGATATAACGCGGCCTTTGCCATACTTCACGGGCTTCGCCAGATTCAGTTTGTTGAAGAGTACATCGCCGAGTTGGCGGGGAGAGCCGACGTTGAACTCGCCCCCGGCAATCTGGTGGATTTCTTTTTCTTTGATGCCGATCTCGCGTTCGAGCTCGGTAGACATTTGCGCCAGCGCCGCGGTGTCGATTTTCACTCCGGCCTGTTCCATGCGTGCGAGGACGGGGACCAGAGGGAGATCGATTTCTTCGTAGAGTTTGGTTAACCCCGCCTGGTTGACTTCTTCGCGAAAAGCGGACGTCAGGCGGCCTGTGATGTCGGCGGCTTCCGCAAGATCGCCGCTGAGTTTGAGATTGAAGCGGCGGAGAGCCACATCCGGCAGGCGGTGCGATGAGTAGGTGGGATCCAGGAGGTAGGAGTACAGCATGGGATCGTGCTGGACGCCTTGCAGATTGATACCAAGGGAATCGAGGGCGTGAATCGCGGCTTTGTAATCGTGAATTGTTTTCGGCGTCTTCCCGTTGGTCAAGATGGAACGAAGTTTAGCGGCCGCGCCGCCGGAATCTAGTTTGACGATGGCCGCCGAGCCAGCGGCCGCCGAGATGGCAACGCGGCGGGAGGCGGGTACCGGTGACGGCGCGAGGGATGAATCGTCCGTGAGGGCGAGCATTCCTGACTGAGGGACTTCTTCGACGAGTTCTTCTTCCTCGATCTCCGGAAGTTGTTCGGAGTGTTCTACTGCGACCGCGAGCGCACCTTCCGCTGTGACCGCGCTGACCATGCCATCCATGTCTGCAGAAGTTTCTGCATCGGTGTAATGAGTTTCGGCGATCCGGACTTCCGGCAGCAATTCCTTGAGCAACGAAGTGAATTCAAGTTCGGTGAAGAGTTGGCGCAGGAGAGCAAGGTCGGGCTCGCCGGCGCGCATCGCCTCCGCCTCGAACTCCACCGGCACATTGGTGTCGATGGTGGCCATGCTCTTGCTGAAAAGAATGATGTCGCGGTTGTTGAGCAGAGACTCGCGGTAAGTTTTCTTTTCCACCTCGGCGGCGCGGTCGAGCGCCTCCTCGACGCTGCCAAATCGTTTGATGATTTCGACGGAACCTTTTTCGCCGATACCAGGCGCACCGGGAATATTGTCGATGGCATCGCCGCGGAGGGCCATGATATCGATAACCCGTTCGGGAGGTACGCCAAGAATTTCTTCGACCTTGGCAGCGTCGCAAATTAAATTATCTTTGGGAGGATTAAGGATCTGAACATTGTCGTTGACGAGCTGCAACATGTCTTTGTCGCTGGAGACGACATAGACGCAATAGGAAGCATCCGCCGCTTTGCGGGCGAGGGTGCCGATCACGTCGTCGGCTTCAAAGCCGGCGAGTTCGAGAATCGGGATGCGGTAGGCTTCGAGGGCGCGGCGAATGTAAGGAATCTGCTGCGCGAGGTCCTCGGGCATGGCGGCGCGATTGGCCTTGTAGCCTTTGTATTCGATCTCAGTGAATGTTTGAGTCTTGATGTCGAACTTACGAACCGTGGTAATGGCTTCAGCCTGGGTATCGCGGAAAGTTTTGGCCGCGACGTCGAAGACCGCTGCGAGATAGGCTGGAGAAAAATCGTCACGCAGTTTACGCAGCATGTTAACGAAGACGTAAACCGCCGCGGTGGGCAATCCTGACTTGGTGGACATGGAGCGCTGCCGAGCCATGGCGTGATAGGCGCGGAAGATAAACGACATGGTGTCGATCAGGAAGATGCGTGGTCTGGCGGAGGTGCTCTCCGGGACTAAGGGAGATGATTCGCCCCTGGATTGAGCTGCCGGAGATTTTTTTCGAGGAGGCAAGCAGATAGTTTACAGCGGGCGGCGGGGCCAGCGCCGGAAGACGTGCAATGAACCGTCTCTTTGAGGCTAGAACTCGACGGTGAAATCTGCCTGCACGACCTTCTTGCCCTCGCCGGGACTATTGCGAAACACGAGATAAAACCTGGCAGGCTGATTCTGCGAAGCGGGAAGGCTGAAGTTTATGTCTTGATTGTGAGAAGCGTCCACGGAAAACAATGCATCTGCGGGTCGGCGGCTGACGAGGTCGGCGTATTGCTCCTCATTCATGACAAGAAAGGCTACGTTGGTGCTATTGTCGGCGGCTTGAGTTCCGCTCTGATGAGTAAAAGATTGGTAATGCCCGCGCAATTGTGGGGTCGCCGCGTGAGCCGGAATTTCGAAAGGAAAATTTACGGCGGTCGCGACCGAGAACGTCTTATGCAGAATAACTCCGCCGGTGCCAACCGGCGACGGGGCGATAAGGTCGCTGGCTGAAGGCTTGTGCGGAGTAATGTCCTCGGGAGGCTCTTCGGACTTGCGGCCGTCCATCCACTGTTCTAGCGGGCTGACCACGCTGACGATCTTTCCGGACCCCTGGACGGCTGCCGCAGCTGGAGCGGTATCTTTCGACTCTGTCGAAGTTGTTTCTTTCGATGACTGAGAGCCCGCCAGTCGCTTCAGTTGGGGAAGACGATTTCCATAATGCACAAAGGCCACGATTGCCAGGCCAACGATTGCGAGCCAAAGCAAAGCTGCTCTCATCTTAAAACCTCAGACAGACGTTTCCAAGCTCAGCAAGATTTTCCCAAGCCGAAGAAAAGCGCGCAAATGCCTAAGGTCACTTGCCTGGCTTGCCGTATTCCGTGGTGTAGTGCAGTTGGATTTCTCCGCAGGTACCCTGCTCGGCGGAGTAAACGACGCAAGTGTCAAACGGACGGGAATAAACGTGCAGGCTCACGGCGCGCTGGTTAAATTCGCGGGGATTAAAAACACGGTGGACGGGCTCCAGCGGATCGACGGCGCAAGGATGCGCCGCATTCATCTCGATGGTTTCGGTGGACTCAATGGTGCATTTGCCGGCAGGGATGTCTTGATAAACGACGTGAAAATTTTCGACGAGCAAACGGCCGACAGGGACGGCCATCCAGCAATTCTGGTCGCGATGGTTGTGGACGGAGCTGGCCTGGCCAACCTCCCAGCAGATGGCGAGCAACTCATAGAGAGGCGTCTTGTCGACCAGATTGCGAGTGTAGTGTTGGCGGTCCCAAAGGAGATAGGGCTCGATCGACTCGGGGTTGAGCGGGGTATCCTCGAGGAACTTGCGGATTTGTTCCGTATGGTCGAAGGCGGTTTCGGAGAATTTGCGGAGTTGCGCGACGAAATCGTGAATTGGAACCTGCTTTACTACGGTGGCCATGGGAGCTCCCGGGGAAAGTATAACGCAGGCTTGCAGAGGAGGCAGAGGGTACCCAGACTATTCGATGAACATGCAGTCTCCGTACGAATAGAAGCGATACTTTTCGGAGACCGCGTGCTGGTATGCGCTTAAGATATTTTCTTTCCCGCCGAATCCGCTGACCAGCATCAGCAAAGAGGATTGCGGCAAATGGAAATTTGTGAGCATCGCCTTGACTACCTTGAATTCGAAGCCGGGATAGATGAAGAGGTCAGCAGCGGCGGTGCCCTCGACGATAGTTCCAGCGCCGGCTCGAATCGCATATTCGAGCGTGCGAACCGTAGTAGTGCCGATGGCAACGACGCGCCGTTTATTTTGCAGCGCCTGGTTGATGGCGGCGGCAGTGTCTGCGGAGATGGAATAAGGCTCGGAGTGGAGTTTGTGATCTTCGACACGCTCAACGCGGATGGGCTGAAATGTTCCGAGGCCTACGTGCAGGGTTAGGTCGACGGTCTCGACTCCGCGCTGCCGGATTCGGTCTAGAATTTCTGGGGTGAAATGAAGGCCAGCGGTGGGGGCGGCGACTGACCCGCGCTGTACGGCATAGACGGTTTGATAACGCTCGCGGTCGCGGGAAGAATCAGCCCGTGGGATGTAGGGTGGAAGTGGGACGTGGCCGATGCGGTCGAGGGTGGCGAAGAAATCCGTGACCGGCTGGAATCGGATGTGTCGCTCACCGAATTCCGCGCGCGTCAGAACTTCGGCCTGGAGTTCGTCCCGCTCGCCAAGAAAGAAGAGGCGTTCGCCGAGGCCGATCTTTCGGCCTGGCCGGACCAGGCACTCCCAATCGTTGGGCTCCGCGGAAAGCTGGCGGGTAAGTAAGACTTCGATGCGGCCACGCAGGAAATCGCGAGCCGCAGGATTCTGCGGGCTCACAGCTTGAGCGCGAGCCCCTTCGCGACGGCCGTAGAGCCGGGCCGGAAAGACGCGGGTGTTGTTAAAGACGACGAGGTCCCCTGGCCGTAATAGTTCGGAGAAGTCGCGGAAGAGGCGGTCAGACCATCGGCCATTACCGCGGTGCACGTGCAGCATGCGGGAAGCGTCGCGGGCAGCGAGTGGTTCTTGAGCAATAAGATCGTCGGGCAGGTGGAAGTGGAAGTCGGAAACCAGCACAGGTTCAGATTATAAGAGGGATGCAGGTAGCGTACGGGACGCGGGCGCGGCCAAGATATTCTGTCAAATCTCTGGTAAATTTGTTTGTCTGTTGCGCGCAAGGTGCGATACTATGCGGAGGTTGAAGGTTTAGCCGCTTTTCGTCAATCCCCCTGAGAGAATATTCCATGTCCGCAGAACGAAGATACAGGGAAGAGATTGTTCGCTACGGGCGCCTGCTGCACAAGCGTGGCTTCGTGGCGGCAATGGACGGAAATTTGTCGGTCCGGCTGGACGATGAGCGAATTTTGGTGACGCCTACATGCATCAGCAAGGGAGCGATGCGAGCCGGGGATATGGTGATCGTGGACCTGGAAGGCACGCGAATGTCGGGACGTCGGAATGTAACTAGCGAGATTGGGATGCACCTGCTGATTTACCGCACCCGGCCAGACATTACGGCGATCGTGCATGCACATCCCCCTACTGCGACCGGCTTTGCGGCTGCAGGTATGCCGCTGACTGAACCACTGGTGTGTGAGGTGGTGATGGGACTGGGATGCATTCCGTTGGCGCGATACGGTACGCCGGGCACGTCAGAGCTGGCGAAGACGCTGGAGCCCTACGTGCCTCACTACGATGCCATTCTGATGTCGAATCACGGCGTGGTGACCTACGGGGATACGGTGGAGCACGCTTACATGAAGATGGAGACCGTGGAACACTTCGCGCAGATTGCGCTGGTCACGCACTTGTTGGGACGGCAGCAGCCCCTGACCGGAGTGGATGTTGAGAAACTTTTGCTGGCGCGGACGAAATATTTTGGCGGCAAGATGACCGCCTCAATGCCGATGACGATGGTGAGGGAGCCGGAGAAAGTGAGTTGACACTGTAGAAACGTAGGTTGCTACGTCTTGCCGGTGGGGGAACGAACGATTTTGTAGCGAAAGGGCACGATTCACATCGTGCCCTTTCTATTTCCAGGCTATCACTCACTCGCCACCAATGCGGAAACGAAATCCGGCCCGAAAGTTGATAGGGAGCGCCGGATATCCGACCACTTCGTTGTACCGGCGGTCGAGCACGTTCTCAACATTGGCATAGGCGGTGATGCGGGGACGGATAGCATACCATCCGCCGAGATCAGCTCTAACATAGCCAGCGGCGTGGTTGATGTTGAAGCCGAGGAAGTCGTCATCCGGACGGCGACCGACGACACTCCCGCTTAAATTCGCCCCCCAGCGACTGCCAAGATAAGACAGCAACGTGGTTCCAGATTGCTTGGGACGGCGTAACAGTGGCTGGCCCGGAAGATATTGCGAGTCTATGGGAGCAGGATCGTTTAGGATTTGGGTGGAAGTATAGGTGTAGGCGGCATTGAGCAAGAGGCGGCTGCGAAGTTTGGCTTGCAGTTCCACTTCGACGCCCTGGGCGAACGCCTCGTTCACGTTGAAGTACTGCCCGATGAAGTTCACCAGGTCCACTTCTTCGTAGTTGATCTGATTATGAAACAGGTTATTGAAATAAGTGGCAGTGAAGACATACTTCGCGTGAAAGAAATCCTGCAGAAAACCAGCTTCGAAAGCGCGAACGCGCTCGGGTTTCAGTGCGGGATTGGGAAAAGAATAAGGCGCACCGGCAAAGGTTTCTTCGAGGCGAGGCTCTTTAAATCCTGTGGCGTAAGAGAAACGCAGGCGTGTTCCGGACAGAATTTCCCCGCCGTGGAACGCCAGTAGAGTCAGCGCGACGCGCGGCACGCCGGTATTGCCGTATGCGCTGTTGTGAACGAAACGCCCACCTGCGACCGCGGACAGCCTGCCTAACGTAAGCTGCTGTTGCAAATAGAGATCACTATCCAGGCGCTGGCCGTGAGTCTGGCCAAAATTGACGTCGCCCACGAATCCGTTTTCGTTTTCGATACGGTAGCCGAACGTGGAGTGCGCCCAGCTGCGTTCGGAATAGTCTCCCTGATATTCAAATCCGACCCGGTTGATGCGGTCGACTTCGTGAGATTGAAAGTCGTCCACGCGGGCAGGATCTCCGTTCAGATTCAGCTCGTTATAGCGGTAAAGATAGTCAAAGGCTGAGAAACGGTGCTGCCAGCCGGACGGCGCCGCTACGGCGAGTTCGGCCCCGCCTAAAAGACTGTTGAGCTGCGACCATTCACTGGGATCCAGTGGCAGAAGGGGGTCGTTGTTGAAATCCCATTCACCCGTGATGCCGGTGTGGCTGTTGGAGTGGCGCACGTGCAGGCGCAGCGAAACCTTGTCGTTCAGCGCGACGCCCAGGTTCGTGCCTTGCAGCGAGTCGGAATAAGCGTCGTTGATTCCGGAGCCATTGGTATTGAATTGATCGCCAAAGAGGTTGTAATCGAAGCGGCCACGAGCGCCTGCGAGGGATGCGTAGCCGTTGGCAGTCGAGAAATTTCCGCCGTCGGCGCCGAAGCGAAACTCAGGAGTGGGAGTACTGCCGGTGCGGGAGAAGACCTGGACCACGCTGGTCATGGCGTCGGAACCGTAGAGCGTGCTTTGCGCGCCGCGAAGAAATTCCAAGCGGTTGGCATCGGTGAGAGGAAGCGTGCCGAAGTCGAAGGTACCGCCGGGCTCGTTGATGGTGACGCCGTCGACGATCACTTTGTTGTAGGTGGAATCGCCGCCGCGCACGAACAGAGAGGAGAGGCCTCCGCGCTGGCCTGCGTCGTTGACGACGGCGCCGGGCAGGAAGCGGACGGCGTCCGCACTGGACACGGGATTCATGGTTTCGAGCTGACTGTTCTCCAGAGTAGAAATGCTGGCGCCTGTTTCTTCTGCGAGCGCGAGTGTTCTGGTCGCAGTGACGACTACTGTCTCGGAGGCGACGGCGAGGTGCAGCTGGATGGTGATGACGTCGGAACGCGTGCCGGAGTCGAAATCAGAGGTGACTGGAGCGAAGCCGGCCGCCAGGATTTGAATACGATACTGGCCAGAAGAAATCTCGCCGAATGCTGCGATGCCGTCAGCCGAGGAAGTGATGATTCTGGGAGGCTTGTCCGAACCTTTTGCTGACAAGGAAACCTGAGCACCGGAAACGGCGGCGGATTGAGGATCGAGGACTTTGACCTTGAGGTCGGCAGCGGATGCTGCCGCGAGAGCAACTAAAATAAAAAACGAAGCGCAAAATCTGCGCATAACCATCCTCCTTTTCACGCGAAAGGGGTTAAGGTGGACGGTTTACGCCGGTCTCCTGGCTTGGCGAGTCAGGATGGTCGAGCCTAACGGCCCAACATCCGAATTTTTGCAGTTGGCCTTCCCGGGACCGCTCCCAGTGACCGGCTGCGATTTTCTCGCTTACAGTTGCGCGGCAGCGCGGGAATTGCACCCGCTTCCCTGTCTTCGCCACAAGGCAAAGACGCGCAAACCGAAGGACATTTCAAAGAACGGAAAGCTCAGCCAGAGAAATGTACTGGCAGCATCGACGGTAAGTCAAATGGCGCGAGAATTCGACTTCAAGTCTCCGAGACCCTTTTTCTCTCGTGCGTCGGCTGTCCAACAAAAATCAAGCAACTGCTGGGGTCGCTGATGTGAAACTCGGTCATGCCATATTCTCTGTCGAATAAGTCCCGGATGCGGTAGCGATTCTTAAATGTCTTCACGTGCTCCCATAGCGAATCGATGGCGGAAACCTCGATATAGATTTCGGTATGGTCGCGGACGCATCGCGTGACCTCTTCGGATGCAGCCTTCATAAGGTGAATGGTCTGGCCATCGCGCTCGATGATGGAATATTCCGGAGACTTCATTATGGCCGTGAATCCCAGCACGTCGTGATAGAAGGTCAGGGTCTCTTCCATGTCGGCGACTGCCAGCATCGGGCTTATTTTCTTGGCGGTGTAAGTTGCGGTCATTGTGTTCTGCATCGCGTCTTCTCCATTCCCCAAAATGATCCTCAAACGCCGTAGGGGAATTCGGGGGTGCCTACTTTTTGAATATTTTCCTCGGCGAATTCGCAGACGCGGTCAAGTGAATCCTGCAACTGCTGTTGATAGCGTTCCAGGTCTTCTTCGCTGGCGTCCGACGGGACGGGAATGAGCTTGCCGAAGCGCAGCAATACTCGCGAAAACGGCTTTGGAATGATGAGGCGGTCCCAGGTGTTGAGGACCCAGGCGCGCTCCACGGCAATGTGAAACATGCTCAGAGGGACGCCGGAAGATCGTGCCAGGGAGACCGGGCCAGGCTTGACCTTGTAGCGCGGGCCACGGGGACCGTCGAGGCTGAAGGCGACTGTCCAGCCACTCTGCAGGGCGCGGCGCAGGCCGAGCAGAGCGCGAACGGCGTTGCGGCTGCTGGAGCCTTTGACGGCGACGAATCCAAATTTGCGGATGATGCGTCCCATGTATTCGCCGTCGTAACTGTTGCTGCTCATCACCCGGACACCGAAATTGCGAAAGAGGTACGTCGAAGGAATAATGCACGCGTGCCAGAAGGAAGTGATGAGCGGCCGCTCCCCTAGCGTGTGTTGCGAACCTTCTTCTCGCGAGCTAGACACACGCAAGGTGGGGCCGATCGCGCGAATGATCCAGTATCCGAGAAAAATGATGACGCGCAGGACGATTCGCTGGCGAAGGGTGAAGCGGTTGGGACCGGGGGCAGCTTCGGCGGCGGGCGCTTCGCGAGTGCTGGTTTCGGTCACGCAGTTATTGTAATGGCAATCCGCTAGACGAAAGAAAATCCGGATGCAACTGCATCTGGCCATGCAAGTTACGCGAATCTCAATCTAAACTAGGGTGTGAGTTCGAACACCGTTCCGTTGTTGGATGTGCCGCCCGATGCCGTCGTGCCATAGATATTGCCCTCTGAATCCATCATCAAGGGACCAGCCGGATTTCCACCGAACGGTTTTCCCGGGAAAGCGTAGACCGGAGAAAACACGCCTTGTGCGTTGATCTCGAACAAGATTCCTCCGCTGATGCCCGCCGGTCCGCCTTGGATCGTCGTGCCGTAAAGGTTTCCCTGGGAGTCGCTGATCAAAGCCGCTTCAGGGTATGCTCCGCTGGAGCCGTCGAAGGTGTGCAAGACCTTCTCATTGCCACTAACGTCTGCTTTGAATACCGTTCCGACTCCGGCGCCTCCCGAGAAAGTTGTTCCGTAGAGATCTCCATTGGAAGTCCGAAGCAGAGGAGCCCTTGGGTCTGAGCCGTCCGAGGTTCCTCCGAAGCTGTGAAGCACGGTCTCGTGACCGGATGCGTCCAACTCGAAAACGGTTCCTCCGCCGTTGGTTCCGCCCCCTGCCGTTGTGCCATAGAGATTGCCCACCGCATCCCGGACCAAGCCAGCTCCGGGGTCTTCCCCATCCGGCGGTCCGGCAAAGCTGTACAACACACTCTCCGCGCCAGTACGGTCCAGCTTGAAAACGATGCCGGAGCGGTAACGTCCGCCCGCCTCGGTCGTTCCGTATAGATTCCCGGAAGAGTCGCGGATCAAACCTCCGACAGGAGACGCGCCATCTGGTCCCCCAAATCGATGGAGCGTTTTCATATTTCCGTCGACATCGATCTCGAAGACAACTCCGCAGCCTGTATGACACTGGGAGTTGCGAGTGCCCCCGTTGGTGGTAGTTCCGAAGAAGTGACCGGCGCCATCGGAGACCAAGCCGGCGGAAGGGGATCGTCCATCGAAGCCTTCACCGAAGTTGTGCAGGACAGTTTCATTGCCGGCCGTGTCCACTTTGAAGACGGTTCCCAGGTTGTAAGTACCTCCTGAAACAGTAGTGCCATAGAAGTTTCCCGCTTCATCGCGGACCACGCCGGAAAATAACGGCTCACTCCCGCCAGCTCCGCCGCCGAAGCTGTAAAGCACGCTTTCGGTGTAAGTCTGGGCTTGAACTGCGGGATGGGAAGCCAGAACTAGTGATGAGATGAGCGCGAACATCAAGGGCATTTTGATTTTCACGAGGTGGGCACTCCTTCGGAGACGAATGTGGAGAGCGAGGCAGGATCACTCAGCCGCCAGAAAGTGGCGGGCATGGGATGCGGAACTGAGGCAGGAGGTTTACGCGCGGGATCGATGCCGGTTCGGCCTAGCTTTCCAGGTAGGCGTCGATCCAGTGCTTGATTTTCTGCCGGCGGTCGTCGGCGGGATCAAAGCGGATGCCGAACGACTTAGTCTTGCGCCAGGTCACAACTGCGCGGATAGTCACGCGCGACAAAGTGAGCAGGGAGAAAGAGATTTCGACCTGAGTTCCTGAGGGCATATCCTCAGAGCTTTTTAATGACATGCCGCCGGAGCTGATGTCGATACTGGAGGCGCTGAGACGATGGCCGTCAGGGCTGACGACCGTAACCTCAGTCATGATGGGGACGCGCGCGTAGCGCCGGAATTCGTGGAGCACGAGCATGTGGGTGGCGCGAACCAATTTAAGGGCCGCCGGACGCTCTAGAGGCTCGTGGAACATGGCGTTGATGCCGTACTTGGAGTAGCGCATGGCTTCGTGCGCACTGCCACCGAGGCCATAGAGAACGATTCGGCTGTTGGAGGGCGAGGTGCGCGCGGCCTCCATCATGGCATCGGCGCCGGGCTTCAGGTCGAGAACACAAGCTTCGAATTTTTCCAGGCGCAAGCGCTCGACGGCGCCGGAGGACACGAGGACCGATTCGATCCCGAACTGACGGAAACACTCAGTCAGCAAGGCTCGGGAAGACTCTTTGAGGTCGACGAGGGCGGCGCGGGCCGTCCCCTTTTTTGCGGGAGTGGGTGCCAGGGCAGTACCGAAAGCTTTATCCATAGGATCGGCGCCGTTTTCCAGTACGAAAGTTTTATTGTGGCGCGGGTTCTACCAGATAGAAAGACACCTAGGGGCTAGGGCGGGAGTACAAAAGGGCCATTACCTGAGGTGGACTGGTGGGTGCAAGAGGGGAAAAAGCGTAGGGGAAGCGCTCAAGCGAGTTCCAGCCAAGCTTGGATCGGGGACGGGCAGAGGCAGTCAGGCCCCGAGGCCAAAGAAGGCGCCGGGAAATTGCATGGGTCCTTCGTTTCGCTCAGGAAAGGCTTTACGGGCGTAATTTGGGGACGGACTGCCGTCTGTTTCGAGTCCCCTATTACATGTTGGATAGTTGGCTAGATCAAGTGTTAGACTCTCTAACGAGGGAATTCTCATGGAACTCGTCACGGTAAAAACCAAATTCCAGGTCGTCATCCCCCGGAGCATCCGCAAGCGGGTGCATCTGGACATTGGGGATCTATTGGAAGCGTCTTTCGAAAACGGCAAAATTACATTTACCCCGAAAACAGTCATTGACCGGCATCTGGCCGAAGGGATTGAGGACATTGACAAGGGTCGCACTCACGGTCCCTATGAATCCGCGGCCGAAGCCGTCTCTGCACTTGAGCGCAGAGCGGGAAGACGGAACAAAAACCTAAGGAATCGGAGGTGAAAGTCAGCTTCACGGAGCGTGCCGACAAAGACTATGCGGTACTGCGCCCCGAAGTGCGCAGAGCGTTTGCCAAGCAACTCGGATTTCTGCTTAACCGGCTTGGGCATCCTTCCCTGCGCGCGAAGAAATACGACGAGGCGAACGACATTTGGCAAGCTCGTGTGAATCGTAGTTGGCGATTCTATTTTGTAATTCGCGGGGATGAGTACGTTATACTGTCGATCATTCCGCACCCGAAATAGCAGAGGCATCCCAGAATTTCTTCGAAAACACTACTCTGACCATCTCCCGAGCGGCGCGCGTCGGGCGCTTACTTACCCCGGCACGGACGTGCAAGCGATTCCTTCCAATTGCCGCAATAGTGAACGTCATCGGTGAAGTGGCAGTCGACGAACTCCTCTAGGGTGGTCCCATAGAACTCCACGCCCACCCGATACGCGACTTCTCCTTCATTTCGGTCCTTCACCCGCCAGACTGCGACTGAGTACCTCGCATACCAGCCCTCTTATTTCGGTCCAGTCGGTTGGACGATGCAAGCTTCTTTAGTTCGGGGCTGATCAATCCCGGCTCGGGGTTGTGTAAAAGCTCGACCATCGTTTTGACTGATCGCCACTCAAGGCGCTTGTGCAGACTCCCTGTTCAAGGTCGCGGCGGTGTGTGATCCTCCTCAACTGCGGGAGCCGCTTCTCCGCCCAAATACCCTCAAGCATTGTTGCGACCTGGTCTTCCTTCTCTTTGTCTCGCTCGACTGTCACTCGCCCAGCGTTGCCTTGTTTTGCCGCAGCCGCAGTCGGTGCTTCCTGCGCTGTGGCAGCCAACACAGCAAGGACCAGACCTGAAGCAAATGTGCTGCCGACTCGGAGATGTATTGTCTTCATGATTGCAGGCTCAGCCATCCAGCTAGTACCGGTCAATGCCCGCCGGATCAACTTCATATCACCCGGGAACTGACCTAGAATCATAGGGTTCGGGCGGCTGATAAAGCGAGAAAGACGCAAACTTGCTTGACGCAGCGTTCGTGGGCACACAGAACTCACAATTACATCGGCGGCCTTGGCCCGCGGATTTGATGAGATGCGGGAGGAGCCTCTACTCCGACCAGCGCCTGAACAACAGCGCACCATTGGTCCCACCGAAGCCGAAAGAGTTCGACATAGCGTATTCGAGGTTGGCTTTGCGGGCGTGGTTGGGGACGAAATCCATGGCGTCGGTTTCTGGATCCTGATTCACCAGGTTGATGGTGGGAGGCAGGATCTGGTCGCGCAGGGCGAGAACGGTGATGCCGGCTTCAAGGCCCCCGGCGCCTCCGAGCAGATGGCCGGTCATCGACTTGGTAGAACTGACGGGAATCTTGCGCTCGCCAAAGAAGTTGCGGATGGCATGAGCTTCGAGCGTGTCGCCGATGGGGGTGGACGTCCCGTGAGCGTTGACGTAATCGACCTTATCAGGGCTGATGCGGGCGTCTCGCGCCGCGTTGCGCATGACGCGAAAGCCGCCTTCGTGCTCAGGGGCAGGCTGCGTCATGTGATAAGCATCGCCGGACATTCCGTAGCCCGCAACTTCGGCGAGGATGGTTGCGCCACGGTTCTTGGCGTATTCCAGTTCCTCGAGCACGAGAATTCCTGCACCCTCGCCCATGACAAATCCGTCGCGGTCCCTATCCCAGGGGCGGCTGGCCTTTTCTGGATCATCATTGCGGGTGGAAAGAGCGCGCATGGCGGCGAATCCCCCGACGCCCATGGCCGTGATGGCGGCCTCGGAGCCGCCAGCGATCATCACGTCCGCATCATTGTGCTGGATGATGCGAAAGGAGTCTCCGATGGAATGAGCGCTGGTGGTGCAGGCCGTGGCCGTGGCCTCGTTGGGGCCCTTGGCGCCGAAGCGCATGGAAACGTGGCCCGCGGCAAGATTCACGATGGCCGCTGGAATAAAGAACGGGGAAATTTTGCGCGGCCCTCCTTCCATGAGCGCTGTGTGTTCGCGCTCGATGATGTCGAATCCGCCGATGCCGGAACCGATGTGAACGCCGACCCGCTCGTCGTTCTCCGGCGTGATCTTGAGGCCGGACATTTTGAACGCTTCATCCGCGGCAGCGAGCGCCAGGTGGATGAAGCGTCCCATCTTCTTCACTTCTTTTTTTTCGATGAAGTTCAGGGGATCGAAGTTCTTCACTTCGGCGGCGATCTGGCAGGCGAAGTTGCTGGAATCGAATTGTGTGATTCGGGCCACGCCGCTCTTGCCGGCGAGCACGGCCTGCCACACTTCTCCGGTGGTGTTGCCCACGCCACAGATCAGGCCGATGCCGGTAACTACGACCCTGCGTCCCAAACTACTTGCCACCTTTCGAATGCTTGGAGATGTAATCGATCGCGTCCTGAACGGTGCGGATTTTCTCCGCGTCCTCGTCGGGTATTTCGATGTCGAAGCCTTCTTCGAAGGCCATGACCAATTCGACCGTATCCAGTGAATCAGCTCCCAGATCGTCCACGAACGATGCGCTGGAGGTGACCTCACCCTCGTCCACACCCAACTGCTCCACGATAATCTGCTTTACCTTCTCGTCAACGGCTGCCATGTTTCTCCTCGCTTAATCTCGATTAGATTTTAAATTCGATGTCTGGGATCCAAGATCGTCAAAGCTAAGATCGTCAAATTGATAACGCCGCTTTTCCTCCAGCGCCACGGAAAAAGGCGAACGTGTAGTGTAACGGTCCGGGTAAATGGCTGTAAAGGAAGCGCCAGACTCTATGAGACCGGAGCTGTGGTATACCTTCAGTATCCTAAACGTGGCCGCTCTTACTGGTCAAACCACATGCGTGCAGTTGTGCAGCGGGTCAGCCGCGCGAAAGTTACGGTGAACGTCGAGATCACGGGCCAGATTGGCTTGGGAATGCTGGTTCTGCTGGGAGTTGGCCGGAACGACACCGAATCCGATGCCACCTACCTGGCAGGAAAGATAGCGGGCTTGCGCGTGTTTGAGGACGATCAGGGAAAAATGAACCGCAGCGTGCAGGACGTGGGCGGAAGTGTGCTGGCGGTTTCGCAGTTCACGCTCTACGGGGATGTGAGGCGAGGCAACCGTCCTTCGTTCGACGATGCCGCGGCACCGGACAAGGCGCGCCAGCTGTATGAATTCTTCGTTGAGCAGATTCGGGCCACCGGGCTCCGCTGCGAGACGGGACGCTTTCAGGAGATGATGAAAGTGGAACTGGTAAACGACGGGCCGGTCACGATCCTGCTGGATTCACACAGGATTTTCTAGGTTCGCTTGGTCTCTGACGGTTCGCACGGCAGGCAATTAAGAAAAGTTCGTGGGTCGAGCCGCATCCGTACAAAGTGTGCTTGGGCGGCGAAAAATGGAACGCCAAGTCAATTTGGAGCGACACAAAAGAGCGCAGCAACTCCTTATTGGACTGATGTGCGTAATCACGCTGATCAATTCCAGTTCGGCGAAAAACACCGCCAAGCCTCTGAAGCAAACCCTGACGTTCGCTGGCAAAAAGCGCAGCTATTATGTCTTCGTCCCCAGTGAACTTCCCACTCCTGCGCCCCTGCTGCTGCTACTCCACGGTTCGGGCCACGACGGGATGTCGCTCATCGACCCATGGCAGGGACTTGCTCAAAAGCAAGGGATAATTCTGGTGGCGCCGGATTCCCACGATCCCGCTTTGTGGGATCAGCGCGTGGATGGCCCGGAATTCCTGCATGCGGTCATCACGGAGGTGGAGTCTAAGAATGCTGTCGACCCCAAGCGGGTGTACCTTTTTGGGCATTCGGGGGGCGCCATGTACGCCCTGGCTCTGTCGATTGTGGAATCCGAATATTTTGCTGCGACCGCGGTTCATGCTGGGGCATTGCTGGAGAGCAACTTCAAGTTGATTGGTTACGCGAAGCGCAAGACTCCGATTTCTATCTGGGTGGGCACTCTTGATGCGTCCTTCCCTCTTTCGAGAGTAAAAGCAACCCGGGACGCTTTCCAGGCGCAGGGCTTCACCGTGAACCTTCACGAAATCGACGGTCACGATCACAATTATTATGCAATCGCCGGCCAAGTGAATGCCGCTGCCTGGCAATTCTTGAGTGCAAACCAATTGGAGAAGGAGCCAACCTTCTCCTCATCTACTCAGCCTCAAGATTCGACGTCGAAGCTCGAATCTCAGAGCCAGAACATTTTAATGCTCACGCCTCAGGCCCTCGACCTTTCGGTCTGGGCCGGCGCGAAACCGTATCTCGACCATCCCATACGTCAACTGATTTATGAATTTCATGATTTGCATGGACTCGATCCCGCACTCGACCAGCAAATGCTGGCGGAGATACTCACGAAGACTTCCGATGAGACGCTGGAGATTCTCAAGAAAATGCCGAATGTGGTTTCACAGGAGAACGTTATCACCGAGGTCGAGCCGCGAGGTCCAACGCTGCGCCAGCAGTTCGAATACCTGGTCTTGCGTCATGAAGCCAACGGAGAGGTCACGCTCGAGGAGTATCGCACCGGCAACGAAAAGAAAGGCTCCGCACCACTGTCACAGGGCACAGTAAACGCCTGGGTGCTGTTCCATCCCGCTAATTTAGCCGAATCGAAGTTTCGTTATCTTGGACGCCAGCATATGGATGGACACGCCACGCTTGTTTTGGCTTTCTCCCAACTTCCAGACAAGGTGAAGTTTCCTGGCCAAGTCAATTTCTCGGGTAAATCGTTTCCGGTATGTACCAGGGGATCGCCTGGATCGATGAGTCGGACTTCCGCATCGTTCGCTTGCGAACCGATCTGCTGGCGCCGCGCCCGGATATTTTCCTGAAGGTGCTCACCTCCGACGTTCGATTTTCCGAGGTTCATATTTCTGTAGCGGATGCGCCGGTTTCGTTGTGGTTGCCGCAGCAGGCAAACATTACTTGGGACTTTAAGAGAGAGGTGGTGCATCAAAGCCACGCTTATTCGGGCTTCCAACTCTATCGCAGCAAAACGAGAATCCTTACGCCGGAGGCTCCGGGGCCGTAATTTTGCCATGCATCATCGAGCGCTCGCCTCTGAGCGCTCGCCTCTGAACAAGGATGGGGTAGGTGCTAACTTTCGCACCCACCCCGAAGCGGTTATGTTCCACTGCCTGAGAGCTGAATCTCCGGAGGAATATCGTTGCCGAAATTGACACTAATCTTCGCGGCCGCGTGGCCTGTGGCTGTGGGAGCGAATACCACCGTGAGCTGGCACTGCGCGCCCGCCGCCAGACTCGTCCCGCAATTGTTCGTCACGCTGAACTCCTTGCCGAACGGACTCTGCGCGATGTAGATGCGTCCCACCGACAGGGTAATGCTATCCGTGTTGGTTAGCGTGACCGTTTGCGTGCTGCTCGACCCTACGGCGACGTTGCCGAAGGCCAGGCTGCCTGGGGTTTCGCGAACATAGGTTCCCGTGCCGGAAAGCGCTACCTGCTGGGTTCCGCCCGGAGCGGTTTCGGTAATCGAAAGCGCAGCCGATTCCGGATAGTATTCGGTGGATGGGACAAAGTAGACTTGAATTGTGCAGCTCGCTTCCGACGCCAGACTCGATGGGCAATTATTGGTCTGCGAAAAGTCGGATGCGTTGCCGCCGCTAAAGGCGAATGTGGACACGTTGACCGCCGCTGGGCCCGCATTGGTCAAGGTCACCGGCAGAGGCTTCGATTTTCCCTTAATCAGCTTGGTCCCGAACGCAAGCGTGGTAGGCGCGACTACCACCGGGGTCTGGAGAACGACCTCGATGCAACTGATGCCGAGGCAAGAGTTCGCCAGCAGAAAATCAGGCTTGCCGTCGTTGTTGAAATCCGCCTCAACGATTCCGCCTGCGTTGTATCCCGCTTGTGTTGTGCTGTAGAGAACGGGAGGTTGCCAGGTGCCGTTACCGTTACCCAGGACCGAGAAGATAGCGGTGCCCAGGTTATCGCCGGCGTTGCCCAGGGTCCAAAAGTCGAGCTTGCCGTCGCCATTCAGGTCCGCAATGCCGAAAACGCCGAAGTACTGGAATTGAACCGTGGGCACCGATACATACAGAGGGTCTTCGAACGTCCCGCCCGGATTGCCATACATGATTCCGATCCCAGCGGTTCCTCCGGCAAGCGGCGTACCCTCTCCAACCAGGTCGAGGATGCCATCGCCATTCATGTCCATGGCGGCGGTGACGCCAAAGCTGGCGAAATAATTTGTGCTAAATGTGAGCGTTCCGTCGCCGTTGCCGAACATTATGGTTACTTCTTCGGACGAGTTTTCGGACACTGCGACATCGAGCTTGCCGTCGCCATTGAAGTCGCCGATGACCAGCGGAGCGGGATTTACGCCACCGGTGGACGAGGCGATATAGCGCTGAAACGTACCGTCGCCGTTGCCCAGGAGAACGTCGATGGCGTTGTCGGTGGAAGCCGCCGTAACCAGGTCCAGCTTGCCGTCGCTGTTCATGTCGGCGGCCGCGAGGAAATAAGGTTGAATACCGGTCAGGAAATTTTTCGCTGCCTGGAAAGTGCCGTCACCATTTCCAAGCAGCACAGCGATATTGTTTTCGTCGTTGATGGTCGCGATGTCGACTTTGCCGTCGCCATTGAAATCGGCCGCGATCATAGTGCCAGGGCTGGGAAGAAGCGATGTGTAGATCGGCGCTTGAAACGTGCCGTCCCCGTTACTCATGGAAACGTATATGTAGCCGCCGGCGCAAACCGTTCCAGCGACGTCGGGTTTACCGTCTCCGTTGAAATCGGCCACAATTGCCGGTTGCAGCACGGTCTTGTTGCAGTTCTTGGTTTCATTCGTGGTAGTGGAGTTGAAGCCTACGCTGGGAGACGGTAGTGCGATGTTGAAGATGGCGAGGTTCGATTTTCCTCCGCCCGGAGCTGGGCTGGAAACGGTAACGTAGGCGGTACCCGCTGTTGCGAGATCACTGGCCAGGATAGCCGCTTTCAATTGCGAAGCGCTGATGAAGGTGGTGGCGCGCGGGCTGCCATTCCAGTTCACTACCGACGCACTTACGAAGCCGGTGCCGCTGACGGTGAGTTGGAATCCAGCCGAGCCCGGCGCCACACTCTCTGGCACCAGCGGAGGATTGACGAACGGAATGGGATTGGTTTGCGCCGAAGCAAAAGTGCAGATCGCAAGAAAACCGAGGAGAATACAACAGGCGGATCGCATTGACGTGGCCTCCGTTTTGGTTCAAGGTGGGATTGAGGGAGGGCTGAATCTTCGACGAGAAGACTTCTGCCTGTCAAGATGAAGAGTTTTGCATACCGGGTTCCCCTGAGTCTTGCCGTGCAGGACAACTTCGCCGACAGATTTTGCTCGGAAAATCTTTTTCTGTCGAACTTTCTTCCAGTGCTGGCACCGGACATGTATCGTTCGTGACGATTAAACTCTTGACGCAATCCTTACTGCCAACCTTACCAGTAAGAAAGTGCTTTCCCATGCCATGTCCTGTCAGTGGGCGGCGAGGATTGCGTCGGCCACCCGTGCCGCTTCAACAGCAGGTTTTACGTCGTGCGTTCGCAGGATGTGAGCACCCTTAAGGATCAACGCGGTCTGTGCTGCGAGATTTCCGTAGAGCCGGTCAGCAGGAGCAGCGTCTTTTCCATCTTTCGCCAGCATACGGCCGATAAGTGATTTTCTGGAGGTGCCTGCGAGCAGGGGCAATCCCAGAGATTGGAATTCCTGAAAACGCGCCAGGAGCGGATAATTTTGTTCGAAGTTCTTTCCGAAACCAAATCCCGGATCGAGGGCGATTTTTTCCCGGCGGACGCCGACTACCACCGCAGCCTCCGCCCACTCTCTGAGTTCCCGCTTCACTTGCAGAACGATGTCGCCGGGCGGAGGCAGCGTGCGCCACTCTTCGGGGCGGCCACGCATGTGCATCACGATGGCTCCGCATTTGAGTTCGGCGATTGCCCTCGCCATCAGCGGATCCCAGCGTAGCCCGCTGACATCGTTGACGATCTCGGCACCCGCAGCTACAGCGGCGCGCGCCACGCTGGCTTTGTAGGTGTCGATCGAAACAACGGTATCGGGCCGCTGTTTCTTCAGTTCGGTGATCACAGGCAGCACGCGCCGCAGCTCCTCCTCCGCGCTCACCGTGCTCCTTGACGTTCGAGGGTCCTGGCTCAATTCTGACTTCTGCTCTGCATTCCCTACCGGCGTAGACGCGGCGACGACTCGGGCACCGGGACGAGTAGATTCTCCGCCAACATCAATAATGTCGGCGCCTTCGTCGAGCAACTGCAGTGCGTGTGCGGTGGCTTTACTGGAATCCAGATAGAGGGCGCCATCAGAAAAAGAATCTGGGGTGACGTTGACGATGCCCATGATCAGCGTGCGCCTTCCAAGCTCCAGCGTGCGCGTAGCCAGGCTCCACTGAAAGACAGCTCTCATGCGGCAGATTCTAAACGAAAGAGGCAGGGGGAGAAGTCAGCGTTGCGTGAATTCGCGTTTAATCAACGAAATAGTCGATTTAGAGAGTGTCGAAAACGGGCTACCGGCGCCGGATTGCGGCACTTCGCGCACGCATGGCCCGAAGCGCTCCAGGGCCCGTCCCGGTAGGAGGCTTGCGCATGCCGTCCAGCAAGTCCTTCAGAACGACTGCGTTGTTGCGGTGCTCATTCTTGGAGGCGTACAGCAGAGTGAGGCGTTTTCTCTTGTGAGCCAGGCTGTAGAGCTTCTGCAATTCCTCTTCGGCTTCCGGACGGGCTAATTCTTTCAGGTAACGCTTGCGAAAGAGGAGCCATCGCTCCGGCTGCGCATGAAACCACTGGCGCAGTTCATCGGACGGCGCAAGATTGCGGAGCCATTCTTGCGCGGCCACGTCCGACTTTCGCAGGCCGCGCGGCCAAAGACGATCTACGAGAACGCGCGCTCCATCGGACGGCGACACCGATTCGTAAACCCGTTTCACGATCACTGGCATAACTTTGCTCTATGATTGTAAGTGTGCGAGATGGTCGTGGCTGTGGAAACCGCGGCATAAATAGTCCGCTTCACGGGGCTGATAGAGGATGTGAATCGATGCAAACGATGGAGGGACGCTGTGGTTTGAGAGTTGTGACACTCCGTCGGGGGCGGATTTGCACGGCTCTGGCCGCATGCCTTGGGCTCGCCATGCTCGCGGGATGCGATGTGGAGCGCCGAAAATCGGATGCCGAACTTGGCCTCAGCCCTCAGCAGGCAGCCGGACGCAAGATCTATGACAATTATTGCGATCGCTGTCACCGGCCGTATTCCACGAAGGGGAAAAAAGGCCCAGGGTTGAAAGGCATCTTTCAACATCAGTATCTTTCTCTCAGTGGATTGCCGGCCAACGACGACCGCGTTGCTGACATCGTTCGCAACGGCCGTCCGGATATGCCAGGTTACAGCCAGGTGATGAGCGCCCAAGACATACAGGATTTGCTCGCTTATCTGCACACGCTGTAGATGAGGAGCCGCCATGTTTTAGGCATAAGAGACGTTCAGCCTCATGGGATAATCCTTCTGTGAAAACCGCAACCTCATCCGAGCTCTTTCGCAGGCTTCCTTCCGTGGACGATGTGATGCACGATCCCGCGGTCAGCTCGCTGGTGGAGAGCTGCGGTCACGATTCGGTTGTAGATGCAGCGCGAGTTGTTCTCGGCCGAATCCGCCAGGAAATCACATCAGGACCGCTCGATACTAACGGGCTGGAGCTGGCACTTTCCGGCCTGAGGGATGCGGTGGAGAAACAGCTTCGCCACGCTCTGAGTTATTCTCTGCGGCCGGTGATCAATGCCACCGGAGTGATCTTGCATACCAACCTGGGTCGCGCTCCCTTGGGCGATGTCGCGATGGAACATATCCGTGAGACCGCCACGAGTTATTCCAATCTGGAGTTTGACCTGGCCGCTGGGGTACGCGGCAAGCGGGATGTGCACGTGGACCGGTTGTTTCGGCGCCTGCTGAGCGAAGAAGTGAAGAGCAAGGGAGCGGGCGTCTCGACCATCGTCGTTAATAATAATGCGGCGGCCGTGCTGTTGGCGCTCAACACGCTGGCTGAGGGCGGAGAAGTTGTCGTCTCTCGCGGAGAACTCGTGGAGATCGGCGGCTCATTTCGCATTCCAGATGTGATGGCGAAGTCGGGTGCGATCCTGCGAGAGGTTGGCACCACGAACCGCACCCGCATTTCCGACTACGAACAGGCCATCACGGAGCGCACCCGGCTTCTGCTGCGGGTGCATCGATCGAACTTCGAGATTACGGGCTTTACCGAGCAGGCGTCTGCGACTGAGCTAGTAGCAATGGCGCACAGGCGCGGCATCCCTCTAATGGAAGACTTGGGAAGTGGCGCGCTTCTTGATCTGAGCTCGATTGGGATCGAAGGTGAGCCGGGGGTGTTGGACAGCTTGCGATGCGGCGTCGACATCGTTACCTATAGCGGCGACAAACTGCTCGGCGGCCCCCAGGCTGGGTTGATCAGTGGAGGTTCGGAGTTGATTGCGCGCATGCGGTCGAATTCCCTGTTCCGGGCATTGCGCGTGGATAAGCTGATCTATGCCGCACTGGAAGCCACTCTTCTCGCCTACGTGCGGCGCGATCATGACGCGATTCCTGCACTGCGTATGATGCGCCTGACGAAAAACGAGATCGGCGCGCGGGCAGAAAAACTGGCAGCGGGAATGAACGCACCGAAATTAAAGGTTGAAGTTGTGGATGGCGAATCGATCCTCGGCGGCGGCTCCGCTCCGTCTTCGGTTCTGCCCACGCGGCTGCTGGCGTTGACTTGCGAAAATCTCAGCGGAGACGAACTGGCCTCGTACCTGCGCGGTTCGGAGCCTCCGATTATTGCCCGAGTCGAGGAAGGCCGCGTGTTGCTGGATCTGCGCACCGTGTTTCCGGAGCAGGATGCCGCAGTGGTGGCCGCTCTCGGCCGCATCGTTACTTAGAGCCTTCGCATCGAAGTATCATTGGCCACGCTCTACACCATCGGACATTCGACTCGCTCGCTCGACGAGTTGGTCGAGACGCTTCTGGCTCACGAGATGAAGACGCTGGCCGACGTTCGGGCCTTCCCCATGTCGCGGCGACTCCCGCAATTTAATCGCGAGAGTCTGGAGAAGAGTTTGCTCACATCAGGGATCCGCTATGTCTGGATCCCGGCGTTGGGCGGCTATCGTAAGAAAATTCGTGATGATTCGCCTAACGTCGCTCTTCGCAATCCGAGTTTTCGCAATTACGCCGATTACATGCTGACTGGGGAATTCAAGAGTGCGATGGCCGAAGTGATTGCGCTGGGTGAAGACTCCCGCACCGCCTACATGTGCGCCGAGCGCGTATATTTCCGCTGCCACCGCATGCTGATCTCCGACTGGCTGGTCGCGCACGGACATGAAGTACGGCATATCGACGGTTCTGGGCCGCTAAAACCTCATCTCGTGACTAAGGAAGCGCGCATGGTGGATGGTGAACTGATATACCGCGGCGACCGGTTGTTTTAGGAGCGGCAACATTTATGATCGTCGGCACAGGCATCGACATCGCAGAGGTTCCACGCATACGGCAATCGATCGAGCGCTTTGGAGATCGTTTTCTGCAGCGCATCTATACTGTCGGTGAAATGCGCTACTGCGATTCGAAAGCGAATCGCGTGGAGCGCTACGCTGCGCGATTTGCAGCTAAGGAAGCAGCCATGAAGGCTCTGGGAACGGGCTGGAGCCGCGGAGTGCGCTGGCGCGATTGCGAAGTTGCGAGGATGCCGGGGGGGCGTCCCACAATCACTTTTCACGGCAAGGCTGGCGAGATTGCCGCCAAGCTGGGGGTAAGGAACGCCGCACTCTCGATTTCGCACACCGAGGAGCAGGCCATCGCGCAAGTCATTCTCGAAAGCTAAACTACTTTCAGCTCCGCTAGACACCGCTTTTTCGCGGGCCTTCTGCTAGACTGACGCATTCCATTTCATCATGTCTGCGACCATTCAGGTTGTCACGCCAGTAAACTCCTGCGCCGAAATTCCCGAACGCACGCTGCTCGCGGGGCTGGGCCTCACCAGTTTTGCGGCATTGTTGCTGGAGTTGGCGCTCACGCGACTGTTCTCTGTAGTGCTCTTCTATCACTTTGCCTTTCTGGCGATTTCGATTGCGCTGTTGGGACTGGGCGCCGGAGGAGTGTTCGCCTACCTGCTGAAAAATCGCCTGGGCAGAACCGATACCCGCGCGCTGGCGGCGCGCCTGTGCATCGATAGCTCGATTGTTGTGCTATTTGCGCTCGAAGTTGTTCTCCACGTTCCCGTAACGCTGACTGTTTCAGGAAGAAATTTTCTTCATCTGACCGCTATCTATATCAGTGCGGCTCTACCTTTTTTCTTGACCGGCGTGCAATTCTCCGTGATATTCGCTCGAGAATCGCGACGCATTCCCCGCTTGTATGCTGCCGACCTCAGCGGCGGAGCGCTGGCGTGTCTGGCCGTGGTGCCTCTGCTGAACTGGATCGGAGGGCCGAATACTATCGTGGCATCGGCTGTGGTCATGGCCGTGGCCGGCGTGGTCTGGGCCAAACCGTCTTCAGCCGTGCGGAAAGTTGCTGGTGGTTTGGTTGCTGCATTCCTGCTGTTGATTGCGGCGAACCATTCGAGCCGTTTGATCGATGTGGTGTATGCCAAGGGCATATTCCGAGATCCGGCTTGGGTGGAGTTCGCGCGCTGGAACGCGCTGTCCCGTGTGGAAGTCGATCGCCAGGGTCAAGCCAAGGCCATCGTGATCGATGCGGACGCCTCCACCTACATCATGAATTGCGACGTGGCCCACTGGCACGATACGGGGTGGGAACACGACTTGATGTCCGCACCGCCCGCATTGGCCAACGTTCTCCGGCCGCACGGAGAGTTCGCAATCATCGGACCGGGCGGTGGCGTGGATGTACTCCGGGCGGTCGCAAATGGCAGTCCCAGCGTTACCGCCATCGAAATCAATCCCATCATTGCTAATACGATTATGCGCGGACGCTATGCCGACTACGCGCAGCATCTTTACGAGCGTCCGGAAGTTCACATTCAGGTTACCGATGGCCGCTCCTATCTGCGTTCCACGCTGCAGCGTTTCGATGTCGTACAAATGACGCTGGTAGATACGTGGGCCTCGACCGCAGCCGGAGCTTTCGCACTTAGCGAAAACAATCTTTATACGGTCGAAGCTTTCCGGGAATATTTCGAGCATCTCAAGCCTGGCGGCATGATCGCCATCACTCGCTGGGAATTCCGCCAGCCGCGGGAGGCATTGCGGGTTGTTGCCGTGGCGATGGACGCGTTGCACACCCTGGGCGTCGCCAATCCGTCGCGCAACTTCATTGTGGCCTCGCAAGGGCGGCTCAACGAAGATGGCATTCCCGTGGTTGTGCTGGCTAAAAAAACCGCATTCACTCCGGAAGAAGAGGCCGCGGTGCAGAGTCACTTCGACGAATATGACGACCTCGATCCAATTTATTTGCCTTCGCAAGTGGCACCGGGGCTGGCGCGTCATAATCCGTTTGCCGATCTGATCGCGAGCAATGATCCTTACCGGTTCGCACAGAGTTACGCTTACAACGTGGCGCCGGTCAGCGACAATGCGCCGTTCTTTTTTTTCACATTGAAACCGTCGCAAGTCCTCGGCCAGCAAGGCTTGCGGAATGGGATTGACTGGAAGGTAAATCTGGGAGTGTCGGTTCTCCTGCTGGTGCTCGTTATATCCTTGGTAGCCGTGTTGGGATTTCTGGTGCTGCCGCTTGCGATTAAGGCAGGCCATCAGTCGCCGCTTCCGCTGTTGTATTTCGTTGCCGTGGGGTTAGGTTACATCCTGGTCGAGATCGCATTCATCCAGCGCTTCGAGCTTTTTCTGGGACACCCAACCTATGCCCTGACGGTGGTCATTTTCTTACTAATGCTGTCGAGCGGAGCGGGGAGCCTGTTTTCGCGCCGCTGGTTGCCCCGCACGGAACTAGCTTGGCTGCCAATCACAGCAGTAATCGCCGCCCTTTTGGTGGATGTCTTCTTCCTGCCTGGTTGGCTGGAAGCAGGGGTGGGATTAGGGCTCTATCCTCGAATTGCAATCAGCGGCCTCCTGCTAATCCCGCTTGGCTTCGCCATGGGGATGCCTTTTCCGACAGGACTCCGGGCGCTGGGCGTGAGTTCCGCTGTCGGTGCAGCAACCGGCCCGACTGGCGAAGACAACGCCGTAGAGTGGGCCTGGGCGATGAACGCCGCCGCCAGCGTCTTGGGGTCCGTGTTGGCCATGGTGATCGCAATCCAGTTTGGTTTAACTGTGACCCTGGCATGTGGGATTGCTGCCTACGGGCTAGCGCTTGCTGTGCTACCGGCGCTTCGCTTGCGCCACGCTTAGTCGGACGTGCATTTTGTTATGATGCTTCAGGGGCGAGCCGGAGGTTAAGCTGTTCCGTGCGGCACCCACAAAGACACATTCGGTCTGAGGAAATTTCTTGCCGAGTCAGAAGCAGATTAAGTGGTCGCAACTCCGCGTCGGCATCACCGTAATCATCGCCAGCTCCACGCTGGCTCTGCTGCTGTTTCTGATGTCCGGGACCGGCGGCTTCTTCTCGCACCGAATCACGCTGGTGTCGTACTTCGACAATGCGAGCGGATTGCGCGTGGGTGCGCCGGTCCGGCTGAGCGGCGTGGACATCGGCAATGTTGTGGCGATTCGCGTGGTGCCTGATAAAGATAAGCAAATTACTCCGGTAGAAGTGCTGATGAAGGTCAGCACGAAATATGGCTTCAACCTCCGACGCGATTCTGTGACGTCTCTGGATACCGCCGGAGTGCTGGGCGAGACTTATCTGGATATCGATAGTTCGCAGGCCATCGGCCCCTTCGCCAAGAATGGAGACACCCTTCCCACGCAGGTTCATCCTGACTTCAACGAGGTGGTGCGATCGAGCCAGAGCACGTTGCAGAATATGGACGCGCTGCTAAAGCGGGCAGACCGCATCCTGGCCTTCGCGGAGAGTGGCAAGGGATCGCTGGGCAAGTTGATTTACGATCCCACGCTGTATGACCGCTTCTCGCAGACGGTTACAGAGTTCAAGGGAATAGTGGATGAGATCGCCCAAGGGCAGGGTAGTCTCGGAAAACTAATCAACAACAACGACGCTTACAACAAAGTCGTCGCCACCCTCGACAGGATCAATCAGGTCGCCGACGATCTGCAGGCAGGAAAGGGTTCGGCCGGGAAATTTCTGAAGGATCCCTCACTCTACAATAATGCCAACGACACTATCGCGAACCTGAAGAAAGTGAGTGAGGACATCAATGCCGGCAAGGGCACTCTGGGTAAGTTGACCAAAGACGAGGAGCTGGCGAAGAAGCTCGACACCACGATGACCAAGCTGGCCGCTCTGACTACCGCACTCGATGCCGGCCAGGGCACAGCGGGGAAATTGTTCAAGGATGACGCGCTCTACAACAACGCGAACCAGATGCTAACCGAAACCCAGAACCTGATAAAGGCCATCCGCCAGGATCCCAAGAAGTATCTCAGCATCAAGCTGCATATTTTCTAAGAGCTTAAGGCAGTCTGAGCTGAATATTCGCCGCGACTTTCAGTGCTCTCCAATTCCGAAAACTGCGCTCAACAGCAGAATCGCGAGCACTCCAAAAGAAATTGCTCCATACTTCCAATCTTTCTCCAGCAAAAACAGAATCCCTGCGACTAAAACGCGCACGACTGGCGTGGCCAGCATCAGCAGGACGCCCGCGCGTTCAATACCCGCTGGAATTGCGCCGTGGATAAAGAGTCCGACCAGCAGTCCGGCGAGCATGACGAAGAAACAGCTGAAGGCGCCTACGCGCAGGACCATCGCAACCACGCGATCAAAAGCAGGTTCGCGGAGCTGGCTCATGCCGCGCCACCCCTGAATAGATGCACGAGCAGATGACCAGCGAGATAAAACATGATGGCGACCAGCAGATAAACGACGTACTTCGTGCGAATCCGTGGCGCCAGGCGCGCGCCCAGGAGCGAGCCTAGAAACACGCCAACTGCAAGCGGGGCTGCAATATCCACCAGGATGTCGCCGCGCCGATAGTAGACGGTGGCGCTCGCCGCTGCCGTGACTCCAATCATGAAATTCGATGTTGCCGTAGCCACCATCAGCGGAACGTTCATGAAAATATACATGACTGGAACTTTGATGGGACCACCACCGATGCCGAGAAGGCCCGAGAGTCCGCCCGCGACCAGTGAGGCAGCCAAGCCGAGCGGATAACGCTTTGGCTCGTACGGTGGAATCGCAGTCTCGCCATTGCTTTCGGCTGGCGGCCCTTCCTCGTCCTTTACTTTCCCGCCGCGCACCAGGATGGTGATGGAGCTGTAGAGCAGGAACCCGGCAAACAATCCTTCAAGAGCGTTGCGATTGAAATATCCAACCAGGTATGCGGTAACGGCCGCACCAAAAGCGGTTGCGAGTTCGAGCGTCATCCCGAGGCGAATGTCCGTGGTATGGCGCTGGAGGTGTACCGAAGAACTTGCCGCCGAGGTAGTAATCACAGCCACGAGGCTGCTGCCAATGGCTTGACGGATGGGAATTCCAAAATGCAGTGCGAGGATGGGTGTAAGCAAAACGCCGCCGCCAATGCCGGTCACGGCGCCGAGCATCCCTGCGAAGAAGCCCAGCACCACCAGGAGCGCGCTCAGCATGGAGTCTCTATGAGAGTACTCGCGGGGCGGATGTGGATTCAGCCTGCTCGTGGGCGTGATAACTGGACCGGACCATGGGGCCGGACTCTACGTGGCGGAAGCCGAAGCGCAAAGCCTCAGTCCGCAAGTCGCGGAATTCTTGAGGAGTATAAAACCGGGCGATAGGCAAGTGATCGCGCGAAGGCCTCAGATACTGACCCACGGTAAGAATGTCGACGCCGCGGCTGCCGAGTTCACGGAAAACTTCAATGAGTTCGTCGCTGGATTCGCCAAGGCCAACCATGACGCCACTTTTTGTTACCATGCCGGGAGAAAATTTCTTGGCGTTCTCCAGCAGAGTAAGCGTGCGTTCGTAGCGGGCGCCCGAACGCACTGCGCGGTAGAGCCGCGGTACGGTTTCAGTATTGTGATTGAGAACATCGGGCTGTGCGTCGAGCACGATTCTCAACGGCTCTTCCAGACCTTGAAAATCGGGAATGAGCACTTCGATGCGGCAATCCGGAATCAGCCCGCGAATTTCTCGAATGGTCTCAGCAAAAACTTTGGCGCCGCCCACGTTGTCGTCGTCACGGTTCACGCTGGTCACCACCGCATGCTTCAGGCCCAGCGTGGCCACTGCCTCGGCTACCCGGCGCGGCTCATCCCAGTCAATCGGCTCGGGTCTGCCCTTTGGCACGGCACAGAATCCGCAGCGCCGGGTGCAGATATCGCCCAGTAGCATGAAGGTCGCGGTCTTGTGATTCCAGCACTCGCCGATATTCGGACACTGTGCCGACTCGCACACCGTGTGCAGTCCCAAACCCCGCGCTAGCTTCTTCAATTCATGAAAATTCTCGCCTGCAGGAGCTTTGGCCCGCAGCCAGTCCGGCTTGGGCACTCGAACTGGTGGTCCGACCTCGATCTGAATCAGTTGGGAAGTACCTGCCATCGCTACGATTCTACCAGTTCAGCCGTCTTCTTCACCCCACTTCCACCAGACCGTAGGTATGCTGCCATCGGGTGCGCAGCGCGACCAGGGCGCGGCTGATTTCGACCTGCGTGACTTCGGAATTGGGTCCGGCCATCACGGCCGCCGCTTCGCGCTTAGCGAGTTCCAGTAATTGCCGGTCACGGATCAGGTTGGCCACGCGGAAGTTCGGCATGCCGGCCTGTCGCGTGCCGAAGAATTCTCCCGGCCCTCGGAGTTCGAGATCGAGTTCTGCGATCTGAAAGCCGTCGTTGGTACGGGTCATAGCTTCGAGGCGGCGATCGCCTTCTTCGGTCACTTTACCGCCGGTCATCAATATGCAGAACGACTTCGCCGCGCCGCGTCCAATGCGCCCGCGCAACTGATGAAGCTGCGCCAGACCAAAACGCTCCGCGTGCTCGATCACCATTACGGTAGCGTTCGGTACGTCCACGCCCACTTCAATCACAGTGGTTGCAACCAGAATCTGCAGCTCGCCTTTCTGGAACATCCGCATGACCTGATCTTTCAAGTCGGCGTCCAGGCGGCCATGCAGCAGTCCTACTTTCAGATCGGAGAAGATTTTGCCACTCAGTTCGCGGTACATCTTGATTGCCGCCTTCAGTTCGTTCTCCTCGCTTTCCGAGATGACCGGATAGACCACATAGACCTGATGACCCTTTACCACCTGCTTGCGCACAAAATCCCAAACCTCGGCAGAGCGTTCGTCGGTGATTCTTCGGGTCACAATTGGAGTGCGTCCGGGAGGAAGTTCGTCGAGCACGCTGATATCGAGATCGCCATAAAGCGTAAGCGCGAGCGTCCGCGGAATGGGCGTAGCGGTCATGACCAGAACGTCGGGCTCGGCTGGCTTTTCCGGATCGCCGCCTTCGCCCGATTTCTTCATCAACTTCAGCCGCTGCAAAACGCCGAAGCGGTGCTGCTCGTCGACGATGACCAGGCCCGGTTTAGCGAATTCAACTTTTTCTTCCAGCAACGCGTGCGTCCCGATGACGAGTTGCGCGTTTCCCTGCGCGATGTGGCGGCGAATTTCGCGTTTGCGGTCAGCCTCCAAAGATCCTGTCAAGAGGACGATTCGATATCCGGCGTTCTCCAGAATTCTGCGTGCGGAAAAATAATGCTGTTGCGCGAGAATTTCCGTGGGTGCCATCAGGGCCACCTGGTAACCGTCTTCGATAGCGATGATCGCGGCCTGAAAGCTTACGATGGTCTTTCCCGAGCCCACATCTCCCTGCAACAAGCGCCGCATGGGATAAGGCCTTTGCATGTCATCGGCGATTTCTTTCAAGACTCGCTTCTGCGCGGCCGTAGGATGAAACGGGAGAATTTTTTTGATCGCCTGGCGTACTCGATCATCCAGACGAAAAGCGATTCCAGTCTCTGTTTTCTGTTGCCGGCGCTTCAGTTCCAATCCCAATTCGATGAAAAACAATTCTTCAAAGATCAGGCGAATATGCGCAGGCGTCCGCGAAGATTGCAAATCTTCGAAACTCTCTCCAGCTTCGGGCCAATGAACTTTCCACAACGCCTCGCGCGGCGAAACCAGCGCCAGGCGCTCGCGTACGGCTGCCGGGATCGTTTCTGCGAGTTCTGGAGTGAGATCATCGAGCGCCTTGCGGATAATACGGCGAAACCAGCGGGCCGTCACGCGGCCTTGCCCGGCCGACTCGTAGATCGGCACGATGCGTCCTACCTCGAGCGATGCTGCGGCCTTATCGTCCGCTCCGTCGGCGGAGGCCTCGCCCAACATTTCAAACTGCGGCTGAATAATCTGCAGCTCTCCGTTTTTGTCTTGTTCCACCTTCCCGTAGAGCGCAATCAACTCGCCGGGCTTGAATTTGTCTTGCAGGTAAGTGGCGTTGAACCAGAGGCATTTCAGTTTGGATCTCCCCTGGCCCACGGTCAGTTGGAAGATGGGCATCTTGCGAGTGCGGAACAAGCCGGAGTTACGGACTTCACCAATCACGGTGGCCATTTCGCCAGGCCGCAATTCCGCGATCCCGCGCGGATTTAGCCGGTCTTCATAACGAAAAGGCAGGTAATGGAGCAGATCGCCCACAGTGGCAATGCCCTTGGTCGCGAGAACCTCCGCCAGCTTGGGTCCGATTCCTTTGACGTATTGGACTGGTGTGGTGAGTTCGACCATGGCAGAGGTTCTCAGGGAATGTTAGCAGCAAGTTTAATGCAGAGAAGAGAGCGCCGCCTTCACGTGATCGGGTGTGAAAGGCACTTCCCGGAGTCGCGCTCCGGTCGCATCAAAAATCGCATTGCCGATCGCTGCGGCGACCAGCGTGATCGCCGTTTCCCCCGCGCCGGTCGCTTTTTCTTCGGGCCGGTCGATGAGAGCGATTTCAATCACTGGCAGCTGAAATCCAACTGACAGCGTGGTGTAGGTCGCCCAGTCGATCGAGGTTACTTTATGATCGTCCCAGGTGATCTGCTCGCCAAGAGCGCGGCTGGTTCCTTGCAAGATTCCGCCCTCGATCTGATTACGCAGGCCGTCAGGGTTGGAGATCGGTCCACAATCGTGGCCAATGACAAACCGCCGGGCCTGCACCTGCCCGGTCGCCGGATCCACTTCCACTTCGGCGACCAGCGCAGCGAACCCGTTATCGCCCTCGTAGGCGACGCACGCGATACCACGTCCGGTGACGGTACCAATGCGCGCAAGGTTGGCTCTGGGCGAAGGGCGAGTCTCCCAATTTGCCGCCTTGGCAGCGGCTTTCACGGCGTCAATGATCCGCTTCTCTTTCAAATGCCGTAGCCGATAGGCGACCGGGTCGGCTTTGACAAAGGAACTGATCTCATCCATAAAGCATTCGTGGGCGAATGTATTTTGCAAGCGTAATGGCGAGCGCAAGGGTCCGGTAAAGAACGGCGATTTTACCTCATGTGTCAGTACACGTTCACTGCGGATCGAGCCCGCTCCGGCACAGTTGCGGTTGACGCATCCCACTACATACGATGGGACGGCATTGCTACCGTTGTGCAGTTCGCGAGCAGGTGCGGCCGCAGTTTGTGGAACAATCGTCTCCGGATCAAAGCCCGCCAGCATCCCCGTAATTACGTTTCCAGGTTGTTCATATCCTGGTCTTCCGCCCAACGACGCCACCCAGGTTTCACAATCCCAACCATCAATCGTGCCGCTGGCATCGAGCGCAGCCTGCTGCTCGATCACGCACGCCGATCCGTAGTTCTCGGAAACGAACTCGTCCTGGCGCGTGAGCTGCACACGAACCGGTCTTTGCACGGCCTGAGATAACAACGCTGCGTCGAAGGAAACCGTGTCCGCGGCGTTTAGTCCGTAACAACCGGAGCCGCGAACATAGATTACGCGCACGCTATCGAGCGGCAAACCCGTGAGCGCCGACAGGCCGTGCTGCGTTGGATATACGGACTGGGTTGCCGACCACACTGTCGCGCGATGCGCTTGCACATCGGCCACGGAGCAGGATGAACCAATCGAACCGTGTGCCTGATAAGGATGCAAGTAGGTTGCTTTTAGAACTCGCGAAGCCGATTTCAACTTGTCATCCACATCATTGGAATTTACGAGCATTTGCTCGCGTGATGGTTGCTTCCGCATGTATTCGTAGAAGTCTTTTTGCGGCGGCAGGCCGGGGCCCCGCTGCCACACCACCTTAAGATTCTTCGCTGCTTGCGCTGCTTGCCATTGCTTTTCAGCGACTACGCCGACGAAGTTATTTCGCATTACCACCTTTATCAGCCCGGGAATGTGCTGCACCGATTTCTCGTCAACGCTGCCAACAGTTGCTGCGACCTCTGGCGGACGCACCACCCGCCCGTGAACCATTCCCGGTACCCTCACGTTGTGAACAAATTCGAAGGTGCCAGTCATCAGGGCAACTCTGTCCATCGAGGGAACCGGCTTGCCGAGGACCTTCCAATCGTGCGGCGATGTACGCTTCGCCGTAGAACTCAAAGCGATATCGAAGCGCTTCCCCCCAATCAGTTCGCCATAGCTGACGTGATGCCCGCTCTTCGCACTGACGACACCGTTCTCGATCGTAAGCTGGTCCGCGGACACACCGAACCGCTGCGCCGCCATTCCGATTAAGGCCTCGCGAGCGGTCGCCGCGGCCTGAGCCAGATTTTCCATATTAAAATTCGTGGGCGTGGACTGACTTCCAGACGTCGTTCCCTGATCGGGGGTCACAGCGGTATCGCACTGAATCAGTTTCACCTTGTTGATAGAAACGCACAGTTCTTCCGCGACCAGCTGCGTTTGCACTGTATACATGCCTTGGCCGAAATCGCATTTACCCGTGTACGCCGTTACCATGCCATCGGATGCGACCGCTATCCAGGAGGCCAGCTTTTTCGGATCGACATGCGAGAGATGCGTGTCGAAAGGCCCTTGTGGCATCGCGAAAGGATTTGCGAACGGCGCCGTGCCAAAGCAAACTACCAGCGCGCCCGATGCCTTGACGAAGTCGCGACGTGAGATGTTCGTTTTCATGCGAGACTCCTCTGATAGCGCTTGATGGCCCGCATCATCCGCGTATGGGTAAAACACCGGCATAGCACATTCGACAATGCCTCCCGGATCTCCTCATGCCCGGCCTGCGGCTTTTCATCGAGCATTGCCTTTGCCGTGAGGATTACGCCGCTGAGGCAGAAGCCGCACTGCGCCGCTCCCTCATCGATGAACGCCTGCTGAATGGGGTGCGGTCTTTCCGGGGTTCCCACGCCCTCCAGCGTCGTCACCTCCTGCTCCTTCACGGCGCTGACTGGCGTCACGCAGGAACGCACTGTCTGCCCTCGAATGATGACGGTGCAGGCTCCGCACTGCGCCAGTCCGCACCCAAATTTCGGTCCTCGCAACTGCAGTTCGTCGTTGAGAACGTAGAGCAGCGGTGTATCCGGGTCTACGTCCACCGTATGAACGTGCTCATTGACCTTCAGAGAAATCGCAGCCATCCTCTCCTCCCAACACTTCCGACTACCAAAGCTTATAACGGATCTCTGTCAGCCTTCTCGGAGTCTGGTGCCGATTGTTCCGGGGTGCCCAGATAACCGAATCCGCACAACCCCAACTTGGCGTCTAAACAATTCGTGCTGCTCAACCTGCTCCAGGCTCTATTGGCAATTGTGCTAGGCAACATAGCCTACTTCCTGCTGGCAGCCCACCTCGCGCTGCCGCGCCATCGCCCGTTTCAGGCGGACGCCGGCCTCCTCATCGACTTCTTTATCTGCCTGACGTTCTATGGACTGATCCGCACCATAGCAAAACGAAAGTAAGGAAATCCCTGAGCTCTCTAGCTGGGAATTCCCTGATTACTTTCGGAACCTGCCCAAGCGCTTCGGTCACGTTACGATAACCCCTGACGTATGAATAAAATCGCGGTCCTGTACGATGCGGGCCAGGCGGTGCTCTCCACCTTTGATTTGGATGAGGTGTTGCAGCGCATTCTGGGCATCGCGCACGACTATTTTCATTTGCGGAATGTGGCGATTGTGCTGCTCGACAAGCAGACGCAGCAGTTGTACGTCCGCTCGCAGATCGGCTGGGATGAAGGCCAGGACAAGCATCGTCTGCCCCTGGGCCAGGGAATTACTGGCGCAGCGGCGCTCAAGAAGCAGCCGGTCTATGCCCCCGACGTCAGTAAAGACGCGCGTTATTTCTGTTCCGCCAAGTCAACTCGATCCGAACTGGCCGTGCCCTTGATGGTGAACGACGAAGTAGTGGGAGTGCTCGATTGTCAAAGCGACAACCTCGACCACTTTGATTCGGAAACCGTCGATTTATTGACGCTGTTTTCCACGCATGCGTCGATCGCCCTGCAAAATGCACGGCTGTATTCCCTGGAACAGCAACGGGCGCGGCAGTTGCAGGCGATCAACGCGATCGCCCAACAGACAACCGCGGTTCTGGATCTGGAAGAGTTGCTGGGCCGGGTTTGCCAACTGATTCAGGATGCTTTTCGCGTTTCGCACGTTTCACTTTTCTTAAGAGAAGATCACGACCTGGTGCTAAGGGCGCATCACGGGACGCTTACTCCCAGTATTCCGGAGGGTGGACGCTTCGCGGTAAGCACCGAACCCTGGGCGAGCATCCTTGCGGACAGCCGTACCATGCTCGAACGCGACCTTTGCCGAGCCCCCGCGCGCACGAAATTCTTCGCGGAGACGGCATCCCGGCTGTGTATTCCCCTGGTATCGTTCGGACAGACGTTGGGAGTGCTCGCGCTCGACAGCGCCAAGGCGGATGCCTTCCGTGACGGCGATCAGCAATCTCTGGAATCTGTCGCCGACATCTGCGCGACGGCAATTCAGAATGCTCACTATGTTGACCGGGTCAAGCAGTTGGCCTATCTGGATGGTCTGACCGGCATTTTCAACCGCCGGTTCTTTGAGCTGCGCATTATGGAAGAGATTGAGCGTGCCCGGCGCTACGGAACGGGTATGGCCGTCATCATGGCCGACATCGACGATTTCAAGCGTCTGAATGACGAGTTCGGGCACGTTCTGGGCGATGAGGTGCTGCGCCAGGTTTCTTCTCTATTTCATCAATTACTACGTAAGGTGGATGTGGTGTGCCGCTACGGCGGTGAGGAATTCGGCATCCTGTTGACCCAGGTCAGCCCCGAACAGGCCATGACCGTGGCAGAAAAACTCCGGAAGACGGTGGAGGGCTGGCTGTTTCCGGGCGTGCCCCGGACCGTAACGATCAGCGCCGGAACCTCAACTTTTCCCCAACACGGGACCACGCGGGATGGTCTTGTAAGGGCCGCGGATAGTGCTCTATACGCAGCCAAGCAGGCGGGACGCAATCAAGTGTGCCTGGCCTCACCGCACCGCAGCAAGGCTGTGGGTTCTTGAGCTCGGTTCAACATCGACGTTTCGATCCGCTGTTCTGCGAGTCAGATGTCGAGCCAGTCTCCCTGCATCTGGTGCCGCAGGCGTTCCATCTCCTGCTGTAATTTCTGACGAGTCTTTTCGAGTTCTTCCTGAACCTGGGGCGTGAGTTCCCCCTTAAATTTCTCCGCTTGCTGCTTCAATAGTTCTTGCTGTCCGCAGAGAGACTTGCGAATCTCGGCCGAGGCTTGGAGGCTCTCATCCCGCGCCAGTTCCATCTCCGGGCGAAGTTTCGCTATTTCGTTTTGCACTTCCGTTAACTCAATCTGAGTCTCCGCATCCAGCTCGGGGACTTCAAGGCTCTCGTTGATCAGCTCGCCGGAATCTTTGCGTTCGGGCAAGGTGAGGGTGAGGGTTTGTTCTTTCTTGTCACGGATCACGACAATGCTCACGGATCCGGCGTTGCGATCGCGCAGCGCGTGAGTGAAGTCGCTGGTGTCGTGAACCGGCTGGTCGCCCACGCGAGTGATGACGTCCCCGGCATGCAGGCCGGCCTTATCGGCGCGGCTGCCTTTTTCCACCGACCGCACCAGCACGCCACTTCCGTTCTTGGCGCCGAAAAACTCGCCCAGCTGGGGCGTGAGATTTTCCACCATCAGCCCGCTGCGCATCGACGAATGGACGTAAACCACGCCAATGTTGGGAACTTCAAAATCTGGCATCGGCGGAATATTGGGGATCGGCGGAATTTCCACGTGGAAGTTCTTCTCCCAATTGCCGTCTTTCGGAGCCATATGAGCGAATTCCTTGCTGCGATCGGCAAGCTGTACTTTGATCGTGATTGGTTGTCCATCGCGGCTCAGTCCCAGCGCAACGACTCGTCCAGGTGGAGTTTCGCGGATCATTCTGTGTAGCTGGGTCTTGCTCTCGATAGGCGTGTTATTAAGGGTCAGGATCACGTCGTGTTCTTTAATACCGGCCTTGCCCGCGGGAGCGTCCTGATCGACCATCGTCACTTCCACGCCCTTTTCTTCCTTAAGCTTGAGCGTGCCCAGCCGGTCGGAAGTGACATCCGCGATATCGACGCCCAGATACGCGCTTGTGCCGTTATCTTCGCTGGGGATGCCGTAGGGCTGTGAGGATTCAATCGTCCACCTCTGCGCTGCCTGCGAAACGCCCAGCAGCAATGGCAACAGCGCGATGGTCGTCAAAATTCGTATGCGCATGAGCAGCCTCCGAAAAAATTTGCGTTTTCGCACTTCCTCAACCCAGCAAAGCGTCTGCTAATTTGCCCGCTTGAAGCAGATATCGCCGGTCGTCGTCCGCACTTTGAGGACGGGACCGCCTCCGTTCAAATTGCCTTCCGCGTGGAGGGTCTTGGGCTCCCATTGATTGCCCTCGCTGGCGATATGGATGTCGGGAAAGTCGGAGCGAATATGGTGTCCATTGCCCAACTCGACGCTGGCGCGAATCGATAAAGCAACGTCGGCCGCGATATAAACCGTGATGTCGCCGGCAGAAGTCTCGAGCATGGAATCATTGCGCTCCGCGCCGGTATTGATCAGTTTCACGGTGATACCACCTGCGCCTGTTTCCACCCGCGCCGACGGAACCCCGTAGAGTTCGATCGATCCAGCGCCCGTATTCGCGCCCACGCGGCCTCTGGCGGAGGTCAGGCGAATGCTGCCGCCACCGGTGCTGATATCCGCGGGGCCACCAATGTCGCCGAGAGTGATGCTGCCCCCGCCGGTCGATGCCTTCACCTTTCCCATGCAACGCCTGATCTCGACGTTTCCGCCACCAGCCTCGACCACTGCGCCCTGGTCACCGGAGAGCACAAGCACATTTCCGCCGCCGGTTTCCGCATGGATATTCCCTTTCACCGACCGAATGGAGATATTTCCGCCGCCGGTTTCCAGCTTCAGATCTCCGCCCACGGTTCCGATGTCGATGGAGTCGCCGCCGGTTTCTACGTCCACGGACCCACCGACGTCATCCACTCGAATTTTTCCGCCACCGGTTTGAATGCTCAGTTGGCCCGCGATACCCGTCGCCTCCACTCCGCCTCCGCCGGTTTCGATCTTGACCGAATCGGTATTACGAGGAAGGTTAATCACAAACTCTCCCGAGAATTTGTGAGGGTGCCCGCCCTGCCACTCAGCGACGATCCAGGCAGTGTCCCCTTTCACAGACGAGTTGATCTTGAAAGATCCGAACTCGTGGCGATTGTCAGATTCCGAGGAATGGGAATGAGCATGAAGTGCGTAGCTAATTCCCGGCTGATCTCCACCGCGGAGCACGACCGAGCCCATATCCAGCTTGATTCTTATGTTTCTGGCCGCAGCCAGCGTGCCCGTAGTTTCCTGTGCCAGGGCCAGGGGCGCAAGCATGGCCAGCACGCCCAACAGGCCGACGAATTGTGGCGAACGTTTCAAAATGATTTACCCCGATTTCTGTTCTGATAGTCCAACTTCAATTTGATTAATCAATCTCCGGCAACTGCGCCAGCAAGGTGCGGGCTTGCGACTTGATGTACTGGCTTTGGTCCTTCGCCGCCAGAGTCATCAGCACGCCGCGCACGCTGCCGTCGGCCTTTACCGGTTCGATCAGGCGCAGAGCTTCGGTGCGGACGCCCGGGTTCGAGTCGTTCACTAATGCCTCCAGCACCACGTCGCGGACGCGCACATCGTCCTTCACAAAACTGCCAAGACCATCCAGAGCCTTCAGCCGGACCCCAGGATTTGTGTCGTAGCGCAGCGCGTAGACCAGAGCTTCGCGCACCTGCGAAACGTCGGGCTTCTGCGTCAGCAGGTCGACGGAATCCATCCGCACGCCGGAATTGTAGTTGTTGCGGGCGGCAAACAGCAGCAGTTGCTGAATGCGCTGATCGTTCAGCGATCCCTGCGTCTCGAGTGTGGAGACCGTGTTGTACTTTATGGCGATCTGATTCGTGCCAGGGTCCTGCGTGATGGACTGGATGCCGGTGATGGACGACTCTGCGGGAGCGGGAGCCGCGCCCGTGACTACATTCGTCGGCTGACGAACGATTACCTTGTAAGAGGTTCCCAATCCTGCGGCGAAGCCAAGAATTAAGATCACGGACGCCAGCGCTGGGGAGAAGCTTACCTGGCGCAGCCAGTTCGTTGGATCGAAGGCCAGCCGCCGCCAGAATCCGCCCTGCTCCGCGGTTTCGAGCGCTTCCTGCAGCCGCATACGCGATGCCGCCAGCAGGTTCGGAGAAGGCGTTGCCACTGGAGCCTGCGACAGCAGCTCGTGGAATTCCTGCTCCGCCTTCAGCTCAGCTGCGCAGTCGGCGCAACGCGCGACATGCTGCTCCAACTCATGACGAGCGTCATCGGCCAGCTCGCCATAAACCTGCAGCGTGATATTTTCCCGCACCCATTCGCATTTCATAATTCAACCCCCTCGGGGGAACTTGATTTAATGTGGGGACAGCCGCCCTCGGCTATCCGCCGGGCAAAGCCCGGCTCTTGCCCTCATCTCATATCCGCCAACTGCCCACGCAATTTCTGCGTGGCTCTGAACAAAGTGTTTTTCGCGGTCTCTTCCGTGGTGTGCAAAATCTCGCCCACGGTACGCAGCTTCAATCCGTGATAATGCTTGAGCTCAAAAACCATGCGCTCACGCGGCGTTAGTTTTTCCAGCGCTCCAGAAATCCGATCCCCCAACTGCCGCCGCATCAAATCGCGCTCCGGATTCGCCCCCGCCCGTCCATCGGGCACCTGGTCGAGCAGATCGTATTCTCCGCCGTTGCCATCCTTCGCCACTGGCGCATCTTCCTTGCGCACCGTCTTCTTGCGCAGGTGATCCAGGCAAAGATTAGTCACAATGCGATAAATCCAGGTATAGAACGAACATTCGAAGCGAAAGCTTCCGATGTTCTTGTAGGCCTTGAGGAAGGCGTCCTGATACACATCCTGGGCGTCGTGCTCGGTGCCGGTAAGATGCAGCGCCAGCCGCAGCACGGCGTGGTCGTAGTGACGCACCAATTCCTCGAAGGCGGCGCGGTTCCCGCGTTGCGCCTCGCGGATGAGGATCGTATCGTCTATGCGGCGTTCTTGCCCAGCCATGCGGCCCCGCGTGGGGTCCTGGTTCTCAGTGCGTCCGGTCTCTGTAACCCCGATACCGCTGACCCTCTCCACTCTGTCGCGCTCTGTTCTTGAGTGGGCCCGTTTACCAACCGCAAATGTTACTGCCAAAACCTCGGCCGGCATGTTCGTGTCATTTCCTTACCCGCCCGGTGTCGATGCCGTACCCGGGCTTGCATAGGAATAGACGCTCGGTCAGTGGAACCGTGAGCAGGAATTATAGGCCGGTGGGAGGGATTTCTGCTTGAGGCTCAACAGCTTGGATAAACAGATAACCAACAATCCAGATAGACACATGTAGGGACGGCCGCCCTCGGCTGTCCGGTCGAGCAAGCTCGACGGCTCATCCCGGAGGGACGCTAGAAAATAGCCCGCTACTTCGGTGGCAGAGCCTGCGCCAGCAATTGCAGTCTCGTGCCGTAGGCATGGCTGAAATGCCTGAAGAGAATTTCAGCCCTCATTCCGAGACGGGGTGGATCCCGAGGGTCGCGTTCCTGCCAGTGAACTGGCGGGCTATTTTCAGAAGTGTTTACGGCACCGATGTCTTTCTTGGGCGCTCGACAGCGTTTCCAGGCCAGTTCCGAACGAAGACAATTTCTTTGACCACCAGAACGATTCAGAGTAGGCTTCTGACGACCACCGCAGTTGTTCCCCCGCGCGGTGTGCGAGGATTAAGGCCTGTCTCTTGGCCCAAGCGCCTCGTCCATTCATTCGTTCCGACAAACGGAGAACTGCCATGATCGATCAGAGAAGCTTTGCGCCGACATTCGACCGGAGGATGGCGCCGCCAAGTAGATGGAGCGCCCTGAAAACCGCCGCCGCTGTGCTGCTCCTCTGCGCCGCGACGGCAATTACTTCGCCAGCACAAGTGTTCACCCCTCTAGTCAGTTTCACTGGTGTAAACGGAGGAGGACCGTACGCCGGCCTAATCCAGGCCACCGACGGGAATTTCTACGGGACGACCTATTATGGGGGGATCTATTCCAACGGCGTGGTCTTTCGAATCACCCCGAAAGGTAACCTGACGACGCTATACACTTTCTGCAACCAGTCAGGAGGGGGCTGCGATGACGGTGCTAGTCCTTACTCGGCATTAGTCCAAGGCACCGATGGGAATTTCTACGGGACTACATCCGGCAGCGGGGCAAACGCAGGTGGGACAATCTTTAAGATCACCCCCACAGGCAAGCTCACGACTCTCTACGGTTTTTGCGCCCAAGCGAATTGCACGGACGGTAAATATCCCATGGGCGCACTTGTCCAGGCAACCAATGGGAATTTTTATGGAACGACCTGGTATGGCGGCGCCACCAACAATGGAACGGTTTTTGAGATTACTCCTTCAGGCAGGCTCACTACGCTCTACAATTTCTGCAGCGTTTCAAAGTGTGCAGACGGTGCGCTGCCCCTTGGCGGACTCATACAGGCCAGCAGTGGTAACTTCTACGGCACTACTGAGGTGGGCGGAGCAAATTGCTCCGTCCACCTAGGCTGCGGCACCGTGTTCGAAATTACCCCCGCAGGCAAACTCACCACGCTGCACCGATTTGCCGGAGGAAATGACGGATATGGACCGCAAGACGGTCTGGCGCAAGCCGCCAACGGAAACTTTTACGGCACCACGACGGACGGCGGCGTTAGCACGCAATGCGCCGATGGCTGCGGCACGGTATTTGAAATGACCCCGGCGGGGAAGGTCACCATTCTCCATAGTTTTTGCGAAGAGGCGGGTTGTCCTGATGGCTCCTTTCCCGCTGGTGCTGCCGTACAAGGCACGAACGGAAACTTTTATGGAACAACCAGCCGCGGCGGTCCCAGCAGCGAGTGCAACAGCCGCCACTTTAGCGGCTGCGGCACCATCTTCGAGATTACATCTGCTGGCAAGTTCACCACCCTCTACAACTTTTGCGAACAGGCGGAGTGTGCCGACGGTTCACTTCCGTGGGCGGGTCTTATCCAAAGTACCAGCGGCCAGTTGTATGGCACAACAACCGGATATCTCGGCTACGGAACGATTTACAGCCTCGGCGTCGGCCTGAAGCCCTTCGTCACGACAACGCCAAACTTCGGCCAGACGGGCTCGAATGTGGTTATCTTGGGAAACAATCTAGCCGGTTCAACGGCTGTCAGCTTTAACGGCACACCAGCAACGTTCACCGCCTCCAACTCTGCAATCGCGACAACCGTCCCGGCAGGCGCAACCACGGGCATCGTCACTGTAACAACTCCCAGTGGCACGCTGTCGAGTAACGTCGTCTTTCACGTGAGGCCGTAAATCTCGAATTACGAGCCCGCGACATTCCTCAACCGCTCGTGTTCCTAATCGATGTAGAAACGACGACAGACCATCTTCCGTTCCATCCCGAGGACTCCATGCTCTTTCGCGCCCCGCTCGTATCGGTCGCTCTATTGGCCACGTTCTTTCAACTCTCCTCGGTAGTCAGCTCCGCCCAGGCTCTCACTCGCCTGTGTAATCCCTCGCTGACCCGGCCAATCGTGGTCGTCTCTCCCGCGCAGCGCCTTGCGGCGGGCGCTAAGGCTGAGCCTCCGCTCACCGACACTTTCGATTGGCCCGACACTCCACTCGGCGTCATCAAGACGGCCAACGGCTACGAGTTCTTTGGTAGCGATGGCGGACACCACGCCCGGCAGATGTGGGAAGGCCACTGGGTCGGCAACAACAAGTGGGGGTCGTTTACGACCACGGTGGGTACCCTCGATAATCCGCTCGGTTCGGGCAATCCGCAGGACGTCAGCGTTTCTCCCAATCCCAATCCTTCGGTTAATCCCATTTATCCCAGCTACGGTTACATGGGCGGAGGCCCGGTCTTTCAAGTCCCTGCGGGAATGACCGGCGCGGGTAACCTGCTGGCTACCTATCACGCGGAGCTGCCGAACGACGCTCTCTATGCCGCTCTGGGGCTGGCTTCATCCAGCGACAACGGGCTGCACTGGACTGACCTCGGCGAAATCATCCGCCTCAACCAAGCCTATGCGATCGGACTCGACGGCTTTGAAATCGGCGATGGACCGCTCGTCCTCTCCCCAGACGGCAAGTATTTCTATCTATATTTCCCCGACTGGATCGCCAACGGCACGCTGCACACCACGAATGCTGAAGGCGTTTCGACCACCACCAACGTCTCGGTTGCGCGCGCGCTGGCCGCCGATGTGCTGGACGTTGCCTTCGGATCGTCCCCCAAGCACGCCATCGCCTTCCAGAAGTTTTATCAGGGGAGTTGGATCCTTCAGCCCGCAATCGGCGGAGCCTCCACTGACCTCATTCCACCAGCCCCGTTTGCGGGCTATCTCGACATCCACTACAGCAGTTTCCTGCAGCGCTATTCGATGATCATCTCCGACGACACGAATTTCGCCTACGCGGAATCCACCGACGGGCTGAACTGGACTATTCCCGTCACGCTTGGCACCTTCGGTCCGATTGCGGCGTATCCCACGGCGGTGGGACTCGGCGAGGATCCGCACACGCTGGGAAGAAGTTACTACGTGTATTTCACTCATTTGCCCGCCGACGGCAGCGGATGGACCAATGGCGCTCTGCTCAGGTTGACGCTGACGTGCCAGTGAACATGGTTTTGTGGATCAAGGTTTGTGTGGAATAGCACCAGAAGCAAATGGACAAGAGAAAGCCCGTGCTGGGGTACACGGGCCAGGGCTCGTGACAACTACTCCGCGACCGCTTCCTTCTCGATCACAACCTTCAAGTGCGCGGTCACGTCCTTGTGCAGCTTCACCGGCACGGTGAATTCGCCCAGGGTCTTGAGCGGCTCGTGGAGCTGGATCTGGCGCCGGTCCAAGGTGATTCCTTTTTTCGCGATGGCATCGGCCAAGTCGCCGGAGGTGACCGAGCCGAACAGATGATCGTGTTCGCCTGACTTGCGCTGGAACGAAACGGATAGTCCTTCAAACTGCTTCGCCAGCTCCTCGGCCTGCGTTTTCTCCTTGGCCGACTTGCGCACTGAGGCCGCCTTCATCTGCACGATGACGGCTTTGTTGCCGGCAGTGGCTTGGATCGCCAGTTTGCGCGGCAAAAGATAGTTGCGCCCATAGCCTTCGGCAACCTTCACTACATCGCCGCGGGCGCCCAGTTTGTTTACGTCTTCTTTAAGAATGACTTCCATGATAGCTCCTAATCCTTCCATCCGTTGTGACCCCGAGCGCAGCGAGGGACCTTGGTTCCTCTCGCTGCCGGCAACACCAGGGTTCCTCGCTCCGCTCGGAATGACAACGCTCCTGGTCGCAAGTTTTCCTACGATGCTCGTCCAGCAAACGGCAGCAGAGCGATATTGCGGGCCTGCTTGATGGCCGAGGCCAGGCGGTGTTGATGCGGCGAGCACACGCCGGTCAAACGCCGGGGCACGATCTTGCCGCTCTCCGCCACGAACTGGCCGAGCAGTCGGTAATCTTTGTAATTGATGTCGGCAATTTTTTCGGTGCAGAACTTGCAGACTTTCTTGCGCCGGAAAAATTTGCGTCCACCTTCACGTGGCGGACCACCGGGGCCTGATCTGCCACCGCCGCTGCCTCCGCCGAATCGCGGACGGTCGCCTCCGCCGGAACGCTCCCCGAAGGGCCGCGACGGCCGCTCGGCTGGTGCTTTAGTTTCGTCAGTCATAATGCTCCTTCATAATCAGCGGCCAGTGATCGTCGATTAACGACCGTTGATTAACGATCGTCGAGTAACGATCAGTGGCCAATCAAATGTTTCACCATAGAACCGGCCACTGCCCAGTGAGCAATGACCAGTGTGTTTAAGCTGTCGCCGCCGGAACGTCCGCCACGGGCGCATCAGCAGCCGCCGCAGGCGCTTCTTCCGCGCTTGCCGCAGGTTGCGCGCTGGCCTTCTTGCGCGAGTCGCGAAGTGCCTTGATCTTGTCCAGACGCTTCTGTTCTTCGTCAACGCGGACGGTGAGGAATTTGATCACTTGCTCAGTGACGCGCAGCCGGCGCTCGAGTTCATGGATCACGGTGCCCGCGCCTTCGATGGTCATCAAAATGTAGATGCCCTCGCGGAATTTGCGCACCACATAGGCCAGACGACGTTTCCCCATGCGGTCCACATTTTTGACCGTTCCCGAGGCTGAAGTCACGGTGGTCTCCAGGTGCGAAAGCAGTTTTTCCAGATCCTCGTCCGCCATATCCGGCCGGACAATAAACATCAACTCATACGTACGATTCATTTGCAGTCTCCAAATCTTAAAAGCAGTGGCAAGTGGTCAGTGGTCAGTGACCACAAACCCCGGCACCGCAGGAACCATTTATCTGTATTTCTTCACCACTGACCACCGGTCACTGGTCACTGTCCTTCCGGTTGAAGCGATTCATCGCCGCAGCCGGACCTTCCTTCAAAATCACTTTCACCGCTTCTTCCGCGGTATCGAGAACCCCGTCCACCACGGCAAGATCTGCCTTGCGAAGCGGCGCCAGCAAGTAGCGCTGGCCATCTTCCACTTTCCCCTCCGGGGCTACGCCGATGCGGATTCGCAAAAAATCCTGGGTGCCAAGCGCTCCGATGATCGACTCAATCCCGTTGTGCCCCGCCGAACTCCGTCGCGTATGAATCCGCAACGTGCCCAGCGGAAAATCCAACTCGTCCTGAATCACAATCAAGTCCGATTCAGGCTTCGCTTCGTACTCCTCAACCAAACCTCGCACCGACAAGCCGCTCAAATTCATGTACGTCTCGGGCTTGGCCAGCAGCACGGTTTCGCCGCCAATCACAGCCCTGGCTGTCAACGCCCGGCACTGCCGGTTTCTGATTTCAACGCCCAGGTTGCCGGCGATACGATCGACAGCCAGAAAGCCGGCGTTATGCGGCGAAAACTGATACTCGATGCCAGGATTGCCAAGACCGACGATCAGTTTCACGCCGCCATCCCAAGCCATGTGGGGACAGCCGTCCTCGGCTGTCCGGCCGAGCGAAGCTCGGCTCTCGCGGTCACGAGATTATTTCTTCTCCTTCTTCTCGGCCTTTTTCTCCGGTTTGTCGGCAGCAGCCTCGCCCTCTTCGTCGGTCTCCGCCTTGCCCTTTTTGATAACTTCGGGCTCGGCCGGCGCAGCTCCCGCTTCCGCCGCCACTACCTCCGGCGCAGCCACCACTTCTTCCTTGACGCTAGTGACGTGGGCCACCGGCTGGTTCGCATCCGACAAGAATTTCAGTTTTTCGTTGTGCGGCAAATCCGACACCCGCAGCACTTTGCCGAAGGTCAATTCGCTCACATCGACATCGATATGGCTGGGAATATCTCCCGGCAAGCACTCGATTTCAACCTCGCGCAGGATTTGTTCGAGAATTCCACCTTCGGTCTTCACGCCTGCCGGGACGCCTTGCAGCATGATTGGGACGCTCACGCGCAAGGCCTTATCCATTGCAATGCGCTTGAGATCAATGTGCAGCAGATGGCCCTTGATGGGTTCGTATTGCCAATCCACGATCATGGCTTTGGCAGTCTCGGGTTTGGAGTTCTCGCCCCCACTGAGCGCCAGATCAAAAATCGTGTTGTGGCCGCTGTCGGAGCGCAGAATGCGCAGCACATGCCGCGGATCTACGCTCACCGGCAGGGCGTCCTTGCCCGCGCCATATACTACCGCGGGAATCTTACCTTCGCGCCGCACCCGGCGAGCCTGATTCTTGGTGCCTGCTTCGCGCGGATTCGCTTCCAAAACGTTTTGTTCCAATGTAGTTGCCATAATTTCAATTCCTGCCTTACATGAATAATTTGCTGACCGAAGTCTCTTCGTGAATGGACTGAATCGCGCGTCCAATCAATCCCGCAATCGAAAGCACCATGATCTTGGACTCATTCTTTGCTTCCGCTGTAAGCGGGATCGTGTTTGTGACCACAACATGCTCAATAGCCGAGCTGTGAATGTTTTCCACTGCCGGATTGGAAAGCACGGCGTGCGAGGCGCAGGCGTACACCGATGTTGCTCCATTTTCAAGCAGCGCCGCCGCCGTTTTCACGGTCGTTCCAGCCGTATCAATCAGATCGTCAATGATCAGGCAGGAGCGCCCTTTTACGTCGCCGATTACGTTCATTACCTCGGCTACGTTCATCTCCACCCGGCGTTTATCAACAATCGCCAACGCTGCGTCCACTTTCTTGGCAAAAAAACGAGCCCGCTCCACCCCGCCTGCGTCCGGCGAAACCACCGTCAAATTCGGCAGAGCCAGCTTCTTAAAGTGATCGACCAGCACCGGCGAAGCAAACAAGTGGTCCACCGGAATGTTAAAAAATCCCTGGATCTGCGGCGTGTGCGGATCGACGATCAGCGCCCGATGAGCGCCCGCCGTGGTCAGCAAATCCGCCACCAGCTTCGCGGAAATCGGAGCCCGCGGCTTATCCTTGCGGTCTTGGCGCGCGTATCCAAAGTATGGGATCACTGCCGTGATGCGACGCGCTGACGCGCGCTTCAGTGCATCAATCATCAGCAGCAGTTCCATCAGGTGCTCGTCCACCGGCCGGCACGTGGGCTGCATCACAAAGACGTCGCTGCCGCGCACGTTTTCCTGAATCTGGACGTACACTTCGCCGTCGGCAAAACGTTTCAGCATGGCCTGGCCGCGGGGCATGCCAAGGAAGTTACAAACTTCATCGGCCAGAGGCTCGTTTGCCGTGCCGCTGAAAATCTTGAACTTTTCGTCCACCCGCGCACGCGGCTTGCGTTCCGATTTTTCATCGGGCATGGGGGGAGCCTGCTTCTCGGCTTTCTCCGTCTTTTCCGCGTCCGTCGGCGTCACCAAAGTGGCCATAGTTTGTCTCGGCTACTAGTTCCCGGCCTCTAGTTTCTAACCAGAACCGCCCCCGGTTTGGCTAGCAGCTAGAAGCTGGCATCTGATTTTCTGGCTGGGCCGCTAGGATTCGAACCTAGACAAAGTGCTCCAAAGGCACTTGACCTACCATTAGTCGACGGCCCAGTAAAGCTGTTGTTGATTTTGGATTGGTGATTGAACTTGTTCAACAACGCTCTCATTGTCAATCAACAAGCCAAAATCAACAATCAAAAATTTACCGCCCGTCTTTAACTCAAAATTCTCAACGAACTCATGTGGCGACGGCCGTCTCGGCCGTCCAAGCGAAGGCGAAAGCCAAGCGCCCAACGCCACCGGACTCACACCGCGAAGCTCCGCTTCCAATACTCCCGCCGCGACAGAGTAATCGTGGCCTGCGCCATCCAACCCTGCCGGCGGAGCCTGGGCACCGCCACGCGCGCCGCCTGTTTCGAGGCGAACAGCCCGTACAACGTTGACCCGGAGCCCGACACGGACGCGTACTTCGCACCCGCGCGCTCCAGCGCATCTTTAGCTTCACTCAGCTCGGGATACTCAGGAAAGACGACTTCTTCAAAGTCGTTCTTGATCCCGGCCCGGACAAGCTCAAGAAGTGGATTCTCGGCCCGGCCCCTTCTAAAAGGAGCACCGGAGTAACTATTGCTCAGCCACACAGAAAACCCTCGGCCAAGCTCAACCATTCTATCGGATGCCCCCGGCACCGTCAATTTTCGATCCCACTCAGCAAACGCCCTCGGTGTCGATACGCCCACCTCCGGCGTTACCACCACGCACGCCGTTCCCGGCAAATCCTCCAGGGGATAAACCTGCTCTCCCCGCCCTATTCCCAACACCGTCCCGCCCACCAAAAACAACGGCAGGTCCGATCCCACTTCCGCCGCAATCCGCAGCCGCTCCTCCGCCGGCAACGCTTTCTCAATCACCCGCTCGAGCCCCAGTAGCGTAGCGACCGCATTCGACGACGCTCCTCCCAGCCCGCCTTGGACCGGCAACCGCTTTTCAATCCCGATGACAACGCGCCCCCTGCCCTTCAACGCCCGCATCGCCTTCTCCACAATGCGATAGCAGGTGTTCGATTCATCCTTCGGCACTCGCGGGTCATCGCAATGAATCTCAATCCCACTTCCGCGCACCAGGCTCACGCGAATTACATCGTGCAGTGCAATCGTCTGATAGACCGTGAGCAGTTCATGAAAACCATCCGTCCGCGCCGCGCCAATGCGTAGGCCGAGATTAATCTTTGCGAAGGATCGAACCGTCACTGTCATGGAAGCAAGATTGTAAGCCACACCCGCCAGAGGCGCTTCCTACAAAATAATCTTGGGTCAGGCGGGCGGCGGCCGCTGCAGTTCGCCCCCTCCCCTGTCAGTTCCACCACCTTGGTAATCTCGACTCCACTTCTCTATTAGCGCACCTTAATGTGAGTGATTCCAATCACACGAACCGCCTAAATGCGGTCCTCCCCGTTTGGAATTAGGGCAACACAAAACGAGGTCCGTCTCGACGGCCCGCTTTAGCGCTGTCTCGCAAGCCAGTGCAAGTAGTTGCCGCAAGAAAAGCAGATCGAAAAAACAAGTTCGACCCAAATTTCAGCTCGCGTTCCACGACGACCGCAATCGGCCGCGTGCAACGGGCGGTGGGCTATAAGGGGTTGTCTTTATGCGCAGTTTGATTGTTCGTTGTCTATTGCTGCTCTGCCCCGTCGTATTTACAATTCTCGCTGCAGCACAGGGCGGCTACAGAGTCATCTCCGTCGCCGATGGCGGATCCATTTCCGGCACTGTTAAATGGTCTGGCCCAGCGCCACGCCAGCTGGATTTTCCTGTTACCAAAGACCCCCAAATCTGCGATCCCGACGGCAAAAAGAGTGTCAGCCTGGAACGCCTGATCGTTGGACCCGAGGGCGGCGTCGCCAACACCATCGTGTATCTCAAGAACATCTCAGCCGGCAAGGCGATGGACCTGCCTGAGCAGAGGCGTCACCTCGACCAGAAGCATTGTCACTACATTCCGCACATTCTTCTTGTGCCGCAAAACGCCGAGTTGAAGATGCAAAGCTCTGATGCCACGCTGCACACCATCCATATGGATGGCGCGGCCACTTACAACCTGCCATTCCCCTTCACCAATCAGATCAGCGCCCGCACTATGTCCACTTCTGGCCTGGTCAATCTGCGCTGCAATGGGGGCCATGTTTGGATGAATGCAGAAATGATGGTTGTCCCGCATCCTTACTATGCTGTGACCGACGAAAGCGGACGCTTCGAATTCACCGGTGTGCCACCCGGCACTTATCAGATCGTCGCCTGGCATGAAGGCTGGGGACTGGCAGGCAAGGAGCAGGCTTACGACGTTCTGACCGAGCGCACCGTGCAGCGTCCCATCTTCACCGAGCCGAAAACCTGGGAGCGCTCCGTCACGGTAAACACAAATCAACCCAGCACGGTCAACTTTGTGATCGGAAACAAGTAGTAACTGGGTCGGCTCGTGTGGGTCGGACACTCTTCTCCGACTACAGCCAGCAGCATATCGGAGCCGGAGTCACCGCCGCCGCTTATCGCGCGGGATTTCTGCAGAACAATCTATAGAAATTAGGACGATCCGCGGGCGAAAAGGATCTATCCGCGCCGCTTATACAGCACGGCAAACTCATACCCCGGATTCGCCGGAAACAACTCCGCTACTTTCCGCAACCGCTCCGCCAGCGCCGAGGGTGCCAGCAACGGATAATCCCGCTCCCGCAGATCGTAGTAATCCACGTCTAGAAAAAGCGACAGCAGATAGATCGAAATGGTGTCGGAGAACGTGGCTTCGAAGTATTCGTTCTTGAAGCGTTCCGCATCCGGCCCGCCAGCCACAGCTAGCTTGCGAGCCTCCCACGCATCGAGCGAGGTTTCGCCGCGCGTTCCTGACTCCACCTGCTTCCACGCCAGCTCGCTGAACTCCGCGGAAACTCCGGCCGCCTCCACGAGAGCGTGCCCCACATTGATATAGAACTCGAACGCCACGGAAAACTTGTCGTCCATCAGCCGGGTGGAGATGAACACACACTGCGAATCGCCCAGATTCAGGTTGCGATGGCACACCGCATTGTCGCTGAGCGCCACATCATAGCGGTCCGCAATCAGAATGTCTTCCCCCTGCGTCACCGTCAGCGGTACAAAGTAGTAAGCCTTGCGCTTGAGCGCCGTCGCAGCCTTGGCCGGGACCGCCGCAATCATCCGCTCCAGATCAAACGAGCTGATGGAGGTCTCGCCGGCCACGGCGTAGCACACCCCATTCCCCGCCTGCGAAACCGGCGTCATTCGGACCACATCCGCGGGGCTCCGCGTAATTGCTGGCGCTGCCTGCGACATAACTTTATCTTTTATACACTAGTGCGCCGCTGCCGCTCAGAAACTCCGGCGCCACCTCGCGTCCTAAAAATCGTTGAGGCCTCCACCGAGACGGAGGCCTCCCAATAACGCACAGCACCCTACGGGCTGATTTCATAGAACACTTGAGCGCCCGTATTCCCGTTATCGGGCCCCCGTGGTCCCGCTAAACAACTGCCCTCCCGTCAGCGTCACCGCCGTCGAAGGGCTTCCGCCCTTGAGCCGCTGGGAACGAGCAGAAAACATTGTAATTCCACGTTCCATCAGTCTCCCGCGTCAACTGGTAAACCGTACAGGCAAAGTCAGTTCGCCCTTTGCTGGTGGTGCCGTATAGATTCTCTTTCGCGTCGAACGTCAGGCCGCCAGCTGGAACCTCGCCGTCGCTTCCGTCCTGTACGAACGTATGCGGCGTTGTTTCCGCCCATATACCTGTCGTCCAAGGTGGTGCAATAGCGCGAAAGGTCGGTGGCGGCTTCGCGGGATAGTTACCTTTGTGCCTCACTCGTCGGAGCTATTCCCGTATTCGTTGTTTTGCCGCACACTGCTTGCAGGTCTTCGATGCGACTAATCAAACCAAAAATAACCAGGCGCAGGCAGGATCGCATTCGGGGCGTGCTGCCGGTGCGAGTGCGGGGGAAAGACACCTCCGGCGCTATGTTTGAGGCCCTGGTGCATACACTCGACCTCACGCCCACCGGAGTGCGGCTGGGTGCAATTCGGCGCGAACTGAAAGCGCTCGATACATTAGTCGTCCTCTTCCGCAAGCGCCGCATCGAGTTCACCGTGATGTGGACCAGATTGCTGGACACGCATGGCGAGTATCAAGTAGGCCTGCAGATGGTGGCGCAGGAAAGCGATCCGTGGGGATTGAGCGCGGCTGAATCCAACACGCAGCCGTTTACGAGAGCCTCGGCTGTCTCGGGGGCAGCATAAAGCAAAGGGAAATCATGAATAACTTTCTAAGCGGGCTCTGGTGCGACGAAGAAGGCCAGGATGTTGCGGAGTATTCCATTATGCTCGCCGTTATCCTCGTAATCGTGGTGGGCACGGTCCGCCTGATCGGCTCAAACGCCGGCAACGTGTTCTCGCAAGTCGGCAGCGCGATCCAGTAAGGGTTCAGATTAGTCTCCCAGCCTCGGGCAGTCCTTTGGTCTCATTACTGTTGGCTGAGGCCGTCAGCGCCAGTCTATTTATCGAAACTGGTACACAGTTGGCAGCTCCTTTTGGTCCGCATCTGCAACGGCCCCGGATAACAACCGGGGCTTTTTTGCCTCTCCCAGGCTAGCCAAATTGGAGAAGCGACGGTTGAGGCTTCTGCTTCCCACGTGGTAGCATCCTAAGTTTTGGCGGGTGATGTTGGGCTGGCCTGTCTACTGCAATGATTCTCTTCTGGGCCTCCTCTGTTTCCACGCCTGCGAAGGAGCCTACTCGTGAAAATTTATACCGGAGAAAACATTCGTAATGTTGCGATTGTGGGACACGGGCACGCGGGGAAAACCTCGCTGCTCTCGGCCATGCTTTACACGGCAGGGGCAACGCCCCGGCTGGGGCGCGTGGATGATGGATCGGCGACGACCGACTACGACGAAGAAGAAATCGCCCGCAAGATGTCGATTGCGGCCTCCGCAGCTTGTGTAGAGTGGGGCAAGACGAAGATCAACGTGATCGATACGCCTGGGTTCAATATGTTTGTCCACGAAGCCCGGATGGTGCTGCCGGTCGTGGACGCGGCCATCGTGGTGGTGGATGGAGTCGCTGGCGTCGAGGTAGTGACGCAGCGAGTATGGAACGACTGCGAGGAGTACAAAACCCCGCGTCTGATTGTCGTAAATCGCATGGATCGCGAGCGGGCGAATGCGGAGCGCGTTCTGGAGTCGCTAATCAATGCTTTCGGGAGAAATGTGATTCCGATCGAGCTGCCGATCGGAAGCGAAAAGAACTTGACCGGAGTAGTCGACTTGGTACGCATGAAGGCCTACACCTACGAATTGGGCGGAAATGGCAAGGGAAAAGAAACGGAAATTCCGGCCAACATGCGCGCGCAGGTGCAGGAGGCACACGAGCAACTGGTGGAACTGATTGCCGAGGGCGATGACAAGCTGATGGAGGAGTTCTTTGAGAAGGGAACGATTCCTGAAGAGGACTTGATTCCGGCGCTACACAATGCGATTCGCGAAGACAGACTCTTTCCCGTCATCTTTGCCTCAGGATTGGGCAACATCGGCGCAGATCGGGTGATGGACTTTATTGTCGATTACACTCCGGCGCCTTCCGAGCATGAGTGGGTGCAGGGCGAGCCGCTGGGGTCTGGCGGTGGGGACGCGCCTAAGCGGCATGAGACCGACGCGGAGCCGATGTCGCTCTATGTGTTCAAGACCGTTTCGGACGCGTTCGCCGGCAGGATTTCCTATTTCAAAGTTTTCTCCGGTGTACTGAAGAACGAAGCGACCGTACAGAATTTTTCGCGTGGATCGTCGGAAAAGCTGTCGCACATTTCGATCATGCAAGGGAAGACAGCGGTGCCGGTGACGGAGTTGCATGCGGGGGACATTGGCGCAGTGGCGAAATTGAAGGACACGCTTACGGGTGACACGCTGGGGGATAAAGTTGCGCCCATTTTGTATCCGCGAGTAAAGCTGCCGGAGCCGGCAATTACGTTCGCAATCGAACCCAAGAGCCGGGCGGACGAGGACAAATTGGGGCCGGGGATCCACAAGCTGATGGAAGAAGATGCCATGCTGCGATTCTTCCGGGACGCGCAAACTCAGGAATTTCTGATTGCCGGTACGGGGCAGCAGCATATCGAAGTGGTGGTGGCGAAGCTGAAGAAGCGGTATCACACAGAAGTGGTTTTGAAAGCGCCCAAAGTCCCTTACCGGGAGACGATCCGCGGCAAAGCAGACGTGCAGGGCCGCCACAAGAAGCAGACGGGCGGGCACGGGCAGTATGGCGATTGCAAGATCAAGATGGAGCCTATGCCGCGCGGCGGTCAGTTTGAATTTGTGAACGATATTTTTGGCGGTGCGATTCCGAAGAATTATATTCCGGCCATCGAAAAAGGAATCAAGGATGCCGCGGGGCGCGGGTATCTGGCGGGATTTCCGGTGGTGGATTTCCGCGTCATTCTTTATGACGGGTCGTATCACGACGTGGATTCGAACGATATGTCGTTTCAGATGGCGGGGCGCATTGCCTTCAGGAAGGCGATGGAGCAGGCGAAGCCCACGCTGTTGGAGCCCGTCATGTCGGTCGAGATTACAGTGCCGGATGACTTTGCTGGGTCCATCATGGGCGATTTGAACAGCCGCCGGGGGCGCATCCAGGGCATGGACAACAAGGGCGGCAACACCATCGTGAAAGCTGAAGTCCCCATGGCCGAGATGCTGACCTACGGCGTAGACCTGACCTCAATGACGCAAGGGCGCGGCAGCTTCAACATGGAAATGCACCACTACGACACCGTGCCGGGAGCGCTGCAGGAAAAGATTGTTGAGAAGGCGAAGGCGGCGCGGGGTGAGGTGAAGGAAGAGGAAGAGTAGGAACCACGGCTTCTAGAAGTAGCTAGTCAGTTGGTGCTTGACTGGGCGTGTATAGTTTTTGCGACGGGTAGGCCTACCACGCGTGTCGATCAGCGAATGAGCGGCCGTAAGTCCGAAGGAGTCTGCGGATGTCCACGCCGATAACGCCGTTTTCTGAACCCGCCGCTACCTCCCCTACTTTTTCTTTCGGCGGCTACGCCGCCGAGGAAGTCGGTCTGGCAGGCATTGCTTTTTGGCCTCGCGCCGGAGCACGCGTGATCGACTACGTTCTGCATTACTGCGTCACATACTCAGCGGGATTTCTCTTTTCGCTTCTCGTGCTCGCCGCGGCGGGTGGTCATATGCCCCCTTGGATCATGGCGAGATTCCGGCATCCGGGCTTGTTTAGATTCATCCCTGGCTTGCTGGGCTTCGTTGTTTATAACGTCATTTGCGTGAGCATGCACGGAAGCACGTTGGGGAAGCGGTTGATCTCGGCCGTAGTGGTGCAGGAAAGCGGCATACGCTGCAGGACGGTGCCGGCCGCCATTCGGGAACTTGCCTACTATATTGATTCGCTTTTCTTTGGCCTCGTCGGATACCTTGCTATGCAGGGGAGCTATCAGGAGCAGCGTTACGGTGATCGGTGGGCGCGCACGGTCGTGGCTAAGCGCGCGAAGGTGATTCCCGAGCAACTGCGGAGTGACGGACGCTTCGTTGTGACCTTGATGCTGGCTGCCATGACGGACGCGGCTTTAGGCATGATTGGATTGCTGATCTTGATCAGCGGCTGAGAGGGAAGCAAATGTGTTTAGGCGATCTTCAGCCCCTGTGCCTTCGCCAGCTTCTCCTGCCGTTCGTCAAATGTCCAGAATCGATCGGCCTTGAGTTCCAGCGCGGGGGCGCTTTTAAAGTTTCTGTGTTCGCGCGGCTCGTGCCTTTTGGCGGGCCATCAGGTCAGCTTCCATCTCCAACTCCCACTCGCGGTGACGATTTTTAAGGAATTCTTTGACGGCAACTGGAATGTTGTGGCCAAAGGTCTTTCTCCAGTCGTCCATGTCAGGATCTTTTGCGGAATCCGTTACATCTTGAGCTGGGGCGACTGACGTGGGAGACTCTTGGCTCGTTCCATCGGCGTTGTTATCAAGGCGGTTTGACATGATCAAGGCTCTCAAACTCAACTATAGAACCAATACAAGATTAGCTTCGTCATCTAAACGTCGCGCCGAGGTATTAAATTAATTTATATTTGCCGGAATTGCCCCGAGGCCAAAATGAAATCGATATTGATTCTCATCTGCTTTCTCGCGGTCGTAGCATCGCTAGCGGCTGCCCAAACGCAGACCTTTCCCACCTCAGCCGGGGCGGTCAAGATCACGCCTCTGTATCACGCGAGCACCTTGATCGAGGCGGGAGGAAAGACGATCTACTTGGATCCCGCCAAGCCTGCGAAATTGTCGGGGCTTCCTAAGGCCGACCTCATTCTGATTACTGACATTCACGGGGATCACATGGACCCGGATTCGATCAAGGAAATCAGCAAGGCGGAGACGGAGATTCTGGCACCGCCAGCGGTGGTCGCGACGCTCACGACGGCTAAACCTATTGCCAACGGAGAAACGAAACGCTGGCAGGGTTGGATGATTGAGGCGATTCCCGCATACAACCTGAAGCGCGGGCCTGCTCCGGGAAAACTCTTTCATGACAAGGGACGCGGCAATGGGTACGTCCTCACTTACGGCGGCAAGCGGTTCTACTTTTCAGGTGATACGGAGGGCATTCCCGAGATGCGGGCGTTGAAGAACATCGATGTGGCGTTTGTCTGCATGAATCTGCCGTACACCATGCCGCCGGAAGAAGCTGCGGATGCTGTAAAGGCCTTTCATCCGAAGATCGTAATCCCCTACCACTATCAGGGGTCGAATCTCGCCGTCTTTCAAAAAGGATTGGAAGGGAGTGGGATTGAGGTGCGGCTGCTGGAATGGTACCCGAAGTAGAGACTGAGACCTTACGCCCCGAAGATCTCTTCTAGGGGCTTGCGGAACAGTTTGGCAATCTTGAAAGCCAGTGGCAGACTGGGATCATACTTCTCCGTCTCGATGGCGTTGACGGTCTGGCGAGAGACGCCGAGTTTGGCGGCGAGGTCGGCCTGGGTCCAGTCGAGTTGTCCACGCAAGTCACGCACGCTGTTTTTCACTGGTACCTCCGGCAGGCGATACCGATACCGAGACAGTAGAGCGCGCGCATCACAAGCGTGACCCAGACGATGTCGACGTGAGGCAGGCCAGCGCGCTGGAACACTCCCCAGTTGAGCGAGATCAGGCACGTACCCAGGAAGCTGAATGCCATGGCTTCGAACTGGATGCGGCGCTGCAGTTCGTCGAGGCCGCGGAAAAAGCGGATGGCGGACCACATGGCGAAGGCCGAGGGAATCACCGGCAGCACGGCAAGAAGATAGCGCAAGGGCGAGCCTCCGTAGCCTTTCATCAGCCAGATTGAGACTGCCATCATCGCAATGTAGGCGGCCATCGAGCCGCCGATTTCCTTCAGGTAGCGCTTTTCGTTGGCGTCCATTAGATCTCCTGTGTCAAGTATACTTGACATTCATAATGTAAAGTAAGCTTTACATCGTGTCAAGCATTTTTGGAACTTTCTCAGCCGGATTCTTTCGGTATGTCAGGGAGGCTGGCTCGCTTCGCTCGCTGGACCCGTCGACTCCGCTCGGGGCAGGCTCACGAAGGCGTCCGTCCCCACGAGGTTCGTCGTCTGCTACACGGGCCGTGGTAATATCCGGCGAGTGATGGCTGCGAAAAACAATCCCAACTTGAATTACAGTCCTGACCGGCTGGTGTCAGCCGCGCCAGTGGAGGACGATTCATCGTTTGAACTGAAGCTGCGGCCGCAGCGCCTGGCAGAGTTCATAGGGCAGTCTAAGGTCAAGGAAAATCTGGCCGTCGCGATTGAAGCGGCGCGCTCTCGCGGCGAGGCCATGGATCACGTGCTGCTGTACGGGCCTCCGGGGCTGGGTAAGACCACGCTGGCCAACATTATTGCGAACGAACTGGGAGTACACTTCCAGCCGACCGCTGCGCCGCTGCTGCAGATCAAGGGCGACCTGACGGCGATCATCACCAACATGCAGGACAAGCAAGTCCTGTTCATCGATGAGATTCACCGGCTGCAACCGGTGCTGGAAGAGTTGCTGTATTCGGCGCTCGAAGACTACAAACTCGATATCATCATTGGCCAAGGGCCTTCAGCGCGCACCCACACGCTGGAGGTCAAGCCATTCACTTTTGTAGGGGCGACTACGCGGGCGGGATTGATTTCGGCGCCCCTGCGTTCGCGGTTCGGGATCGTGTTGCGGCTGGAGTTTTATACTCCGGAAGATTTGCGGGTGATCGTGGAGCGGTCGGCGGAGATTCTGGGGGTGCAGGTCGACGATGCGGGCGCGATCGAGATTGCCAGCCGCTCGCGGGGAACCCCCCGAATTGCGAACCGGCTGCTGCGGCGGGTGCGAGACTATGCCCAAGTCCGCGGCGCGGGCAAGATCGATTTACCGACCGCTCAGGCCGCGCTTCAAATGCTGGAAGTCGACAAGTACGGCTTCGACGAAGTGGACCGGAAGCTGCTGCTGACGATTATCGAGAAGTATCAGGGTGGGCCGGTGGGACTGAATACGCTGGCGGCAGTCCTGGCTGAAGAACCAGATGCGATCGAAGAAATCTACGAACCGTTCCTGATGCAAATCGGATTCCTGAACCGAACTCCGCGCGGACGGGTGGCAACGCAGCTGGCTTACGAACATTTTGGCATCACACCGAGCCGGAAACAGAGCTCGCTATTCTGATCCGTTAGGTATGCTCCTCGGCGATACTCCCATCGGCCTTGTTCGCAAAACCTTGGAACAATCGTTTCTTGTTCTGTTAGGCCTGTTCATGGTGTATCTTGCTGAATTCCTCTCGGGGCGTTGAACGGGAGAGGCGAGGACACATTGGGTTCGGGTCGAGTTGGAGGTTTTCCAACAAGGCGGTTTCTGAATTTTCTATTGGGGGTTGCCCTGACGCTGGCTGCGTTTGTGGAACGCGGTCGCGCCGAGCCCGAGCCTCAGGCGGTGGTGGCGCGCGGTTCCACGTTTGGGGCGTCCGATGCGGCGCCTGCGCAAGCTTCTGCAGGACAGAATCCGCAAACGACGCCCCAGAATCCAACTCCTCCCCCAGAAGCGAATCCATCAGCTCCCGGGCAGAAACCTGCACCATCACAGCAGAATCCTGCGCCGTCCGCGCAGTTACCCGAACCGGCCATCAAGAATCCCGAGGTGCGGCCGGCGCCAAGGCCGGAAATCGCCCCGCCAGCACTGACCATTCCTCGATTGAGCCGGCCCCCCGCACTCGAAGATTTCCTGAGCATGAAGCCGCAAGGCGAGGCTGCGCTGCAAATGGCAAAAGTGACAGGCTTCGTGCAACGGAATCCCCACGACGGCGAGAAGGTTTCAGAGGATACGGCGGCGTATTTAGGCTACGACCAGAAAAATATATACATCGTGTTCGTATGTTTCGACGACCCGACAAAAGTGCGGGCGCGAATGTCGCGCCGGGAGGATATTTACGACGATGACGAGGTCGAGGTGATGCTGGATACCTTCCACGACCGCCGTCGCGCCTATGCCTTCCAGACCACTCCGCTGGGAGTGCAATGGGACGCAATCTGGAGCGAGGCCACACGGGATGAGATCAGCGGTAATTTCGATACTTCGTTCGACACAGTATGGGATTCAAAAGGTAAGGTCACGAGTCAAGGTTTTGTGGTTTGGATGGCGATTCCGTTCAAGAGTCTGCGGTTTCCGTCGGCCAAGGAACAGAATTGGGGAATCATTCTGTATCGTGGAATCGTCCGCAAGAATGAAGATGCGTTCTGGCCCCAGATTTCTTACAAAATTGCAGGCAGGCTGGGGCAGGCGGCAACGCTTTACGGCCTGGAAGGAATTTCGCCGGGGCGCAGCATCGAACTGATTCCATACGGCATCCTACGTGGCTTTCGAGCGCTCGACACCACGGATCCGACGAACCCATATTTTCAGAATGCAGTAGCCCAGGGCCAGTTCGGCATGGACGCAAAATTCGTTATTCACGACCATTTTGTCGTGGACATGACTGCCAATCCCGACTTCAGCCAGGTGGAATCGGAGGACCCGCAGATCACGGTGAATCAGCGCTTTGAAGTGTACTTTCCGGAGAAGCGTCCGTTCTTTCTGGAGAACGAAGATTATTTTCGGACGCCCCTCGATCTATTTTTTACCCGCAACATTCAAGACCCTTCTGCGGGCATTCGGCTTACCGGGAAGGAAGGGCCGTACTCCGTGGGGCTGATCGCAACCGATGATCGCGCCCCCGGCCAGGCAGTCCCGCCATACTTTCCGCTCGCCGGCACGCGATCTTACTTCACCGTCGCTAGAGTGAGCCGCGACATCTTCAAGGAATCCAGCGTAGGCGCGCTCTATACGGATTGGGAATGCCCAACCACGGGAGAGTTCAATCGAGTGGGCGGCATTGACGCGCGGCTGAAGTTCAATGCGAACTGGTCCCTTGACGGCCAGGCGGTGGTGAGTTCCAGCAATCTGGCAGGAAATTTCTATGCTCCGTCCGGATACTCAAGTAACAACTGCGAGACAAACTTGTTCCCCTTCGACTCCGGCAACGTGGGAAACGGCAGCTACTACGCGGGTCCGGCGCAAAAGCTGGACTTGAAACGCGATGGGCTGCACTTCTCTTACGACGGAATCTACGACGACATCAGCCCAGGATTCGTGACTGTCCCCGGATTTGTGAACCGCGTCGACATTCGCGGACTCTACCAGATGATCGACTACCGTTTCCGTCCGAAAAAAGGGTGGATCGTTGACTGGGGCCCGTCGCTGAACCAGCGCTATGTTTTCGATCACGAAGGCACTCGTCTGGATACGGATTATCAGCCGTACCTGGCCATCCAGGGGCGAGGTCAGACTTTCATTTACTTGTTTCCTTACGAGGAGTTGCGAGAGCGGCTGCGAACCCAGGATTTCTGCTATTTGGGCTTTTCCTGCCAGCCTCAACCCAATCAGGACTATCACGAACACAGCAGCGGGGCCTCGATTCTAACCAGCGTTTTTCAAAAAGTGACTGTCGGCGCGAGCTATCATTGGGGGGACGGAGCAAACTTCGTCGCCAATGCCAACGCTCCCCCGCCGCTGAATGATCCGTTTCTGGCGCGGCAGGATACTGCCACCGGGACGCTCACCTTCCGTCCAATCAAGCCATTGAAAATCGAGAACACCTATCTGTTCGAGCGCCTGCGGACGATTGGCACTAACCGTGGCATCTTCAACGATCACATCGTGCGCAGCAAATGGAACTGGCAGTTCACTCCGCAACTTTCTTTGCGCATGATTCTGCAATACAACTCGCTGCTGGCAAACACCCCCCGAACGGCCGATCTGTATACCTACCTGCCGACATCACGGGAGTTTAATGCCGATTTCCTGCTTACATATCTGGTGCATCCGGGCACGGCCGTGTATGTGGGGTATAACACCGATTTGCAGAACCTGGATGTAATTCCTCATGTGGGAGTGTTCAACACCGCCAAAGGCTATATCAACGACAGCCGGCAGTTTTTCGTGAAAGTGTCGTATCAGTTCCGGTTCTGACGGCGCCAGCCCCCTCTCTGCGTTTGCTGAATCCTGGGGCATTCCGGTAGAATCTAAGGATTCGTATCGAGGTCTGAACCCAATGAAAGCAGCTATTCATCCCGCTTATAACGAAATCCGCGTGCATTGCGCGTGCGGCAATGCCTTTGTTACCCGTTCCACTCATAAGGGCGATATCAGCGTTGAAATTTGCTCGGCCTGCCATCCGTTCTTTACCGGCAAGCAGAAGCTTATGGATACCGCGGGTCGTGTGGAGCGCTTCCGCAGGAAGTACGCGAAAAACGCGCCCGCCACTCCCGAGGCTGCGAAGAAGTAAGCTACCTCGCTGCCTGAAATTCAGCCCTCGCCCGCTGGCGGGGGCTTTGTTTTGCAAGGCCAAGTAGAATAGACCCGTGCGTAAAATGTGGGACAATTCGGGCTCGTGCTGGGGGGACACTTTTGTCCCCGCAGCAGGGCCTCTGAAGCCGGTTGCCGGAAGTTTTTCCATTGGTTCTGTCCGCATCGCTCCAGCCACAGTGCTTGCTCCGATGGCGGGTGTCACTGATACAGTCTTCCGCCGGTTCATTCGAAATCTCGGCGGATGCGGGCTGATCATGACCGAGTTCACTTCGGCTGACGGCGTGTTGCGTAAGAAGGACCAGAAGGCGAAGCGTTATCTGCATTTCTATGAAGACGAGCATCCCATCTCGGCGCAGCTTTTTGGCAGCGATCCCCAAGTCATGGCCGAGGCGGCGCGGATGGTCGAAGGTCTCGGCTTCGATCTGGTGGATTTGAACCTCGGCTGTCCGGCAAAGAAAGTTGTGAAGTGCAATGGAGGCTCAGGCCTGCTGCGCGATCTTCCCGCCATAGGCCGCATCTTTGAAGCTGTACGCGGCGCCGTGAAGATTCCGTTCACGGTAAAATTCCGCGCCGGATGGAGCGACGACGAAATCGTCTGCGTGGAACTGGCTCGCATGGCGGAATCCTGCGGGTTGGCGGCAGTGGCGCTGCATGCGCGTACGCGTGAGCAGGGTTACAGTGGGCAGGCACGCTGGGAATGGATCGCCGCAATAAAAGATGCGGTCAGGATTCCGGTGATCGGCAATGGAGACATCCGTACTCCGGAAGACGCGTGTGCCATGGTCACTCAGACTCGATGCGACGCGGTGATGATTGGGCGGACGGCCCCGTCGAATCCGTGGATTTTCCGCCAGATTCAGCAGTATTGCGCGGGCATGGAAAATGCTTATGTGGGGACAGCCGCCCCCGGCTGTCCGGTCGAGCGAAGCTCGACTGGTTTTGATGCCGCCAGCGAACGAGACGGAGAAGAATCGGGCCTTCGGCCCGACGGACAGCCGAGGGCGGCTGTCCCCACATGGACACTGGCGGAAACTTCAGCGGTCGAGAAGCCCTACGACCATCCCAGCGAAGCCGACCGCTACCAGATGATCCGCACCTACTTCCAGATGCTGATTGAAGAAGAACTCCCCGACGCAGTCGGCAAGATGAAGCAGTTCGCCTCGTGGTTCACGCACGGCGTGCCCGGCGGAGCGGGACTGCGAAAGGCGATTTACGAATCGAAGAGCGCGGTGGAGATTCTGAGCCGGGTAGAAGATTTCTTCGAAGCAAGATTGAGCGCTCAGTACCTGGTACCAAGTACCTAGTCTCCCAGACCTGGAACTGGCTTCGCTCGGTACAAGGTACTCGGTAACTGTTTTCCTACTTCATCTGATCAAGAATCGATCCTACGATGCCTCCCACCACGCCGCCCTGCACCGCATCCTTTCTCGTCTCATGCGGCATATATTCGTAGAGGGCATGCGCGAGCTTGGAAATGGGAAGCGTTTGCAGCCAGATTCTTCCGGGACCGGTCAATGCGGCGAGGAAGATTCCGTCGCCGCCGAAGATCATATTTTTGATCCCGGGCACGGTCATAATTTGAAACGACACGCTGGATTGAAACGCACCAACGTGGCCGGGATGCACGCGGAGAGTTTCGCCCGGCTGCAGATCGCGCATCACCAGTTCGCCGGATAATTCGAGCCAGGCGGTACCTTGTCCGCTGGCGCGCTGCAGCAGAAAGCCGTCACCGCCGAAAATCCCCGCGCCCAGCGATTGCTGGAAGCCGACGCCGATCTGAACCTGCGGAGTCGCGCAGAGAAAGCCATGCCGGTGAATCATGTATTCGTGTCCCGGAGAGATTTCCACGGGAACGATGTGCCCTGGTAGCTTGGTGGCGAAAGCGACCTCGCCGGCTGCGCCAATGGCTCGGTATTCGCTCATGAAGATGGATCCGCCGCCCGCCACGCGCTTGAGCACGCCAATGAGGCCTCCGCCGCCGCCGAACTGGGTGTGCGTGGTCATCTGAATGGAACTGCCCATCCAGGAAAGCTCTCCGGCTTCGGAGATGATGGATTCGTTGGGCTCGAGGACGAACTCGAGTACGGGCATGGTTGTGCCGGTGATGCGAGCTTGCATGGGTGACCTCGGTGGAAGTATACAATTTCGGGGAAAGTGTAGTGTGGGCGTCCTCGCCCGCGCGGCCTGACAATGACGCACTCGCCGACAATTCGGATATGGTATGACGGCCTTCATGTCAGCCGTGCGCGCAGTGAGGGCGGAGCGGATCTCTTGCCTCTTTTATCGCTTTCCGCCGGTGATCACATCCACGGCCGATTGCGGCTGGAAATTGCTGGCCGGGACTTGCCAAGTTTGGGCTACGCGGGCCACCTCGGCAGTGAGGCTTGTTTCCAAGCGTGGCTACCTCAACTGCAAAATGTCGCCGACGCTTTTCTGAAACAGGAAAGCGTAACCTGTTTGTATGGTGAGAGCGAGCAGGGTCAGCCAGAATTCCTCTTTGAACGCCGTGGCGAGAAGGGCTTCTTGTCCATCGTTGATTCGCACGTCACAGACGGCAAGGCGGACCCAGCGTGGCAACGGACGGAGTTCGTCGCTGATGAGTTCTTGGTAACGTATAAACAATTCCGAGAATCTTTCCTCTCCACAATCAGGGATCAAGCTCCACGATACGGGGATGAATGGATCGCACGACTGACGTTCCGTGGATCAGTCGGAGCCTGAATTCTAACTAAACTCCCCGCGCCACCATCTTCCCCGACTCATCCTTCTCCACATAAGCCCACGGTGTTTTCGGATCGTGTGTGAATACCGTCAGCCATTTCCCCGCAATCGCTTTCGCGTAGTACTGCTTTTTGCTCTCGATGGTTTGCAGCGGATAGAGATCGAATCCCATGCCCCAGGTGAGGTCGATGTGCGCGGTGGTGGGGATGAGGTCCGAGATATAGCAGGCGACCGCGGGGGCTAAAGCCCGGTTCTCTTCTGGGGCGGCTGACGGCACGGCTAAAGCCGTGCCCTTGCCGATCTCGCTCTTGCCAGCCGCGATCTTCGCCGCCGCGTTCTTGCTCAGGCGTCCGTTCACGATTACGGCTAACATGTGGGCGGTGTGGCCGGGGAAAGTTTTCACCGCGATCCCGGGGACGATTTCTTCGTCGCCCTTGAGCAGGGTCATCTGGCCGCTCTGGACGAGCGGGTCGTAGTTGTCGGGGACGTAGCTGATGGAGTCGCGCTCGCTCGGTTTGCGGGCGTATTGCCATTCGCCTTCCGGCGCATAATATTTCGCGCGCGGGAAAGTGGGGACGATCTTGCCGTCTTTGCGGACGGTATTCCAGCCGCAGTGGTCGAAATGGAGGTGCGTGTTGATGACGATGTCAATGTCTTCAGGTGCGACGCCCCCGGCAGCGAGATTCGCCAGCAACTGTGCGGGCTGGCCATAGAACTTAACCATGCGCTCCGACAACTTGTTGCCCATGCCGGTTTCAACCAGCACGGTTTGCTTCCCGGTACGGATGAGCAGCGAGTTCAGTCCCGCCTGCACGTAATTTTTTTCATCGGCCGCAGCTTTGCGCGACCACATGATCTTGGGAATCACGCCGAAAAATGCGCCGCCATCGAGCGGGTAAGTTCCGTCGGAGAAGATGCTGAGTTCGAAGTCGCCCAGAGAGAGCTGCGGCATCTGACTAGTGTGCCACAGGAAGGAATCTCATTCGGAGAATCAGCGGAGGTTACGCTCGCCGTCCATCCAGGCCCCAGATGCAGCCGGCATCGGCGGCGAAGAAAACGATGAACAACAGCAGTAAAGGCAGATGATCAAGCTCCGCGCCGAAATACCGCCAGACCGGCATCTGGTGACCCGGTTCCCACCAGGTAGACAGCGTGAGATTGAGCATGAACAGCACACCCAGAATTGAAGCGGGCCGGACCCAGAGACCCAGCAGCAGAGATATCCCGATAAGAGCCTCGACCACTCCGACCAAATAACCGAAGACTACCGCGTGCGGCAGGACTATATCGGCTAGCACCGGACGGTAAAAAGAAACAGCTCCATTGGCAATGAAATCCCGAAGGTACCCCTGGAATCCGCCGTGAGCGAAGCCAGGGCCGACCAGCTTATATTCCGCGAACAACAGAAAGAAAATCGAGGTGCTGATGCGCACACCGGCGATCGTTTTTGCCACGGAGGAAGGGCTTGTCGGCATTAGGCAGTGAATGGAAATTTGCAGGAAGCGGCTAACCGCCGGGGCCGTCGTTGGAGACGTATTGCTCGAGCGATTCCAGTTCGCGGCTGAGGTCCTCGACGCGCCACTCGAGCAGATTACGAATGGAACAGATCCCCAGCAACTTGCCGTTGTCGTCGGCCACGGGCAGATGGCGGAAGTGACGCTCCAGCATGGTATGGAGCGCCTCGCCGGGCCCGGTGCGGCGGGTGGCCATCTCCACCGGCGTGGTCATCAGTTCGCGGACGGAGGTGGTCTGCGGGTCGGTTCGGCTGAGAGCCATCTTGCGGAGGACGTCGCGCTCGGTAAAGATTCCGGCAACGCGGTATTCGGAGTCGACCACTGCGACAGCTCCGACGTGATGGTCGAGCATTTTATTGATGGCATCGGCTACGGTAGCTTCCAGCGGAACCGCCGCGATTTCCCGGTCACATAGCTCCAGCACGCTCATAAAAACCCCCTCTGGCTCCGCGCTTTCAGAGGCCAGGTTGTAAAGCAAATTCGGATTGATGAATTATGCTCGCGGCGAAGCCGATGTCAAGTGGAAATTCATACATAGTTCAGCAAAATCTCTTTTTTTGTTGGCTCGAATCGGAAATTCGTTCTCAATGCCTGGGTTGCGGGACGGTATCGCTCTTAAACACTTCTCCATTCTTCATGACGAACTGCACCGTTCCCAAGGCTTTGATGTCCCGCAAGGGATCGCCGCTGACCGCAATGACGTCCGCGAATGCCCCGGGCGCGATTACTCCGATCTTTCCGTCCATGTCGAGCATGGTGGCGGCCCGAGATGTGGCGCTTTGAATGGCGTCCATCGGGGACATGCCGAGGTCCACCATCCGGGGGAATTCCTGCGCGATGGGCTCACTCCAGGGAATTCCACCCATGTCGGTGCCGAAGGCGATCTTCACGCCTGATTTGAGTGCTTTCTTGAATGAAGGTTCGTGCAGCGAAACGCGCAGCCGATCGCGCTGGCCTCCGGGAGTATCGGCCGGAGCCCAATCGTGGTAGTAAGCGCTGATTGTCGGCACATACCAGGTGCCTTGCTTCAACATCTGGGCGATAGCGGCGTCGTCTAGATCGAGGCCATGCTCGATAGAATCGCATCCGCCATCGAGAGCACGATGCAGGCCGATTCCGCCGTATGCATGGCAGGCGACTTTCTTGCCCCAGCCGTGCGTCTCGTCCACGATCGCGCGAAGCTCCTCGACCGTGAGGGTTGGTTGGGAGACCAGTTCTCCGTTCCTGCCGACCCAGGAGCGATGCGTCATGTAGACCTTAATCCAGTCGGCGCCGTGGTCGAGTTGCTCGCGGGTCGCTTTACGTGCTTCCACCTGGCCATCGACAATCTGAGCTCCTTTCGGCATATCGAGCTCGGGAGCATAGCCTTCCAGCGGATAGCCACCGGTGGTCGAGATGGCGCGGGTTGAGACGAAGAGCCGGGGTCCGGGAATATATCCCTGGTCGATGGCCTGCTTGACGCCGATATCGCCATAACCAGCGCCCTCGGTTTCGACGTCGCGCAGGGTTGTAAAGCCTTGCTCTAGCGCCCGCCGCGCGGCAACAGTGGCGCGGGCGGCGCGCAGAGCGAGGGGAGCGTTCAGGATGTTGGCGTCGTATCCGCCCTGCGCGGGTTCTTCTCCCTGCAAGAAGATGTGGGTGTGGCAGTCGATGAGACCGGGCAGCAGCGTCGCGGCGGACAAGTCAATCACAGTGGCGCCAGGAGGAACTTTGGTGGAAGCAGCGTCGGTGACACTTTCGATGCGATTGCCGTGAATGACGATCATCTGATCGCGCCGCGGCTTGTCGGATTTGCCATCAATCAGCGAGCCGGCGCGAATCACTATCCAGGCTTCGGAGGCGCGGCTGTCTTTCTGTTGCGACTGCCCGGAGGCAGAAATCACGATGACGAGAAGTACGATCCACGCATGGTTCTTCACGGGTGGCTCCTCAAGCTGTTTATCTTCCTGTTAGCTGATCACTGAGTTAACCAGGAGATTTTGAACTGAGGAATTCTACACTTACTTCCCGATCACATACGCATCGGCCTCGATCTCGACCAGAATTTCGGGAGAGATCAAAGCGCTAACCTGCACCATCGAGGTGGCGGGACGGATGTCGGAAAAGAACTCTCCATGAGCTTTGCCGATCTTCTCCCACTCCGCAATGTTGGTGACGTACATTCTGGTGCGCACCACATCTTTCAGGGAAGCCCCGGCCTTCTGCAAGGCGCTGTCGACGTTCCTCAGGGTTTGCACCGCCTGGGCGTAAGCGTCGCCCACGCCTACGATCTTGCCGTCCGGGCCGGTTGCAGTCGTCCCTGAAACGTGCACTTGTGGTCCGATTTTGACTGCACGAGAGTAACCGACTATCGGTTCCCAGGGTGTGCCGCTGGAGATATTGGTTCGTTCCATTTTGGTTGACTTCCTCCTTGCGAAATCTATTCTAGCGGGCTACCTCAACGGAATTAGCAGCCAATGCGTCCGTGTGCCAACAGAAACGGAGGGCAAACATTGCTGTGCCAATGTCCTCTAACGGATTGATGAAAATGATGCGCTCGATATACAAAAGTCATTTGCTTTTGAAGCGCAGGTGAGGTAACTAGTTACTTAACACTGTGGGAGGGTAGATGCAACGCGGTTTCTAAAGGGGGCCACTAAAGATGATTCCGGAATCTCATCCACTGCGTCAGCTGTTTCAGGAGTTGGTGGGACGTCATTATGCCGAGGAGATTGGCATCCGCGATCCGCAAGTCGTCGCCTATGTTTCACACTTGCTGACCGAATTCTGCGAAGCTGATCAGTTGTTCAAGATTCACAACGTGGCTGACCGCCCCCTCAATGACCTGGGAGAAATGATGCTGGAGTCCGACCCCATCTACGGTCCCGCGCCTTCATTCGACCGGGAGCGGCAGGTGCGTAAGCATATTGGAGACTACGCTCTGTTCTTTGCCGGGATGTTTCCCGAGAGCATCAACCATTTCCGCCTGCGCAGCCATCGCCTCGAAAGTTTTGTGGAATGGATGAAGGCGGGTAAAGAGAGCTATTACATAGTGTCGAAGTTCGAACACTTCGAATACGCCAAGGTGGCGCCTCTTTTCGCTCACCTTTCGCGAGAATTCGAGGGCTGCGTCTACGGCCTCAATATGGTGAAGAATGACCTCCAGGAGATGCAGCATCCGATCATGCGCCGGGAGAATGAACTGCTGATGTAATGGCGCCGCTTGCGGAGTAATCACCGATTATTCGTTCAAGGCGTTATCGGTTCAAGTCATTATTCGTTCAAGTCGGGACGTCCGCCGATGCGGTAAAAACTAAGAGCGCTATTTCCCTGCACTAATTTGCGAACTCTTCGCAGCGAACCGAATTCAGGGCCCGGATTGAACTTCTTTTCGTGTTCAGCGATCACTAGCGACATAGCCCACACTAAAGAGGAATCGGCCAATGCGGTGAGTGTTTGCTCGTAGGCCTCCTGCATGCGGTAGGGTGGGTCGAGAAATACAATGTCGGCGGCAACATGCTCGCGCTGCAGGCGCCACAGGACGCCCGCGAGATCATCTCGCAGAATCCTGTATCCGTCCGCGATTTTCAGGCTCTGCAGATTTTGCTCAATCACCTTGGTGGCAAGAGCCGAGTTTTCCAAAAAGAACACCTGCTGGGCTCCACGGCTGAGCGCTTCGATCCCAATTGCCCCGGTGCCAGCGAACAGGTCTAACCAGACGGAGCCCTCCAGCGCGGCGGGGTTGCCGGCGGTTAATACGTTGAATAGTGTCTCGCGCAGACGATCCGAAGTAGGCCGGGTGTCCTTCCCGTGCAACGAGCGCAGAGGGTGCCCCCGATATTTTCCGGCGATTACGCGCATGGCTCTGTACCTTCGGGTACCGAGGCCAATATATCCGACCATGTAAAATAACTGTAGTACGCAAAACCTATGAGAAGTTTTTCGGTTCACGTCGGGCGACTGTTTGGAGTGGACGTTCGCATCCACCTGACGTTCCTGATCCTGCCGTTGTTTGTTTTTTATACGGAATACACCGTGCATCCCTCCGCCAACGGGCCGCGGGACCTGGCGTTGGTGGGAATCGTGCTGGCCTGCGTGGCAGCGCATGAAATCGGGCACATGCTTGTCGCGCGGCGCGCGGGATTGATTCCTAAGGCGGTTATTCTTTTGCCGCTGAGCGGCGTAACCATGTTTGATGAGTCGCGAGTGGAAGCGCCGCAATCCGCTACAGTGGTCTGGAAGCGCGAGGTTCGAATCGCTCTTACCGGTCCGCTGGTCAATCTTGGGTTCGCTTTGATTGCGGCCGGTGTGATCTATGCGACCATTCCGGGAGTGAATTTGTTGCGGTGGCCCTGGTTGCAGTCAGCCAACCTGCCGCGCAGCCTGGTCTGGGCTAACCTCTATCTTGCTGGATTAAATCTCCTTCCCGCATATCCTCTCGATGGAGGCCGCATTCTTCGGGCTTACTTCGCTCGCAACATCGATCCTGCCGCCGCCACTCGCCGGGCTGTCTCGATCAGCCACGCTCTCGCAATGGTTCTGATGGTTGCAGGATTGTTCAGCAATACATGGCTTACCATGGTCGGCGTCATTATCTTTTCCGCAGCGCAGTTGGAAGAACGGGCCGTCGTGTTCCAATCGGTCCTGGATAATTTTCGACTGGAAGAGGTGATGCTCACTGACTTTTCGACGCTCTCCCCCGCGGATACGCTCGAAGATGCATTGGATAAGGCCGTGCATTCCCTGCAGGACGATTTTCCTGTCGTTCGCGGCAGCGACATGGTGGGCGTGATTTCAAGGCAGCGGATCCTGGAAGCTTTGCGGGCGGAAGGTAACGGCTATGTTCAGGCCGTGATGAACAAACTGTTCGAGGTTTCCATGCGGCAGGAATCTCTGGCCACTGCCTTCCGCAAGCTTACGGCGCGCAATCTGAGCATCATTCCCGTGGTGGAGGATCAGCGGCTAGTGGGTATTGTTACCTTGCAGAATTTGATGCACTCGATGGCTCTGCTCGCCGAGGGCCGCAAACTGAGGCGGGACAGCGCAGAGTCGTGAGTTCCAATCGGCAAGTTTCAGAATAGCTGCACAGCTTTGGCCTGCCGCACCGCCGGAACCTCTTCGAGCTTGCGCAGCACATCGTCCGGCACTCGGCCATCCACGTGGACTACGGCAATGGCCTCGCGCGGCTCCGAAGCCGCTCCCGCGCTGCGGCGTCCCAGCGAAAAATCAGCGATGTTGATCTCATTCTCGCCCAGAATCGTCCCCACCTTGCCGATCACACCCGGGACGTCGCGGTTCCTCAGGTAGATCAGATCCCGCTCCAGAGGCGCTTCGATATCGATGTCATCGATGTGCAGCAGTCGTGGCGCGGTCCCGTGCAGGACTGCGCCTTTCACCATGTGCTGCTCGGTCGAACTCTTCAGAAAGACGGAAAGTACACTTCCAGCGCCGCCCGTGGAAGCTTTCGCCTTATGCGCCTCGTGGACGCGAAGTCCGCGAAGATCGGCAAGAGAGGCCGCGTTTACCAGGTTGGCTTTTTCGTCAAGCGCCTGGTTGAGGATGCCCTTGATGGCCGCGTTGCGAATCAGTTCCGTCTTCCACTCGGCGATATGGCCACTGTAACGTAAAGATATTTCTTCGATCGAGCCACCAGAAATCTGCGCGAGAAAAGCTCCCATACGTTCCGCAAGCACGATGTAGGGCTGCATCTCGGCATATTCTTCGGCGGAGACCGAAGGAACGTTCACCGCGTTCTGAATGACGCCGTGTTTAAGATATTCCCTAACCTGCTGCGCAATCTGCACACCCACGGCTTCCTGGGCCTCGTGCGTGGAACCGCCGATGTGCGGCGTGAGGATGACATTCTCCATCGCCTGCAGCGGCGAGTTTTTGAGAGGTTCTTGGTTGAAAACATCAAGCGCCGCAGCTTTGACGTGACCCTGCTTTAGCGCCTCCACCAGATCGGCTTCGTTCAGCAGCTCTCCGCGGGCGCAGTTCACCAGGCGAACGCCTTTTTTCATCTTCCTGATGGCTGCCGCATTGATCATGCCCGTCGTTTGCGGAGTCAAGCCTACGTGGAGGGTGATGTAATCCGCAGCGGCGTAGAGTTCGTCCAGGCTGGCCCCGCGAATTCCGAGTTCCTTGGCCACGGCGACGGAAACAAACGGATCATGCGCCACCAGTTCCATCCCAAAAGCTCGTGCGCGGCGCGCTACTTCCATGCCGATGCGGCCGAGGCCGGCAATCCCCAGCGTTTTGCCGCGGAGCTCTGTACCCTGTAATGACTTCTTTTCCCATTTTCCGGCATGCATAAGAGCATCCGCACGGCAAAGATGACGAGCCATGGCCAGCATCATTCCCAGCGCCTGCTCGGCGACTGCCACGGCATTTGCTCCGGGCGTGTTCATCACCGCAATGCCCTGACGCGTCGCCGCATCCAGGTCGATGTTATCCACGCCGACCCCGGCACGGCCAATCACGCGTAACTTCGTGGCGTGCGCGAGCAATGCAGCGTCCGCCTGCACTGCGGAGCGGACAATGAGTGCGTCCGCGGACTCCAGCTCCGCGGTAAGTTTGCCCTCGATCTGGTCCGAGGTAAGAACCACCCAGCCAGGTTCTCTAAGTTGGTCCACCGCAGAGGCGGAGATTTTTTCCGCTATGACGATTTTCACGAATGCACTCAATCCCTTTCTTGATATCTTGCCGGCGAAACTGGCCGCCAACCGCTGGGCGACAAGGCCTTGACAGACATTTGACACTCAGCTGACACACCCGCAATGCCGCCTTCATAGACTCCGTTCATGGGCAAAGGCCCACGGAGGAATAGCCATGAAGACCTTGTCAACAGTCTTAGTAACCGTACTCGTCGCGTTCACGCTGGCGTGCGGCTATAGCTCCAAAGCCGCCGCTCCTGCCGTAGGCGCAATGCCATCGATTGCGGCGCTCGCTCCGGACAATACCAATTCCGGCGGCCCGGCCTTTGTTTTGACTGTGAACGGCACCAGCTTTTCGAGCAAGGCAACCATCAATTGGAACGGTACCGCGCAAACCACAACTTTCGTCAGTGCGAACCAACTTACAGCGACCATCGCGGCCACGGATATTGCCAATCCCACCACCGTGCCGATTACCGTAACGAACCCAGCCACGGCCGGCATGGGGATGTACGGCGGCGGAGGCACTCTGGCTGAGACCTCGAGTGCGATGAACTTTACCGTCAACTAGGATGAGGGCCGCAGTTGGCTGTCCTCACGCTTCCACCAGTTGCGGACGGTTCGAGAGTCCGCGCGCATACACTTCCTGGGCGGCCCGCAAGGCCGCACCATACGCGACCGGCTTCCCGGTGACGCGGGCGAGAGCGTGTTCGAGGGCGCCCAGAATGCCGATGGTATCGAGGTAATCGTAGTATCCGATGTGAGCGATGCGAAAAAGTTGCCCCTTCATCTCGCCCTGGCCGTTGGCGACGACCGCATCGAAAGACTCACGGAATTCTTTTACGATCTTTCCGGAATCAATTCCCTCCGGCGAGCAGATCGCGGTCAAGGCGGCTGCGGGCGAAGCGGCGTAGAGCTTCAGTCCGAGGGCTTGAGCGCCGGCCCGAGTCATCTCCGCGCAGAGTTCGGCGTTGTCGATGAGTGCTTCGCGCCCCTTGGCCAAGTCGCCGTTGCCCATGCTGCGGATAAACTCTAGTGCGGCTCCCAGCGCTGCGAACAGCGAGGTTGCTGGTGTGTACGCGGATTCGCCCTTGGACGCAGACTTGCGTTCCTTGCGCAAGTCGAAGTAGTAGCGTGGAGAGGTGGTTGTATCCATCCGCTTCCAGGCGCGCTCGCTGACGGCGCAATAGGCCAGGCCAGGCGGCATCATCAGGGCCTTCTGCGAACCTCCGATGATCAAGTCAACGCCCCAGCCATCTACGTCGAGATGCGTGGTGCCGAGGCCGGTGATGGCATCGACAATCAGGAGAGTGTCATCGTGTTCGCGGACAATCTTCGCGATGCTTCTAATGTCGTGACGCGCCCCGGTGGAACTCTCGGTGGCTTGCACAAAAACTGCACGTACGTCGGAAGCAAGTCTTGCGCGAATGGCATCCAGCGAGAACGTTGTGCCGTAGGGTGAGGAGAGCACATCTACGTCGCAGCCGAATGCTTTCGCCAGGCCGGTCCAGCGCTCACCAAATTTTCCTGCTGTGAGCACCAGGACCTTGTCGCCGGCAGATGTCAGGTTCGAGACCGACGCCTCCATCACGCCGGTGCCGGAACAGGCCAGAACCAGCACGTCATTCTTGGTCCCGACGAAATACTTCATGTCGGTGAGGACGCGCTGGAACAATGCGCGGAAGTCTGCCGTGCGGTGATGTGCCGTGAACGATGCCATGGCAGTTTGCGCCGCGGGCAGCAGCGGTGTTGGTCCGGGAGTAAAAAGACGGTTCTTGCGCAACATAGGTGTGGGCCCTTTATGAGTGGAGCAATTTATTAGTCTACTGGAAGCGTGCTGCGCCGTGCGTGATTCGGGTGACAATGCCAACGCGGCCGCCCACACCGTCTATAATTTCCCTCATGAGCCTGATCGAACAGATTCAGCAAGACATCACCGCCGCCATGAAGGCGCGCGAGGAGCAGCGCCTCTCCACGCTGCGCATGGTCAAGAGCGCGCTTAAGAATCGCGAGATCGATAAGATGGCGCCGCTCGATGAGAAAGAATCCCAGACGGTCCTCAGCACGCTGATCAAGCAGCGCAAGGAGTCCGTGGAGCAGTTCACCAAGGGCGGACGCCAGGAGATGGCCGACAAAGAAGCCGCCGAGATCGTCCTGATCGAAAGCTACCTGCCAAAGGCTGCCGGTGAGGATGAAATTGTCGCGGGAGTAAAAGCCGTGATCGCCGAGATGAGCTCTCCCACCATGAAAGACATGGGCACGGTGATGAAGAATGCCATGTCGCGGTTCTCCGGCGCGGGGATGCGGGTGGATGGCAAGGTGGTTAGTGAGGCCGTGAAGCGGGAGTTGGCGGGGAAGTAATTGTGAAGCTCAAGCTCGGATTAGCGATCGTTGCAATCGTCGCGACAGCTTTCGCGGTGACCTTTTACAGGATCCACGTTCCTGGTCCTGCCTTGGACGTCAATCCAATACAGAAGAACGCACGCGTGCTCGAACAAAACGAAGTGCAGAACCTGCTCGGATCGCAATTTGTGGTTGTCCGGAGAGTGCGACAGGTGCCGCCAGCCCTTAAGCAGTCGTTCACTAACTTTACAGACCTGCCGTTCGATATGAACGATCCAGGCGAGCGGATAGGCACAGACTTCATCATCCCCGGTGTTCCATCGCGGCGGCTCGTTTTCGCCGCCGTCGGCGACAATTCCGCGGTTCTCGTTTACGAGCAGGGCGGCTACGCCACCACGCTGAACGCTATCGTTTTCTCGTATGTCAACGGCAGGGCTTGGAGAGCGACCTTGGCTAACCGATTAGTCGACGATGTCCCCACGCTGAAAACGGCCGTAGGAAACGGGCAATTTCGTGATGTTGAGAGGAGGAATTGACAGCCTTCACTTGCTCCGCTGCAGTTCCCGGTACGCTTCGCTCTTCGAAATCCCTCGCTCTTTCGCCACTTTTTTCAGCGCCGCTTTTTCGTCGAGCTTTTCCTCGGCCATGATTTGCTCTAGCCTTTGGCGAACTCCTGGACGGGCGGAGGCGCCCGTTTCTCCACGAACTTCTTGTTCTTCGGCCTTCCCGATCAGCAGCGTGATCTCGCCTTTTACTCCGTCGCGGGAGTTTAGCGTCTCCAGAATCTCGCCGGCGCGGCCGCGTAGGAATTCTTCGTGCAGCTTGGTCACTTCGCGCGCAACCACCACATGGCGGTCTTTTCCCAGAACCTCGACCACATCCGCAATCGATTCTACGATCCTGTGCGGGGCTTCATAGAAGACTTGGGTACGCGGCGAGGTCTTGATCGTCTCCAGCGTGGCACGGCGCTCGCCGCGCTTCGGCGGAAGAAACCCGCTGAAGCGGAACGAATCGGTGGGAAGTCCGCTGGCGACCAAGGCAGCCAGAAACGCCGATGCCCCGGGAATGGGCACCACGGGCACGTGATGCCGGATGGCCAACGTTATCAGCCGAAAGCCGGGGTCAGAAATTCCCGGCATTCCGGCATCGGTGACCAGCGCGATGCTGGCGCCCTCCTGCAAGTCTTTCACGAGTTCCGCTGCGCGCGTCATCTCATTGTGTTCGTGGTAGCTCACGGTGCGGGTGGTGATGGCATAGTGGTTGAGCAGTTTTTGCGTCTGCCGCGTATCTTCGCAGGCGATCACATCCACTTCCTTCAACACGCGCAAAGCGCGCAGAGTGATGTCTTCAAGATTCCCGATGGGTGTGCCAACCAGATAAAGCGCTGGACGGGGCGAGAGCGCCGCCGTGATCTTTGGCTCAACGGTTTCAGGCGCGCCTTTGGATTCGTCAGCTTTCAAGGCAGCATGCTTCATGGCCGGAGTCTACCACCGTGGAGAACGTAACTTCTCGGGCAGTGAAGCCGTTATGCTTAGAGATACGATTTGCCTTGGGGAGCTGAAACGTGACTGCCAAAGATTTTCGCTGCCTCGCTTTGTCCCTGCCCGAAGCCGTCGAAAGCGCGCACATGGATCATCCGGATTTTCGAGTGCGCGGGAAGATTTTTGCCACCCTCGGACATCCTGCTGACGGCTGGGGAATGGTCAAACTCACACCCGAGCAACAACATTACTATTCCAAGGCGGAGCCGGAAGTGTTTGTGCCGGTCAAGGGTACATGGGGACGGCGAGGCGCAACTAGTGTGAATCTAGGAGCGGCCAAGAGGAAGGAGCTGTTGACAGCGCTCCGCGCCGCCTGGCGCAACATTGCTCCGAAGCGGCTCGCCGAACAATTCCCGGGGATGGTCTAGAGCGAGCCTTAAAGGTTGAAGACTCCGTTTACTGGACGGCGCGGGAAGTCGGGGCAGCCAGCTTATCTTTCGATCCTGGTATTTGTTGCTCCATCTGATCGTTAAGCCAGCTCTCCAGTAATCCTTGTGAGGTTGCCGGCACGTTCAGAAAGCGCAGGCCCACGTACCCTTTCAGGTCGGCCCAAGCGATTTCCGTTTCCACGTCCATAGCCAGGCTGGTCCCGGGCAGGGTGAACTGCAAACGAGGGGTAGCGTTTTTGGGAAGCGCATGATGCAACAGGAGAGCGATTCCGCCCTCGCTAAGGTTGGTGCTCTCAGCTTTTAATTCCTTCTCGCCCAGTACCAGGCCGACCGGCATCTTTATGGGGTGCCGGAAATATCTGCGCCTTTCGCGCAACATGAAGCCAAGCGCGGCATTGAAGCAGCGGGAGGCATTCAACACGGAGAGCGGCTTGTGCAGCACGAAATTTACGCCCATGCCGAACGCTTGCTGGGTGGTCGTTTTTTTGCCATTAACGAGGGCAAACGTGACTGAACTCTTGTTGCTTGGCGTGGCCCGCAGACCTTCCAGCACTTCCAGTCCCCCGGGCAGATCGTCACAGTCCACGATGACGGCATCGAATTTTTCCGAGATCAGGATCTCGCTGGCTTTTTTCGCCTCCTGGCAGACTTCGACCTCGATGGACAGTTTTTCGAGCGTCGGGCGCAAGACCCGGAAAACATCGGCATCCCGACTCAGCAGCAAAGACTCGAGCATGTTCTAATTCTAGAATCAGAGCGAAATCCCCGAAAGTAACCAAGGTATCGGACGATAAGTCTATGCCAACACTGGTGTATCTCTCTCTCGGTTCGAATGTCGGCGACCGCGAAGCCCATTTGCGAGATGCTCAAAAGCGACTCAGTTCGGTTGGTCGCTTAACCGCTGCGTCGTCCCTCTACGAGACAGAGCCGGTAGAGGTTACGGATCAACCCTGGTTCTTGAATTGTGCCGTTGCGCTCGAAACCGGGCTGAGGCCTCAACAACTAATGGCCTCGATTCTAGAACTTGAGGAGGCAATGGGCCGGCAGCGCGTGCAGAAAAAAGGTCCGCGCACGATCGATATCGACATACTTCTATTCGGCGACGCTGTTTTGAATTCTGAGGAACTCACGATTCCGCATCCCGCGATGCATGAGCGCCGCTTCGTCCTCGAGCCTCTGGCGGAGATTGCGCCGAAGGTATTCCATCCTGTGTTTCACAAGACAATTCTCGAACTGCGCGACGCCCTACCGGCGGGGCAGACGGTGCGAAAAGCGGAGTCTTGGGCCACGGACTCGACGGATTAAGCCAGAGTTTCGCGTGAGGGTTGATGAATTCAGGTCGGTAACATCCGCGCAAACAGCGGTGGCTGGCTCTTGGCCTTAAGGCACGATGATTCGACTGCCCGCTTCCGGCGGCGTGATCATGGCTGATTCCTGCTCCGGAAATTGTGCGAAAACAAAATCAATGAAGGCGCGAGACCGGGGCCGTCCCGAAGTGCGTCCCTGGGCCAGTCGAAGGAGGAAGACCAGGGCCTTGAGCACGTCGGAATCCCTCAGATTGGAATAACCTAGCTGCTTTTGCTCGGCCTCGCGGTACTGCCTCACCATTTCTTCAACCTGTGCCGCGACCGCATGCTGCGCTACGTTGGTCAGCGGCTGTTCGTAGTGCAGGCCAGAATTCACCAGCCGTTCATAACTCGTACACATTGCGGAGAGCGCTGCGATCAGGTCGCGATCATTCAGGCTGCTGCCGGCGCGGGCCGCTTTCGCCAGCGCGTAGGTTAGGCCCATGAGAAGATGCTCGCGTTCATACGTGAACTGATCGGAAATTTCCACTTGCAGAAATAACGCTCCCGCATCGAACTGCTCCGCCGAGCGCGGCTTCTCGTGTTCGCGAGACTGCTGCAGATACGGGCAAACGCTGGGGCAATCCAGCGTAACCTCGCGTTGCTCGCCACAACATTGGGGACAAATCCGTCCGTGGACTGCGGGACAGAAGCGTTTTTCCTTGCGAATTTCACAGATCGTGCAACTCAACTCGTGATTCCTCTCTGTCTGCATTATGGCATTTCCCCAGCCAGGAACTCCGCCGGGAACGAGAAGGGTGATGTGATAAAGAGGGTCAAAACGTTGATTTTGATGCTGCCAGCGGCATATTTGCGCCATTTCGGGAGTGCTGACTGCAAATAAGCGCGTAAAAATGCCCCTTCTGGCGTGTTATATGTATGGAACCCGCGTAAAATAAGGGTGTTTTCCACAGGCGGCTGATATAACATCAAGCCCGCTGGAATTAAAATTCAAACTTTTTGAGGAGGAAATATGGCTTCAGGTTTAACCAAGACTCAACTCGTCCGTCATCTGGCGGAGAAAACTGAACTGCCCAACAAGACCGCTGCGCTGTTTTTGGAGCAACTTGCCGACGTCGCTGTGAAGGAGACCAAGAAGAACGGTGTATTCGTTGTGCCCGGCCTGGGCCGGTTGGTGAAAGCGCACCGCAAAGCCCGCGTGGGACGGAATCCGCAGACCGGCGAGCCCATTCAAATCAAGGCCAAGACCGTGGTGAAGTTCCGCGTCGCCAAGGCGGCCAAGGATGCAATCGCTCCCAAGAAGCCGTAGTATTTTGTGTTGAGATCTTTTGCGAAGGCCGGCTTAGGCCGGCCTTTCATTTTCTGCACGCGTTGATTTCTTACTCCTATGCTGAACTGGATCGTAGTCGGAGTCGGCGACATCGCGACCCGTCGGGTCATCCCCGCAATTCAGGCTGAACCCAGAAGCCGCTTGTACGGCCTGGTCACGCGCGACCCCGCAAAAGCGACTCCATATGACGCGCGGGTCTGGAGCACACTCGATGAGGCGCTCGCCGACCCTGCCGTGGAGGCGGTTTACATTGCCACTCCGGTTTTTCTTCACGCCCCTCAGACGATTCAATCGCTGCGTGCGGCGAAACATGTTCTCTGCGAAAAACCGATGGCCATGAATGAGGCCGAGGCGCGGTCAATGGTCGAAGCCGCAGAACAGGCCGGAAAAGTATTTGGAGTCGCATACTACCGCCGGACATATCCCAAACTACTACGAGCCAAGGCTCTACTCGATGCCGGCGCGATCGGGACGCCGGTACTTGCGGAACTCACCAGCCATGGGTGGTTCGACGAGCAACAATTTAAGGAAAACAGCGGTGAACGGAGTTGGCTCATCGATCCCGCGAAGGCTGGAGGCGGACCGCTCTACGACATCGCGTCGCATCGAATCGATGTGCTGAATTTCCTTTTCGGTCAACCTCTGCGTGCCACCGGCTACTTATCGAATGCTGTGCATCATTATGCGGTTGAAGACAACGCAACCGTGATGATCGACTACGCCGGCGGAGTGCGCGGCATGGTGGATGTTCGCTGGCATTCGAAGGTGAAGCGCGACGAATGCCGCGTTCGCGGCACCGAAGGCGAAATGGATTTAAGCCCGCTGAATGGTCCCGAACTGGTCTATCCCGGCGGCCGCGAGCATGTTCCGCCTCACGACAATCTGCATTATCCGATCATCGAAAACTTTGTGGACGCGGTCCTCGGCAAGGCTGCACTGCTGGCGAGTGGGGCTTCTTCCTACTGGACTGACTGGGTCATCGAACAGGTGCGGCGAAACAATCTGTCTGCGGTCTTGGGCTAGGTCAACGCCTTAGCCCTACGAAACTCACCTCGAAGAAATTACGATACCCTCATCCTTATGGAACGCCCGGCAAGTGTGGCAGTGATCGCTGCCGTATTTTTCCTGATTGCGGGATATCTGGTCACGGTCGGCATCGTTGAGTTCGTTGCGCCCGGCACGCTTTCGGTAGCGCTGGGAGTGGGGATCACGTTCGGAAGAGAATTCACTGGACCGCAGACGGCATTATCGGTGGGTGCAGGATGGGCACTAGTGGGGTGGGGACTCTTCCGGCTGCGCAATTGGGCGCGCTGGTGCGCGCTCGTATTAATGGTGATCGGGGTTGCGGGATCGGTGCCGGCAGTGTCGGCGGCCGCCAGGGATATTACTTGGCGCTTCTTCATTTATGGTGCGCAGATCATGGCACGAATTGTGATTGCGTGGCTCTTAGCCGCGTCGCCCGAGGTGATCGAGGCTTTCGGTCGAAAGTAGAACACCAAAGGCGAAGGAGACTCGCCCCGGAATCCTAGTTAACTCGTCGGATAGAATGTTGAGCTCGCACTCGCCGAGAATCAGGCTGGGCATGAGGTTAGTCCTCCGCAATCTAGCCGTTGCTCTGATATTCTCGTCGCGATGGTCCGACCGCTCGGTGTCACGGTGATTGGCTGCTTCTTCTTTCTGGCAGGAATATATCTCTGCTCGATCGCTGCAACAACTCTAGTTGAGCCACGTGCGATCGAGACGTTTAGATACGTGCCACTTGTGCTCGCGTTGAGGGGTGTAAGCCCCTATGTGACGCTGCTCCTCGGTGCTATTTGGGCTCTAGTCGCTTGGGGACTGTTTCGGCTGCGCGACTGGGCGCGCTTTTCCGCGACGTTAATGCTGGCGATTGGAATTGCCTGGGCGCTTTCTATGACGCTGCTGGGCAGGGCACATTTTGGATGGAAAATGCTGGCTGCACTTCTAGAGACTGTCTTGAGAGCAGCGGCGGTCCTGTACTTGTTGACCCCTTCTATAATGGCGTCGTTTAGACCCAAGTCAAGAAGCTCTGTAGAAATTCGCTAAAGCGGGACAGCCGAGGGAGGCTGTCCCCACGTTTCTTTGCGGTCGTTTATCTTGTTGCCTTCGCGGCCTCTTTCTCTCCCACGCGCTTACTGACTTCGAATTTCATCTTGCCGGCGTTCTTGTCGGCGTCTACAACGATGTGGTCGCCGTGCAGAATTTCGCCATCGAGAATCTTCATCGCTAATGGATCCTGCACCAGCTTCTGAATCGCCCGCTTCAGCGGACGGGCGCCGAAGTTGGCGTCATACCCTTGCTTGAACAGCAGCTCCTTCGCCGCGTCGGTAACCTCAATCGAGATTTTCCGATCAGCCAGCAACCGCCGCACGTCTTCCAGACGCAGTTCAACGATCTTGACCAACTGCTCCTTACCGAGCGGGCGAAAAATGATGATGTCGTCAACGCGGTTCAGGAACTCAGGCCGGAAGTGGCCATGCAGCGCGTTCATTACTTGTTCGCTGGCCTTCTCGAAGTCCTCCGGCTTGCGCAGGTTTTCGGCCTGCAAATAACTGGAGCCCAAGTTCGACGTCATGATGATGATGGTGTTCTTGAAGTCGACCACACGGCCCTTGCCGTCGGTGAGCCGTCCATCGTCCATGATCTGCAGCAGGATGTTGAACACATCGGGATGAGCTTTCTCGATCTCGTCGAAGAGCACAACCGCGTAGGGACGGCGGCGGACCTGCTCGGTCAGCTGACCGCCCTCCTCGTAGCCGACATAGCCGGGAGGCGCGCCGATCAGGCGACTGACAGAATGCTTCTCCATGTATTCCGACATGTCGATGCGCAAAAGGGCGCGTTCGTCATCGAACAAGAATTCGGCGAGGGCACGAGCCAGTTCGGTTTTGCCGACCCCGGTCGGGCCGAGGAAAATGAACGAGCCAATCGGGCGCTTCGGATCGCTGAGTCCCGCACGAGAGCGGCGAATGGCATTGGAGACGCGTTCCAGAGCCTCGTCCTGCCCGACCACACGCTGCCTCAGACGATCTTCCATCGTGACCAGCTTTTTCACCTCGCCTTCGAGCATCTTCGAGACAGGAATACCGGTCCACTTCGAAACGATGCGCGCAATGTCTTCTTCATCCACTTCTTCTTTGAGCATGCGAGGCGTGCCGGCGCCCTTTCCGTCAATCTTGGCGGTGAGCTGGTTTAGCTCTTCTTCCGCTTGCCGGAGCAACCCGTAGCGGATTTCGGCGACGCGCTGCAGATTCCCTCTCCGCTCCTCTGCCTGCTCCTCAATTTTGAGCTTTTCGATTTTTTCCTTAAGTTCGCGGGAGCGGGCAATGAGATCCTTTTCTTTTTTCCAGTTAGCCTTGAGAGCGTTTGATTTCTCGCGGATTCCGGCCAGTTCTTTCTCGATGACAGCCAGACGATCTCTCGAGTTCAGATCGTCTTCTTTCTTCAGCGCCTGCTTTTCGATCTCGAGTTGCGTCGCCCGTCGCTCCAACTGGTCAATGTCCGTAGGGAGCGAATCGATCTGGATGCGAATCGAGGCGGCCGCTTCGTCTACCAAATCGATAGCCTTATCCGGGAGAAAGCGGTCCGAGATGTAACGATGCGAGAGCGTCGCGGCAGCGACGATGGCGGAATCCTTTATGCGAACTCCGTGATGCACTTCGTAGCGTTCTTTCAGGCCGCGAAGAATCGCAATCGTATCCTCGACATTGGGCTCGCCGACAAAAACAATCTGGAAGCGGCGTTCGAGGGCCGCATCTTTCTCGATGTACTTGCGGTACTCGTTGAGCGTAGTGGCTCCGATGGCACGGAGCTCTCCCCGAGCCAGCGCCGGCTTCAGCATATTGGAGGCGTCGATTGCGCCCTCGCTGGCACCAGCGCCAACAAGAGTGTGAAGTTCGTCGATGAATAAAATCACTTGCCCAGACGAGTCTTCGATCTCTTTCAAGACTGCCTTCAGCCGATCTTCAAACTCTCCACGGTACTTTGCGCCCGCGAGCATGGCTCCAAGGTCGAGAGCAACTACGCGTTTGTTCTTGAGCACTTCAGGCACGTCGCCCGATATGATGCGTTGGGCCAGGCCTTCGACGATGGCGGTCTTGCCTACGCCAGGTTCGCCGATGAGCACCGGATTATTTTTCGTACGGCGGGAAAGAACCTGAACTACACGCCGGATTTCCTCGTCGCGTCCGATGACCGGATCAAGCTTGCCGCGCCGGGCCTGCTCGGTCAGATCGCGGGCATAGCGTTCAAGAGCTTGATATTTCGCTTCGGGATTTTGGTCGGTGACTTTCTGCGAACCGCGGACGGCGGTCAACGCCTTCAGGATTGCATCGTACGTGGCGCCATGCTGAGCAAGGATCTTCGCCGCCGCATCCTGCTTGAGGTGCGTGATCGCCAGGAGCAGGTGCTCGGTGGAAACGTATTCGTCCTTGAAGTTGGAGGCTTCTTTGAAAGCCTGCTCCAGCAGTTTGTTGGCAGCATTCGAAAGCGTGGCCTGCGCGGATTCCCCAGAAACTTTAGGAAGCTTTCCAATCTCGCGATACAGGTCGGTGAGGACGGCTTGCGGGCCGATGCCGATTTTTTCCAGCACCGGCTGAACGATTCCCTCTTGATCCTCAAGCAAGGCAGCCAGTAAATGAATGGGCAGCAGTTCGGGGTTGCCGTGCTCGGAGGCAAGGTTGTTCGCGCGCTGGACGGCCTCCTGCGCTTTTACGGTTAATTTTTCCCAACGGATGGGCATGATGGTCCTCTATCTATTTTTATCATTTTGAGCGAAGCGAAGAACCTATGCAATGTGGCGCCGCAGAATTAGAGAGATCCTTCGCTGGCGCTCAGGATTACAAATCGTAATAAAATCAACGGGAGGCCGGCTGGTTCGCCGCCTCCCGTCGAAAGCTAGTCGAGCCTCGCTCGACCGGACAGCCGAGGGCGGCTGTCCCCACACAATACAAACTTACGCGGCTTTGCCCGGGGCCTTGGTATCCAAAGTCTTCTCGGCGGCCTTCTCGCTGCCAACGTTTACTTTGATCTGCTTCGGCTTGGCTTCTGCCTTCTTGGGCAAAGCAATCTTCAACACGCCCTTGTCGTAGTTTGCTGAAACCTTCTCGGAATCTACGGTGAGGGGTAGCGTGAAGGTGCGGGTAAAGCTGCCATATTGACGCTCCACTCGGCGGTAATTCTCTTCTTTTTCTTCCTTCTCGATCTTGCGCTCACCGTGAACCGTGAGGGTGTTGTTCTCCAGACGAATGTCGATGTCCTTCTCGTCGATTCCCGGCACTTCGATCTTCAAAGTCACGGTGTGCTCGTCTTCGTAGACGTCGACAGCTGGGGCAAAGCTGGAAGCAGTCAGGGATTCATCCCGGCCACCTTCGTTATGGGACTCACGGAACAACCGGTTCATGCGGTCCTGGAGGGTGGAGAACTCACGGAAAGGCTCCCAACGGGTTAATACGGTCATGGCAATAGTCTCCTTCGGTGCTTGATTTCAAGAATTTCGGTCTTGCCGATCTCCAAGCTTAGATGCTCTATTTAGCATATAAGAAGCATAAAATATGAGTGTATTACTGTCAATAACTGCAATCAATTTGTTTTCTTTAGGTTACCGACGCTATCACGCACTTCAAGTAGGCAGTTTCCGGGATATTAAACAACACCGGGTGATCTTTGGCCTGTCCACGAGTCTCGATTAGACGCAGCGTGCGCCGTGCGTCGTGGGCGGCATCCGCCAGCATCGCAATGAATGCAGGTGAGCTGACGTGATAGGAGCATGAGCACGAGATCAGGATTCCGCCCGGCCGAAGCATCTTAAGAGCGCGAAGGTTGAGTTCTTTATAGCCGCGGAGGGCGGCCTCCAGATCGCGTTTCGATTTGGCGAAGGCTGGCGGATCGAGAACAATCGTGTCGTAGCGCTGGCTGGATGCAGAGTAATCCTTGAGCAGATCGAAGGCGTTGGCCTCGATCCATTCAATTTCCTTGTCCATATCCTTAAGCTGAGCGGGATTGAGTCCGGCGTTCTGCTCGGCGACTTCGAGGGCTGGCCGCGAGCTGTCGACCCCAGAGATGCGCGAACAGTGCTCGGCTAAATGGAGCGCGAATCCCCCCTGGTAGCAGAAAACATCGAGAGCTTCGCCGTGGGCGTATTGGGCAGCGGCAGCGTAGTTTTCGCGCTGGTCGAGGAAGGCTCCAGTCTTCTGTCCTTCGAGCGCCTCGAACTTGAACTGGATGCCGTTCATGTGGAACACCGTGGAAGTTTTTTCTCCTTGAAGCAGGCCAGAGGGACGCGGCGCCAGTTCTTCAAGCTGACGCACCCGCGGATCCGCGCGCTCGACGATCGACGCCGGGTTCAGCTGATCCGTCAGCACCGCAGTGAGCGTGGAGCGCACGATCTCGGCGTCCATGGCCTGGGTGAGGATCTGCACCGACAGAATGTCGTTGTAGCGGTCAACGATGAGGCCCGGCAGAAAGTCGCCTTCGCTGAAGATAACGCGGTAAGCATTCGTGCCTTTGACGATCCGCTCGCGATAGGCGATCGCATCGGCCACACGCTGACGCAGCAGCGCGGGGAGGTCGCTGACCGCATCGTGCGAAAGCAGACGGATGGCGATTTGTGACGAGCTGGAATAAAGAGCGGTCCCCAGAAACTGCCCTCGATGATCGGTGACGGCGACGACCGACCCAGGCATCGCTCCGTCGGCCGAAACGATGTCCGAGCGATAAACCCAGACGTGGCCATCCTTCAGCCGGGATGCCCCGCGGGGAGAGACTTTGACCACGAAGCTGGAATCAGAAGCGGTTGACTTTCGGACCATTCTCCGATGTTAACAAGCTTTCCGTAGCAGGAAGATCATCTGCTCGGCGCTGTTGTCGAGAGGAGTCTTGGCGAAGGAACCGTATTCCGCCACAACTTTCAGACCGGCCAGCAAGAAAAGCGCCCGCAAGTGCGGGTAAGTAAAATAGGACAGCTGAAAGGCTTCCGTCTCCTCTCTGATTAATTCTCCGTCCCGCAACGTGCGGTAGATGAAGGTGAAATGGAAAGTCTGGTTGATCTTGTCGACGAAATCCTTTCTGAAATAGCGTCGCACCGTTTTCGTGGCACCGGAACCCGGATCGGGATCCGGGCTCCACTCCATCTCCGCCACTTCCTCACCGATCTTCGTATGGATCAATTCGAACTTCGGATAGAAGACGTCGAACGCAAGAATCCCCTTCTCGTCGAGGTGCAACGCGGCAGTTTGCAGCGCGCTGACCTGGTCTTGAACCGTGTGCATGTGCTGCATAGGCCGGAAGGGAATGATCACCATGGGATATTGCCTGCCCAACCGGAAGTCGCGCATATCGCCTTCATTCAGGGTAACCCTCTGGCGAACATCGGTCGACTCGTTGGCAAGACTTGACCTCAGCATCGAGAGCATGGGCAGCGAATTGTCCACGCCATGGACTTCGATCCCCTTGCGAGCGATCGGCAAGAGAACACGGCCGGTTCCACAAGCGATCTCGAGGATTGGTCCCGTCGACTGCTCAGCGAGCTCGAGATAAAAAGGCAGGTCTACGAGGTCTTGCTTGGCGGAGTATGCGCCGTCGTAGTACTTGGCGGTGACGCGGTAGGAATCAACTGCTGCAGGCATTCGTCACCTTTTGAGGGGGCGAAGGAATTCTAAAACACCGGAGGGGTTACGAACGAATAGCTGCTGATCGCCCTTTAACTGGCCACGTGCTGAGCAGGGCCGGCGGCCGGCACGTCAGCCTTGGTCGCGGTGCGAGAACTCATTTCGTAGCGGGCGGCTTCGAGATCGGCGTGCAGAGCGTCGAGAGCGTTCATGGGCATCTCCGTGCCCCACGTTTCCATTTCGGCCTCGGACCAGCTCCCATTGAGGCGGATGGCCCCGGTAATGTCTTCCGGAAAAGCATGGCGATAATCGCCTTCACGAATGAGGATGTCTCCCAGCAGCCGTCCCGTGCCCATGTCGAAAACTCGACGGCTGGTCTGCCCGCTCGCATTGGTTAAGCACAGAAGAACCTCGCCGGCCTCGGCAAATTCCTGACGGTAGTACCAGGCTTGGGGAGCGTCGATTTTGGGATGATGACGGCGGGAGCGTTTGTGTTCCGGCTCCAGAGCCTGCATTTCATTGGCAGGATTGAAATACAGGATGCGCTGGCAGGAATCGCAGACCACCGTCTGCTGGCCGGTGCGGACATCGTTATAAATCTGCGGGCGCAGCATCACCTGGCAAGCCATGCATTTGTGATCGCTGACTTCCGAGATGCCGCTACCGCGGAATTTTGAAACCCGCTCGTAGTGGCGCAGCAGGTCTTCGTTCACTCCGGCGCGCATCTGATCGCGTTTGCCACGCCATTCGGTAAGTTGTTTTTCGTCCTCGGCGGTACGCTTGCGTGCTTCCTCTTTTTCTTTTTCGATCTCGGCCGCTTCCGCTTTAAGCTCCGCCTGTGCCGCCTTCACTTCTTTATCGCGGGCGTCGGCGTTGACCATCAGTTCCAGAATCTTGTCTTCGTTCGCGGCGATCTCTTTTTCCGCGAACTGGATTTCCTGCAACAGAGCTTTGTACTGCTCGTTGGTTTTGACGGCGAGGGACTGATCGCGATACTTAGATATCTTGCCGCGGAGGTCGGTGATCGCGGTTTCGTGCTTGCGGCGGGCAGCTTCATCCGTTTTCACCGCAGCCTGCGCCTTTTCCAACTCCAACTTGGTGTCCGCCAGCTTGTGTTCAATGGCCGCGACGCGTTTGGGGAGTTCGGCGATTTCGTCCTGCAGGCGGCGAATTGCCTTGTCCGCTTCTTGCAGGTGTAGAAGGTTTTCTATTTCTGGAAGCATCCCGAGACGGCTCAGATTTGATTCTAACACGTAGAAACGCTGGTTTCGCACCACTAGTCTGGCAGACCGCCCACGGGAAGCCGATTCGGGTGTAAACTCTTCCGTTCCGCCGTACCTTAACTTCACGCTTCCGGGGTTCATCGTGAAAAGACTCTTGCCTCTCGCTCTCGTAACTGTCGGCTTTGCCCTTCTGTCCTGTGAGAAGGAGGTTTTGGCGCAATCGCCTTCGCCATTGAAACCGCTCACTATCGAGGCGATTTACGCACCGGGTGGTCTCGGCGGCCGCGGTCCGGAGACCATCGAGTGGAGTCCCGATGGCACTAAGCTCTCATTCCTCCAGCGTAACGATGAGGGCGAGCACGGAGAACTCTGGTATGCGGACGCGGCTACCGGCGAGAAGAAAGTTCTGGTCAGCTCCGCCAAGCTGGCTTCACTGGCGCCCGACTACAACAAAGTGAAGGATGAGCGCGAAAAAGAGCGGCTCACGCGGTACCACGTCGCAGCTTATCTCTGGGCGCCGGATTCGAAACACCTTATTTTCGACTCGCAAGGGCAACTTTGGCTGTTCGATCTGGCCACCAGCACGGCGGTGCAGTTCACGTCGGCGCCCGATCCCAACGGCGATCCCAAGTTTTCTCCCGATGGTAGCCATGTTTCCTACGTGCGCAAGCACAACCTCTTCGTCAGGCCCCTCAGCGGCAAGAGTGAGAGGCAGCTCACCCGGGATACGGAAGAAAATCTCTTTAACGGCGACATCGATTGGGTCTATGCCGAAGAACTAGCCGTACGCAGCAATTATTTCTGGTCGCCAGACAGCCGCGAGATCGTCTTCCTGCACATGGACGAATCCAGAGTTCCGACCTATCCCATTACCAATTGGATCCCGACTCACCCGACCGTCGACAACGAAAAATATCCCAAAGTTGGGGACGCGAATCCGACAGTGAAGCTCGGTGTCGTAGATGCGAACAAGGGTAAAGTCCGCTGGATTTCGCTCACGGACGACGCGGAGGCCTACATTCCTCGCTTCGGCTGGGTCCGCGAAGGAATCATCTGGGCTGAGGTCCTCAACCGGAATCAGGACAAGATGGATTTGTATTTCATCGATGCGAAGTCCGGGAAGTCCCGTATTGTTCTCACAGAAACCACTCCTGGGGCTTGGATCGACTTCGAACATTTAGAGGTGCGTTTTCTTCAATCGGGAGGCCGATTCCTGTGGCCGAGTTGGCGCGACGGGAACATGCATCTCTACCTTTACAGCTTCGACAAACAGAATCCGATGGGGGCAGACGCAAAACTGGAACGTCAACTCACCCACGGCGACTTCGAGGTTCTCGGAATCGAGGGCGTGGATGAAGCGGCGGGCACGATATTTTTCGCCTCCAACCAGGGCGATCCGAGGCAACGTCACCTTTTCTCGATCAATTTGGATGGAACGGGATTGCAGCAGCTCACACACGAGGAGGGAATGTACTCCGCAAAGTTTTCCGATGATGGCAAACATTATCAGCAGACATTCATGGGTCCGCTGACTTCGCAGCGCATGTCTCTGTGTGCGGTCGGCGCAGCGTGTGCCCCAGTGTGGCAGGCACGCGATGAAGTGGCGGAGTACGGACTCCGCGCTCCGAAGTTCCTCGAGTTCAAGGCGGAGGACGGCACTACCCTCTACGGACGTCTGTTGCTTCCTCCGGATTCGCCGGCCGGCAGCAAGGTTCCAGTGATCGTGAATATTTACGGCGGGCCAGCGGGGCAGACGGTTCTGAAAGAGCCGACGAATCCTTTCGATGAAATCCTGGCGCGCAAGGGCTTCGCGATTTTCTCTGTCGACAATCGCGGCACGCCAGGACGCGACCGCAAATTCCAGACGGCCATACGTCACGAGTTCGGCGCAATCGAATTGAAAGATCAGTTGACATCGCTCGACCAGCTGTTCGCGCAGTATCCACAACTGGATCAAACGCGAGTGGCCATCTGGGGATGGTCAAACGGCGGCTCGATGACCCTCTACGCCATGACGCACTCGGAGCGCTTTCGCGCCGGAGTCGCGGTTGCTCCCGTGACCGACCAGATTAATTACGACACCATTTACACCGAGCGTTACATGGGCCAACTCAAAGACGACCCAGCCGGCTACCGCGAATCCGATGTCACCAGCGCGGCCGCGAATCTGCACGGGGCGCTCTTGATCGCTCACGGCACTGGCGACGACAATGTTCATTTCCAGAACAGCGTTCAGATGATCAATGCGCTGATCAACGCCGGCAAACAATTCCGGTTGATGATCTATCCCAATAAAACTCACAGCATCGCCGGAAGAGAGTCGCGCGAACACCTCTTCCACATGATCGAAGATCACTTTGATCGGGAGTTGAAGTAAGGGAAACAACGCAGCAGAGCCAGAAAACTTCGCCAGGTCGCTACTTTTTCTTGTCGGGTCTGCGAGACGAACTCACCCGGTTCGAGCTTGTCTTTCTGGTGTCTTCTTTCGGAGCATTGTCCTTGGATGATGTCTCCTTGGAGGAGCTATCCTTCGAAGACGCGCTCTTCGACGAATCATCCGACTTGGATTTCTCGTCTTTTTTCGACTCCGAAGCGCCACCGTCGGAAGCGGGCGCATGCGATTTGTTGGCGTAGTCGGTGACGTACCAGCCCGATCCCTTGAACTGCACGGCGGGCGCGGAAATCATCTGCTCGACGCGGCCCCCGCACTCCGGGCACTTCTTAACCATTCTGTCGGAAAACTTCTGGATTTTTTCGAAGCGATGACCGCACTTTTCGCACTGATATTCGTAAAGGGGCATGGATGATTAAACGGTTGTGAGGAAAAATTTCTTTCACTCTGATTCTAGGGCGCGGGTTGAATTGCGTCAATTCACGGCCGACTAGCGACGCCCATCCGGGATCAATGGCTGAACCAGTCCGCGGTAGCGCTCAACGCTGAAGGTATTCAGATGGTAATTTGCTTCAGGGCTCGTCCGTGGCAATCTGTAGGGATACCGGAGAGCCATCGTTATGCTTCCTGCCACCTATCGAGTCGCTCGTGTTCAGAAAACCCTGCGCTGGTTTGAGGAGGACATTCCTCTGCTCAACATGCGGGTGAAGGATTTGTCAGCCGAACGCCAGCGCTCCGCGCGCCAGTTTGCCGCAGCCCTTATCGACCAAACCCGCGCCGAGCTGCAACGCCTTCTAGAACAACAGCCGGAGCCATTTTCTGAACAGGGCGAAGTTCCCTGCGAACCGGCTGACTAAACGGCCCGTGGGCGGGCGACGAGGCGTAAGCCAGTGGCTCACTAGTCTCGGCATCGGTGGCAATCTCTACGGCACGGCCCGACGAGGGCGGTAAAACCGGTTACGGGACGGTTTTCGAGACTACTCGTTAACGAGAGCGACGGTCAGAGCGTGGAGCCGGCCGTGGCGTGAGAACTGTAGGAACTTGCGGTTTTGTGGTCGATTTCAGGCAAAGTGACTTCCTCCCACAAGGTTTGATCGCGAAGGATACGGGAGACCAGCGCAGTGTGCATAGCGTGGCCCGCGCGATCCGCTACGATTCTGCCTAAGATCGGCTTGCCAAGCAGTGCCAGGTCGCCGACTAAATCCAACACTTTGTGCCGGACAAACTCATCCTCGAAGCGGAGAGGCCCGTTCTCGACGCCGTCACGAGTGAGAACTATGCAGTTATCGCGCGATGCGCCGCGGATCAGCCCCATGTTGCGCATGGCCTTTTCGTCCTCGCGCGATCCAAAGGTGCGGGCGGCGGCAATGTTCCGCAAATAGCTGCCATTGGAAAGCTCAACTTGGAAAGTTTCCTTGCCGATCAGCGGATGAGGAAAATTGATCGAGTAGGAGACGGAGTAGTTGTCGGCGGGATAGACGGAGATGAATTTGTTGCCCTCGCGCATCTCGACTTCGCGAAGTATTTTCATATAGCGGCGCGGACGGCGCTGTTTGCGAATGCCGGCCTTTTGCATCAGATCGACAAAGGGCAGAGCGCTGCCGTCAAGAATCGGCAACTCCAGGTTGTCTAATTCCACGATGGCGTTGTCAACGCCAAGTCCAGTGAACGCCGACAGCAGATGTTCGGTGGTGGAAATTAAAACGCCCTTTTTCATCAGGCTGGTCGCGTAGCTGACCCGGGCTACGTTGCGGCTGTTGGCTTCGATCTCGAACCCATCCAAATCGGTCCGGCGAAATACGATTCCCGTTCCGGGAGGGGCAGGAAGAATTTGTAGTGAGACCGGCGCGCCGCTGTGCAGGCCGATACCACTGCACGCCACAGAAGAGCGGAGTGTCTGTTCTTGAATCAAAGGTCTTTGCTTATGTCCCGGTGAATGAATAGATTACAGCGAACGCTTCGGACATGACTGTGGCAAAAAAGCCACAGTGCGTGGCTTACTGTCGAAGGCGAACCCGATTGATTAAGCCCAAGTCTCTCTTGTAAAAGCAAGAGTCTCAGTGAGTTATCGCACAATTTGCCAATCCAGGGTGACCCTCGTTAAAAATTCTCTTAATGTTTGCCAGGTGTTTTATTGGGATTGTAGCCCGAATTGGGGTCGAACATGGCAGGGTTGAGCTCCTGGGTATAAGTGACCGAGGTCATGAAGCGCTCGGTCTGCATATCGCCGTTGAAGTAACGTGTAAATCCGTAGGGCGTCATCACTCCTTGGACGAGGCGATATCCGTCGTAGGTTTCCTCCTCCACATTGCGTTCCCTGTCGGCAGGATCGCGCCAGGAATAGCTCTTCTTGATCGGCAGGTGGGTATCGATGTCGAAGTAAACGCTCACGGACTCATTCTGGGAATTAATCAACGTGACTTTCTGTGCGGCGAGACTGCCAGCGAGGGCATTGCCATCGAAAAAGAGGGCGACCTTGGGATCGTTCACCCACGTGCGTAGGATGGTTTCCAGAGAAAATTTGTGGCGCCGCAAGTAGTCATCGAGGTCTTTCTTCTCCACCGCCCGCGGGCCTTTGTAAGTGATTTCAAAACCCTTGTCGCCGTTGTAGATGTAGGCCACATCGCGCTGCGGCGTAAGTTCAATACGCTCTTTGTCGGGAAACTCAAGAAACCGCCAGAAAAAAACGCCATTGCTCGTAGGGTGTCCATGATAGAAGCTGTAGACACGCCCTTGCTCCTGCATATCGCGAACGCCTAAATAGATCTGCCCGCCCAATGCCTGGATCGCCTGATCGAGGAGCACTCGCGCCTTATGGGCATTCTCCTGTTCGGGGGGCATTGAAGAATCCTTTGATGGGGGAGAGCTTGGTGGGATCTGCGTTCCCGCTTGAGCCGCAACGGGTGTTGCGATGCAGACGGACTCAACCGCCGCACACGCCAGTGTAACGATAAATATGAGGAGCAGATGTTTCATTCAGCCGGTCGGTAGTGAAGCCCGGAACAGGAATTGTAGCTGCTTGCGGCAGAGCTCGTGTGGCAACGGGCACTCCTGCCTGCGTTCCATGCAGCGTCACAAAGGCTCGGGCAAGAGTGCTCGAACCACACAAGCATTGGATGCAGAAAAAACCGCCAGCGTCACCTTGTTGGCGGAATATCCCGCGGATGTCTAGCCTGCGAGAACGGCTCCGCCGTTGACGTTGAAAATCTCGCCGGTGATGAAGCTGGCGTATTCAGTGCATAAAAACAGAATTGGAGCTGCAATTTCTTCCGGCTTGCCGACGCGTCCCAAGGGAATGGTGCGCCGGATCTCATCGCCACTTCGGGGATCGTCAAGCGCTGGTTTGGACATGTCCGTATCAACCCAGCCGGGCGCAACCGAGTTGACATAAATTCCAGAGGAGGCGAGTTCCGTGGAAAGGCTCTTTGTCAGGCTGATCAGAGCGCCTTTGGTGGCGGAGTAATCGCAATGAAACGCTTCGCCGCGCTGTCCGCTAGTAGAACTGATGAGCACTATGTGTCCAGCGGCGGAGCCCTTTCGCGGCTGCGCTTTCATCTGCGCGACGGTGTGTTTGACCAAACCAAATACACCGTCAAGATTGATCGAGACGGTGGAGCGCCACTGCTGATCGCTCATCTTCTCGATAGCGACATCCTCCGCTGGCCAGACGCCATGATTGGCGATGAGAATATCGATTCGGCCAAAATGCTTGGTGGCTTCCGCAACTAACACGCGAGCCGAATCTGGATCGTTCAGGTTGCTGCTGATGGCATGGCAATCGGATTCGCCGCATTCCTTGGCCAGCGCTTCAGCCTGTGAACGCGCCTTCTGATAGCTGAACACGACCTTCGCGCCCGCCGCGGTGAAGAGGCGCACCGTAGCGGCGCCGACGCCACGGGAGCCTCCCGTGATCAGAGCGACTTTGTTCGAGAGAGAAAGAGAAACAGGCATAGATAGTAGTTTCTAGTTTATTGTTTCCGGTTGCAAGTCGATCAGCGCGGGAGAGAGAGTGGCTTCTAAACACTCATCGCTCAAGAAGCTCCGCACGGCGGCGGCCGCACTCGGGAGATGGAGATTTTCGTTGGCTAACCGTTTGGACGGTTACCACGAAGCGGTATAGATTATTTGTCTACACCTTCGGAGGGTTTACGTGCCACATACATTTTTGCCTTATAAAGGCGCCGCAGTTTTCCTGGCTCTATGCGTTTCTCTAATCCCAAGCGCGCATGCGCAACATTCGCCCGGACCACCGCCCGGACCACAGCCTGTACCGATGCCTCCGCCAATTGTTACTCCGGCCGACACCCCTTACCCCGGCGTGATTTCCCTTTCCGTCGACGTCTCCAACATCACGGACCGAGTGCTGAATGTGCATGAGACGATTCCGGTAAAAGGCCACGACATCACCCTGCTCTACCCGGAGTGGCTTCCTGGCACGCACTCGCCATCGAACCCCGTGAGCGAACTGGCCGGCCTTATCGTGACGGCGAATGGCAAACGCATCCCCTGGATGCGCGACCGGGTGAACATGTACGCGTTCCATATCGAGGTGCCAAAGGATGCAACCAGCCTTGATATAAGCTTCCAGTACCTGGCCCCGCAGGATCCGAAACGCGGTCGTATTTCCTCGAAGTTCGCCGACGTTACCTGGAACAGCGTTCTTCTTTATCCCGCGGGCTATTTCTCGCGCGATATTAGATTCGAATCATCGCTCCGCATGGCGGACGGATGGAAATTCGCCTGCGCGCTGGAGGTGAAATCGCAGAACGGCAACTCGGTTCAGTTCAAAGAGACGACGCTTAACACGCTTATCGACTCGCCTCTTTATGCGGGTCTCTATTTCAAGCGTGTGGACCTATCCACTGGACCGGACAACCCGGTATACCTCGATGTCTTCGCCGAAAAGCCTGCCGATCTTGAAATCACTCCGGAAGAATTGCAGTACCACAAGAACCTGGTGATCGAAGCCCAGAAGCTTTTCAATTCGCATCACTATGATCGCTATGATTTTCTCTTTTCTGTCAGCGACATAGTGAGCGGCAAAGGCCTGGAGCACCATCAATCGAGTGAGGATGGTTCTCGTGCCAATTACTTTACCGACTGGGGTGCAGGAGTTTCCGGCCGCGCACTCCTGCCCCATGAATATACTCATTCGTGGAACGGCAAGTTCCGCCGGCCGGCTGATTTGTGGACGCCGAATTTCAACGTGCCCATGCGTAACGATCTGCTCTGGGTTTATGAGGGCTTGACGGACTATTACGGCAACGTCCTCACAGCGCGTTCCGGCATGCGGACTCCTGAGCAGGCCCGCGATGTGTTTGCACAAATCGCTGCCGCCTTTGAAATCTCCCCGGGACGCACCTGGCGCTCTTTGCAAGACACCACCAACGAGCCCATTGCCTCCTCTCACGGAGCGGTCCCGCAGGCCTGGCCAAGCTGGCAACGTTCCTACGACTACTATCCCGAGTCAGACCTTATCTGGCTCGATGCCGACACCAAGATCCGCGAACTCAGCGACGGGAAGAAGTCTCTTGACGATTTTGCGAAGCTCTTTTTCGGGATCGACAACGGAAGCTACGTTACCGTTACTTACACGCTTGACGACCTCATACAAGCGTTGAACACTGTGCAACCATACGATTGGGCAGGATTTCTCCGCACCCGGGTTTACGAGGTCAGCCCGAACGTTCCTGAGGACGGCTTTACCAATGGCGGCTATCGCCTCGTTTACAACGATAACGAACCCGAGTGGATGAAGAAGGGAGAGAGCGTTCGGGGAGCGAACTTCGCTACCTCACTTGGCTTCTCGATAAAGTCAGAGGCTGGCGGGGATTCACACGGTAACCTTGAGAACGTCTGGTGGGACAGTCTCGCCTTCAAAGCTGGTATAACGCCGGATATGCAACTGCAAGCCGTCAACGATCAGAAGTACACCTCTGCGGCCTTGCGCGAAGCCATCCTCGCCGCAGAGAAAACGAAAGAGCCGATCAAGTTTTTGCTTAAGCGCGGGGACGATTTTGTCACCATCTCTCTGGACTACCACGGCGGAATGCGCTACCCGCACCTGGAGAGAGTCGAAACCACGCCTGATCGTTTGGACGCGATACTTGCGCCTGCGAAATAAGGTTCAAAACCGAGTTGCAAGCAGACGGCTGCGCGGCTTAGAAGCCGTCCTTCGCCGACGAAGCCCGCTCCGACTTCAATTCGCGCAATAGTAACCGCACCAGCATCCCGTCGAAACCGGTGCCGCTCATCTTCGCGAGTTCGTCGAGCGCCTGCTCCGGGGTGCGCGCGGCGGCAATCGATTGCTCGGTCAACATATTGGCGTAGGCGTCAGCAAGAGCAATAATGCGCGCCCACAACGGAATCTGCTCACCCTTCGCGCCATCGGGATAGCCCGTGCCATCAAAGCGCTGGTGATGGTGCTCGATCGCCTGGCGCATCATGGCGCTATGCGGCAGGATGCCGGCAATCTCGGCCCCCACGCGGGCGTGCATTCGCACCAGGAAGAATTCGTCGTCAGTCAGTGGGCCGGGCTTATTCAGAATGCGCTCCGGGACAAAGATTTTCCCGACGTCATGAATGCGAGCAGAGTAAACCAGATCGCTGGTTTCCTCCGGGGGCAAGTGGAGGGCGCGGGCGATGATTTCCGCATACCGCGCCACCAGATCACCGTGACCCGAAGTCCGCAATTCGCGAGATTCCGCGGCCCGGCTCAGCACCTCAATCGATTCCTTGAGCAAGGGCACATTGCAATCTTCTTCGCCGCCGCAAAATTTCACCAGCATCGAACCCAGTTCTTCCAGATGCTCCGGCCCGTTGTGCTCACGCTGCAGAAATCCCTCAATGTAGGTGGATATCTGTTGGCGCTGCGGAGCAAACTCCTCGCCTCCGGCAAATTCCTCGGCCGCCGACACACGATTCCCGCCCGAACGCTTGGAAACATACATGCCCGCATCGGCCACGCGGATGATGTCTTCAATCGAGAATCCGTGCATCGGGAAGCTGGCGACGCCAAAGCTGCCGGTGATGTGATGTTCGCTGAGCATTGGGTCGGTGGCAATCCACTGGCGCAGGCGTTCGGCCAGGACTAGCGCTTGCTCCGGCCCGGTTTCAGGCATAAGGATGATGAACTCATCTCCGCCGTAGCGGGCCACCACATTCGACTGCCGGGATTTCTGCTCCAACAGCCGTCCCACGCGAGCTAGTACCAGGTCGCCTTCGAAGTGGCCCAACGTGTCATTCACTTCCTTGAACTTATCGAGGTCGATGAGCACTACGGAGAAGGGCCTGCCCGAGCGGGAGGCGCGCTTCCATTCGGCCGATAATGCCTCCCAGAAGAAACGCCGAGTCTTGATTCCCGTCAGGCCGTCGGTGATGGATTGCTGTTGCAGCTTCTGGAATACGAATGCATTGTGCAGAGCGGTGGCCAGCAAGTCGGCCAGAGTGTTGAGAATGAGAACGTCCTGCGGGAAAAATGCGCTGTCGTTGCGGCTTTCAATATTCAGCGCTCCCAACAAAGTCTCGCCGTAAGTGATGGGGATGCAAAGAACTGACCGGGACTCCGGCAGGATCGCGCCAATCTGGCCTTCCACCCCGTTTTGCACGAGCGCCCGCTCCCCGGTGCGAGCAACACGTCCGAGTATGCCGACGCCCAGCGGAATCCGTTTGCCCATGGCGTGCGCCGTTGCCCCGGCTTCCGCCTTGATTTCGATCTCCTTGGTGCCGTAGTCGAGCAATCCGATGCCGATGTGATCGAAGCTGAAGTTCTTCTGAATTTCTCCCACAATCTGGCCCAGCATATGCACTGGATCGTCGCTCGAGATTGCGGTGCGCGAAATGTTGTTGAGAAACGCCAACTGCCGGGAGCGCCGTTGTTCTTCCGCGAACAGGCGCGCATTTTCCACCGCAACCGACACCTGTCCGGCCGCAGTCATCAGCACGTCGACATCGCGCTGCTCGAACACAAATTCGAGCTCCTTGTTCATGGCAACCATCACGCCCGCGGGCTTGCCGGTCAGCAGGATAGGAGCGGCACAAAGACACTTGGCGGGATGCTCGGGCCGGTAAGCAATGCCCAAGCGCATCCGGGTCTTCTCCAGATCGGACCGTATCAGCAGCGGCTGCCCGGTTCGAATCACATATTCGGTGAACGCATTCTCCAGTTTGCGCTTTCGCTTGGGCAGGACAAGATCATCTTCCACCTCGAGTTCGAAGCGGATTTCATCGCCTTCCTGGAATGCGATGTAGAAATTGCTGTTATTAAAAATCTGTCCCAGCTCCGCGTGGATGGTTCGCAGAACTTCATCCTGATCCAGCCGCGAACTGATGGCCTGCCCGATTTCGGTAAGCAGTTCGTACTCCTGGGTGCGGCGGTGAGCATCGTGCGCGATTAGATAGTTTTCGACTGTCAGCCCAAGCTGCAGCGCCAATCCCACCATAAGGCGGGGACCGGATGTCCCAAAGGCCTGTCGCTGCGCATGAGGAAAAATAATCACGCCGAATGCTTGTTCGCGAGTCTGCAGACTCACCGCAGTGAGATTGCGGATGTCCGCTTTTTCGAGCGCATCTTTAAAGCCGGCGAATGTGCCGGCGGAGCCGATGGGCAGCGGCTCCGTCATCTGACCGATATCACGGACGGTGAATAGTCCTCCTTGGCGATGGGCCCGGTCGCTGATGTATTCCCCCGCTCCGCTCCTGGTCAGGATGTCGAGGAATTCGGGAGAAAATCCGCGCTGTACTGAAGGCAGCAAGCCACGCCAGCGCTCCGCGACGTAGATGACCGCACGCCGGGCGGACAAGGCGCCGGCCAATCGCTCCAGGGCCGACTCCATGCTGGGCAGCAAATCGTCGGCCGAGAGAAGCCGTCGCGGATCCGCCCCCAAGGTGGATAGAGCGAGAGTATTCTCCTGCACCGCGTTGCGCTCATTCTCAAACAGCACCATCACCATGGCGATGCCCAACAGCATCTGCGGAACCGGACCTAGGACGTGGCCCACGGTGCCAAACGTTTCCATCCAGGGGTTGCTGGACTGAGCGGCGCCCATCAGCACCGCCCACAACGCGAGCGATAAAGCCAACAATTGAAAAGCAACCGAGCCTTTGCGGTGAGCGTGCAAGTAGAAAACCGCCGAACAATACAAGACCACCGCGATCAAGAAATACACGGTCAGGCTCACGGGGTGTTGGTCAATGGGTAGCGGGCCGGACAAGATATGAATTCGCAAGTCGACGCAGGCCAGAATCACTCCGCCCGAGGCTAACGCCCAGTCGTACCAGCGAAAACGGAAAGACGATCGGGTCAGGCGAGCGGAGACGAAGATGCTGACTGCCATGGCCACTGAAAACAATGAACTGGCAAAGAACGCAGCCGGCGCAGGCGGACGGTAATAACGGAAGGCATCCAGAGCGTAGTGAATGGAGTAGCAGGCCCAGGCAATCTGCCAGGCGCGAAAATATAGCTGCCTGCTCTGTTGATAGAGATAGCTGAACAGGGCGCACAGCAACAAGGCAACTACGCCCGGGATGATGACTATGCTGGTAGTAATACTATTCATGGGGGTCGGCTAAGATTTCTAATTTGAGTTGCGTCGGGCGAGAAAACTATACCTAATGCTTTCACACCAACGATACGAACACAACAGGATTTAAGTACAATGCCCATCGAAGGACACCTAAGTCAATTCCCTGGCCCAGGAATGTCCATCCCATTGGCTTGACGATACTTTTCCTACCCCCATACCATCAGACTCTAGCCCTTTATGCCCGAAACTGTTGATCCTGCATCCACCCCACCGCGCGTGCGCTTCGCGCCGTCGCCCACGGGCTTCCTCCACGTCGGTAGCGCCCGCACCTTCATCTTCAACTGGCTGTATGCCCGCCACAATGGCGGCGCCATGATTCTTCGCCTTGACGATACCGACGTTGAGCGTAATACCCAGGCCTCGGTGGATTCCATTTTCGACGGATTGAAGTGGTTGAATCTGGGGTGGGATGAAGAATACAAACAATCTGAGCGCTTGGAATTGCATCGCAAGACGGCCTGGGCGATCTTCGACAAAGGGCTGGCCTACCGCGATTTCACCCCGGCCCATGCCGGAGACCCGGAAAAATCCGGGGCGCAGGGAACGTGGCTTTTCAATCCTGGCGCGCGCGAACTCCCGCGGTCGGAGAGCGATCGCCGGGCCGCGGCGGGAGAGCCATTTGCGCTACGTTTTCGCGTTCCTCGAAGCGAAACCGTGTGGGGACAGCCGCCCTCGGCTGTCCGGTTTGCCGAAGGCAAATTGTCTGTTCACTTCGCCGATGCCGTCTACGGCGAGCAAGTGAAGGCCGCTGCCGACATCGAAGACTTCGCGCTGCTCCGTTCCGACGGCATGCCCACTTACCATCTCGCTTCCTGCGCCGACGATGCCGACCTGCGCATCTCCCACGTCATCCGGGGACAGGACCATCTCTCGAATACTTACAAGCATGTGCTGATCTTCGAGGCTGCCGGATTTACCCCGCCCCAGTTTGCGCACCTGCCGCTTCTGGTCGCGCCCGACGGCACCAAACTTTCCAAGCGTAAGCACGGCCCGGTCGTTAGCGTGACCACCTACCGCGACGCAGGCTTTCTATCGGAAGCCTTCATCAATTTTCTATGTCTGCTCGGCTGGTCGCCAAAAAACGACCGCGAGAGTATGTCGCTGCCGGAACTCACCGAAGTGTTTTCGCTCCAGGGTATCAACCGTTCGAACGCTGTGGTGAACTTCAAGGAGTTGGCTGCATCGCCGGAAGAAACGTTTGATCCGAAAGCGGTATGGCTGAATGCCGAGCACATTCGCGCCTTGCCGCTTGAGGAACTCGCTGCGCGCTTGTTGCCCGTCGTCCTCAGCGCCGGCTTCAACGTCACGCCCGAAAAAATGCTGCGGATAACGCCGCTGATCCGCGAGCGCATCAAGCTGCTGCGCGACGTACTAACTGCCGCTGACTTCTTTTTCATGGATCAACTGCCGCCTTACGATCCCACCGAACTCATCCCGCAAAAGGGAGATATGGCGATGGCCCTGAAGGTGCTCACGCGGGCGCGCGAAGTGCTGGCGAATGTGGAGTTCAAGCACGACCCGCTGGATCAGGCTCTCCGCACCGCCGCGCAGGAACTGGGAGTGAAGGCCGGACAAATGTTTCAGCCCATTCGAGTCGCAGTGTGTGGCCGAAAGAATGCCCCGCCGCTGTTTGAGACGCTGGAAGTGCTGGGGCGGGACACCACGCTGACGCGGATCAATCAGGCTCTGGCAAAAATCGCGTGACGTAGAACGCTGGGCGCAGTTTTCACTGGTGGCCCGTTGCCCGCGCGGGTGTTTTCTTGCGGTAAGATCAAAGAGTAATGAATCCGCGTCTCCCAAGTGAAGCTGGAGAAAGAGTCGTCGCTGCTCCTGGCGTGCCGTCGCCCGCGCCGTCGAACTTCGTCCGAGAGATCATTCTTGAAGACCTCAAAACCAACAAGCACAATGGCCGCGTGCAGACGCGCTTTCCTCCCGAGCCCAACGGCTACCTGCACATCGGGCATGCCAAGGCGATCTGCATTGACTTTGGACTGGCCGACGAATTTCGCGGACATACCAATCTCCGTTTCGACGACACCAATCCCGAAAAGGAAGAGACGGAATACGTCGAGTCGATCAAGGCCGACGTCAACTGGCTCGGCTTTCAGTGGGACGGGCTGTTCTACGCGTCCGATTATTTCGATCAACTCTACGAGTGGGCAATCAAACTGATCAAGGATGGCAAAGCTTACGTCGACGATCTTACCGCCGACGAGATTCGAAAGCATCGTGGCACGCTCACCGAACCCGGCAAGGATAGTCCGTATCGCAAGCGCTCGGTCGAGGAGAATCTGAATTTATTTGAGCGCATGCGCGCCGGCGAGTTTCCCGACGGCTCGCGCGTTCTGCGGGCCAAGATCGACATGGCTTCGCCGAACCTCAACCTGCGCGATCCCGTAATGTACCGCATCCTGCACGCCGAGCATCACCGCACCGGCAACAAATGGTGCATTTATCCGATGTATGATTACGCGCACGGCGAGTCGGATTCCATCGAGCGGGTCACGCACTCCCTCTGCACGCTCGAGTTTGAAGATCATCGCCCGCTTTACAACTGGTTCATCGAGCAGTTGGGAATCTTCCCGTCGCGACAAATTGAGTTTGACCGGCTCAACCTCACCTACACGCTGTTGAGCAAACGCAAACTGCTCCAGTTAGTGCAAGAGGGTCGAGTGAACGGATGGGACGATCCGCGCATGCCCACGCTGGGTGGCATTCGGCGGCGAGGATATACGCCGGACGCGGTGCGGAATTTCTGCGGCGCGATTGGCGTCTCCAAGACCAATGGATCAATTGAGTTGGCGATGCTCGAGCACTTCGTTCGCGAAGACCTGAACAAGCGTGCGCCGCGGGTGATGGCGGTGCTGCGTCCGCTGAAAGTGGTGATCGACAACTATCCGGAAATTCAGGTCGAAGAGATGGACGCAGTGAACAATCCTGAAGACGCCAGCGCCGGCTCGCGCAAAGTGCCGTTCTCGCGTGTGCTCTACATTGAGCAGGATGACTTCCGCGAAGTTCCGCCGAAAGGATACTTCCGCCTCTCGCCGGGACGAGAAGTGCGCCTTCGCTATGCATATTTTATTACCTGCCAGAGCGTGGTAAAGAACGACAAGGGCGACGTGGTGGAAGTGCATTGCACGTACGATCCCGCCTCGCGCGGGGGCAATTCGCCTGACGGCCGCAAAGTGAAATCGACCATTCACTGGGTCTCGGCGGCACACGCGGTCGACGCCGAGGTGCGGATTTACGAAAACTTGTTCACCAAAGAAAATCCAGGTGATGTGGAGGAAGGGCAGGATTTTACCGCCAATCTCAATCCTAAATCGCTGGAAGTAATCAGCGCCGCCAAGCTCGAGCCGTCACTAGCCAACGCGGCCGTGGCTAGCCGGTATCAGTTTGAGCGGCTGGGATATTTCTGCGTCGATCTGGATTCGAAGCCTGGCAAGCCGGTGTTCAACCGCACCGTGGCGCTGAAGGATACTTGGGCGAAGGTGGAGAAGAAGCAGGGCGGAAAATAGCGAGAACAACCCTCGGGGTAACTTTTCCCCCGCCGCGCAGTCTAAACGGCTATGATTTCGGGCGACGCCGTGTCTGGCCGCGTCCTATAGACATGCATACAACCATCCCCGACTCTTTCCCCGCACTGATACTCTTCGAGTTCTCCCGTACGGTTTTCTCAATGTGCACGGGTGGAATCGTACTTTTTCTGGTCGGCATATGGGCCGCGAGGACCGACGTTGCTCGGGCGCGAGGGCTCGACAAGGTTGTCTCGTTGGGCAATCTGTGTTTCGCCATGCCGCTGGCCGTGTTCGGCGGGCTGCATCTTTCCGCTGCCCAGGGCCTCTCGACCATGGTTCCCGCATATATGCCATGGAAATTGTTCTGGGCATATTTCGTTGGTGTAGCGCTGATCGCTGCGGCACTGAGTATTGCAAGCAAGATTGAGGTGCGCTGGTCCGGGTTTCTATTCGGCTGCATGATGTTTATTTTTGTGGCGATGATGGACCTTCCCGGGACGCTGGCCAAGCCGCACGACCGGGTCAACTGGACCCTTCTGCTGCGGGAACTGTCGTTTGGCTGTGGCGGATGGGTTCTCGCCGGAGCTGCCCTCGACAACAAGGACAGACGCGGAAGCATGTTGATCACGATAGGTCGCGTCGTGATCGGCATCGCCGCAATGTTTTATGGCGTCGAGCACTTTCTTCATCCCATCAATGTTCCGGGTGTTCCTCTCGAAAAATTCATGCCCGAATGGATTCCAGGGCGCATGCTCATTAGTTATCTCACCGGTGCGATCCTGCTGGTTTGCGGGGCATGCATTCTGCTGGCAAAGAAAACGCGGATGGCGGCAACTTATCTCGGCACGTGGATTGTGCTGCTGGTGATCTTTATCTATGGGCCAATTCTTGCCACTTCGCTTTTGGATCAGAGTACGGATGTGAAGGTTGAGGGGTTGAATTATTTTTTCGACACGCTGCTCTTCGCCGGCACTATTCTCGCGCTAGCCGGTGCGACGCCTCGCTCCGAGTGAAGGTCTGCGAGCCGTCAGCGCCGATGTTGCACGCAGAATGCATAGATCCTTCGCTCCGCTCAGGATGACAATCGTTTTTCTAACAGTTAGTTGTGCACGTGCGGGCTCTGTGCGGGATTGGCGTGGTGCACGGGCGGTTCCTTCACCACTTTCACTTCAAAGCTCACTGGCAAAGCTTTCGGCGGATAGCAAGCCGCGTTGTCGCAGGCCTGGTAGCGCAGGACGCCATGCATGACGTATTTTCCCGGCACGACGGAATGCAGCGGATGCACCGCCACGGCAATCGTGAAGTCGCCACCGTACACGCTCAGTTTTTCGTCTGGCGAGAAGGGGAAAGTCGTCTCCTCACCGGCAGGGTATTCAATTTTTCCCAGGATGATGTCGGTAGGCAAATCCATCTTCAACGCCGTCGGGATGAGAAATTCGGACTTGGGGGTATTCGAATTAATGTGATAACCCGGAGGCACGCGGAAATTCAGATTTACCATCGTTGCCTGAGCTCGTTGAGCAGTCGTGAGTGGCACCGCGGCCACCGTGACGCTGGGAGCTTTTCCGGGTACCTGAGCAGCCACGGGAAGGGCAACCAACAGCCAAGCGATCAATAAGAACCGCTCCCTGGTCGATGGTTTTTTCGCGCTCCGATGATTTGATCCGTGATTCATTCTTTGCCTACAGAATAGTAGAACGTTTGACTGCCTGTTGCCGCATTACTTCGGAGCAGGTCCGTTCTCGCGCATCGTCAGCACCGATGCTGTACTCTTCGCCGGTTGCGTATCCAGCGCCTTCTTGATGCCGTCTTCTATTTCGGCCTTGCCGTGGAGGCCTATCATCTTGTCGACGATCTTGCCGTCCCGGCCGATCAGGAAGCTTTCCGGCAGGGCGGGGACGCCGCCGTATTGATCGCCGACAGATTCTTTTCCAATCAGAATAGGATAGTTGACGCCCATATCTTTAGCGAACTTGCTGATGTCTTCCTTGCTGGCATCGTCCATGGCGACGCCGACAATCTGGAATCCCTGGGCGGCATACTGCTTCTGTAACTCGACGAACCAGGGCATCTCAATCTTGCACGGGCCGCACCAGGTCGCCCAGAAGTTGAGGAGCACGGCTTTGCCGCGATAGTCGGAAAGACGCATAGTCTTGCCATCGAGCGACTCCAGAGAAAAATCGGGAGCCAGACTCGATTGCGTGAGGTGTGGTGCGAATGCCGGACCGGAGCGGCGTGCCCGGTGATAACCGACATAAAGCATCAGCGCAACCACAAAGGCCAGGACCACGAGAGTAAGAGGGCTACGTTTCACAAAGAATACTCCATTCGAAATTCCGAAACAGCCAACCGACCACCAACACGGACCATCATCAGCGTTACAAAGCAAAACGGTTTAAGAACGAAAGCCAATTCGAAATGATGGTAAAGCGGCCGAGCACTAACAAGATTCCAAGCCCAATCAGCAGGACTCCGGAAGCGACTTCGAGCGCGTGCATGTGCGAACGGAAGCGGCTGTAGAACTTTAGAAAGCGTTCCATCAAAAGCGATGTAAGCAGAAAAGGCACCGCGAGCCCCAGAGAATACACGGCAAGCAGAAGGATCCCTTTTACGAGGGTGTCCTGTTCTCCGGCTATGGTGAGAATCGCGGTAAGGATCGGTCCCAGGCAAGGAGTCCAGCCGAAGGCAAATGCGAAACCAATCACGAACGCGCCGACCGGAGTGCTGCTGCTTTTTACGCTGTGCAGGCGGGCGTCGGTATAAAGCGCTTTAATCTTGAAAATGCCAGTCAGGTGCAATCCGAAGAGAATGATTACGACGCCAGCTACTCGGGCCAGCGTGTGTTTGTACATCCCAAGCATCTGGCCGACCTCGGTTGCGGCGGCACCGAGCACAATAAAAACCACACTGAAGCCCAGAATGAACCCAACGGAGTTCACCATCACCCGCCGCATCAGATGTGCCTGCGGAGCCTTGAGTTCTTCCACTCCGGCGCCTGAGATCAAAGAAAGGTATCCGGGCACAAGTGGCAGCACACAGGGCGATAGAAATGAAATCAGCCCCGCGAAAAAGGCGGCAAGCGGTAGAGGGAGGCTCATCATTGCGTCTTTAAGATTGTACCTGCGGAAATTCTCCTCGTAACTTCTCCTTGTAATGTCAGATGATTGCCAATGCATTTAGTTGCACGCAGAGGCCCGCTCTTCACCTAACGCGAATTTGCGGGGACCGCAGGTGGCGGACTGGATGGCTCGGGCCGATCCGATCCGGAGTCCGCCAGCATCTTCCGCAGAAAACCAAGAGGTAGCGCGGCATTCAACACCGCGCGATCGCCCTCCTGCTTTACTTCGATACTTTCAAAAAATGACTTAACGTCGGGATCGGCACCGTGCAGCCCAACCGCAGTTTCCCCGCTGTGAGTTAAGGCGACGAATACGTTTACTTTATCGATGATGGCGCGCGCTTCTTCCGGATTCCCGGCGAAAGCCTCCGCGCGCAGGTGAACCGCATCAGCCGTCAGGTGAAGCGGGCTGCGATAGGTTCCCGACACCACCACGGTCGCCGGAGTAGCAAACAGCGCCCCCCAGCTCCCGCCCCCGGAAGGAGAAGGATCCATGCGGGCCACGATCCAGGCCAGGCTGGCGAACTGAACGTGTTTGTAAAACTGACGCAGCAGCGCGGGCCCGCCGAAGGGAGACGCCAGCCGCCGGGAACGGTCGACCATTCCCCGAATGACCGCCGGATCGTCATGATTGGAGACTGCGACCGAGTCGGCGCTCAACACCGCAACCCGCAAGGATCTGCCCTCCACCCGGATGCTGAAGATATCGACGGATTGATAGTTCTCGACTGCCTGCGCGATCTGGCGCAGATAGGCCGTTAGTCGCTCCGCGTGGAACTCCCCTTTCAGCACCTCGGAAAATCTCGGTTCAGGAGCGTCACCGCCGGTTCCGCCGCCGGGCCAAGTGCCGGGATAGTGAGCTACGAAGGCAGCTTCGTCCAGATCGCGCTCGAACTCAAATCCGGTCTCGTGAATGAAGCGCTCGTATTCGGGATCATGGCTGACGGAAGGCAGATCTTTGCCGGCATTCGCCTTCCTGATCTTGCCAAGGTTGATATAAAAAAACGCATCGCCTCCGGGCAATAAACGCGCCGGCTCAGGCGGAGCGTGCTTTCGTAGTTGCACCGCAAGAATAACGGCAGCGGCGACTAAAACCACCGTCAAGAAGATTGGGAGAGTGCGCCTAATTCGCATGGAATGCGGTCAGGGATGAAATGATAGCACTGTGCGGCGGGTGTGTCAGAAGTCCGAGTCGGACTGAGGCGCTGAGCCGTTTCGGGAAAGTCAGGACTGTATTCCTCAAAGCTCACGCCGAAATTGCCAAATTCGTGTGGTAGTATGCGGACGCTCTTGAAAGGAGCCTCCATGAAGATGACGCGCATCAGCGTTTCGATTGTGTGCACCCTGGTAGCCGGAGTGATGCTGGGCTTGCTGGGCAGCCGCATGTCGAACGCGCAGGATAAAGACAATTTGAAAGGCGGCAAGATTCTGCAGCGGACGGAACTGAAAGCCGCGCCGGGATGGGAAGCGATTCTGGTAGATCGCACACTGCCGCCGGGCGCGGAGAGCGGCAAGCATACGCAATCGGGCAACGAGATCGTGTACATCGAGTCGGGTTCAGTGATCTTTGAGGCACAGGGTAAAGCTGCCGTGACCTTAAAGCCCGGCGAAGCGTTCACCACGACCGATGGTGAAGGGCACAACGTGAAGAATGCCAGCAAGACCGAACCGGCGAAGGCGTTGGCTTTCTACGTCGCGAAAAAGGGCGCGAAGCTGGAGGATCTGTCAGTTCCGGCGAAATAGGGATTCACTTGCGTGGCCCGGGTGAGGCGTCACAACTTGCTTCGATGGATTTGTGTGCTAGCACGGTACGGGTACGATCGACATCTGGAAGCAGGGCCACGTGAGTGTAGTGGCATGCTTTTCTAGTCACCAAATACGGGTCGCTCGGCCGTCGTCGAATTTGAATGCGGCTGATCCCGCATGGACTTGTCCGGACTGGTCTTCAAAGGTAACGTGCCCGTATGCTCTGATCGTTGCATCGCTTGCGTTGAAGTCCACCGAATCTGCTTGAAGAGCGAAGAGATTGTAGGCTACTAGAACCGGACGCTGGACAACCGTAGTGCTGCTGTAGGAGACCAGCGGTTCCCCGCGTTCCCGTCGCACGTAGTGAATTTCAAGACGGAATGGCACGCCGTCCTTTGAAGGAAATGTGAAAGCGTCTTCCCCGCCACAGTCGTCCTTATATTCTTCATCCGCGCCTTTCCCTCCCCAGACTCCATCGCACGAATAGAACCCATACAGAGTGCCGTTGAGTGTGACCGTCATTGGCGACGGTAGTCGGAAAAAGCGAACGTATTTTGTAAACAGAGATATGTGGTTGGGTCCCGAGGGGGGGAGACGCAACGGTCATCATGTACGTGCCTAGCGGGAGGGCCGCTTGATAGAACCCTTTGTCATCTGCGATCACAGTTCGGTCAGCATTGTCGCCGACGAAACGAACTTCGACGTGCGGAATAACCGCGTTCGTTGGATCACCGATGGTTCCTTCGACGTGAAACGTACGAGTCGGGGCAGCTGTTTTATTGGATTGCCCTGACGCAATTCCACAGAGCGCTATAGCACAAAGGAGAGTTAGAGCGCGATTCACGGCGATCTTCATTCTACTTCGCCTGTCAATTGACGTAACATTGCTCGTCTCGCTCATCCGCCCATACCACGTCTAGACCGTTCTTGGTCAGCAGAAACGTCGGTTGCGCGAAATTTGCCCCGTGTGATAACTTATCTAATTGTCCCGGACATCTGGAAGGGATCAAGGGTATACTTGTGCCCAGACGGGTACTTGTCCCCGCAATGCTGGCGTAGCTCAGTCGGTAGAGCACCTGATTTGTAATCAGGGGGTCGGGGGTTCAAATCCCTTCGCCAGCTCCAGGAAATGAATTTCCGGAAGCGAATTCAGAAACGGTATTCCGGCAGCAGGACTCGGTAAGTGGCGGCGCAACAGGTTTTTCCAACGCACTCCATTCGGAACTTTATCCGGCTTGTAGTGACCTTCGCGCGATAATCCGTTGGCGCGATTCTTGGTTTCCTGGTTTGCGAAATCAGTTTGCGAAAACTTGGTTGACGTAAATCTGGTCGGCGACTGCATAGTTGCACGGATCGCCTTCTGGATCGCGACGGCTGCATCGCCCGGCGGTTTTTGCACAGGTGGGTGAGTGGTTAAAGCCAACAGACTGTAAATCTGTCCCTCCTAGCGAGGTACGAAGGTTCGAATCCTTCCCTGTGCACCAGTTTTATGTAGCTGGATTTTGTGTGGCAGGAATTATGAGTCGCCTGGCAATGGCCTTGATTGCGTATGCGGTTGTGGGTGCGCTGGCGTTTGCCACGCTGACTGATTTCCGGATCAGGTGGGCGACGTTGCTGATTCTTGGGTTGTTCGCCTTTAAGACCTGGGCACGGCGTAAAGATGTGTTGCATCCGGATGGCGATCGCGAGAGCTGAAAGCTTGCCCTTGGACGGTCAAGGCGAGGGGACTGACAGCTGACAGCTGGTTTTAGGGCCGATGTAGCTCAGTTGGTAGAGCACTCCCTTGGTAAGGGAGAGGTCACCAGTTCAATCCTGGTCATCGGCTCCAGAGATTGTGAAGTTGCAGGAAGATTTGAAGGGCAGCGCTTCAGGGCGTACCGCAAGAGTTGGGAATCAAGAGCGGCTTTAGCCGCTGAGGCAGTAAGGGCGGGAGTAACTCAGTGGTAGAGTCACAGCCTTCCAAGCTGTTGGTCGCGGGTTCGATTCCCGTCTCCCGCTCCAGAAATTGAAGCGTCTTGCGGGCGTGAGCGAAGCGGGAGCCCGCAAACGAAATCCCGAGCGGTTTTGCGAGGGATCTCAGGAATACAGAAGATGGCGTTCGAGCAGGCGGCGATCAAGATCGAGAAGCTGCAGGAATATGGACGGCTGCAGGCGGTAATCGAGCAGGTGTTTTCGGCGGAGAAGACCGAGCGCTTCCTGAAGCAGTTGGATCGCAAGGGGATTCGCATCCGCGACTTTGATGGAGTTTTGTCGGCCCGCGCACTCGAAGATGTGGCGGGCAGACCAAAAGTTGGATCAACAGCGGATTCGGAGTTGAGCGCGTGGCAGTTGTATCAGGCGCTGCCGCTTTCCGATCAGGCGCAGATGCGGGAATTTTATCTGTCGAAGCTGGAAACGGTCGAAGTCGCGCTGCGGCATAGGTTTAAGAAGCTGTATCAGTATTACTGAGCATTACCCGGCGGCAGTCATCAGCGGTGGCCGCAAAGAAGTTGCAGAGGTCCTTCGACGACGACCCGTCGCCTAAGGATGACAAGAGTTTTAAGCTAGGAGCTAAGAGCTGATTTATGGCGAAAGAAAAGTTTGATCGGAATAAGCCGCACTGCAACGTAGGGACGATTGGTCACATCGACCATGGCAAGACCACGTTGACGGCGGCCATCACCAAGGTATTGTCGAAGCACAATCCGAAGAATACGTTCCGGTCGTTTGACTCGATCGATAACGCTCCGGAAGAAAAAGCTCGCGGCATCACCATCGCGACGGCGCACGTGGAGTATGAGACGGCGAACCGGCACTACGCGCACGTGGATTGCCCGGGCCACGCCGACTACATCAAGAACATGATCACGGGCGCGGCACAGATGGATGGCGGCATTCTCGTAGTTGCGGCGACCGATGGTCCAATGCCGCAGACGCGCGAGCACGTGCTGCTGGCGCGCCAGGTGGGTGTGCCGTATCTGGTGGTGGCGCTGAATAAAGTTGATGCGGTCGACGATCCTGAGTTGTTGGAGTTGGTCGAACTGGAAGTGCGCGAGTTGCTGAAGAGCTACAAGTTTCCGGGCGACGATGTGCCCGTGGTGCGGGTTTCTGCGCTGAACGCGCTGAACGGGGACCCCAAGGCGGAAGCGCAGATTGACGAGTTGATGGCGGCGGTGGACAAGAGCGTACCGCAGCCGGCGCGCGAACTGGACAAGCCGTTTCTGATGCCGATTGAAGATATTTTTTCGATTCAAGGTCGGGGCACGGTAGTGACGGGAAGAATCGAGCGCGGCAAGGTGAAAGTCGGCGAAGAAGTGGAAATTGTCGGCTTCCGTGACACCCGCAAGACGGTAGTCACGGGCGTTGAAATGTTCAAGAAGCAGCTCGACGAAGGCATGGCAGGCGATAACGCCGGACTCTTGCTGCGCGGCATTGCGAAAGAAGATGTCGAGCGCGGCATGGTGCTGGCGAAGGGTGGGTCGATCACTCCGCATACCAAGTTCAAAGCGGAAGTCTACATTCTGACCAAAGAAGAAGGTGGACGGCACACGCCATTCTTCAAGGGATACCGTCCGCAGTTTTATCTGCGCACGACGGATGTGACGGGAGTGGCGGAGTTGCCGGCGGGGACCGAGATGGTGATGCCGGGCGACAACGTCAGCCTGGTGATTGAACTGATTACGCCGGTGGCGATGGAGAAGGGCTTGCGCTTCGCCATTCGCGAAGGCGGACACACGGTCGGCGCGGGAACGATTGCCGAGATTATTCAGTA
>Ga0210389_10000043_pt1 | contig 119156 bp, 103 predicted proteins | sample IncBWH28OmetaG_FD_160127 | JGI IMG/M metagenome (GOLD analysis project Ga0210389, IMG submission 160127) | Forest soil microbial communities from Barre Woods Harvard Forest LTER site, Petersham, Massachusetts, United States - Inc-BW-H-28-O ...
CGCGCCCCGCCACCCCACCGGCCCGCGCCCGGCACCCCGCCACCCCACCGGCCCGAATGCGCATTTGAACACGCCAGGGCATGCGCGACTGCGCATTTGAGCACGTAGATCCACGGGACCGAATGCGCATTTGAGCACGTCAGCGCCCTCGCCACCCCGGACGCGGTCACCCGACCCGCCCGCACAAAAGTGGCGAATCGGGCGAAGATCACGCGGTCTGCCGAAAATTATCTTGCGCAGTGCGGCGGGCAGCGCGTAGCGTTTTAAGCACGCGGAAAGGAGGTGGTCCGAAGTATGCATAGTCATCGGACTTGCGAGGTGGCTGTCAGCTAGCCGCCCGTCCCGCCAGCAGGCTTGAGCCGGGCGGCGGGCTAATCTATGGCATACACCGGACCCCCGGGTTGACCGGCCTTGTCCAGCCGGTCCCGCGAAAGCGGAGTCGCCCGGGGGTTTGCCATTTCCCAGCGGCAGCGGTGGATCCCGCGCCAGGTACGGTCGCGCCCAGGTACGGTCGCGCTCAGTCCGTCCAGGCCCATTCCAGCTGCGCCCACAGATGGGGCTGCAGCGGCTGGTCCATCGCTTCCATGTCGTAGGCCCACGCGAGGTCCTTCTCGCCAGGGCGGTTGGTGCTGTCGATCAGCCCGTACAGGCGTCGGCCGAACTTGACCGGCTTCGCCGTCGGCGTGAGGATCACCGACCGCGTCTCCATCTCGACCTTGGTCCCGTCGATGTCGCCCAGGTAGATCTCCGTGATCCCCGTCGGGTGCGCCAGCACGACCTCGACGTTGTTGTCCGCCTGCGGGCGCCAGAAGCCGGTCTCCATTCCCAGCGGCCGGCCCTTCGCGACCTGGCCGTCTTCGCCGGTCTCCTTCAGCCAGGAGCGGCTGTTGTAGATCAGGAACGGCTTGCCGTTGTGGGTGAACGTGACTTCCTGGATGAAGTCGAATGGCTCGATCGTCGGGTAGTCGCCCTTGCCGAACCCTTCCCAGCGGCCCAGCAGGAAACTCAGCGGCTCAATCGCCGGATGCGCCTCCGGCAACTCGTTATCCGTCATGCGGCCCTCCCCTGATCACCTTGACCGCCGTATACCCGGCGACGACAGCGACCACAGCGTAGGCGAGAATCAGGATCGCCGCGCTCAGCATTCCGTGCACAGCAGGGGAGCCTAGTCGGCCATGTCCGCTTTGTGTCCGAGACTCGCCGTGCCGGGTTAGAGTTCAACCGTGGCACGAACCCTCGTCATCAAGGTGACCGCAGGCAAGGACGAGCCGGAGCGCTGCAATCAGGCGTTCACCGTGGCCGCCGCGGCCGTGGCGAGCGGGGTCAGCGTTTCGCTATGGCTCACCGGTGAAGCGGCGTGGTTCGCCCTGCCCGGACGCGCGGCGGACTTCTCGCTGCCGCACGCAGCTCCGCTTGAAGACCTCTTGTCGGCGGTGCTAACGCTCGGGACAGTGACACTCTGCACGCAATGTGCGGCGCGGCGTGAGATTACCGAGTCGGATGTGATCGAGGGCATCCGGATCTCAGGTGCGGCGACGTTCGTCGCCGAAATCCTGGCGGACGGCGCGCAGGCGCTCGTCTACTGACGATTCCGCAGGCGCGCCGGAAGCCCCGGAACGGGCGCGAATGCGCATTTGATCCCGCCCGCCAGCATGCCCAAATGCGTAATCGAGCACGCTATGGCGTGCGCGAAAGCGCATTTGGGCCGGGGGGCGGGGCCGAGGGCGGGCGGCGTTAGGCGGACGGGGTGACGGCCGCGAGGCGTTCGTCGCGGAGGCGGTGAGCGAGTTGTTCCGCTTCCGGGTGCAGGGGCGGCAGCTGGCCGATGGCCCAGAACAGCAGGAGATCAGCGAGGCCGGGGTTCCTGACCAGGGCGGGGCCGTGCAGGTAGGTGCCCAGGACGCGGCCCGCGTACGCGCCTTCCGTCCCGTCGCCGTTGCCGATGCCCACCGTGGTGCGGGACAGCGGCTTGGCCTGCGGGCCCAGCCGCGTAACACCCTGGTGGTTCTCGAACCCGGTGAGCCGCGGCACGTTCAGGGCGGGGTCAACGTCCGCGACGATCTCCCCGACGGCCCGGCGCTCACCGCGGCCGCTGCGCATGTCCAGCAGGCCGAGTCCCTGGACGGCCGTGTTGTCGGCACCGCCGAACTCCACCCCGAGCATCTGGTAGCCCGCGCAGACCGCGAACAGCACCGCGCCCCGTCCGACCGCCTCGTGCACGCCGCCGTCCGCGTTGAGGCGGCGCGCGGCCAGGGTCTGCGGCAGGTCCTCACCGCCGCCCATCACGTAGATGTGGCCGTCCCGCGGCACCCGCTGGTCGGAATTCACCTCGACGATCTCGACCGGCAGGCCGCGCAGCCGCGCCCGCCGTTCCAGCACGAGCACGTTGCCGCGGTCCCCGTACGTGCTGAGCAGGTCCGGGTAGATCCACACGAGCCGCAGCGCGTTCATTACTCGGTCCTCCCGACGACGGCGCGGTACTGCTGAAACGCCGTGTAGTTCGCCAGCACTTCAAGGTGCGGCGCCCGGCTCAGGCCGATCGCCTCGTCGAGGCTGTCGACCATCTGGAACGCCACCTCGTCCGCCTCCAGCCGCACCGCCAGGTCGAGCTTGCGTTCGCCGCCGACGAAGACCATGCGCCCCCGCAGCCGCCGGTAGTCCACGTCCCACAGCCACGAGGTGTCCCGGCCGTCGGGCCCTTGCGCGTTCACCGCCAGCAGCACCGGCGCCGGCGGGGGTTCGAGGACGTCGAGGGCTTCCAGCCAGCCTGCCGGGTTTTTCGCCAGCAGCAGCCTCACGTCGCAGCCGTTCCGCTGAACTTGCGTATACCGGCCCGCCACGGAGGTGACTTGCCGGAGTCCCTGCAGCGCGGCCAGCGGAGCGACGCCGAAGGATTCGGCCACCGCCATGGCGACGACCGCGTTGGAGCGGTTCGCCCGCCCGGGCAGGGCGAGTCCGATGGGACTCATCCGGCCAGACGGATCGATCACGTTCTCGCCCGCCAGCACCCAAGTGACCGGAGGACGGCGGTTGGAGCACTCACGGCAGGACCAGTCGTCGCCCTCCCGGTGCAGGTGCGCACCGCAATGCGGGCAGCACCAGGAGTCCTCGCGCCAGCGCTGGCCGGCGGCGACCCAGGTGACCTCGCGGGCCGCGCCCGCGGCCCAAGCGACCAGCGGGTCGTCAGCGTTGGCCACGACCCGGCAGCCCGGGGCGCTGGCGAGCGCCTCGCGCCAGCGCCGCGCCAGCAGCCAGATCTCGGCGGCGCGGTCCATCTGGTCACGGCTCAGGTTGAGCAGCACGACGACCCGCGGGCGGGTCGCCTTGATCATGGCCGGGATGTACTTCTCGTCGGTCTCCAGCACGGCGAGCGGCGCGTCCGGGGCGCTGCTCAGCGCGGACGCCAGGCCGGCCTCCATGTTCGCGCCGTAGACGTTCGAGGCGATCTCCTGCCCGAGCGCGGTCAGGGCGGCGCCGATCAGCCGCGTCGTCGTGGTCTTGCCGTTCGTCCCGGTGACGAGGACGATGTGACGTCCCTGCGAGAGCAGCGACACCAGGTCCGGCTCGAGGCGCAGCCCGACGATCCCGCCGATGACCGACCCGTCCCGTCCGGCCAGACGGGACACCGTCTTGGCGGCACCGCCGACGGTCGTGGCGAGCTTGGCACGCATCGGCAGCCGGGTCCGCCCGCCCGCGCCCAGGCCGCCCGTGCGATAGCTGTTGTCCATTGCCGCCGATGCTATCCGCTCGACGTCCACCGCATGACCGTGACGAGCCAGTCACCGTCACACCCGAGCAATCGCATGGCTTCCGCCGGGGAAGAGGGGCACGGGGACGGGAACGGAGAAGTGCTCGCCGGGGCCGCTTCGGTTGGCAGGGGCGCGGGGCCGAGGACCGCGAGGTCGGCGGCGAGCGCGGCGTCGAACGCCTCCTGGCCGAGTTCGCCGAACAGCGCCAGGGCGGCGGCGCGACGGTTCGGCGCGGCCTCCAGCGACAGCGGGTGACCGAGCAGGGCGCGGAGCCGGTCCTGTGCCAGTATGCCGGTCCAGTCGGCCAGGCCGGCGATGGCGAAGTCCAGCGGCGGGGCCAGGTCGCCCGGGCGGACGGTCCCGCCTGGCGGCGCGTCGGGCGGCAACGGCACGCGCGCCCAGCCGACGCGGGCGGCCTCGTGCGCCCAGCGCAGCGGCGGGATCACCCACACCTGGCCGGCTGTACCCGGGGTCCGCCGCCCGGCGAGCATGTCGGCCGCGACGCCGCGCAGTGCCCTGGCGAGCGCGGCGACCGGGAAGCAGCCGCGGATCGCGGGCGCGCGTTCAGCGACCAGGCGTTCGGCGATAGCGGCGAGCGCGCACTCGGTGACCCGCGCCCGGCGCGCGGCGGCGGCGCGTAGCGGAGGCGGCGCCGGGGGCAGCGGGTGGCCGCTGAGGAAGGCGAGGAGCAGCATCGTTGCCCACAAGCGCAGCCACGCCGCCTCCTGACTGGTTTCCTCGGCCAGCGCGGCGGCGGCCACGATCTCGTCCCGCGCGCACGGCTGCGCGGCGTGGCAGGACCGCGCGCACGCGCCCGTACGCCGGTCGATCAGCCCCGCTACGGACGCCCGGCCAGGCACGCCGGGCCCCTCGGCCGCGGGCCAGAACCGCGGGACGGCGGGGACCGGGGCGGGGTCCGTCCCCGCGAGCGAGTGGACAGCGAACGGGCGGGTGCCGCCGTTCCCGGGCGAGACGCGCAGCGTGACCGGTGCGCTCAGGGCGGGGCCGGCCGCCAGCGCCGTGTCCCGTTCGTGCGCGATCGCGAGCGCGACGCCGTCGGCGAGCCAGGACGCGACCGGCACCGGCGCGGGCAGGGCGATGATGACGCCGGTCCCGTGCGCCCTCGCGTTGCCAGGCATCCGGACCACCTGCAGCGCCGCATCCGAACCGCGCGGCAGCAGGCCTGCCTCCTCCAGCACCAGGACGTGCCGCGGCGAGTCCGCGGCGGCGTGGGGGTACCGGCAGGCGTGCTCGGCGATCCTGAGCGCGATGGCGCCGATGAGCAGCGCCCGTCCTTCCGCGCCGCCCGCGTCCCCGGTAACCAGGTCGACGTCCCGCCGGAGCAGTTCGGTCATGTCGGCTGGATGCCCGCCGCCGAGCAGCATCCCGGTCGCGGGACCGCGCAGCCGGCCGAGCCGGGTCGTGATGAATCCCCGCAGTGTCGCGTCGGCCGCCCTCCCGTAGCCCATTTCCCGCGCGGCCGCCAGGGCGACGCGCTCGACCTGGCTCGTGGCCGGGGCGGGCTCGTTCGGGGGCCGGGCCGCGTAGAGGCCACGCAGGGCCATGGCCAGCACGTCCTGGTACGGGCCAGGCGGCCCGAATACCGCCGCAAGCAGCGCGCTCAGGGCGTCGGCGTGCGCGATCTCCGGATAGCCGGGCTCGGGCAGGAACGGGTCGATCGTGAGCGGGACGCCGTGGGGTTCGGTCAGGTCAACGACCGCCACGGCGGACGGGTCCAGAGTCCGGGCGGGCGTCCGGCCGATACGCAGCCAGGGAATCCCCGCTGCGCTGAGCTGCCCGAGCAGCCGGGTGACGGCCCGTGCCACTTCCTCGGTGCCGCCGGTCACGAGAACCTGGCCAGTGAGGACGGAAAGCGGCACGCGCAACGGTCGGCTCGCCTGCCCCTGGTCGTCCACGGCGATGCCAAGGTCGAGCGCGCGCGGGACCTCGCCAGTCCGCGCCGGTGCCACGGCAGAACGCACGCTCATCACTCTGTGTAAATATCACCTTACACAGAGGAGTTCCACCGGAACGCGCAACGTAGCGGGAAATTCAGCGTCGCCGCCAGTCCAGGCGGGCGGCGGGCGGGCCGAGGTTCGGCTCGGCCGCTTCCGCGGCGGAAAGGTCGGCGGGCGGCGGTGGCGCCACGGGGGCCCGTAGGACGCCGGCCTCGGCTAGCGGCGTCATCGTCGCCACGCCGAGGCTCCCGATCGCCGGGTTCGCGTCCGCCATGAAGACCTGGCGCCCGGCCGGGGTGGCGTAGCTGACTATCATCGCGGTGACCGGCAGCCGCTGCAGTTCGCTGGCCTCGACGAGGAACTCCCGCGACCGCTGCGTGGACCGGGCCAGCGACTCGCTGCCGGCGACCGCGCTGGACGTGGACATTCCCCAGGCGGTGCTGGTGGAGATGCCCGTCGTCACCGATTCGGTCTCGCTGGTCCCGGTGGACGTGCCCGATTCGCGGCCGCGTCCGGTCGTGCCGCTGGCGAAGGGCAGGAAACTGCTGTCCGCCGACCGCGAGCGGCTGGATCCGCTGGAGGCCGAGTCGCTCACAGAGGACGAAGCCGAGCTGGACCCGCTGTCGCCGACCGTGCTCGTGTAGGAGGCGCCGGTCGTGTCCGTCACCGACGTGCCCACGGTCTCCGTGAGCTGGGAGATCACGAACCGGTGCTGGGTGCCGATCTGCTCGCTGGCCGCCTTGGCGTCCTCGGCGTTCCCCAGGCGCATGAATGCGACCGCGGCGTTGCCGCGGCCGATGCGCTGGCGCACATGCGGCGGTATCGACCGGTATGCCAGCACCAAGCCGGTGCGCGTGCTCTCGCACACGTCGGCGAGCCGGTCGAGCACGTCGTCGCGGAGCCGTTCCGCCCCGAACACGAAGAGCGCGTGCTCCCACGGCCGGACAGGCGACGCCTCGCCGAGCAGGTGGGTCAGGGACGTCACCACGAAACTGCCGAGGATCTTCGCGCTCGCCAGGCCGACCCGTTTATTGAAGGCGACGACCCGGAGCCTGCTGCGGGGCAGCCGCTCGGCGGCGCTGGCCGCGTCCGCCAGCTTCCTGATCTGGGACTCGAGCGCGTGTGCCCGCTCGAGCACGACCCGGTCCGACGCGCCCCGGCCGAACAGGGTGCTTAGCTGGCTGGTCTCGTCCTCGCTGAGCAGGCCGGCCGCCATGTCGTCGCGGGGATCGCCGACCTCCGCCAGGACGCGAAGTCCGGCCGCGACCCGGCTCACGCGGATGTCGTCCCCGAGCACGGCCATGACGCGTTCCAGGATCGAGTTGTCGAGCGCGAGGTCCCTGGTGCCGCCGCCCGCGACGGCATCCGCGCCCGCGCTGGTGTCGGCCGCGCTGGCCGACACCGCGAGCACGTCCGCCAGCCCGGCGGCGTCCAGCGACGCGGTGAGGTCGAGTCGCGGGAGGTCCTTGGGCAGGACCCAGACGGCCGGCTCGATACCGCTACCGCGCGCGACCGCCAGCAGGTCGCCCGCGACGGACGCCCCGGAGAGGTCGATGACGGTCACCTCACCGCCTGCCGCGAGGCGATAGGCGCCAGCCATCGTCAGCAGCGCCGACCAGCCGGGCAGCGTCCCGCCGGCCACGTCCACGCGGTCGATCCCGGCGGGCAGCGGCACGGCGTACCAGTGCTTCTGGTTCTCGAACTTCAGCCGCCGGTCCTGCCACTCCCGCACCTGCCGGGCGTGCTCCGCCTGCGCGGTGAACAGGCGTGCCTCCTGGTCCGACCGGAACCGTTCGACACGCTCGCGCTCGGCGTCGATTCGCGCCCGCAGCGCGCGCTCCCCCTGCCAGACGCCGTAGCCGCACAACCCGCCGAGCAGCACGAACAGGGCGAACAGCGGCGCGGCGATCATGACGGCCAGCCAGCCGACGACCGTGACCACCACCAGGATCAGGACGCACGCGCCCGCCGTCACGGCGGCGATCTTCAGGGGCCGGTCGAGCAGGTTCTCCTCGCGGCGCTGGGCCGCCAGCCAGTCCGCGGACAGCTGATCACGTTCTGGTGGCACCGGGCGGCGCGGCGGCGGGCCAGGGTCGGAGTGGATCGTCGCGTACTGCCAGCCGACGTAGACCCGTCCTGCCCGCGAGCCGGACACGGGGGGCGCGTCCGCGGGAGTGGTCACTGCGCGCTCCCCTTTGTGCCCGGCCGCGGCAGGCGCGCGGGTACGGTCTGGGCGAGCTCGACCAGCCGCGGCCGGGGCGAACTGACCGCGAGAACGAACTGCGCCGTCCGCAGCGACAGCAGAGTGTGAACGGGGACCGCCGGCTGTGGCACGAGCCCGTACGGGCCGGCCCGGGATCCGTTCCACGGCGGCGGCCCGGACGGCGGAACCCCGGCCGCGGTACTTCCCGCCGCCGGCGCGCCTGGCACCAGTGGCGCGGAGACAGGCGATGCCGTGCCGGCCGGAGACGAGGCGACGGACGGCGACGTGAACGGCGCGGCGGGCCGGGCCGCGCGGGTGGCCACCGCGGAAGGCACGGCCATGCCGCGGACCGGCGCCGGCATCGCGAACGGCGCGGACACCGCGATCACGGGCTGGGCAGTGTCGACGGGCGCGAGCGGGCGCAGGCGCAGGCCGGTGCGCGCGGCCAGGCGGGCGGCGGGCGCGTGCGCAGTGCCAGTCCCGGCGACGGCGTCATGGGCGAGGCGGGCGTCCGCGTCGGCGAGACGGTGGATCACCAGGGTGCCGAACGCCCCGGCCAGTTCCGCGGCGGCATGCATGGACGTGGTCGTGGCCAGCACGGCGAGCCCGGCGGAAGCGCCGCTCTCCACCAGCCGTGCCAGCGTGTGGTCCGGGATCTTCTCGCATCCGCAGAGCAGGACGACGCCGTCGCCGTCGACCGAGATCCGGCGCAGGTCCTCGCCCAGCGCGAGCAGGTCGGCGCACACCAGGCGCGCCATCCCGGGTGAATCCGCCTGGAACAGCACGGCGGACCGTTCCCGGATCACGTGCCCGAGGTCGATGCCCGCTTTGTCGGCGCCGTCGGCGCGCAGCCATCGTCCGGCCGGCGATTTCCGCACGGCCTCCAGTTGCCGGGCCGCGGCGGCCACGGCCTCCGGGGCGGTCTGCACCTGGCGCACCGCGTCCCGGACCCGCTCCGCGATCTGGGCCGCGAGCGGGCTCGTGCCGGAGACTAGCCCGAGCCGCGCCTGCATGGCCATCGGGTTGAGCAGGTGCAGCACATCGTCCAGCACGGGAACCTGCAGGCCGGCGGGCACCTCGGCGATCAGCTCGAAAACCCCGCGCAGGGCGGTTTCCGCGCCGCCGGTGCCGGTGCCGGTGCCGGTGCCGAGCAAGGCGAGCATCAGCTCGGTGCGCCGGGCCGCCGGGCCGTCGCGGAACGGCTCATAGCACCCCGAGCCGGCCTCGCCCGTACCGAACGTCCGCAGCGGTGCCCCGGTCGCCGTGCACGCCGCCGCCAGGGCAGTGCCCATCGCGGGGTCGCCGCTCAGGTCGAGGGCGATCACCGGCTTGCGCAGGCGCAGCGCCGCGTGCACGAGCTGGAGGCTCGTCGCGGTGACATCCCGCGCGGCGGCACCGGTAAACAGGACGCCCGCGGCCGCCTCGGACCAGCTCAGCCCTACCCTGGCGCCGCTCGAGGGGGCGACGCCGAGGCTGCCGCCGTCCCGGGTGACCACCAGGCCGGAGCGGAGCGACTGCGTGACCCCGGCACGGCGGGCCGCGGCCACCAGGCCGCGCCGCGGCGGAGCCACGGCCCACTCGTCGGTGTGCAGCCAGTCCAGCCAGCCGACCACGCCCGCCTCGGCGGCGGCGGCCACCAGCGCGAGGGGGGCCTGCCGGAGCAGCCAGCCGCCGGCCCCGGTGAACGCCCCGTGCAGGTGAAACAGGCCGTGCGCGGACAAGAACCCGACGATGTGGGCTGGCCCGGCGCCGAAACCCTGCGCCGCGTTACCGAGCCCGATCGCCAGCGTCCAGACGACGCCCGCGGCGGCGGGCGCGGCCAGCCACGACAGCCGCCACCGGCTCATCCGGCTGACACACACGAACACCACGGCGAAGACGAAGGTAAGCTGCGCGAACACCAGATGCGCGAGGAGCAGCACCACGGCGCAGGCAGCCACGAGCTCACCGCGGCGCGGGAGCTGCGTCGGAATCAGGTACCGGGCGCGCCGCGGCGCTTTTCCCGGCCCTGTAACCACCTCAGCAGGCATATCTACTTTAGGTTGCCAGCATCGAACCGTAAGTGTCCAGCAAACAGGTCAATCCAGGCCTTCGGTAAGCCGCGTCCGGCGAGGTTACCGCTCAGGGCCACCGCTGCTTCCGCCTGCCGTGCGGTGCCGCCGACTCGCGCCCGATCCGGCAACGGCTGCCCGGTCAACCGGTACGTGTTAGTGCTCGCCGGGGCCGGCGCGGCCCGGTGCGGCTATGTCCGGCGCAATCACTTCTGGCGATATCACCGGTGATGGCGAGTCACCCGCGTGGATGACCACCCGGAAGAGCTCCGGCCGCAAGATGACCACGGTCAGCCCGGCGGGCTCACGCGTGGCGGCGTCGTCGAACCTGATCGTCACCGACACCGCGGGCTGGCCGGGCACGAGCCGCAGGCTGCGCGCGACCGACGGCTGCGGCGGAGAGAGCTCGAGGTCCACGGCCCGGGCGTACGCCCCGTCGCCGGGGCCGCCGCCCGCCGGGATCCCGCGGAGCAGACGCGCGAAGGCGCCGGGCTCCGCCCCGTCCGGCGAGCCTGGCTCCGGCGAGTTCACGTCCACCGCCCCGGTCCCCAGCGAGTCGGCAGAGGATTCGCGCACGTAAGCCGTGGAGATGGCCGCCGGCTCGCTGCCCGCCGTCCACACGCTGCGGACGATGCGTACTTGCGCGTCGGCGTCCACGCCCAGCGCCCAGGCCACGTCCTGTGGCGCGTCCCGCTGGGAGACATGCCGGGACTGGCACATCATTTCCCCGCCCATCGGGTCCAGCCGCGTCGCCAGCCCGGTGATGCCCTCCAGCGGAATCAGGTATTCCGCCGGACTCGCCCGGTACAGCTGCCCGTCCGGCAGCCTGCGAATAAGGGAGCGGCGCACCAGTTCCGCGATGGCCACGTCGATCTCCGGCATGCTGACGTTGTACCGGCGGGCTAGCGCGCTGCGCCGTGGCAGCCGCCAGCCTGGCTCACGATGAACAAGCGCGGCCGCGATCCGGTCCGCGAGCACTTCGGTAGCGGCGCGCGGCGCGGGCACCGGCACGTTGTTGTCGCTCTCACCGGAGCCTAGGTTCATCCGGCATGCCGCAAGCGCTGTCCGCTGCCCTTATACATAATTACTTAATATTCAGGCCAAGTGAATAGAAGTTGAATCAGAGGATAATTTCCAAATTCTAAACAACAGCTTTACCCTTAACGACACAGGCGACTCCCCGCGACTCACTGAAAACGGCAAACGGCGGGCAACAGTGGCCCCTGCTGCCCGCCGTTTAGCGGTTTTTCGCTATATTGTCGAGAAAAGGGGATATTCCCGAACGTCTAAGTTCAGACCGCGATCTCGACCTTGGTGATCTGGCCGATATCGGCCGACACGGACCGCTCCTCGCGCACGCCACCGGGGGCGAGCACGACCAGCGTCCAGTCGCCAGGCGCGGCGAAAAAGCGGAATCCGCCGTCCGTGCCGAGGGGCACCTCGGCGACGAACTCGTCGCCAGTGCCGCGCAGCCGGGCGTAACCCGGCGTCACGGGCGCGCCGTCGCGGAGCACGTGGCCCTCGACGACCGCTTCCTTGCTCGCCTTGTCCGCCGTGATGGTAACGCCGCCCGCCGGGGCGCCGCAGCCGCTAAGGTCCTGACTCATTTACTTGCCTTCCCCGAGCTCGATCGGCACGCCGACGAGCGAGCCGTATTCGGTCCATGAACCGTCGTAGTTCTTCACGTTCGGCTGACCGAGAATCTCGTGCAGCACGAACCAGGTGTGCGCCGAGCGCTCCCCGATCCGGCAGTACGCGATCGTGTCCTTGCCGAAATCGACGCCGGCCTCATCCCGGTACAGGGTGGTCAGCTCATCGTCGGCCTTGAAGGTGCCGTCCTCATTCGCGGCCTTCGACCACGGGACGTTCTTCGCGGTCGGGATGTGGCCACCGCGCTGCGCCTGCTCCTGGGGCAGGTGCGCCGGGGCGAGCAGGCGGCCGGCGAACTCGTCGGGCGAGCGGACATCGACCAGGTTCCGCTTGCCGATGGCGTCGACGACCTCGTCGCGCTTGGCCCGCAGCGTGGCGTCCTGCTCGGACGCGGTGTACGTGGTCTTGGCGCGCGACGGGACGTCCCTGGACAGCTCACGGGAGTCCAGCTCCCACTTCTTGCGGCCACCGTCGAGCAGCACGACCTTGTCGTGGCCGTACAGCTTGAAGTACCAGTACGCGTAGGACGCGAACCAGTTGTTGTTGCCGCCGTAGAGGATCACCGTGTCGTCGTTGGCGATGCCACGGTCGGACAGGAGCTGCTCGAAACCGGTCTTGTCCACGAAGTCACGGCGGACCGGGTCCTGCAGGTCCTGCTTCCAGTCGATCTTGATCGCGGACGGGATGTGGCCCTTGTCATAGGCACTGGTGTCCTCGTCCACCTCGACGATGACGAAGCCGGGCTGACCGATATGGGACTCGACCCAGTCGGCGGCGACCAGGACGTCGGATCGGCTCATGTGGTTAAACCTCCTTGCGCGACCGCATCAGGCGGCCGTACGGGACCTTTGAATGAGTAGGTACATCTGGCAGCCGAGGCAGTAGTCGAAGGCGGCGTTCAGGAACGCCGCGACGAGCGCGAGCGCGGCGAAGACAAGCCCCCCGACGGGTTCCCCACCCGCGAAGCACAGCGCGCCGATGGCGGCGATCACCATGCCGACGGCCTGCGAGAATCGCGGCGGCGCCTCCGGTTCAGTCCTCGACGGTGGTCCGAGCCTCGGCCGGACCAGGTAGCGGTAGATGAGGCCGTAGGGGGCGAAGCGCAGGCCCGCCAGCGCCCCGACGGCGAACACCAGCGTCTGGGCGAAGAGCAGCCAGCCGCTGCCGGTGACCAGCACGAGAGCGAGCACGACCGTGGTGATGGCCGCGCCGAACCGCGGGCCGCGCGAGTCAACACTCATGATTGCTCCAGACGCAGGTGACAGCTTCTTCCTGCGCTGCCCGTCACGGAGCTAAGGTAACCCCGAATCAGGCGACAGCGCGTAGCGTTTCGCTACAGATCGCGGTCGCCACCCGGCAGAAGTCCACAGCGCGCCGCTTGGTCAGCATCTGCGGATTTCGGGGAGACATATCCACGATGCTATTCACCTGCTGCGCTTCTGTCACTACCCGGACCTGCGACCTCGGTCACGGGGAAAATTGTCGCCTGATTTGATGGGAAATTCAAGAGACGCTCCCCACCGCATCCAGCACGGCTGCCTTCTTCGGCTGCCCGCTGGAGCGCGACACGATCGTCCCGTCCGGGCCGAGCACCAGGACCGTGGGCGTCGTGAGCACCCGCAGCCGCCTGGTCAGGTCCATCCGCTCGGCGGCGTCGATCTCGATCACCTCGACGCCCGGCCGCGCCGCGGCTACCTCGCCGAGCAGCCTGCGCGTCGGCCCGCAGTAGGCACAGAACTCCGTGGAGAACTGCACCAGCGTCGCCCGCTGGCCCAGCTCCGCACCCAGGTCGGCCGAGGTCAGCGTGTCCTGGCGAGGGTCCTGCGACGTGACGGAAAATCGGCCCGTGCGACGGCGGAACGCGCCGCCGACGACGGAAGCCGCCGCCAGGGCCGCGATTAGCGCGATCAGGCCGGTCATGGACGCTGTAGCACCCGCGGGTGGCGCGCTATTCCCGGCGCTACCCCGGGACGACGATCGTCGGGTGGCCGGCCACCGTGATCTGGAACTCGCGGACAGACTGCGCCGACACCCCCGCCGACCCCGGGTAGTAGACCGTGCCCTCGGCCGTGTCGGTGGTCCACTCCCCGGCGACGGTCTTGGTCCCGTCCTGGCCAACGACGACCAGCCGGCAGAGCGTGCCGACGGGCACGCCGACCACCTTCGCGTTGAGCTGGACGCCCCAGTTCATGCCCCGGTACGTGACCGCGCCGTACATGCCCGCCGTCTCGCCCTGGCTGGTCTTCCAGGGGGAGACCGGGCTCCCGTAGTCGAAGTTCCGGGACGCCTGTGCCACCGCCCCCGGGCTCACTCCCTGGCCAGCGGCCAGGTGCGCGCCGCCGAACGCCGCCGCCGCGATGATGACGGCGGCCGCCGCCGACAAGCCCGCGTTCCGCCAGTTACGGCGACGGCGCCGGGCGGCGGTCAGGTCCAGGACGGTGCCGAGCAGTTCGCGGGGCGGCTCTTGCGCGGCGGCCGCGGCGGGGCTTGTCGCGGCGGGGCTTGTCGCGCCGGGGCCAGCGGCCGCGGCGGTGTGATCGGCCGCGCCGCCGCTACCTGGGGCACTGGCATCCGCCGCGGTGGCCCCCTGGGCACCGGTCTCCGCCGCACCGGTCATCGCTGGACCGGCAGCACCCATGCCCGCCCCGTCCTGCTCGGCCGGGCCATCCTCGGCGAGGGCGATGGCCTCCTCCGTGCTGACGCGGGCGAGCAGGGCGGGCAGACCTGCCAGGCCTGCGAGTTCGTCCCGGCAGTCCCGGCAGGTCGCCAGGTGCGCGTCGACGAGCGCGCGCTCGGCCGGGTCTATCGCGCCCAGCACGTAGACACCAAGGGAAAGCCGCGCTTCGGCACAGTCCATCGTCTTGATCACGGCGCCAGCCCCCGCTCCTGAAGGGCCAGCTTGAGGGCCTTCAACGCATAGAACGTGCGGGATTTCACAGTGCCTGCCGGGATGCCGAGGGTAGCCGCGGCCTCCGCGACCGAACAGCCCCGGTAATAGGTCTCGACGATCACCTTGCGGTGATCCGGGCGCAGGCTGGCCAGCGCTTCCGCGACCGCCCAGGACTCGAGCGTGCGGTCGGCGTCGTCATCGGCAGGCAGTGTGTCCAGCGCGGCCTGGCCCACCTCCGGCGGGCGGGACTGCCGGGCACGGTAGGCGTCGACCGCGAGGTTCCGCGCGACCGCGAACAGCCATGGCCGCGCCGGGCGGTCGGCGACCGCCTCGGGGTGCCGCCACGCACGCACGATCGTCTCTTGCACTAGATCCTCCGCCCGCTGCCGGTCTCCTCCGCTCAGATGCAGGGCATACCGCAGGAGGGCGCCGCCATGCTCTGCGTAAAGCGCCCTGATGAACTCCTCATCGGCCACCGGTCCCTGCCTGGCGGCCGTTCGGCCCGGCACACTAGGAGGAACGTGGCCGACAGCGGACTGGTTCAACGCGCCTGGAGAATTTTCGCGCGCCGCGCTTGGCTCGCCCGTTTCGCGCCCGTCATAACCGGGCTCATCGCTCGCCGCCACTGCCAACCACCAAGGCCCGTAGGAGACGGTTCACTATCTGTTATTACCGTCCCAACCGGCGCAAAGCAACTGTATTCGCCCTACCGGTCACCCGTGCTTCCCGTGTGCCCGGGGCTACCCCTGTGATCCCTGGTAGCCGTGCTGCGCGGGCTCTGCCCTGGTGCTGCGCGGTCAGCCGCCTGCGAACGGCGGCAATATCTCGATGACCGCGCCGTCGCTCAGCGTGATGACTTCCGCGGCGGCCCGGTTGGCACGGGTGCCGTCGACCAGGAACGAGGACCTCGCCAGCACTTCGCGAAGGCCGCTATCCGGCGTCCGGTTCGCCACGACGGCGTCGAGCGCGTCGGCCAGCGTGCCGGCGGCCACCGATTCCTCCGGCGTGCCGGCCGCCTCCTTGGCCGCGGCCCAGTACCTGATGGTCACCTTCGGCATATTTGTATATCCTTCCCCCAACGGGACCTAGGGCGCTGTTGCCCCCGGGTTCCGTTTGTGTTTATACAGATTAATGAACTGGCGTGCATACGCTTGCGAGACCGGAGGTGGCATCAGGTGAGCGATCTGCTGTTGGTGACCGGCGTGCTGGAGCCTTCCGCGGAGGTCCTGCCGGCCCTCGGCCTCCTGCTGCACTCCGTGCGAGTGCTCCCCGCGGACGCGTCCGCGCTGGTCGAGGCGCCGCCCGCGGATGTCGTGCTGGTGGACGCGCGACGTGACCTCGCGCACGCCAAGAGTATCTGCCGGCTGCTCCACACCACCGGGCTCGACTGCCCGATGCTGGCCATCGTCACGGAGGGCGGGCTGGCCGCGATAAGCGCCGAGTGGCACGTAGACGACGTGATCTTGAACACGGCCGGGCCGGCGGAAGCCGAGGCCCGGCTCCGGCTCGCCACCGGCCGGCGGGCACAGCGGGCGGCGGCGGACGCGCCGGACGAGATCCGCTCCGGCGACCTCGCGATCGACGAGGGCACGTACTCGGCCCGGCTGCGCGGTCGCGTGCTCGACCTGACCTTCAAGGAGTTCGAGCTCCTTAAGTTCCTCGCCCAGCACCCCGGCCGGGTCTTCACCCGGGCGCACCTGCTCCAGGAGGTCTGGGGGTACGACTACTTCGGCGGCACCCGGACCGTGGACGTGCACGTGCGACGGCTGCGCGCGAAGCTCGGCCCCGAGCACGAGGCGCTCATCGGCACCGTGCGCAACGTCGGCTACCGGTTCGTCCCGGTGAAGGGTGTCCCCGACGCCCGCGACGCGGCGGAGCTTCCCGGTGCGGCGGCGGTCCACACGGCGGAGGCCACCGCCAGCGAGCGGGCCACCCTCCCGGCGGAGCGGTGATCCGGCTCGCCGAAGGGCCGCTTACCCCCGCCCACGCCCGCCTCGTTCTCGAGCTCGCCGCCGCCGCCAGCGCCGCGGACGGGGTGGCGCCGCTGTCCGAGCACGTCATGCTGCATGTCCGGCACGGCTCCGCCGTTGCCGAAGCGGCCGGCCGCGACGTGGTCGCGATCACTGACGGGTCCGGCACCGCGGAAGACACGGTCGTCGGGTACGCGTACCTGGACCCGCCCGACGATGCCCAGGACGGTGACATGAGCGGCGAGCTTGTCGTTCACCCCGGCCACCGCCGCCAGGGGCACGGAACGACGCTCGCCAAAGCGCTCGTAGCGGGCGCGGACGGTCACGGTGCCCGCGTCTGGTCGCACGGCGACCTGCCCGGCACGGCGGCTTTCGCGCGGTCGACCGGTTTCACCCGGTTCCGTGAGCTCTGGCAGCTGCTGCGGCCGCTGGACGGCGGCATGCCGCTGCCCGACGTGGCGGCGCCCCCGGGGGTCACGCTGCGAACCTTCCGGCCCGGCGCCGACGACGAGGCGTGGCTCGCGGTGAACCGGAAGGCGTTCGCCCACCACCCGGAGCAGGGCAGCTGGACGCGCGAAGACCTGCAACTCCGCGAGGCCGAGCCCTGGTTCGACCCGGCCGGGTTCTTCATCGCCGAGAAAGACGGCGCCGTGATCGGCTTCCACTGGACGAAGGTGCATCCCGACGGCGGTTCGTCGGGCGGGCCTATCGGCGAGGTCTACGTTGTCGGGGTGACCCCCGGGCAGCAAGGCGGCGGGCTGGGCAAGGCTCTTACCGCGCGGGGTCTCGCTTATCTGCGCGATCGCGGGCTCGCCGAGGTCATGCTCTACGTCGACGGCGACAACACGGCCGCTGCCGAGCTGTACGCGAGGCTGGGATTCGGGCGCTGGCACACGGACGTGATGTACAGGCACGCGTAGTGTGCTGTGCTGTGCTGGCAGGCGCGGCGCCGACTGGCGCTCGCGCGGCTGGGCGTGCGGCTAAGGCCCGCCTACTCGCGGCCGGCCCGTCCGTTCAGGACGAGTAGCCGCAAACCGGACGGACGCCGAGGACGGCGTCCAGTTCAGAACGCGACAGCGGCCCTTCGCTGGCCGCCACCGCCGTGAGCACTTCGGCGTACAGTTCGATCTCGTCCATGGCTACGTCGTCGTGAACACGCAAGTCCAGCTGCCTGGGAATCGTGCTCACCTCCGACGACCGGGGACTTACCCGTCCGCCTTCCACGTTACGTCGCGACACTATTCCTCCGCATGACCCAACGGGGCCATTCGCAGACCACCCTTACGTACGTTTTACCCGCCTTCTGGGTAACGATCCATCCAATCTGCCCCCAAGTCCGACCGACATCGTGTAATGGACATCCATTCCCTGGAACCACCCGTGTCACACACTTCACGAATGCACACTGAATCGATCCCTATTTTTCGGTTCTTGTCCCATTTACTGGGATAACCACACGTAACTGCCCGCGTCTAGGGGAGGCGCGCTCCGCTCTCGCCCAGCGAGCCCGGCGGCCGAGTCCCCGGTGGCCGGGCCATGATGGCGGGCCTCACCCCACCGGTCTTGCCTCTTATTTCTCTCCTCTCTCCCCCACTATCACGGGCTCTTCCCGCGGACCGCGTCGCGAACTTTCGCCCGGTCCAGTGACTCGCGCGGTCGCCCGACACGCACGGTTCGGATCAGGAGATGGCGGGTATGGCCACGCAAGTCATGACGCAGCGGCATCACAAGTGGCGCTACGCCACGACAGAGGCCTGAAAAACTGGACATCCTGGGACACTCGGCCGTTTCGGTTGCGGACGATGCCCCATCCGGGGAAGAGTCATGAAGGTAACCAGACACGACGCACCAACCGCTTTTACGCGGCTACGCTGTGGTGCAGGCTCGTGCCTCCGGTCGCGTTCGGCCGGGACCGGCATGGGTTCCCGGCGGCAGCCCGCTAGGCCGTCATGCTCCCGAAGACGTTCTCGCAGGCCGTACCAACGTTAGACTCCGGACAACGCCCCGCAGACCTTGGACCAGAGATTCTCGTGATGCCATGAATGAAAATAGTGATCTCCTGCCGAACTTCATGCATGAAGAGTTCGAGATGCAGATGCGCGGTTACAGCCGTCGGCAGGTCGACGAGTATGTCGCGCGACGCAATAACGAGATCCGGGATCTAGAACAGCGCCTCTCGCGGTCTCTGGACGAATCCGAGCAGCTGCGCCGGGAGGTTTCGGCCGTCCGCCAGCAGGCGCTCTCCGGAAGGCCTGCCCATGAGGAGGTCAGTGAGCGGATCGCCCAGATTCTGAAACTGGCCGATGACGAGGCTAGGGCGCAGAAGAGCAAGGCCGAAGACGACATCACCAAGCAGCGCGGCGAGGCCCAGCAGGAGGCTGACCGGGTCCGCGCCGACGCGCGCGAGCAGGCCGAGCGCATGCTGACCGCCGCGCAGGAGCAGGCCGAGCGGACAATCGCCGCCGCGCGCACCGAAGCGGACAAGACCCGCACGACCGCGCGTACCGAGGCTGACCGGCTCACCGCGGACACCCGCAAGAAGGCCGACCAGGCCCTGGCGGAGGCGAAGTCTTCCGCCAAGAAGGTCACTGACGAGGCCAACGCGCGCGCCACCGCCATCCACGACGGGGCCGAGCGCAGGCTGAACCTGCTGAGCACGCGGCACGCCGACACGGTGCGCCGCCTCACCGACATCCTCGACGGCGTCCAGGGCCTGGTCGCCGCCGAGGCGGCGCGCATGTCGCTAGAAGAAGAGGTCAACCAGTCCGTCGCCGGATCGCTAAGCGCGGCGGCGGCCGCGGAAGCCAGCGGTGAGGACCGCGATGAGCCCGGCCGGGACATCGACCGCGACCTCGCCGCGCTCGCACCGCCGCCCGGGCCCGGGGCCATGCCCAACGGTGACGGCCCGCCCGCGGTAAGCGGTATGGCCTTCCGGAACGGGCCCGTGCTTCCCCCGGCCGGGGAGAACGGTAATCACTCGAACCGTTCCCTGCCCGCCGGGCAGGATTCGCCCTTTGGCGGTCCGGACGTCCCGTTCGACCCGTTCGGCAGCCCGGTGACGGGACGAGTCCAGGGAGAAGAGGGCATCGCCCCGCAGCTTCCGCCGCCCCCGCCGATGCCCCGCCGCCTGTCCGCGCCGCCCGAGGACGGGCAGCGCGGCGAGCCGTTCCCGATGCCGCCCGGTTCACCCCGGCACGGCGCGCCGGTCAACCCCGGCCCGCAGGGCGAGGAAACATCCGACTCCGACGGTCCGGGCGGGATGCCAAGTCCCGGCAACGGCGTCCTGGGCCGGGTCAGGAACGTGCTGGCGGACTACGACGGCCCGGGCGACAACGGCGCCGGCGGTCTCATCGACCCGGATGAGCCCACCGAGGGAGTGCGCCTGGTGCGCTAGCCAACGCCTTCCGAATGCCCGTTGCCAGGTGCGCCAGGCAACGGGCATTTTTCGCGGTTGGCGTGCTTGCCGCGCGGACCGCTAAGCGGGCGGCGTAGCGGCCAGCATGTCGAGGCGCTTCAGGATGACGCCCTCGCGGAGCGCCCACGGGCAGATCTCCAGCTGCGTGGCCCCCATCAGGTCCATTACCGCGTCGGCCACGATCGCGCCGGCGACCATCTGCGCCGCCCTGCCCTCGGAGACCCCGGGCAGACGCGCGCGCTCGGCACGGGACATGGTCGCGAGCCGCTCGGCCCAGTCGGCGACGTCGCCGTGCTTGAGGAAGCGTTTCACGTAGAACCCCTCGTTCGAGGGGGCAGCGCCCGTGATGCGCGCCAGCTGCCGGAACGTCTTGGACGTGCCCACGGCGTGATCCGCTGTCCCCCGCCGGAGAAACCCGCCCGCGTGGCGGGCGATCTCCGCGCGGACGTGCTTGCGCAGCGCGCGCACCTCCGCCGCCGGCGGTGGGTCAGCGGTGAACCAGTCGCGGGTCAGCCGACCCGCGCCGAGCGGCAGCGACGTGGCGGCTTCCGCCTCCTCGTCGGGACCGGTCGCCATTTCGAGCGATCCGCCGCCGATGTCGATGACGAGCAGCTTCCCCGACGACCAACCGAACCACCGGCGCGCGGCCAGGAAGGTCAGCCGCGCCTCGTTCTCGCCGGACAGCACTTTTATCTCGCATCCGGTCCGCTCGTTGATCCGCTTGAGGACGGCATCGCCGTTGTCGGCGTCCCTGATAGCGGATGTCGCGAACGCCAGGAAATCGGCCACGCCCTTGTCTTCGGCGATCCGCATCGCCTCGACGACGACCGACGTGAGCTTTTGCTCGCCCTCCTCGGTTACCTGGTTGTCCTCCAGGTACGCGGCCAGGCTGAGGTCCACCTTGTGCGAGAACGCGGGCAGCGGGTGCGCGCCCGGGTATGCGTCGACGACGAGCAGGTGGACCGTGTTCGAGCCCACGTCAAGCACGCCAAGTCGCATTCTTCGCTTCCTCCCAGACCAAAATACCCATAACCTACATGCTCAATTGCGCATTTGGGCACGCGATGAAGCCGGCCCAAATACGCTTTCGATCCTGCTATAGGATGATCGAAAGCGCATTCGGGCAGGTTGTGGGATCGGAGGGTGCGGGGGCGACTGGGCTGGGGATACGCTCCCAGCATGCGCAATGGCGACGTTTCCTACTGGTGGCGGGCGCGGGGCGGGTTTCCGCCGCGGCGGCCGTCGCTGCCGGGACCCCAGGAGGCCGACGTCTGCATCGTCGGCGGCGGCTATACGGGGCTGTGGACCGCTTACTACCTGAAGGGCCTGCGGCCGGAACTGCGAGTCGTGGTCCTGGAGGCCGTGTTCGCCGGCTTCGGCGCGTCCGGGCGGAACGGTGGCTGGGTGACCGCGGAGCTCCCCGGGTCCCGTGCCCGCTTCGCCAAAGCGCCGCGCGGCCCGGCCGGCGTCCGCGCGCTCGAGGCGGCGCTGCGCGACACGGTCGACGAGGTCGGCCGCGTGATCGCCGCGGAGTCGATTCCCGCCGACTTCGTCCGCGGGGGGCGCCTGTCCGTCGCCACCACCCCATCCCAGCTCGCCCGCCTGCGGGACGGGCTGGCCCACCTGCGCGACTGGGGCGACGGCGACGACGTGTACGAATTCCTCGATCGCGACGAACTCGCCGAGCGGATCAACGTCAGCGGCGCGCTCGGCGGACTGTTCGCACCGCACTCCGCGCGCATCCAGCCCGCTGCCCTGGCGGCGGGGCTCGCCGCCGCGGCGGAGCGCCGCGGCGTGGACATCTACGAGGCGACGCCGGTAACCGCGATCATTCCCGCCGACAGCCCGGAAGCAACGGGCTCGAGCGCGATCGCGCGGACCGCCTTCGGTGATGTGCGGGCCCGGACCGTGCTGCGCTGCACCGAGGGCTTCACCGCGTCCCTCGCCGGATCGCACCGGCTCCTGCTGCCGATGAACAGCTCGATGGTGGTCACCGAGCCACTGCCCGCCGACGCCTGGAAGCAGATCGGCTGGGATGGCTGCGAGACCCTGGGGGACGAGGCGCACGCCTACATGTACGCCCAGCGCACCGCCGACGGGCGCATCGCGATCGGCGGGCGCGGCGTCCCTTACCGGTTCGGCTCGGTCACGGACCAGCGCGGGGCCACCGACAAGTCCACCGCCCGGGCGCTCGGCGCGCTCCTGCGCCGCCTGTTCCCGGCCGCCGCCGGCGCGAAGCTGGATCATGCGTGGTGCGGAGTGCTCGGCGTACCGCGGGACTGGTGCGCGTCGGTAACGTACAACCCCACGGCCGGCCTCGGCTGGGCCGGCGGCTACACCGGCCATGGCGTCGCCGCGGCGAACCTGGCGGGACGGACCCTCGCCGACCTCGTGCTCGGGCTCTCCTCCGAGCTGACCGAACTGCCCTGGGTCGGGCACCGCTGGCGCACCTGGGAGCCCGAACCCGCACGATGGGCCGGTGTCCACGGCCTGTACGCGCTGTACCGGCTCGCGGACCGGCTCGAAACAACCGGCGAGGACGGCAGTCCCGCCCGAGTGACGGCCGGCGAGACACTGGCGCGTATCGGCGACGTCATCTCCGGGATTCCGCACTGACGGTAACCTGGGCAGTCACCACGGACGTTAAAGAAATGGGTGTGTTCCTGGCATTGGGGCAGTTATGGCGAATGAGGATCCGCACCCGCAGGTAACCGAGGGAATCCGGTCGCTGCATGACCGGCTCGATGAACTCGAGCACGTCGTGACGCAGCGAATGGACGCCGTCGGAGTGCACGCCGGCACGGCGGGGCGCGACCTGCTCGCGGCACGGCATCAGCTGATGCTGCCCGCGTGGCGACGCCCCACGGCCGGCGAGACACGCTGGCAGGCCGCGGTGTGCACGGCCGCGGGCATCGGGCTCCAGGTGGCCGTGCCCGGCCGGCTCTCCCTGGTCTCCCCTTCCTGGGCTATGCCGGTCGTCGAGGGCGCACTGCTCATGACGCTGGTGGCCGCGAACCCGCACCGGATCAACCGCAGCTCGCCACGGCTGCGCTGGATCAGCCTGATACTGGCGGCCCTGATCAGCCTCGCCAACGCATGGTCGGTCGCCCGCCTGGTCGTCGTGCTCGTCCAGGGCGGCGCGGCCGGAAAAAATCCCGCGTCCCTGCTGATCACCGGGGGCGCGATCTGGCTGACCAACGTGGTGACGTTCGCATTGTGGTACTGGGAGTTCGACCGCGGCGGCCCGGTGGCAAGGGCGCACGCCAGCAAGCGTTACCCGGACTTCCAGTTCCCGCAGATGGTCAGTCCGCCGGAAATGATCCCGCCGGACTGGGAGCCCGCGTTCTTCGACTACCTGTACCTGGCGTTCACGAACGCGGCGGCCTTCAGCCCGACGGACGTGATGCCCATGTCCCGCTGGGCGAAGCTGATGATGACCGTTCAGTCCGTTGTCTCGATCGTGACCGTCGCGCTGGTCGTCTCGCGGGCCGTCAACATCCTCAAATAGGGTCGGCCAGTCGGCCCGTGTACACGCCCTGGCATCCGGCGTAACGTGCATCTCATGCTGCTGCCCACCTCGCTTGTCGGAAGCTACCCGCAGCCCGACTGGCTCATCGACCGGGCTCGTCTGGCGGGCCGGTTCCCGCCCCGGGTGCGGGCGCGTGAACTGTGGCGCGTTCCACCGGAGAACCTCGCCGAGGCCCAGGATGACGCGACGCTGCTGGCTATCCGCGCGCAAGAGGACGCGGGGCTCGACGTCATCACGGACGGGGAGATCCGCCGCGAAAGCTACTCCAACCGGTTCGCCACCGCGCTGGACGGCGTGGACATCGACAACCCTGGGACGGCACTGGACCGCAGCGGGCACCCGAACCCGGTACCGCGCATCACGGGCGACATCAAGCGGCGGCATCCGGTCGAGGCGGACGACGTCGCGTTCCTGCGCGCCCACACCGTGCCGAATAAGCAGATCAAGATCACGGTGCCGGGGCCGTTCACGATGGCCCAGCAGGCGCAGGACGACCATTACGGAACGCGCGAGGCACTGGCCTTCGGCTACGCGGAGGCCGTGAACGAGGAGGTCCGCGACCTGTTCGCCGCCGGGGCCGACATCGTGCAACTCGACGAGCCCTACCTTCAGGCGCGGGCGCCCGAGGCCGCCAAGTACGGTGTGGCGGCGGTCAACCGCGCCCTGGAGGGCGTCACCGGTGTCACCGCCGTCCACCTGTGTTTCGGGTACGCGGCGATCATCCACGAGCGGCCGTCCGGATACTCCTTCCTGCCGGAACTAGCGGACTGCGCCTGCGACCAGGTCTCGATCGAGACCGCGCAGTCGGGACTGGACTGCTCGGTGCTCTCGGCCCTGGACGGGAAGACGATCATCCTGGGCGTGCTCGACCTGTCGACGCCCGCCGTGGAGAGCGTCGACACCATCGTCACCCGAGTGCGGCGCGCGCTGCCGTACGTTCCCGCGTCACGACTCGTGCTGGCGCCGGACTGCGGCATGAAGTACCTGCCAAGGGAGTCCGCGTTCGGCAAGCTGGCCGCGATGTCCGCCGCCGCGGTCCGCCTGCGGGCCGAGCTGGGCAACTGAGCTGGGTGGCCTGGCTGGACTCTCGGTCCCCTGGCCGCCAGGCTTGCTGGTAGCGAGGCCTGTCCTCGCTAGGCTTGCCCTGGCTACGCGGGTCGTTCTGGGTTTCATGGGTCGTTGATGACATAGGGCACGTTCAGGCGTCCTGGACTGGGGTCCACGCCCGGATATATCACCTTATGTCCAGGCGCTCGTGACCCCGAATCCGCTCGTGCTGAGGTCAGTTCCATGATCATGGGTCGTGGATGCCAAATAACGGCACGTATGACCCGCGATCATGGAATGGATACCCTTATAGGGGTATCCCGAAATGCTACTTCTAGAGTGATATTTCGTGATAAAGCAGGCAGGCTTGCCGGGCCGAAGTTGGGCTTTGGCGCGTTTGACCCATGAACGCGGCCGACGGCGCTTACCCGGAGACCCGAGGATGGGAAGACCCGGGGATCCGGAGACTACTGCTCGTCAGGCAGCCACGGCTGGCTGCCGGACAGCCGCTGGTTGCTCGTGGACCTCAGTTGCGCGCTCAGTTCCGCGCCGCTCATCATCGGATTGCCGTCCGCCATGGCCCGCTGGCCGCCCGTGACCCTCGCCTGCGCGCCGGTCGGCCACTGCTGTTGCCCGCCAAGCCGCTGCTGCTCGCCGGTAAGGCGTTGCTGACCGCCGGTCATCCGCGGCTGTGCCCCGGTGGTCCGCGGCTGTGCCCCGGTGGTCCGCTGCTGTGCCCCGGTGGTCCGCTGCTGGCCGCCCGGAATCGGCGGCTGCCCGCCCGTAAGCCGGGTCTGCGATCCGGTGACCCTCATCTGTCCCCCGGTCAGGCGCTGCTGTTCCCCGGTCAGGCGCTGCTGTTCCCCGGTCAGGCGCTGCTGTCCCCCGGTCAGGCGCTGCTGTTCCCCGGTCATCCGCTGCCCGCTGGGCGGTATCGGGCGGCCAGTCAGCACGCCGGCCTGCGACTCCGACGTCGTCGGCCGTCCGGATGACTGCCCCTGGCGTCCAGCGGACGAACCGTGCCGTCCGACTCGCCGCGAACCCGGGCGGCCACCGGCGGCGGTCATTCGCGTCTGCGCGGGATCTGTCGGGCCGCGCCGCGGCGAACCCGCGGACCCGGCCATGGCCGCCGCGCCAACCAGGCCCGTGGAGCCGGCCGAGCTGACCGAGTCCGCTCCGACGTTCGCCTTCAGGTCGGCGACGAACCCCCGCGCGTCGGTCACGTCGGCCTCGATCGCCTCGTCATCGGTGGCGTACGGGTTACGCCAGCGCGCCGGCACACACATCGGGATGATCATCGCCACGCCGAAGAGACCCAGGATCCCGTTGAAGAGCAGCGCTTCCCAGCCCGCTCCGAACGCGTGCGCCCGCAGCGGGATCAGGTCCGCGGCTTCCTTTACGTCGCCGAGGTACAGCCCCGTCCAGGCCAGCGCGACCAGGCCGGGGATCCCGGCGGCGAGCGGCGAGACGCGCGGCCACGCGATCAGGACCCCCGCGATCAGGCCGGTCGCGACCACGGCCCCCATCGCGGTGATCACGCCCGTGGAGGACAGGAGAGAACCACCTTGAGCAGGCAGCGCGGACGTCGGCGCGCTCGCCGCGACCGGCAGGCGCAGCAGGCGCAGGTATCCCCAGGCACCACCGAAGAACATTTCGATGAGCATTACGACGCCCAGGCCAAGCCCAATGAGGTGTCGACGCATGCGGTGATTCTCCGTCCTGCGGGTCGGACAGTAACGAAAACGTTATTCGCCATGCGATGCTACAGACCGGGCAGCCGGCCACGATGCCATTTGGGTAAATACTGGCACTTTGTCCGCGCTGGACGCCGCTCAGCGAACGTGGTTCAGCGAGTGCCGTTCACCGCGGGCAACCGCTGCGTAGTCTGGCCCGCATGCGGCTGGGAATCATCGCGGACATCCACGGCAACGAAACGGCCTTGCGGGCGGTGCTCGACGACGCGGAGCAGTTCGCCGTGGACCGGTGGTGGGCGCTCGGCGACCTCGTTTTGTTCGGCCCGCGTCCCGTCGAGGTCATGGAGCTGCTGCTCGGCCTGCCGGGCATCGAGATGCTGCGCGGGAACACCGACCGCTACGTTCTGACGGGCGAACAGCCCGCGCCACACAGGACGGCCGCCGATGCCGCGGGAAGCGTCGACCTGGTCGAGCGCTACGCCGCCGTGGCGGCGGGCAGCGCCTGGACCCGCGGACTCCTGGACCAGGCGGGCCTGCTCGACCACCTGGACGCGCTGCCGGAGCAGCTCCGCCTCCGGACTCCAGGCGGAACCGCCATCCTGGGCGTCCACGCATCGCCCGAAGGCGACGACGGGCCGGGCATCGAACCGGACATCGCCGAAGATCAGCTCGCGCGGCTGTTCGCCGGGTGCGGCGCCGACATCGTCGTCGGCGGCCACACGCACTTCGCCGCCGACCGGCGCGTCGGCGGCATCCGCGCCCTCAACCCGGGCAGCACCGGGATGCCGCGCACGCTCGGCGGCGCCACCTGGATTCTCCTGGAGGATGACGGCGACGAGGTGACCGTGACCCAGCGGAAGGCGCCGTTTAGCGCGGATTCCGTCGTCGGTGACCTGCGCCGCCGCCGCCATCCCAACGCGGAATTCGTCAGCGGCGTCCTCACCGGCCAGCGCGAGCAGGTGCGGGGGTAGTGTCACCTTCTTCGGGGACCGGCCGTGTTAGCGTCGTCGGTCATGTCACAGGCTGTCTATGTAGGGAACGCCGGTGCCGACGCGCCCGGGAACCGCGGCTGGCTGCTGGGCCACTTCCGGCCCGACAGCGATGCGCGGCGCAGCGATGACGTAGAGGTCAAGTGGGCCGTTCACCCCAAGGGCGATCAGCGGCCGCAATGGGTAGTCGGCGAGCGGCGCTCGACCCTGGCCCTCCTGGTGAGCGGCCAGTTCCGGATTGAGCTACCGGGACGGACCGTGCTGCTCGCTGAGCAAGGGGACTACGTGGTGTTCCACGGCCTCAGCCACTCGTGGTGCGCAGAGGAGGAATCGGTGGTCGTGGTCGTCAGATGGCCGTCGGTGCCCGGATACGCCGCCCAGCGGGACGCCTAGCTCCCGCCTCACCCGCCACCGCCCGGGCTCGGCAGGAAGCGCAGGCAGGCCGGGGCCGGGACCAGGGTGCCGGAGACGAACCGCAGCGACGGCCGTTCCTCGTCGAAGTCGAACACCGTCACCGTGTCGGTGTGCTGGTTGGCGACCAGCAGGCGGCGGGCGTTGTCCGGCGCGAAGACGAAGTCGCGCGGCTCGCGCCCGCCGGAGGACGCGATGAGCGTGGGCTCGAGCTTCCCCGTGTCCGGGTCGAAGGCGAACACGGCGATGCTCTCGTGGCCGCGGTTGGCGGTCAGCACCGATCGCCCCGAGGCCGAGATCCGCACGGCGCTCACCTGGTTGTGCCCGGTGAAGCCGTCCGGCAGCGTGGCGGTCCCGCTGACCGGGACGAATCCGTCACCGTCGCGGCGCCACACGCCCAGCGTGCTGTCCACCTCATTGGCGACGAACAGATACTGACCGCCCGGGTAGAACGCGAGGTGCCGGGGCCCGGCGCCGGGCGACGCGGCGATACGTGCCGTCCGGCGCTCCGTCAGGATGCCGTCCGCCCCGAGCCGGTAGGCGAAGATCGTGTCCAGGCCCAGATCGGGCACGAGCAGGTCGCCACTGAGCGGATCGAAGCTGATCTGGTGCGGGTGCGGGCTGGTCTGCCTGTCCGGGTCGATGCTCGACCCGTGGTGCTGGACGCGATCGGTCATCGCGCCCAGCCGCCCGTCGTCACCACGGGCGAAGACGGACACCGAGCCGCCACCGTAGTTGGCCGCGATGACGAACCGCTCGGACGGGTCCAGGCCAAGGTGCGCGGGCTCGGCGCCACCCGAGGAAACCGCGTTCAGGAGCGTGACCGCGCCGGACACGGGGTCCCGGGCGTAGGCGGCGACACCGCCGCCCGCCGTGTCCGCGAAATCCCCGGTCTCCGCTACCGCGTACAGGCCGCGCCCGTCCGCGGTCGCGGTTACCCACGACGGATTGGGCAGCTCCGCCACGGAGGCGAGGTTTGCCAGCCTGGTCCCGTCAAAGCTGGCGGTCAGGATCCCGGATGGGCACTCGTCAGTTCCCGCCCGGTCCTTGGTGTAGGTCCCGATAATGAGGGACCGCTCGGCCGCGTTCACGCGGCATCCGTGGTGCTGGGCGGTCCCTGGGTGACGGGCTGGGCACCGGCCACCGCGCCGCCCGCGACGCCCTCGACCAGATGCCTCTGCAACAGGCCGAACAAGATCAGGACCGGTATGGCGACGATGACGGTCCCGGCCGCGATAAGCGGCCACTGGGTGGTGTACTGGCTCATGAAGCCGTACAGGCCCCGGGTCACCGGCCACAGGCTCTGGTTGGACAGCATGACCAGCGGCAGGATGAGGTTGTTCCAGCTCGCGACGAAGCCGAACACGGCGAACGCGGCGAGCGCGGGGCGCATCTGCGGGATGATGATCCGCGTGATGAACCGGAAGTAGCCGCATCCCTCCAGCGCCGCCGCCTCGTCGATCTCACGTGGGATGCTCTTGATGTATCCGACGAAGAAGAAGAACCCGGCTCCGGCGAAGCTGGTCAGGACCAGGTAACCCACCATGTTGTTGTACAGGTGCAGCGCCCTCGCCTCCACGAACAGCGGAATCAGCCCGGCGGGCAGGAACCCGGAGAAGACGAAGAACGCGTACAGGACGTTGGAGAACCTGAAGTAGCCCCGCGAAATCGGGAACGCGAGGAACACTCCCAGCAGGAGCGTCACCACGTCCGGGATGAGCGCGTAGACGAGGCTGTTGATCAGCTCGGGGCCGAAGTCCCCCTCGGTCCAGGCGCTGGTGAAGTTCGCGAACGTCCAGGACGACGGCAGGCCCGTCGGGTTCTGCAGGAATTCCGGGTACGACTTGAACGCCTGCAGCGCCAGGTAGACGATCGGCAGCGCGAACAGGCCCGCGGAGATCACGAAGCTGAGGCTGTGCACGCCGAGTGCCCGCAGCAACCGGTCGCGCGCGCTCCTTCTCATAGCTGGACCTCCCTTCGACGCAGCGCCCACAGGACGACACCGCCGATCACCAGCGTCATGGCGAACTGCAGCATGGCCAGCATCGAGCCGTAACCGAGCTGACTCTGCTGGCCGAAGGCCTGCTGGAACATGTACATGCCGATCGTCTGGGTACCGAACTGTCCGTCGGTCAGCAGGATGATCAGCGCGTACTCGCCGAGGCAGCCCATGGCGGTCAGGAACACGTTCACCGTGGTGGACGCGGCCAGCATCGGCCAGGTGATCCGCCGGAAGCGGCTCCACCACCCGCATCCGTCCAGTGCGGCGGCCTCGTATAGTTCGCGGGGAATCCGCCGCAGCCCCGCGATGTAGATGAGCATCGTGTAGCCGGTGAACATCCACACGTTGATGAGGATGATCAACAGCAGCGAGATGTTGCTGTCCCCCAGGAACGCGCTCGAGGCCCCGAACAGCCCGTGCAGGATCTTCTCCGCCGGACCGGTGATCGGGTCCAGGATCAGCGAGAACAGCGCCCCGACGATCGTCACCGAGAAGATCTGCGGCATGAAGACCAGCGCGCGGTACAGGCTGAACATCCGCCCCCGGCGGTTCAGCAGCATCGCCAGGCCCAGGCCGAAGACGATCTGCAGCACGGTCACGCCGGCGGCGTACACCAGCGTGACTTTCAGGGCCTCCCACGTCGGCCCGCTGACGCTGGTGAACGCCATCCGGTAATTGCATAGCCCGCAGTAGTCCACCGGGGCACCCGGCACGCCGGAATACTGGGTAAGTGAGTAGTAGACCGTGGCGGCCGAGGGGTACAGGACGAAGACCAGCCACCCCAGCGCTGGAACCGAGATGGAAAGCCACGGTATCCAGCGCCGGGTGCGGCGGGTGCCGAAGGGGCAAGCCGTCACTTGGCGCCCTTGACTGCGTTGAGGTAGTCCTTGGTCGAGTCTTGCAGCGCGGTCGCCGCCGGGACGCTGCCGATCGGCTGCATCGCGGTGGTGTTGGGTTCGGTCGCGTCGACCGGCGCGCCGTTCGGCGCCCACGGTGTGGTGAGCGCGTCATAGGCGTTGTTCATGTGGGCGGACAGCCAGTCCGTCCACTTCAGCGCTGGCGTCGGCACTGAGGTCTCGGTGGACAGCGACCCGGTCGCCTTGACCCACCCGGCGTAGTTCGACGGTTCCGAGAACAGGGCAAGCCACTGCAGCGCCAGCGTCTTGTGCTTGGCCCAGGTCGGCACCGTCCAGGTGAGGTCGGGGGCGAGGGGTGCCCGGTTCCAGGCCGGGTTGTTGGTGCCGGGGAAGGCGAAGAAGCCGAGGCTCAGCGACGGGTTGGCCTGGGTGATCGTGTTGCCGTCGTAGGAACCGTCGATGAAGAACGGGTAGTCGTTCGACTGGACAGCCCATTCCGCGGGCGCGGTCTGTGCCGAGACGCCGGCCGCCTCCGGCTCGATGTACTGCATGACCTGCTCGTATTCACTGGCGGTGGTCTGGTAGACGGGGTCCGTCCACTCCTGCTTGCCCTGCCAGAAGGCCTTGTTGCGGTTCAGGCTGAGCGTGGTCGCGTCCGAGGCCGGGGTGCCCTGCATGATGAGCTGGTTGTAGATGCCGGCGAACAAGATGTTCTGGTAGCCGTCCTTGCCGGCCACGAACACGGGCGTGATGCCATTCGCCTTGAAGACTTTGCAGTCGGCGATGAACTGGTTGTACGTCGTGGGGACCGACATGTGGTATTTCGCGAGCAGCGACTTCTTGTACCACATGCCGCCGACGTTGACGTACTCGGCGGCGGGCACACCGTAGATGCCGCCGTCGTAGCCGGCCGAGTACTCGGCGTTGGTCTTGTTGTAGTACTTCATGAACGGCTCGTTGGCCATGTTGACCAGTTGGTGCGAGGTGACGAGCGCCGCCGGGTTGCCCGTGCTGATGTGGGTGTAGGAGGGCGGGTAACCGGCCGGCCCGGGCGGGAACTCGGCGAGCACGTCGACGTTCTTGGACGCCAGCACGCTGCTTTCCAGGGTAGGCCAGCCGGCGTTCGCGGTCGGCGCGGTCTGCAGGTTGACCGTGACGCCGGGGTGCTCCTTCTCGAAGAGCGCGTCGATCTGCTGCGTATAGGTGACGGCCGCGGCGTTGGTCCATTCCACGATGTTCAGGGTGTTCTTGGCGCTGGCGCCGCCGGAGCTGCAGGCGGCGAGCACCGACGCGGTGACGGCGGCCACGCCGAGCGCGGCGAGCGGACGGAGCAGGCGACGCGGGGATCTTCCCCCCAGGCGGCAAACGTCAGGGCGCATGAGAAACCTCCAGATGTGAACGTCGTCGATCACGGTGCGGCACGCTCGCGACTGCGGTCCGCACAGACCTAGAGGCTGATCGGCAGTTTGCGACGCGTTAGGACCACATGTCAATACCTACGGCTTTTCTGCTTTCTCACGGCCTATGTTGTAAGGAAAATTAATTGCCACAGAACTGCCATCTGTTCAACATGGTCAAGAAGAGAGGCGGCATATTAGCTGGTAAGAGCCAAGATTCAGTCAAATTTCAGGAAATTACGGCTCATCGCTTGCCTTAGTGACACTCATGGTTTTACATGAGTCTCACCTGTACATCGACCTAGTGGCCCTGACCTGTGGGACGCACACCGCGCGACCGGTGTCCCGGCAAGCCCGACAGCGCTGGAGGAGCGCCCATGCATCGCAAACCACCGTTCCATGCCCGATGACACCGAGCGATTGCGCCGCTGGGCGGCGGGCGATGGCCCAATAGCGTTGCGCGCCTCGATCGTCCTGCTCGCGCTCGACGGTCTGCGCAACTCCGACATTTCCCGACGCCTCGGTGTGTCCCGCCAGACTGTCGGAACGTGGCGGCAGCGTTACGCTGCGGCTGGCTCCGACGGTCTGCGGGATCGGCCGCACCCGGGCCGGCCCCGCACGGTCGACGAGGCTGACATCGTCGTCCGTGCACTGCTGGCTCCGGCCGACCACCGGTCGGCACGCGCGCTCGCCCGTGAGTGCGGGCTGTCGCACACACTCGTGGCCGACATCAGGCAGCGCTGGCGCCTGACCTCGGATCGCGCGTCGGTGCCGGTCATACCGGCACGGCCGGCACTGCCCGACGGCGAGATCTGGGTGCTCGGCCTGTACCATGACGCGCGGTGCACCGTCATGCTGCTCGGCAGCCGCCCCAAGCGCTCGATCGCGGTCATCGCCGCGGTGATCGACCCCGGCACCCTGGACGCGGTCGACGCGGGGCTGACCGTAGCCAGCGACTGCGAGCAGATTGCGGCAGAGGACCGGTTCGACGCCTTCCTGCTCGAGTCGCGCCGCCGCCACCCGAACATCCGGCTGCACGCCGTGACCCTGCAGACCGCGGCATCCCAGGATTCGGGTCTGGCCCAGCGGTGCGCTCGCGCGGGCGTGAGCCACCACCTGATACCGGCGCGCAGCACCTGGCGGTCGTTCGCGCGCGCCGCGCTCGGCATCGACAGCGTGCGGCACCCGGAATCCTCACAGCGCGTCCACCTTGACCTGGCCTCGGCGCTCACGCGGTACGCCGCCGCGCGCGGACCGCGCCGCACCCCGGTTTGCTGGCTGCGCGAGTCCCTCCCGGCCAGGAACGACACGCCCGCCCGGTTCGCGGCACGCCGGTCCGGCAGCGGCGGCGGCGCCAACCAGATCGATCTCGGGTCGTTCAACGAGTGCGTCGTGATCGAAACCGTGCGGCTGGCCGGCTCCATCACCCGCGGCGAGATCTCCGAGCGGACTCAGCTCACCCAGCAGTCCGTGTCGCGGATCACGCGCTCGCTGCTCGCGCGGGGACTGCTGACGGAGGACACGCACCGATACTCGACGGCCGGCAAGCCGCGCACGCCCGTGCGCCTGCGTGACGACGCCGCACACGCACTCGGGATTCACCTCGATCCCGAGGTGCTGACCGCGGTCGTGGCCGACCTGTCCGGCTCGATCGTCGCCCGCCACAGCGAGCCGGTCACCACGCACCCGCTCATCGATCAGGTAACGGGCCTGGGTGAACGCGTGCTCGCGGAGGCCGGGCGGAGCATCGGCGACGACACGTTCCTCGGTATCGGGGTGGCGACCCCGGGCCCGGTCGACACCGCGTCCGGCACGATACTCGACCCGCCCCTGATGGCGGCCTGGCGTGACGTGCCGCTGCTGTCGCTGCTGGAGAAGCGGTTCACCTGCCCGATCATCATCGAGAAGGACTGCACCGCCGCCGCCATCGGCGAACGGTGGATCGGGCGGGACCGCCGGGCACGGGATTTCGTATACCTCTACCTGGGGACCGGCGTCGGATCGGGACTGTTCCTCAACGGGGACGTCTACCGCGGCCTCACGGCGAACGCGGGCGAGTTCGGGCAGCTGTGCGCGATCGCGCTCGGCCGCGTCGACGCCGACGGCAAGCCCGAGATCTTGCCCGAGTGCAACCCGGTGGCTTCGGTGCCGGCGCTGGCGCAGCGCTCGGCGCCGGTTCCGCCCGGGCGGGCCATACCTGGTGACCCCAGCGCCGCCTACCACGCCGCCTGCGCGGCGGCGGCGGGCGATCGCGCCGCCGACGGCAGCCGCGCGGCGGCGGCGATCCGGCAGGTCGCCGCGGCCATCGGGCGGGGCGCGCTTGGCATGGTCGACCTGCTGGACGTGGGCCTGGTCGTCGTCGGCGGACCGTTCTGCACCGATCACGTCGCGGACCTGTACCTCACCGAGATCGAGCGCGTGGTCAACGCTTTCCCTACCGCGCGGCGGATGCGTCGGGTCATCGTCGAGCGCTCCGTCAATAGTCAGGAAGCGGCGGCGGTCGGCGCGGCCTCGACCATCTTTCATGCCACCTTCACGCCGCGGCTCCGCGCCGCCGGTAACGGGTAAGCGGCTCCCCGCGCTAAGGCGGGAAGCCGCACCCTGTCCGGTTTTCAGGATCCGGTGACCGATACCGAGACGCTCTGCACGATCAGCGGAGCGGCGGGATCGGTTACCGCCAGCCGCAGGTCGGCGGAGAGGTTCTGCTCCTCGCCGAGCTGGGCGCCGGTGATGTTCACGCTGGCGGTCGTCCAGGTGCCGGTGCCCGGACTGGTTACCGTCGGGCCGGCGGCGTAGGCGTTGTCAGGCGTGTCGTACTGGACCTGGAAGCCCTGTCCGGCGGTGGCCCAGTAGGTCACCGTGACCGTGAGGTCCGGGGAGACCTCGACGGCGCTGGACGGGTCGACCTGCATGTACAGGTTCTCCACGGACGTTCCGCTCTGTGCGCTCGTCCAGGTTTCGTAGGCCTGGCTCCCGTCCTGCGTGATCACGTTCAGGTTGCCGTCGGCGCCCTGGCCGCCCCCGCCGTTGAGGACTTCCAGGCCGTTCGCCGTGGTGGCCGTGGCCGACACTGTAGACGCGCCCGAGCCAGACGCCTCCGGGCAGTCCGACGGCACCGGAGTGCCCGCCGGGGCGGGGCCGGGTGCCATGTCCCACTCGGCGAGCGTGCCCGACGCCATGCTGACCGGCGCGCACACGTCGCCGTCCGGCTCACGCCGCTGCGGCATGGCCTTGCCGGTCGCCGCGTCGACCAGGTGGTAGGTCCCGGGCTTCAATGTCAGCCCGGCGGGGCTGAAGGTGGCCGTGCCGTCGTAGCCGAAGTAGGCGTTGATTTCGGCGAGCGTGATGGACGCGCTGCGGTGACTGGCCGCGACGACCGGAACCGTCTGCAGCGAGTACGGGCTCGACAGCTGCGCGTAAGCCGGTGCGTAGGTGTTGAGCTGCGAGGCGTCGGTAAGCAGCGTGCCGCCGCCCGCCTGGTAGGACTTCAGCGTGGCGTCCACGCCGTTGAGCGGCAGTATCGCCTTGTACTTCGACAGTTTCACCGCACCGTTGGCCACCTCCTGGCTGGTGACCACCGCGAACCCGGACTGGTCGCGATCCCACAGGCTGGTGAGGTCGTTCACGACATCGCTCAGGCTGCCGCCGGAGGCGTTGCCGTAGCCCTGCGACACGTCGATGTACACGGCCGCCGGCTGCTGCGGATACGAGCCGGACATCCCTTGCAGCGTGGACAGCCAGCTCATGTAGATCGGGAACCCGATGACATCCTTCTCCGTGCCGTCATGGATGAAGAAGTCTTCGCCGCCGTTCTCCGGGGACACGAGACCATAGTTAGACAGCCAGTTCACCGCGGCCGAGGCGAGCTGGTCGTTCTCACCCGGCGCGGTCCACTCCTCCGCCACTCGCACGTGGTAGGCCTGCGCCAGGCTGCCGAAGACGAGCGCCAGCCCGGTCGCCTCCGCGTCGTCCAGGATGATCGTGACGTTGTACTGACGCGCCAGCTTGAAGAACGAGTCGGGGTTGTTCGCGTAGTCGACATTGTTCGCGAGGGTCCCGCCCCAGTAGTAGTAGAGCGGTCCGCTGGTGACCTTGCGCACCGCGGCGGTCAGCCGGCCGTAGGTGTCCTCCATGCTCCACACCTTGAACTCCTGGAACACGCCGCCCAGCGGCTGTCCCAGGGTCGCCGCGGGTACCTGACCGAAGGACGTGTAGCTCGTGCCGTACTTCGCGTTGAACCGCGCGATCGTGCCGTATGTGTGCGGCAGGTACACCTGCTGGTACTCGGTGATGTCGTCCGCCGCCCAGCCACCGCCGCCGCCGTTGATGTCCCACTGGGCGTCGAGGAAGCCGTAGTCGAGGATGGCGCCGCCGTAGCCGGGGTTGTGCGTGATGTGCGCGATCGTGTCAGTGACGTAGGTGAAGTAGTCCTGCTGATCGGTGAGATTCCACCAGACCGGCTGCACGCCCGTGACGCCCGTGCTGCTGACTTCGCGGTCGGTGATCCACGACGCCGGGCTGCCGCCCCAGCCGGACTCCCAGAAGATGGGCACGATTTTCATGCCCGCGGCCGCGGCGTTCGCTAGTTCCTGGTCGAGTTCGGTGAAGTCGAACGTGCCGGGCGACGGCTCGACCTCGGTCCACGACATGTTGATTTCGGCGCGATTGAGGCCGTCAGCCTTGAGCGCGGCGAAGCTGGCCTCCGACCACGGGGTGCCATTGTTGTCGAAGTCGAGTTGCGTGGACCACAATCTGGACGAATTCCCGGGCGGTGCCGTGCTCCGTGTAGTGATGGGAGCGGCGGACGCCGTGCTGGCAAGCGATAGAGCTGCCAGAACGACGGCGATGACGGCACACAGCAGCATGCGAAATCGGCGCATCTTTGTCACCTCGGTGGGATCGCTGTTCTGCCGTCATCTAAAACCAACAACGTTACCCACGCAAGACCCAACAGATTTCCAAGATCCCAGTCATCCCTGACCGGGAACAATGCCGTTTTACCTTGATCGATTTGGCTTCTGTTCGGCTTCCGATGTCAATTAATTGGCATTACGCCGGAGCCATTGACCGTCACCGGGCCGGGCCGTGATCTCGCCGTCGGCGAGGACGACCTGGCCGCGCCGGACGACGAACCTCGGCCAGCCCTGGACCTGCCAGCCGTCGTAGACCGAATAGCCGGCCAGGGACTGCATGGCCGCGCCGTCGATCACGCGACGGAACCCCGGATCCCAGAGCGCGATGTCCGCGTCGGAGCCGACCGCGATCGCGCCCTTACGCGGGTGGAGGCCGAAGATCCGCGCGGCGTTCGCCGACGTCAGGTCTACGAACTGGTCCAGCGAGATGCGGCCCGCGGCGACGCCCTCGGAGTACAGCATGGGCATCAGCGTCTCAAGGTCCGCGACCCCCTGGCGGGCGGTCACCACGTTGAGCGCGGGGTCGAGTTTGTCGGCCAGCGTCCACGCCGCGTGGTCGCTGCAGACCGTATCAATGTCGCCGGCGGCCAGGCCCGCCCACAGCGCTTCGCGGTCGGATTCCTCGCGCAGCGGCGGGGCCCCGACGTACTTCGCCGCGTCCGGCTCGGCGAACCGTTCCCGGGTGAGGTGCAGGTACAGCGGCCTCGTCTCGACGTAGACCGGCAGCCCGGCGGCTTTCGCCCGGCGGCACCGGTCGAGGGCGGCGGCCGACGACAGGTGCACGATGTAGACCGGCGCGCCGGTTTGGCGGGCGATGCCGATGGCCTGGTCGACCGCGGCCACCTCGGCGGCCACCGGGCGCGCCTCCGGGAAGTTGGCGATCGCGCCGCGGCCGTCGGCGATCAGCTTCTCGCCCGCGTCCTTGAGCATCACGCCGTCCTCGCAGTGCAGCAGCGTCACCGCGCCCGCCGCCCTGGCGGCGCTGGCCGCAGTGCGGAGGGCGGGCTCGTCGGCCGCGAGACCGGGATCGGCCAGGAACATCTTGATGCTCGCGTGCCCGTCGCGCGCGAGGGCGGCGATCGCGCCGTCCGGCAGCGCGGCGGGATCGTAGAGGATCGGGTGCAGGAACCAGTCGACCGCGGCTTCCGGAGCGGCGCCCGCCATCTCCCGGGCGATCGCGGCGCCCGGGCTCTCCTCCGTGCCGTCGTCGGTCGGCGCCGGGTTGGTCATGTTGCCGATCGTCGTGATGCCGCCCGCGATCGCGGCCCTCGACCCGGACCAGAAGTCGTCCACCCAGATCGGAGATCCGAGCCTGTCGCGAAGCCCTTGGTGCACAAGGTGCGTGTGCGCGTCGATCCCGCCGGGAATCGCGAGGAGGCCGCCGGCGGCCAGTTCCTCCGCGCCGGTCATGGTGCCGCCGATGCGGGCGATCCGGCCGCCAGCGATGCCGATGTCCGCGATTTCCTGATGCCCCGGCGTGACCACGGTCGCGCCGCGGATAACGAGGTCAAAAGCCACCGCAGCATTGTGTCACGGCGGCATAGTGTCACTCGCGGGCGCGGCGGGTCACGGCGCCTCAAGTCCGCCGTCGGGCCGACGGACGCCGGCTGCCCAGCGATCGTGACGGAACTTGACCGGCGGGAAGCGGGCGGCCGCCTTCTCGTCGATGCCGACGCCGAACCCTGGCTCCGGAGACGGCCTGAGGTAGCCATCACGCACGACCGGCGTACCGGGGAAGACCTCGTGTGTCGCGTCGTTGTACGTGTGCGACTCCTGGTAGCCGAAGGCGGGCGTGGACACGTCGATGGCCAGGTTGGCGGCCACCCCGACGGGCGAGATGTCGCCGGGCGAGTGGAACGCGGTGCGCACCCCGAGCAGCTCGGCGAGCGCCACCAGCTTGCGGGTCGGCGTCAGGCCGCCGACCGAGGAGGTGTGCAGCCGCAGCAGGTCGACGCCGCCGTCGCGGATCAGCCGGACCGCGTCGGTGATCGACCCGATCTGCTCCCCGACCGCGATCGGCACCGGGGACGCCGTGCGCACCTCGGGCAGCCGGTCGTAGTACTCGGGCGCGATCACGTCCTCGAGGAACGACAGCCGGTACGGCTCGAGCGCCCGGGCGAGCGCGATCGCCTGCTTGGGCGTGAGCCGACTGTGCACGTCGTGCATCAGGCTGAGCTCGGGGCCGAACCGCTCGCGCGCCGCCGCGAACAGCCCGGGCGTGTGCGCGAGGTAGTAGTTGACGTCCCAGCCGTCGGGGTTGGGCGTCCGCGGGTAGCCGCCACGCGTGGCGGGCGCGCCGTAGGTGCCGATCCCGGGACCGCCCGACTGGAGCCGGATGTGCCGGTACCCGGCGGCTATCAGCTCCTCGGCCTTCTCCAGCGTCTCCGGGATCGAGGCGCCGGCGGCGTGCGAGTAGACCTCGACCGCGGCGCGGCTGCGGCCGCCGAGCAGCTCGTAGACGGGCAGGCCGGCCCGCTTGCCCGCGATGTCCCACAGGGCCTGGGCGACGCCGGACAGCGCGTTGTTCAGCACCGGACCGTTGCGCCAGTAGGAGGAGTACTGGATCAGCCGGGTAATGTCCTCGATATCGGCGGGATTGCGGCCGACGACCAGCGGTCCGACGTGCTCGTCGATCGCCGCCGCGACCGCCGCGTAGCGCTGGGTGAAGGTCGCGCAGCCGATCCCGTACAGCCCCGGGTCCGAGGTGTCGATCCGCACCACCACGAGCGCCGCGCCCTCGGGGGCGGTGACCACCGAGCGCACGGACGTCACACGAAGGTTGTCGCGGCTAGGCCACGGCGGCAGCGCCTCCGGCAGTCCGCCGTCGGGGACGAGCAGCTGGTTGGGGCCGTCTGGTGAGGTCAATGGATGTGCTCCTGTCGTTTGGAAATGACTCGTAGGTGTCCGGGTGAGGTGCGGCGCGCGGTCACGGCCACGGGCAGGACGATCCGCTCCGGAGCGGCCGCCGGTGTCATGACGCGCTGATGCAGCAGGCGCATGGCGTGCTCCCCCATGTCGCGTGACGGCAACGTGATGGCGGCGACGGTGAGCGGGAGCACGTCGAACGGTCCCGCGTCGTCCATGCCCGCGAGGTCCACGTCGCCGGGAATGTCGAGCCCGAGCTCTACCAGGTCCTGGGCGGCGCTGGCCAGCACGTAACCGTTGGCGCACAACAGCACCGTCGGCGGCAGCGGCCCCTCCAGCAGTTCCGACAGTTGCGCCCGGCGCTCCGCCGCGGGCAGGAACAAGTACGGCCGCAACAGGGTGAGGTCGGGGCGGATCGGCAGGCCGTGGTCGCGCAGCGCCTCGATGTGCCCGGCGAGCCGGTCGCGCACGCTCGTCACGTCGGTCTCGGCCCACAGGGTGGCGATGGCGCTGTGGCCGCAGGCGATCAGTTCCTCGGTGAGCGCCCGGCCGGCGGCGAAGTTGTCCGCCAGCACCGCGTCAGTCGGAATGTCGGGCCGGTAGCGGTCGACAAGCACGAGCGGGACGCCGCGCCGCAGCGCCTCGGTATAGCCGCGGCCGGTGGAAGCGCCACCGGCGGGATACGCGATGATGCCGCTCACGCCGTGCTCGAGCGCGTCCAGCAGCACGCGCTCTTCGCGCTCCGGATCGCCGTCGCAGTGATTGAGGTAGAGCCGGTAGCCGAGTTCGGCGCACGCCGACTCGATCCCGGCGAGCAGGCCCGACACGTGCGGGCCGTGGAACTGCAGCACGCAGGCGACGGAGCCGTCGCCGGCCGCCGGCTTGCGCGGGACGACGAAGGTGCCCAGGCCGCGGCGCCGGACGACGTAGCCCTCGGTCACCAGGTCGTTCAGCGCGCGGACCGCCGTGGCGTGACTGACGCCGAACTGCTCGCAGATCTTCCGCTGGGTCACGAACGGCACGTCGGGCGGGAACTCGCCGGACTCGATCGCGGCCACCAGTTCCCGCTTGACGCGCTGGTAAAGCGGTTCGCCTGCCATGCCCGATTGATAACAGATATACCAGCACAAAGCAAGGCTTGACATGTTAAATGGTCCAGGTAGCGTCGGGCATCATGAAGATCCTGGTCACCGGCGCTGCCGGAATGCTGGGGAGCGCGGTCGTCGCGCACCTGAGATCCCTCGGCTGGACCGTGCGGGCTCACGATCTCAGCCCGCTCGATCCCGCCCAGGCGGACGAGGTAGTCACCGGGGATCTGCGTGATCCCGAGCTAGCGCACCAGCTCGTCGACGGCATGGCGGCCGTGGTCCACGCCGCCGCGATACCGTCGCCGCGGCCGGACGAACAGGCGGTCTTCACCAACAACGTGATGTCCGCCTACCAGGTCCTCGACGCCGCGGGCCGCGCCGGGGTACAGCGCATCGTCTATGTCTCCAGCCTGTCGGTCCTCGGCTTCGCCTACTCCTTCCACCGTTCGTCGCCCGAATTCGCGCCGGTCACCGAGACCCACCCGTACGTCTCCGAGGACGTCTACGGGCTGTCCAAGCACATCGGAGAACGGATCGCCATCACCACGTCGCTACGCTGGGGCGCCACCATGGTCAGCCTGCGGTTCCCGTTCCTCGGCAGCGGCGAGCGGCTGCGCGGGCACCTCAACCACGTGCGCGAGAGCCCGGGAGACGACCGCGGCCTGTGGGCGTGGCTGGACACCCGCGACGCGGCGCGCTCGATCGAGGCCGCGTTGACCAGCCCGCTGACCGGGCATCACCTCATCAACATCGTGGCGCCGGACACGACCGCGGTCGAACCGACCGCGGAGCTCCTGCGCCGCTACCACCCGTCCACCGTGCTGACCGAGCCGATTGAGGGCTTCGCGACGCCGTTCTCCACTACACGCAGTCGCGAACTGCTCGGCTTCACCGCCGAGCACTCCTGGAGGTAGAGAAGTGAAACACGCACTGGTGGTCCGCGGCGGCTGGGAAGGGCACGTGCCCGTTCCCGCGAGCGACCGCTACGCGGCGGTGCTCAAGGACACCGGTTTCGACGTCACGGTGTCAGATTCGCTCGACAGCTATCTCGACGAGGAACTGCTCGCCGGCACCGACCTGGTCGTGCAGTGCTGGACGATGGGCACGATCACTGGTGACCAGGCGCGGGGGCTGTCCCGCGCGGTGCGCGCGGGCACCGGCCTGGCCGGGTGGCACGGCGGGATCGTCGACTCGTTCCGAGCCGAGCCCGCCTACAGCATGATCACCGGCGGCCAGTTCATCCACCATCCCCGCGGCTTCGTCAGCTACTCGGTCCGGCCGGTCTCCGACCACCCGGTGGTCGCCGGGATCGCGCCGTTCGACATCACCACCGAGCAGTACTACATGCACGTGGACCCGGGCAACGACGTGCTGGCGGTCACCGATTTCATCGCCGATCCCGACTACCCCGACCTGGCCGGGGTCGTGATGCCGGTGACCTGGCTGCGGCACTGGGGCGAGGGACGGGTCTTCGTCACCGCGATCGGTCACCACCTGCCCGACCTGGAAGTGCCCGAGGTCGACACGATGATCCGGGAGGGCATGGCATGGGCGGCGCGGTGAAACCGCTGCGAGTCGGCGTGGTCGGCGCGGGCAACATCAGCCGCGCTTACCTGGGCACGTTGCCCAGGCTGTCCAACGTCCAGGTGACGGCCGTCGCCGACCTCGTCGGTGACCGCGCCGCCGCCGCGGCCGCCACGGTCGACGGCGCCCGCGCACTGCCGGTTGACGGGCTGCTCGCCGCCGATGATGTCGACCTCATCCTTAACCTCACGATCCCGGCGGCACACTCCGAGATAGCGCACTCGGCTATCGCGGCCGGGAAGCACGTCTACGGCGAGAAGCCACTGGCCGCCGACACCGGATCGGCGCGTTCGGTACTGGATTCCGCCCAGCGCGCCGGGGTGCGGGTCGGCTGCGCGCCGGACACCGTGCTCGGCACCGGAATCCAGACGGCACGGGCCGCCCTGGACGCGGGCGAGGTCGGCGCGCCGGTCGCGGCGACCGCGTTCATGGTCACGCCGGGCCACGAGCGGTGGCATCCCGACCCGGACTTCTACTATCAGCCGGGCGGCGGGCCGCTGCTGGACATGGGCCCGTACTACCTCACCGCGCTGGTCACCCTGCTCGGCCCGGTGCGGCGCGTGGTCGGCATGTCGTCCACGCCGCGGCCCGTGCGGGTCATCGGCAGCGGCCCGCGCGCGGGCACCGAGATCGCGGTCAACGTGGCGACGCACGTCACCGGCGTGCTCGAGCACGCGAACGGCGCGCTGTCGACGCTGGTGATGAGCTTCGAGGTGTGGGCGGGCCGCCTGCCGCGCATCGAGGTCTACGGGACCGCGGGCTCGCTGTCGGTGCCCGACCCCAACGGGTTCGACGGGCCGGTGAGCATCCTGCGCGCCGGCGATTCCGAGTGGTCTCCGGTCGCCGAGGCGGGCGGGTACCCGGGCGCGTCCCGCGGCTACGGCGTCTCCGACCTGGCCAGCGCGCTGGCCGCGGGCACTCCCCACCGCGCGGACGGGCAGCTCGGCTACCACGTGCTCGACGTGATGGAAAGCCTGCTCGCGGCGGCCTCGTCCGGGAACGCCGTAGACGTCGCCAGCACCTGCGAACGTCCGGCCGCCGTCCCGGCAGGCGCCCGCCCCGACGCATAACTCCCGCCTCGCCCGACCCCGCACCGCCAAGCTCTGGCTCGCACCGGGTCAGAGCTTGGCGGTGCCGACCTGTTCGAGCAACTCGAAGTGCATCTCGGCGAGACGGTTCCAGTCGTAGTCAGCCTGGAGGCGCCGCGCCGCCTCCGCCGCCCGTGCGAGCCGCGGCCTATCGAGCGCGTCGATGCAGCGAGTCAGGTCCGCGGCCGAGGAGCCGTACCGGATGCCGGCGTCGCCGAGCGCCTCGGCGAGGTAGGGCCAGTCGGAGACCAACGACGGGAGCCCGAGGCCAACGGCGTCGCCGACCGTGCCGGTGGTGAGCATCTCCCCATCATCGAAGGGCATCACGAGCGCGTCGATGACGGCGAGCCGACGGTTGTACTCCTCGCGGCTCACGCTCGTAGCCGGCAGCACGGTCACCCGCGGGTCGTCGGGCGCGGGAAGATCGGTGGTCACCAGCAGCTCGATGTCGTCACGTGAGCTGGCGGCGACGGCCGCCATGGCGATGTCGGCGCGTTTCTCCGGCCGGGGCGCGCCGATGACGCCGAGCCGCAGCACGCCACCGCGCAGGCCCAGGGACTGCTCCGCGGCGGCCCGGTCGATGGCGGGGACTGCGGACATGAGGTTGCCGAAGTGGCCGTGCGGAATCAGGGCGTGCCTGACGTGCGGGGCGTAACGGTAACGCGCCAGCGCGCGCGAGCGGCCCCACTCGCTGTGGTGGATCACGGCGTCGGCCGCCGCGGCCCATGCCTTATATATGTCGGTCCACCGCGGGTCGCGGGCATGCGGAATCAGGTTGTGCTGCGTCCAGATGATCCTGACCTCGGCCGCGCGCAGGGCGGCGATAAGCCTTAGGTGCCGGTCCAGCTCAGCGGGCAGCATCGATTCCGGCCAGTGCAGGTGGAATTGGTCGCAGTCCGCCAGCCCGGCCGGGTCACCGTTGAGCGCCGCCGTCGGGAGCCGGCTCTCGGCGACCCGCCCGGCCAGCGGCCCGTAGAGGCTGGCGTCATAGTGGTGCCCGTATTCGTAGGTCATGACCCGTAGCTGCGGCGTCACCGACCAGCCGAAACGAACCCGGGTGGCGGGCTTGAGGTCGATCTGGTGGACCACCGGCAGCTCGGCCCAGAAGCTGCGGTATTCCGCGAGCCCGGCGGTGTCGATCGTCGTGGTCAGGGCGCCGTCCGGCGCGTCGAACTCCACGCGCAGCGGGCGGCCGGCCGTCTCGGCGACCTGCAGCGCCAGCGCGTCGGGCGGGCTGTCGAAGGACAGGTCCTCGGTGACCCGCAGCGTCCAGCCGTCGACCTGGTACGTGGCGCGGCGGCGGGCCACAAGGGAGTCGCGGCCACGTGGCGAGTCCCTGGCGGTCGCGTGGAACCACGCGTCGTGCTCGAGCTCAAGGCCGCCGGGCGACTTGACGGCCTTGGCCGGCAGCTCACACGGCGCGTACCGGGTACCGCGTGCGAACGCCACCGGCACGCCGGTGACCAGGGCGCTGTCGACCGGCACCTCGAACAGCCCGGGGTTGCGCGGCGCCGCCAGGTAGTCGGTGACGCCGCTGCCCACCATCGGCACCACGAAGGCGAGGTCTGGCGAACGGTAGCTCCACACGCCGGCGTTGCGCCCTTCGTCGAACCAGACGACGGTGTCCCGATCTTGGGGCGCGGGATAGTCATGGTCAGGAACGCTGTCCAGCGCGTTGGCGGCGTCGGCCAGCTTGCCCAGGCAGTCCAGCGTCATCTGCAGCCGCCGGTGCGGGCCGCGGTAGCCGTACGTCGAACGGTACTGGTGGGCGGTGATGAGTCCCGCTGGGGAAAACCAGTCCTGGACCAGGTCGAACGCGCGGGCACCGCGTCCCGCCCAGGCCGCCGCGCACTCGCCGTCCACCAGGTCGTGCCGCGCCACCAGCCCTGCCAGCTCGATGGTCAGGCAGACGGACAGGGCGCCGGTTGACCGGCCCCACGGGATCGCCGCGCCGTTCCGCGTGCCGACTGCCTCGGCCAGCCCGAGCACCTTGACCGCGCCGGATCGCCACACGCCGCCAAGACGATCGGCCAGCGTTTCGGTGAACAGGTACATGTCGACGCTGTAGATGTCGAAATGCCCCTCGCCGCCCGCGGAATCGTCAAGGAAACCGCTCGCCAGGAGGCGGCCAGTGCGGGAGATGAGGTCGTCGAGAAGGGACTCGTCAACGGGCAGCCCGAGTCGCTGACGCGCGGTCTCACAGCGGGCCAGCACCGCGTAGAAGTTCGGCGACAGCCCGGCCTCGAGCCTGGCGAGGGTCTGCTGTGAGTCGAAACCGGCCTCGACCTGCCCGCGCTGGCCGTCGGTCAGCGGCGCGAGCAGCGGGTTCGCCTTGAACTGGCCGTAACGTCCCACCGTCTCGGCCAGCCGGTAGGAGGCGAACGTCTCGGTGCGGGCACCGTCGGTCTCGCGCAGGACGGCACGCAGCGCGTCTTCGACCGGCAGGCCGGCGACGGCCGTGACGCCGCCCGCACCCAGCAGGCCGAGGGTCCACGCGAGATCGGCCCGCGTGTCCGCGCCGACAACGTGACCGCCGAACACTCTGGGCAACTCGAGCCCGGGCAGGTGGGTCGCGGCGAGCTGTTCCAGGCACGAAACGACGAACCCGCGGATCCGGTCAGCCAGCATGCGCTCTCCTTAATGGCAGCGACCACGAAGCATCGGATAGACACGCTAGACATCCCGCCCAGACATGTCCACGGCTCGTGAGTCGAGGAAATCGACTCCGGCTCGACCAGGAGAAACGCCGGGCTTTTAGTTTCCGGCAACGCTCAGCTGAGCGTTGCCGCCGCGTCGTACGCCTTCACCGCAGACACACCCCGCGGTCCGGAGCGGTGCAGACTGCAAATCCCGCGTTACCGCCAGCAGGAAGGTGGGCTGGCGGCCTGCCGGGCAGACCGGGCTACGGCGATGCGCGACCGTGAAATGACAAGGCGCCGCCGCCGCGTCGCCCTTTCACAGGAGGAGGCAGCGATGGCTACCGCCCGAGTCCTGGATCGAACACACGACCAACCCTGCGTCGACTGCCTCGACCAGCCGTCAGCCGCCTGGCAAACCAGGACGGCCACCCCGGGCTCGGTCGCGTTCTGGCTGGTGTCACTCATCCTGAGCGTCACCATGCTCGGCACCACCCTGCCAACCCCGCTTTATGTCATCTACCAGGCCCAGTGGCATTTCTCGGCGGCCATCGTGACGGTGACCTTCGCCGTCTACGCCGCCGCGGTCCTGGCCACGCTGCTGCTGGCGGGGCGGTCCTCGGACCAGGCCGGACGCAGACCGGTGCTGGCCGCAGCCCTCGCTAGCAGCGCGCTGAGCACGGTGGTGTTCATCCTGGCCCCTGACGTGGGAGTGCTTATCATTGGCCGGATCCTGTCCGGGCTCTCCGCCGGGCTGATGACCGGCACGGCCACCGCCGCGCTCACCGAGCTGATCCCGTCCTCGGCCAGCCGCCGGGCGTCTTTGGTCGCCACGGCGGCCAACATGGGCGGCCTCGGCCTAGGCCCGCTCATCGCCGGGCTCTTCGCCCAGTACGCGCCCCACCCCACGGTCCTGGTGTTCGAGGTATACCTGGTCCTGCTGGCGGCCGCGGGCCTGTGCTTGCTCCTCGTCCCCGAAACAGTGAGCCCGCGCAGCCGGCCCGCACTGCGCTTCGCTGGCCTCGGCGTCCCCGCGCGGGGCCGGGGGGAGTTCATCGCCGCCGGCACAGCCGGGTTCGCCGCCTTCGCCCTGCTCGGGCTGTTCAGCGCGCTCGCACCCACCTTCCTCGGGAACGTGCTGCACGAGAACAGCCACGCCGTGCAGGGGGCGGTCGTGTTCTTGTTGCTGGCGGTTGGAACCGCTGCCCAGCTCCTGCTGGCCCGGTTCTCCAGCCGCCGGGTCGTGCTGGCTGGCCTGGGCCTGTTCCTGACCGGTCTGGCCCTGATCGTCGCCGCCTTGTCCCAGGCCGACATGGCGCTGTTCCTGGCGGGGACGGTCGTCGCAGGGGTGGCCGTGGGCGCGGTCTTCCTGGGCAGCCTGGCTACCGCCAATCGCCTCGCCCCGCCCGGCGAGCGCGGCCGGGTCATCTCGGCCTACTTCGTCGCCTGCTATTGCGGCCTGATCATCCCCGTAGTCGGCGTTGGGGTGGCCTCAGAGTTCATCGGGGACTTCGCGGCCGTGCTCGCATTGTCTATCCTGCTCGCCGGCCTCTGCCTATTCTCTTTCACCCGCATCTGGAAGCAATGAGCGGCGAACCGCGCGTTCAGCTCTCTTCGATGGGCAGCGTGACCAGCAGCGTCGTTCCCTCTCCGCAGGGGCTTTCCACCTCGATGGTCCCGCCGAGTGCGTCTACGCGGTCGGTGAGGCCGATGAGCCCGGAACCGCGCCGGGGATCGGCCCCGCCACGGCCATCGTCGCGGATCGAGAGCCGGAGGTCTCCGCCGCCTGCTTGGGCGAGTACGTGCACCACGGAGGCGTGCGCGTGCTTGGCGGCATTCGTGAGTGCTTCTGACACGATGTAATAGGCGGCGACTTCCACTGGCTCGGGCAGCCGTGCCCCGGCGTGCACCTCGAGCTCGACGGGCACGGCTGACCGGCGGGCCAGGGTCTTGAGCGCGGTCGCGAGTCCGCCCCGGGTGAGGACGGCCGGGTGGATGCCGCGCGAGATCTCCTGCAGTTCTGCCGTGACGCCCGTCAGGCCGTCGGCTACCCGGGACAGCTGCGCCCGCAATTCGCGCAGCTCAGCGGGGACCATCGTCTCCGCCTGCCGCTGGTCAAGTGCGAGGGAGATCAGCCGCTGCTGTACCCCGTCATGCAGGTCCCGCTCGATTCGCCGCCGGGTCTGGTCGCCGGCCGTGACGATCCGCGCCCGGGAGGCGGCGAGCTCGGCCCGGCTGCCCTCGAGCTTGCGCTGGCTTTCGCGCAGGTTACGGAACATCAGCAGCGTGTCCAGCGCGTCGGCCAGCCGCCGGCCGATCTCATGGAACAGCCGTTCCTCGTGCGGCGTCCAGACTCGCGGGCGAGAACACTGGTGCAGTCCGAACATGTAGGGCTTGTCCACCTTGGGATAAACAGCCATGGCGATGGTGGATTTGATGTCGAAACGCGCTGTCAGCTCCGCGGGAAGTGCGCGGCCCGACTCGGGATCGAAGCGCACCGGACCGTCCGCGGCCAGCAAGTTCCGGGATACGTCGGCGACCCCCGGTTCGTTCGGGATGTCCGTGCCCGCGCCCAGGGCACCGGCGTATTCCGGCCGGGTACATTCCGCTGGCACCTGCAGGGAGTCCGCCTCCGGGTCACAGGGGTAAAGCAGCCACGTCTGATCGCATCTGAAGATCGTCAGCACCGCAGCGAGAACATCGCCCATCATCTGCTCCAGGTCGCTGGTCCCCTGGATGGCGCGATCGATCACGTCCATGCTTTCGAGGAACCACAGTTGCGCCTGCTGTTCTTCCTGAGCGTGTTTTCGCTCGGTCACGTCCACGACGGTGGCCACGAATTCATCGAGCTCACCGCGGGCGTTGAGGACGGGGTGGACGATCGCGCCCAGATACCTAAGCTGGCCCTGTGGAGTAACCACCCGGAACTCGCCCTCGACTCTTACCGCCTTCCTGAGTCCTTCCCGGAGCGCTTCAGTCCACCCCGCACGGTCCTTCCGATGAACGCGCTGCCGAAACTCTTCGAAAGAGGGGATTCCTCGTTCCGGGTCGAGGCCGTACAAGCGGGAGTGCTCATCGGAGGAGTGGATTACCTCTCCGGTGGCGCCGTCCAGAGCGGCGGTGCCGGTATGCGTCAGCCGCTGGGCTTCGGACAAGTAGGCTTCGCTTCTCCGCAACTCGGCCGTGCGCTCATCTACCTTGATCTCGAGCTCGTCCCGGGCACGGCGAAGCTCCTCCTCGGCCTGCGTGCGCTCGTGGATGAGGCACGCGCTCTGAAATGCCGTCGCGGCGTGGTTCGCGGCCAGGCGAAGCAGCAGCTGATCGATCTCCGTGGGAAAGCCGGTGCGACTGCAAGCCGCGGCAACGACACCGCCCTCGGCACTGACGCCGACCGGAATGACAACACCGCGACAAGGCTCGCCCCCGGACACGTCGGAAATGACCTTTATGCCAGAGAGCTGGCCGCTTTTGGGCAGATGACTTTCCAGCCATTCCGGAAACGTGTCCCGGGCTTTCCCGCGCGTGGCGTCGACTTCGCCGACGGCGCTGGGCACGCGCAACCGGACGAAAACGAAATCAAGCTGCAGCATACCGACCAAGGCGTCGGCAAGCCCGGCCGCCACGGCGGCCGGTTCTCGGCCGACCCAGGCCGTGGGCATCGCGGAAAGCGCTACGAGATCCCTGAGCTCGGTGCGCAGCGCGACGATCTCAGCGTCGGTACCGCCGTGCATTCAGCGCGCCGTGCCGACGCTCCCGCGAACCGACTGCCGCCCCCGGATTTCAAGCAGCAATTCGTCCGGAGGAACAAAGAACGGGTTCTCCTGAAGCAGTCCGCCGATGATCACGGCTGGGTGCGTCCGCATGGCGTCCATAACCACGCTGGCACCAAACTTCGTCAGGTCGTACGTGCAGATAACTGGACCCTCGTACTTGGGAATCACGTAGTTGACCCGCGTCTCGTACTCGATCAGGTCGCCGACACCGGGCAAGTTGACGAGCGCCCATTCCATGTGGCCCATGAAATTTGTCTGCGCGTATCCCGCGGCGGGCCCGGACTGGAGCAACTGCTCAAATGACGTCAGCCAGGCTTCCAGGTCGAAGCGTCCCCCGCAGAGGGTGCTCTCGTGCCATGGGTGCACCTCCAACTGACCGGTGCCCAGCGCTTCCCGCACATCGACGCCGGCGTCGGCAAGCCACCTGAGGTGTTCTTCCCTTAGCTCGGGGTCGACATAGTGATACGCTTTCCCGCCACGGTCGAAACCGTCCTTGATGAACGGGCGGAGCACGCGGTGCTGCTCGTCAAGGCTGTTGAAGAACGCGCAGATGTGACGATGCTGGCCTGAAGCAGTCCCGATGAACTGCGGGGAGTGCCCAGTACTCTCCATGATTCCCACTTCCACGCAGAGAGTCCGGCGCAGCGCCACATGCAGGCCCGGGCATACTAGCCTCCCGGCGCCCGGTTCAATCTCGTAAGTCGCATATGCGCGACCGGGCTCAGCCTTGACGAACAAGCGCAGCTTACGCCCCTGGCTGCCCCGCTGTCGACGGTGACGGCGGCCGTAGGAGGCAAGCTCCAGCTAGCCGGTAGCGGGCGCCAGCCTGCCGGTGCATTACCCCCGCGACCTCCGCGTGGTGCATGGCATGCTAGGTCCTCATGCAAGAAACGCTGTTCATGGCGAGGCTGAGGAGTGGCTAGCGTTCCGGAAACCGGCGACACCGAGCAGATCGAAAAATACCTCCTAGACGCACTCGGCGTCATCCGCGATCACGCGCTCCTCAGCGCCGAGGTTAACTGGGACGCGGTCTACGCCGAAGCCCGGGAGACGGCCGGACGGGCACGCGGTTACGCGGGTACGCACCGCCTGCTGCACCGGACGCTGCGGCAGGCCGGCGGACAGCACAGTCACCTCGTCCCCCCGTACCCGATCCCGGGCCGCCCGCGCCCGCCGGAAGTGGATCCGAAACTTCCTGAAGGACGAATCACCCGGTCCGCCGGCGTAATCGGTCTGCCGGGGCTATCGAGCAGGAGAGGGCTCCCCCGCGACTACGTCACCACCGGTGAGCGCCTGATCAGAGAGCTGGCCGGCGCCCGCCCGCAAGGCTGGGTGGTGGACCTCCGGGACAATCACGGCGGCAACATGTGGCCAATGCTCGCGGCGATCGCCGGATTGCTGGACCGGGGAATCCTGGGGTACACGGACCGGCCCGGCGGCACGCGCGTGCCGTGGCTGCGGAACCGAAGGTCGATCAGCCTGGGCCGCGAGCCATTGGCACGCTGCCGCGCTCGCCGCGTCCGCCGTGACGGCACACCGGTCGCGGTGCTCACCTCGGAGCGAACCGCGAGCGCGGGCGAGGCCGTCCTGATCGCGTTGCGATCCCGCCCGCCAGTGCGGACGTTCGGCACCGCGACGGCCGGCCTGACTACCAGCAACGGCACTCATTTGCTCAGGGACGGCACCCGGCTGGTCATCAGCACTGGGTACTTGGCCGACCTAGATGGGCGGAGAATCGGCGGCCCCATCCAGCCCGACCAGCACGAAGCCGATCCCCTGGCCGCGGCCGTGGCGTGGGCCTCGGATCAATGAGATCAGCGGCGACGCCCCCACGCCGGAGGCACTCGACGGCACGTGGACCCCGCCGCCGGTCCGCAAGGCCTGACTGACAGGCCCTGCGTACCTGGCGTGAGTTTGGTGCGGTCGCTTAACGGATTACCACCACTTCGTGGTCGGCGACGCGGTCGAGCTGGAAGCCTGCCCAGCCGTCCTCGCACTCGACAGCTGCCGTGCCCCCGGCGACCAGCAGGTCCGCCGCGACCGGTGCCGCCTGTTCCGGGATGCGCACGCGTATGTCCAGCGGACCGACCGGCGTGATCTCGTCTATCTGACCGTGCACGCTGTCGGCTCCGGTCAGATTGACGACGTGGAGTATCAGGTGTCCTTGCTGCCGGTACAGGCGGCAGTCAAGTCGCCCGGGGCCCCGCACCGTGACCGGCGTGTCATCGCGGACAGCCCAGCGCACGATCGACGCCAGCAGGCGGGCGTGGTCCGGCAGGCGGTCGCGGCCGAAGCAGCGGTCGAGATCGGCCGCGAGATAGGCGATACGGGCCCCGCTGTCGCGCTCTCCTACGAGCACCGCCGGCACTGAGGTTCGCGGCTGTGCCATCCAGGATGTTTCCGGCGGATAGATGGGGAACGGCGGGACGAAGGTGGCCAGCGCGGTCACGTGCGGCTCCGCGCTCACCACTTCGAGCCGCCCCCCGAATGGCAGCAGGTCCGTACCGGTGAATCCGGCCAGGGCCGGATGGCGGATCAGGGCCACGTCGGGCTGCGACGTGATGGAAGACGCGCCAGCGTGCAGTTCAGGTTCGAGACGCAGGTAGGAGTGCCGGCTCCACTCATCGTGGTCGCGGCCATGCACGCCGATGCCGCCGTGATGTCCTCCGGTCGCGTGGACCCCGAGGACATCGGCGAGCCCGAAGTCCGGCCGCCGGTCGCCCCACTCGTCGTACAGGCTCGTCTCGCCGCTGGCGATAATTGAGCCGCCGCGTTCGGCGAAGCGGCGGATTGACGCGCACTGCGCCTCGGTGAGTGAGCCGAGCGCCGGCAGGATGAGCAGCCGCAGGCCCGCTGCCTGCTCATCAATGTCGTCGGCGTGGACCGGGAGATACGGGATCCGGGCGCGCAGCAGCGCGTCCGCGATACCGCGGTGGGCCTGGATGACGCGTTCCGCCGGGGACTCGCGGCCGTAGAAGTCGATGTTGCCCTGCGACCAGACGATCCCGGCCGTCGCCACGGGTACGCGATCGCGAAGATACCGCTCATTCGCCTCGTGCCAGCGGAAGAGCGGCTCGGCGGTCCGGTACTGGCGCGGGTCCTCGTGCTTGGCGCCGATTACGTGCCACCAGGGCTGGATCCCGCCCGCGAAGCCCTCCACCGCCCACAGGCGCACCTCGGCCTCGGGCTTGCTCGCCAGGCGGAACGAGGGCCGCCCGGCGGCGTAGAGCGCGGTGCTCTCGGGGATGAGCCGGTCCCAGCCGGCCAGGCCGTGGATCAGCTGGCCCGCCTCCGCGTTGGCCTGGAACCCGGCTTCCTCATTCCGCCACTGGGAATCGAGCAGGATTATCTTCGTGCGGCGGCAGAGGGCGCGGTGGTCACGCAGCCGCTGGCTCTGTGCGACCAGGTCGCCCGCGTTCATGCCGATCCAGAGGCAGTCGGGGCCGCCGGCTGCCTGCGTGACCCGGTTGTTGAGGTCCCAGATCTCGGTGCGGCGCTGATAGCTCCAGGCAATCCAGCGCCGATAGGCCGGGTCGTCCCAGTCGACGCGGGCGGGCAGCGCCATGCCCGTCGCCGTCCGGAACCGGCCAGCACACCAGCCGCAATAGCAGATCTTGGTCCGTTCGAGTCCGCTCCAGCTGTTGTCGCCGAAGCCTTCCGGCTGGCTGTGCTCGATCACTTCCCGCAGCACGAGGGGCAGGAACTCCTCGTAGTAGGGGCCGTTGATGCAGGCGACGTAGCGGTCGCCGGCGCGGTAGGGCCGTCCTGCGCCGTCGACGGCGAACCAGTCCGGATGCTCGTTGTAGAGCTGCTCGTCGGCGCGGTTGGAGTCCATACGCGCGATGACCGCGAGACCGTCTTTGTGGGCCGTGTCGGCGATCTCGCCGAACAGGTCGCGATCGGCCAGGTGGATCGCGCGGTGCTGCGGATACTGGCTCGGGTAGTAGGCGACGATGCCGCCCGCGTTGACGATGACGCCGCCGATCCGGGTCCGCCGCCAGTAGTCCCGCCACCAGTCGGCGTCGTAACGGACGGGGTCGGTCTCGGTCAGGTTGGTCTGGCCCCAGCGGGTGACGCGCTCGTACCAGGGTTTTGTCATTTGCCCATCTCCTTCAGCGCGTCGCCCGCGCCCGCGAGGTTGTCCAGGCGCATTTCCGAGTACTTCCGGCTCAGCACGACGCCTTTCGCGCCGCCTTCGAACGCGGCCAGCACGGCGTCCCGTACCTGCTCCCGGCGGCAGCGCGTGATCCCGTCGCCGGTCGTCGCCGCGCCGATGCCGGTCGTCGCGGCCGCCCCGGGGTTCTTGCTCTCCGCGCCCGGGCCGACGGGGATGTCGATATCGATCCCGGGATAGATCGCCGAGCGTCCTTGCACGCCGGTCACCGCGCGGGCGGTCTCCCGGCGCACGTACTCGGCCGAGAATCCGTTCGCGGGCAGTTCGGCGTAGGGCACCTCGCTCACCCCCAGCAGCTTGAGGAGGACCGGGTAGATCTCCTCGGGGGTGGTGTCGGCGAACAGCGACCGGCACGCGTTCTCCACCCAGGCGTGGAACCGCGGGCCGGCGCAGTTGTTGTAGGCGACAACCTTGATGAAGTCAGAGAGGTGGCTCAGCTCGCCATAGTCCTGATCGGCCCGGTAGAACGGGTTGAAGCTGAGGTTGTGGTAGATGTGCCAGCCGACCTGGATAGCCGGGTTGCATGCCTTCGCCACTCCGTAGATGTCCCGGTAGAGCTGCCGCTGGCTATCGGTCCACAGGGTCTGCCAGCTCAAGAGCTCCGGGTACCGCAGGCACAGCCGCCAGAACGTGACGAACGCTCCGTCATCCGGCCGGTCACCGGCGGCGACGCGCGCGTTCCACTCGAGCATCTTCCGGTAGCCGTCTTGCGCCCGCTGGGCGTCGATGCCGCGCTCGGCCGCCAGGCGACGGCAGTGGGTGCAGAAACATGTCGCCTGGCTGGGCTCGCACGGCGCCTGGAGCAGCAGGTTGAGCGGGCCGGGACGCTCCGAGCACCAGGCCAGGCCGTCCAGCTCATAGTTGGTGGCGTAGTCCTCGACGATGCTCAGGTGCCAGTTGCGGTAGTCGGGGTTGTTGAAGCACGGGCGCGGCGCGGGCCGGCCGTACGCGTCGACCTCGAGCACCTTGGGGAAGTTCGGGTACGTCCGCAGCTGCTGCGCGTAGCTGCTCTCCTCCATCCAGGCGTAGCTGGCGATGCCGCGCCGCTTCGCCTCCGGCAGGACGGCCTCGAACAGGTCCCATCCGGGATGCTCGGGTGCCGCGCCCGCGGCCCCCAGCATGGTGTCGCCATAGTGCTGCGGGTGGATCGCCGTGTAGTTGCCGCCGACCCAGTCCCAGTCGTACTCCTGTCTGCCATGATCGGGCAGCGGGTGACCCGGTACCTGGCGGCCGCCTGTTCCCCTTGTCCATGTCGGCGTCGCCAGGAACAGCGCGTTCACGCCCGCCCGCTCCTGGAATGTGTCGAGCACCGGCTCGACGCCCTCGTCGGTAAACGACACCGCGCCGACCTGGATCGCGATCACGGGCTCTGCTGACTGCGGCACCGGCATTACTCCTTCGTCTCGTGGATCTCGCGTTTGTGCCTTGGATCTGGGTGGTCTTGTCTGGTCATGGGCCGGCCTCGCTTGACGCGGCGGCTTCCTCCCTTGCCTGCGCCTCAGCTGCCAGGAGCGAGCGGCCGCGCGTCTCCTTGGCCAGCGCCATCGCGATCATCGCGAGAAGCACGCCGAAGAGCGTCATCGCCATCAGCGCCGGCCCTAGGTGAATCGCCGCGGCCAGGAACGCGGCGATGCTCGCCCCGAACGAGCCCCCGATGGACCCCATGTTGTGGGCGAATCCGTAGCCGGGAGACCGCAGGTCGGTCGGGTACTGCTCGGTTTCGAAGACCGCGAGCGCACCGCCGGTACTCCCGTTGAAGAACCCGAAGACCCCCCACGAGACGAGCACAACGGGGAACGCGGAGAAGCCGAATGTCACGGCGACCGGGATCCAGATCAACCCGAACAGGACGATGAACGTGCGCCGACGGCCGATCGCGTCGCACAGCCAGCCACCGAACAGCGAGCCAGGCATCGCGGCGAACGATCCGACCGAGCCGATGAGTGCGATCTGCCCGACGGAGAACTGAGCATCCTTCAGGAACGTGGGCAGCAGGTTGGCCGACGACGTGGAGAAGAAGTTGCCGTACTCCAGGCAGACCAGCATCAGCGTGGTGCCCAGGAAGCCGGGAGCGAAGATGCGCCAGAAGGGCCGTGACTGCAGCCGCCGTAGCGAAGTCGCCACCTGACGGGCGTCCAGGTGACGGGAGTGGGCGGCGGCTGCCTGCTGCGCGGCGCGCTCGGCTAGCCAGACCCTCGACTCGCGCAGCCCGAAGATCAGGTACGGGACGAGCACCAGCACGATGCCCTCGGAGAAGAACACGCCCCGCCAGCCGTAGATGGGCAGGAACTTGTAGAAGCAGAGCGGCGAGAGCGCGGAGCCGCCGAACCAGCCGAAGATGAAAATGCCGGACGCGAGCCCGCCGCGACGGCCCGCCGCCTCCCTGAGCATCGCGCCGGCGGTCGCGTAGACGCCGCCGACGCCCAATCCGTACAGCAGCCGGACGACGAGCAGAATCGTGAAGGTCGGCGCGAGCCCGCTCAGCACCGTCAGGACACCGCACCAGGCGAGCGACGCGATAAGCAGGGGCTTGCGGCCGAACCGGCTGGCCAGCGCGCCGAACAGGAGCGCGCCGACCCATCTGGTCAGCGTCGTGGCCAGGAGCAGCAGCGACGCGACGCCGAGGCTGATCCCGAACGTCTTCTCGACGTAGGGCAGCAGATAGCCCATGATCGACAGATCAAAGCCGTCGGCGGCGATCGCGATCGTCACCGCGACGATCGTCGGCCAGTGCGTTCTCGACTCATCGACAAGCGCGCTGCCGCCCGCGCGCTTTCCACCTGTCCAGGCGTCACTCATGCTGCAGCCTCTCCGTCCACCTCATCGTGTCGGCGCATTATTTAGCCAGGTAGAATGAGTTTGAGATCTCATATCTGATATGTCAAGACACTTTTTCGGGGACGGAGGGAACCCGTGACCTGGTCATCGCAAAAGATAGATACCGTATCTGATATGTCATCCCTAGGTCCGCTGGGACCCGCGGTCCTCGCTGATCGCGCCTACCAGGCGATTAAGCACGCGATCCTGTCGCTGGAGCTGGAGCCGGGAAGCCGGCTGGTGGAGCGTCGGCTGGCGGAGCAGTTCCACATCAGCAAGAGCCCGGTACGGGACGCCCTGCACCGGCTCGCCGGAGAGGGACTGGTGATCCAGACGCCATACGCTGGCGTGGTGGTCCGCAGGTTCAGCCCGGACTTCGTCGACGAGCTCTACGAACTGCGCGAGGTACTCGAGGGGATGGCGGTCCAGCTCGCCGTCCCGCGGCTCACCGAGGCCGACGCCGCCGAGGCGGAGGCGAGCTTCCAGGCGGCCGAGGCCGCGATGCGGGCCAATGACAACGCGGGACGAGGGGAAGCAGCCGACCGATTCCACGCGATCCTGTACCGGACCGCCGGGAACCGCCCGCTGCAGACAGCGCTACGCGGTTTCTCCGACCAGGTCCGCATCATCAGCGCGGTCAACTGGCAGCTGCGCGACACGCGATGGGAGTCGCATCGCCAGCATCAGGCGATCATGGCGGCGGCGGTAGCGGGCGACGCGGAAACTGCCAGCGAGCGGATGCGCGAGCACATCCGCCGTGGCCGTATCGAATACCGCACGGCCACGGAAGCGCAGGCCGAGGATTCGCTGGTGCCGGCCGAACCGTGAACCGGCGAGCAGTCGGCCCGGCTTGGCGCCGGGCCGACTGGTGGCAGCGCGTTCCCGTACCTGCCAGCCCAACTGCGGACCGCGGCTGTGCGGGCGGGCCGTCCAGATACGAGCACTGTCCTCGTGTCTCACTCGAGTGCCGCGGGCGACTAGAAGTGGGCCGGACCCCCGGCCATGAGGCAGTCGTTGTGGGTTACGCCGACCGCCCAGCTAAGGATGTTGCCATCCAGCGGTGCGCCTTCGTTCGTGTTGTTGCAAGTGTCGTTGTCGGCCGTGTCGCCACTTCCGAGGTTGACGTTGACCGGCCCGCTGTTGATCAGGCCGCCGCTGATCAGCGTGTTGCTGGAGCTCACGGGGGCGTTGTTGTCACTCACGGGGCCGCTGTTGGAGGTCACCGGAGCGCTGCTGGAGCTCACGCGGGCGTTGTTGGTGCTCACGCGGGAGCTGTTGGCGTTCACGGGGGCGCTGCTCGTGCTGGCCAGCGCCGACGGCACCCACAGGACCATAATCCCGGCGGTCGCCGCGGCGACCGCGAGGGCACGGCTCTTTCCTGACATATTTGGCTTCCTCCACTTTTTCGAGACGATCCTTGGAACGTAATTCCCACGACCTAGCGTGTTCCTTGAGGAACGTTACCTGGCTACATCACTGCCATGCGCGGTGTCGCGCGTTGCAAACCAACAATGCATGAGTTTGCGTAGAGCTAACTGGTCGTTGAGCGGGAAAATTCGACACATCAGCTGAACCCGCCCAGTCGCGGAAATATCACCTGCATAGCCGCGCCAAGGGGCCGTTTAGCGGCATCAGCCAGCGGAAACAGGTGCACGGAGGGGATCGCGGAGCTAGGAGGGCGCACGAATGTCTCGTCATGCTTGATTAGGCGAGTTCGCGATGCCCGATAGTTTCCTGTTTGCGAGTGAATGCCCGCGGCAATTTGCCCGGCCGATGACATGGGGTTCCAGAAAGGGATTAGCGTGACGAATCTGCTCGACGGCCCGAACGCAAGTTACGTTGGCCTGGCGGATGGAACGGCCGTAATCACGCCGGGAATGCTTTCCCTGGCGAACCTGACTACCGAGCAGATCGGCCGGATTGCCGGTGGCGTCGCGGGCGGTGCCGCGAATGTCGCGGACGTATTCTGCCTGACACCGGTACAGGAAGGCATGCTCTTCCATCACCTGATGGACGCCGAGGACAGCAACGATGCCTACGTGCTGCCGGTCGTGCTCCGGTTTGCTTCCCGGGCCCGGCTGGAGGGCTTCCTTGGCGCGCTGCAGCAGGTCGTGGACCGCCACGATATTCTGCGGACCTCGCTGGCGTGGGAAGGACTGCCCGAACCGGTCCAGGTGGTGTGGCGGCAGGCGCGGCTACCGGTCCGGGAGATCGCGCTGGCGGGCGATGACCACGATGTGGCCCAGCAACTGCTCACCGCGGCCGGCTCACGCATGGACCTGGGCAGCGCTCCCCTGCTGCGGGTATACGTGGCCGCCGAGCCAGGCAGCCAGCGGTGGCTGGCTCTGCTGCAGGTACACCACCTTATTCTGGACAACACGGCGCTGGAGCTGATGCTGGGCGAGGTGGCGGCGTTCGCGCGCGCGCAGGGGGACCTGCTGGCGGACCCGGTGCCGTTCCGTGACTTCGTGGTACGGGCCCGGCTGGAGTCGCCGCGGCAAGAGCATGAGCGATTCTTCGCCGGGCTGCTGAGCGATGTGACCAGCCCGACCGCGCCGTACGGGCTGCTCGACGTACACGAGGACGGTATCGCGGCCAGGCAGGCCCGGCTGCGGGTGGATGACGAGCTGGCCGCGCGACTGCGTGAGCAGGCCCGCGTAGCGCATGTCAGCCCGGCGACGCTGTTTCACCTGGTCTGGGCGCGGGTTCTGGCGGCGGTAGCTGGCCGCGATGACGTGGTATTCGGCACGGTGCTGTTCGGCCGGATGACCGCGGGTCCCGGGGCGGATCGCGCGCTGGGGCCATTCATCAACACCCTGCCGGTCCGGATTGACGTCGCCGCGGCGGGCACGGCGGCCGCCATCCGGCACATGCAGGGGCAGCTGATCGGGCTGCTGGCCCATGAGCGCGCCCCGCTGGCGCTGGCGCAGCAGGCCAGCGGCGTCGCGGCGCCGGCGCCGCTGTTCACCTCGATCCTCAACTACCGCCACCGGCCGGATACGGGCCTGGGGCTCGGCGCTGGCCTGGAGGGCATAGAGGTAGTGTCGGTCCGGGAGCGCACCAACTATCCGCTGGCACTGTCCGTCGACGACACCGGGACCGGGTTCGTCTTCAACGTGCAGGCGGTGGCGCCCGCCAGCCCGGAACAGGTGTGCGCGCTGGTGCACACCGCCACCGAGCAACTGGTCACCGCGCTGGAGACCGCGCCCGATGCCCCGATGCGCGCGGTTCAGGTACTCGACGAGGCTGAGCGAGGCCGGATCCTGGCCGAGTGGAATGACACCAGACGCGCGGTGCCGCCGGCGACGCTGCCGATGCTGTTCGAGGCTCGCGCGGCCCAGTGCCCCGATGCGGTCGCGGTGGTCTTCGAGGACACAAGCCTGAGCTACGCGGAGCTGCACCGCCGGGCGAACCAGCTGGCCCGGCTGCTGGTGTCGCGGGGAGCGGGCCCGGAGTCGATGGTCGCGGTGGTGATGGAGCGCTCCGCTGAGCTGGTGGTCGCGCTGCTGGCGGTGCTGAAGGCAGGCGCGGCCTATGTACCGGTCGACCTGAACTACCCGGCGGAGCGGGTGAAATACATGCTGGCGGACGCGTCTCCGGCGGTCGTGGTGACATCGGCGGGCGGACTGACCGCGGCACAAGCGGCGGTGGACGGGCTGGCACCGGTGGTGCTGGACGATCCGGCCACAGTCCAGGAACTCCGCGCCCTGCCGGGTACAGATCTGTCAGATGCGGACCGGCGGGCGCCGCTTCGGCCGCAGAACCCGGCCTACGTGATCTACACCTCCGGGTCGACCGGCCGGCCGAAGGGCGTCGTCATCCCGCACGGAAACGTGACGAACCTCGTGCAGTGGGCCGTGACGACCTTCGGGTCGCACGGATTGTCACGGGTGCTCGCGTCAACCTCGTCCAGCTTTGACGTCTCGGTGTTCGAGATGTTCCCGCCGCTGGCCGCGGGCGGCTGTATCGAGGTAGTCAACGATCTGCTGGCCCTCGCCCGGCGGCCGTTCAGCGGAACGCTGGTCAGCGGGGTCCCGTCGGTGCTGGCCAGCCTGGTCTCCGGCGGCTCGGCGCCCCCGGTGCTGGATGAGGTCAGCGGCACGGTGGTCCTGGCCGGCGAGGGGCTGTCCGGACAGCACATGGCGCAGCTGCGATCCTGGGTTCCGGGACGGCGAATCGCCAACATCTACGGCCCGACGGAAGCCACCGTGTATGTCACCGCCTGGTTCTCCTCGGCCACCGATGAGGCGGCACCCCCGATCGGGCGACCGCTGGATAACACCCGGGCGTACGTGCTGGATAAATGGCTGTGCCCGGTGCCGGTCGGCGTAGAGGGCGAGCTGTACATCGCGGGGGCCGGGCTGGCACGCGGCTACCTCAATCGTCGCGGCCTGACAGCGGAGCGGTTCGTGGCGTGTCCGTTCGGGGCGGCCGGCGAGCGGATGTACCGGACGGGCGACTTGGCCCGGTGGACTCCGGACGGAATGCTGGAGTACGCCGGCCGCGCGGATGCCCAGGTGAAGATCCGCGGGTTCCGGGTCGAGCCCGGTGAGATCGAGACGGTTCTGGCGGCGCACCCGTTGGTGGGCCAGGCGGTAGTGGCCACGCGCGAGGACGTTCCCGGAGATGTGCGGCTAGTCGCCTACGTGATCCCCGCCGCTGCCGACGGTGACAGCGCGAGTAATGGCGCTGGTCCCGACGGGCTGGCGGCGGAGCTGCGTGCCTTCGCGGCGAAGCGGCTGCCCGGATACATGGTGCCGGCCGCGGTGGTCGTGCTCACCGACGGCCTGCCGATGACCGCGAGCGGGAAGGCCGACCGGGCAGCGCTGCCAGCCCCGGACTACGCGGCCGGGGCGTCAGGCCGGGCGCCTGCCACGGTGCGCGAGGAGATCATGTGCGGGGTCTTCGCGGAAGTCCTTGGCCTGGACCAGGTCGGGGCCGACGATAGCTTCTTCGATCTCGGCGGGCACTCGCTGCTGGCGGTCTCGCTGATAGAGCGGCTGCGGCAGCGCGGGGTTCCGGTGCCGTTGCGGGCATTGTTCGAGAGCCCGACCGCGGCCGGACTCGCGGCCCGTCTGGACCAGCCGTTCATGGAGGACGCGCTCGGTAACATCCTGCTTCCGATCCGCCCGGGCGGAAATAACCCTCCCCTCTTCTGCGTACATCCCGCCGCCGGGCTGAGCTGGTGCTACACGCCACTATCCCGGTACGTGCCCGCGGACCAGCCGCTGTACGGGCTGCAGGCCCGCGGCCTTGACGGTGCGAGCCAGCCTTCGTGCTCCGTCCGGGATATGGCGTCGGAGTACGTTAAGCAGATCCGCGCCGTGCAGGAATCCGGCCCCTACCACCTGCTGGGATGGTCGTTCGGGGGAATCGTCGCGCATGAGATCGCCGTGCAGTTGCAAGCCGACGGTGAGCAGATAGCGGCCCTGATTGTCATGGACGGGTATCCGCCGCAGCAGGAAACAGCATCCGCTCTAGCGAGTCATACCGAACCTGAGGTAGCCGGGGAAGGTTCCATACCGGCCAGCATAATGGACTGGGTACGCCAGGAGAGGAGCGGATTTCTCGAGGTCATCTCAAAAAAGGAGCTCACGATCCTCGGCCGGATTCTGCAAAATAATGTGGAAATCATGTGTGCGCATGAATTTCGGCGATTCGACGGCGACCTGCTGCTTATCGCCGCGACCGAGGATAACCCTGGCGACGCGTCCGCCGTCACGCGGTGGAAGCCTTACGTATCCGGGGAAATATCGGTATCCGGACTCCCCTGCGGACACTTTGAGATGGTGCGGCCTGATTTGCTGGCGCAAGCCTGGGGACAAATATCAGCGTGGCTGGAAAGGGATTAACGTGACCAACCCGTTTGAAGATCCGGACGCACGTTACGTCGTCCTGGTCAACGATGAGGGACAGCATTCGCTGTGGCCGGTTTTGGCTGACGCACCGGACGGATGGCGAGTTATATTCGGCGATGCGGGACGCCAGGAGTGCCTTGACTTCATCGAGGAGTCCTGGCGCGACATGCGCCCGAAGAGCCTGATCGAGGCAATGGGAGAATAGCCCGCCGAGTCGCGGATCGCCCTGCCCGTAGCGAGAAACGCCGTCGGCCCGCAGACCATGGCTGGTCATGCGGGCCGGCGGCGGTTGTCGAGGTTGTCAGGAGGCCGCGGCGACACCCGCGGACTGAACGAGGTCAACGATATCCTGGATAGTCTTCATTTCTTTCAGTTTCTCGTCTTCGACTTCGATGTCGAACTCGTCCTGGATCGCTACCGCGACCTCGATCGTCGTGAGTGAGTCGACTTCCAGGTCTTCCCTGAGGCTCTTATCGGGCAGCAGTTCGGCCTTCGGGATGTCGGTGATCTCCGTGATGATGCCGGTAACACGATCGAGGACATCTTCACCGGTTGTGGACATGGATATGATCCTTTCTGCGTTGGTTTATTCTTCCGCTTCGTGCTGGTCATGTGGTGGTGATGGCGAGGGCCACGTTGTGGCCGCCAAATCCGAAGGAGTTGGACAGCGCCGCGTTGAGCGATCCCCGGTGCGGGGCGCCGGTGACTACCTTGACCTGGATATCCGGCGCTTGGGTGTCCAGGTTCCTGGTCGGCGGTATGACGCCGTCCCGTAGCGACAGCACAGTGAAGACGGCCTCGACCGCCCCGGAGCCGCCGATCATGTGGCCGGTGCTCGACTTGGTGGCCGTCACGAGCGGGTGATCGCCGACGGCCTCGATGACGGCGCTCGCTTCCACGCAGTCCCCGGCCGGTGTCCCGGTCGCGTGCGCGTTGACGTGCCCGATGTCGGAGGGCGTGAGGCCAGCCGTTGCCATGGCCTCCTTCATCGCCCTGACCTGGCCCTCGGAGTGCGGGTTGGTCATGTCGCGCGCGTCGCAGCTCATCCCGGCGCCGGCCAGGCGGGCGTAAGCTCGCGCGCCGCGCGCCCGCGCGCTGTCGGCCCGTTCGAGCACGACGGCCGCGGCCCCTTCCGCCAGGACGAAGCCGTCCCGCGCCGCGTCGAACGGCCGGGAGGCGGCCTGCGGTTCGTGCGCCCGCTGCGACAGGGCGCCCATCTGCGCGAATGCCGCCATGGAGAGCTGGCCGACGCAGGCTTCCGTGCCGCCGGCCAGGACGATGTCGGCGCGGCCGCTGCGCAGCAGCTCCAGCCCCATGGCGATCGCCTCCGCCCCGGACGCGCAGGCGCTCATCGGGGCGTGCGCGCCGCCGCGGGCTCCAAGGTCGAGGCTCACGGCGGCGGCCGCACCGTTGGGCATCAGCATCTGGATCGTGTACGGCGACACCCGGCGCGCGCCGTGTGCGGTGATCTTGTCGTGTTGCGCGATCGTGGTCAGGCCGCCGCCGATGCCGGTGCCGATGACCACGGCGAACCGCTCGGGGTCGACGTCGGGGGCGCCGCAGTCGGCCCATGCCTGCCGGGCCACGACGACCGCGAACTGCTGGCTCCGGTCCAGCCGCCGTGCCTCTCCGCCGCTGAGCACCTCGGCCGGGTCCTGGTAGGCCCGGCTCGCCATTTTCACCGGCAGGTCGGCGGCCCATTCATCGTCAAGAATGCTCACTCGCGATTCTCCGGCCAAGAGCGCACGCCAGGTCGATGCCACGTCAGAACCGAGTGGCGTTGTCATTCCCATGCCGGTTACGACCACATTTACCTGGTTGTGGTTCACGGAACTCCTTAAACGGTACACATCACCCATAAGGCTGATCGCGGCAGGTCGCCAGGGTGATCCTTTCCCAAGTCGCCGGATGGCAACCATTCCTCATCCGATGCCGGAGGGGTTGTTTAGCGGTCTCGACCAGAGGAAACAGGAGCACCTGACAACATGCGCCAGTTGGCCATTACCCCTCGCCCGTCACGAAAGAGAACCCGCTAAACGATGGCTAGAGTCCCTCCCGCTGAACTCGAGAAGATGAAGACATGGGCGACATTGGTCGATATGTGCCGCGATCGGAGTGCGGCAGATCCAGACCGACGTATATTCGTTTTCCTGGAAAACGGGATAAACGAATCCGCCGCCCTCACGCTGGCCGACGTCGACCGGCGGTCACGCGCGATCGCGGTCAGGCTGAGAGAACTGGCGGCTCCCGGCTCCCGGGTTCTGCTGAGCTACCCTCCGGGGCTTGACTTCGTCACCGGGTTCTTCGGTGCCCTGTACGCGGGCATGATCGCGGTCCCGGTGGCACCCGTCGACGGTGACTCCAATGACGTTAAGCGGACCAGGATCGAGTCGATCGCCCGGAGCGCCGAGCCGGATGTGCTGCTGACCAGCGCGGCAGCGGTCGAGCAGGTCAGGAAGGCGCTCGCGGACAGCGGCCGGCTATGCGGCCTGCACATCGTGGCCACCGACGAGGTGCCCGACGATGCCGCGGCACGGTGGACGAGACCGGATATCGGGCCGTCCACGGTTGCCTATCTCCAGTACTCGTCGGGATCGACCGGCCTGCCCAAGGGCGTGCTGCTCAGGCACGCGAGCGTGCTGCACAACCTGGCGCTGATCGTCGAGAACGGGTCAGACGGCAAGCCCGGGCGGCCGCCGGCGTTCATTTCCTGGTTGCCCATGTTCCACGACATGGGGCTGATCAGCAGCGTGGTCGAGCCGATCTACGCGGGCTACGACGCGGTGCTGATGGCGCCCGTGGCGTTCGTGCACCGGCCCTTCAGCTGGCTGCGGGCCATCTCGGACGCGGGCCGCGCGAACGCGGCCGCGCCCAACTTCGCCTATGAGATGTGCGCGCGCCGCAGCAGGCCGGATCAGCGCGCGCAGCTCGACCTCAGCGGATGGACGATCGCCCTGGTCGGCGCGGAGCCCGTCCGGGCCCGGACGATGCGCCTTTTCGCGGAGACGTTCGCCCCATGTGGCTTCCGCCCCGAGACCTTTTTCCCCAGCTATGGCCTCGCCGAGTCGACCGTGATGGTGAGCGGCGGGCCGGTGGGTCGCGGCGCGGTGATGCACACCTTCGACGCGGAGGCCCTGGCAGCGGGCCGGGTCCGGCTGGCCCGCACCGGCGGGAAGGAACGCGAGCTGGTCGGCTGCGGTCAGATCCAGCCGACGCTCACCGTGGTCATCACGCGTCCGGGTACCGACGTGCCGTGCGCGGCGGACGAAGTCGGCGAGATCCTGGTGTCCTCCGGCAGCGTCGGCGACGGCTACTGGAATCAGCCGGAAGAGACCGAGCGCACGTTCCGCGCCCGGGTCCGGGGCTACGGCGAGCGAGACTTCCTGCGGACGGGTGATCTCGGGTTCGTCTTCGGTGATCAGCTCTTCGTCACCGGGCGGCTGAAGGACGTCATCATCGTGGACGGCCACAATCACTATCCGCACGACATCGAGCTCACCGTGGGCACCAGCCACCCCGCCATCCGGGAAGGGTTCTGCTGTGCCCTGTCCGTCGACGAAGGCGACGCCGAACGGCTGGTCGTCCTGACCGAGATCAGCATCCGCCGGATGAAGAGCCGGGACTCCGCCCGCGCGGCCGAAGACGAGGTGGCCGCCGCGGTCAGGCGCGCGGTCACGGCGGAGCACGGGATCCCGGTATCGGATGTCGTGCTGCTGCGGCTGGGCACGCTCCCGTTCACCAGCAGCGGGAAGATCCAGCGGACCGAATGCCGTGCCCGCTACCAGTCCGGAGACTTCGACCGGCTCTGATGAGCCCCTTAGCTGAGAGGAACCGCACCGGCATGGCTTCATGCCCGCAACCCACCGACGCCGCCGAGCTCCGAGCCTGGATGATCAGCCGCGTAGCCGACATAGCAGGCGTGCCCGCACATGACGTCGATCCAGCCGCGCCGTTCGACAGTTACGGGCTCGGCTCGGCCCAGGCCGTCAGCCTTTCCGGCGAGCTCGAGGAACGGCTGGGCGTGGAGCTGTCGCCGACGCTGCTGTACGAGTACCCGACCATCGACGAGCTGGCCGGCACCCTGGCCGGGACGCCCTCGCCGCGAGCCGTCCAGCCCGAGACGGTCCCAGGGGCACCAGCGGACGATGACCCGCTCTGCCTGACCGGTATGGCCTGCCGGTTTCCCGGCGGCGCCGATACTCCCGGCCTCTTCTGGGAGAATCTCGTAAACGGCGTCAACGCTTCCGCCGAGCTCCCCGCTGACCGGTGGGGCGCGGTACTGCCGGTTTCCGATGATCCCGACGAACCAGGTGCCGTCTACACGACTAGCGGTGCGTTCGTGCGTGACATCGCCGGCTTCGACGCCCGGTTCTTCGGCATCTCGCCGCGGGAAGCGGCCCGCATGGATCCGCAGCAGCGACTGCTGCTCGAGGTCACGTGGGAGGCCCTGGAAAACGCCGGCATCGCGGCCGACCAGTTGCGCGGAAGCCGCACCGGCGTCTTCATCGGCATGATGGCGGGAAGCCAGTACGGCAGCCTCCAGCTCGACGCCCAGGGCCATGCCGCCCTGGATGATCCGTACTTCGGCCTCGGGATCTCCGCGAACGTCGCCTCCGGACGTATCTCCTACGTCTACGACCTGCGCGGACCGAGCCTTACGCTGGACACGGCCTGCTCGTCATCGCTCGTGGCCCTCCATCTCGCGGCCGAGAGCATCAGGAACGGCGATTGCGACACCGCCATCGTCGGTGGTGTCAGCGCCATCACCCATCCCGACTCGTTCCGGCAGGCATGCAAGATGCGGATGCTGGCCAGGGACGGCAATTGCAAGACGTTCGATGCCGCCGCGGATGGCTTCGCCATGGGCGAGGGCTGCGGCGTGGTGATCCTTGAGCGAGCGGGACGGGCAGCGGAGTTTGGTCACCGGCCGCTGGCTATCCTCCGGGGCTCTGCGACTAACCAGGACGGCGCCAGCAACGGACTGACCGCACCGAATGGCGCGGCTCAGGTCGCGGTGATCACGCGGGCCCTGTCGCGCGCCGGCTTGCGGCCCGCTGACGTCGACTACGTCGAGGCCCACGGGTCGGGCACGCCGCTCGGGGACACGATCGAGGTGGGCGCGATCCAGCAGGCGCTGGGAGCCGGACGCGACGCTCACCGTCCGGTCGTGATCGGTGCGGTCAAGACCCATGTCGGACACCTGATCGGGGCCGCCGGAATCGCCGGGCTGATCAAGACCGTTCTCGCGCTGCGACACGGCCAGGTGCCGGCGAACCTGCACCTCAGCACCCCCAACCCGGGAATCGACTGGGACGCCAGTCCGACCCTGCTACCCACCGCGACGATGCCGTGGCCCGAGACCGGAACGGGCATCGCCGGGGTCAGCTCGTTCGGCTGGTCCGGGACCAATGCCCATGTGATCTTGGAACGCTCAGCCCAGGCCGAGCCGGAGCGACCGACGCCGGAGGACTGGCAGCTGCTGCCGCTGTCCGCCGCCAGCCCCGCCGCCGTCGGCTCGGTGGCCGGGAACCTGGCAGAGCACCTGCGGGCGCACCCTGAAACAAGCGTGGCCGATGCCGCCTTCACGCTCCAGGCCGGCCGCAGCGCGCTGAAGGTACGCGCCGCCGTAGTGTGCCGGGACGGCGACGACGCGGTCCGCGAGCTCGAAGAGGTTGGCGGGCGAGTGCCGGTCCGCACGGTGGCCATCGGCCAGCGCCCCAGGGTGTCGTTCCTGCTCCCCGGCACCGGTGAGCAATACCCGGGCATGGCGGGCGGCCTGTACCGTACCGAACCGGCGTTCCGCGCTGCGGTTGACCGCTGCGCCGCCGCGGCGGCCGCGCACGGCGTGAACCTGGCGAAGGTGTTCGGCGCGCCGGATCGCCCGCCCGCGTCCGCTGGCCCGCCCGGCCGGCTGGACGAGGCCCACGCCGCGGTCTTCGCGGCTGACTACGCCTGCGCCTGCCTGTGGCGGCACTGGGGTGTGGAGCCGTCGGCGTTGCTCGGCTACAGCCTGGGCGAATACGTCGCGGCCTGCCTGGCGGGGGTCTTCTCCCTTGACGACGCGATCGGCCTGGTGATCCGCCGCGCGCGGCTGGTGATGGAGGCGACGGAGGGGGCGATGACCGCCGTCGCCCTGCCTGCCGACGCGACCTCGCGGCTGCTGCCCGCCGGCGTGTCGGTAGCGGCGCTCAACGGGCCGATGACCACCGTGGTCGCCGGGCCCGTGACGTCGATGGCGGAGCTGGAGCGCGAGCTCGGTGCCAAGGGGATCGCACATCAGCGGCTGCGCACCGATCGCGCCATGCATTCGGCCATGCTGGAGGAACTGCGTGACAAGGCGGCCGCGCTGGTCCGCGAGGTGCCGCGCGGGGTGCCCCGGATGCCGTTCGTGTCGAATCTCACCGGAACCTGGATCACCGCCGAGCAGGCCTGTGACCCGGCCTACTGGGCCGCCCACATGTGCGGCACGGTCAAGTTCGCCGACGCCGTGGGAACGCTGATGGCCGAGGGCGGCATCCTGCTCGAGACCGGCCCGGGGAACCTGCGCAGCCTCGCCGCCCAGATCCTGGCCGACCGCGGAGAACGGCCCGTCGTCGCCGCGACGCTCCGCACCGCCAGCGACCCGGCCGACGACCGGGGCTTCATCCTGCGCTCCGCGGGCAGCCTGTGGACTTACGGTGTACCGCTTGACTGGCGGGCGATGCGCGGCGACCAGCCCGGCCACGTGACCAGTCTCCCCACCTATCCGTTCGAACACCAGCGATTCTGGCCTGCCATCGGGGTCCCGGCGCTGTCCGCCGAAAGCCCGGCTCTGCCGGCCCAGCGCCAGCCTCAGCCGATCGAGACACAGCCCGTCCAGACACAGCCCGTCCAGACACAGTCCACCGGGACACAGGCCACCGAGACCCGGCCGACGGCGGTCAGCAGGGACGGACGGCTGGCCGAGGACGCCTGGCTCAACGCGGCGCGTTGGCAGGAGCGGGAGGCCGCGGCTGGCATGCCAGCGGGTCCGTTCATGCTGCTGGCCGACTCACTCGGCGTCGCCGGGCAGCTCGCCAGGCAACTCGCGGCGTTCGGTCCCTGCACCATCGTGACCGAGGGCGCCTCGTTCGAGGACAACGGCGGCGGCCGCTTCGCCGTCCGGCCGGATTCTCCGGCGGACTACACAGCCCTGGTCGAGCGGCTCGCCGCCGTCGGCGAGCTGCCGCGGACCGTCGTCCACCTCTGGAACCTGACCGGTGACCAGCCGGACGGCCCCGATGAACTCAAGGGAGACACGGTACGGCTTCGCCAGCGGCTCGGGTTCGCCAGCCTGACCGGCCTGACCGTCGCGCTCGCCGGGCGGTCAGCCGACGGCGTGCGAGTGCTCGTGGCGACGGACCACGCTCATCGCGTCCAGCCCGGGGAACCGGTCGCGCCCGGCAAGGCGACGCTGGTCGGCCCCTGCCTCACGCTGCCGCAGGAGTACCCCGGCGTGGCTTGCCGCACCGTGGACCTGCCCGCCCTGACGCCCGGGCCAGACGATGCGGACAGCGCCGCGCTGGCCAGCCACCTCATGACCGAGCTCACCTGGCCGGGCAGCGACGTGGCGATCGCCTACCGGTCCGGGCGCCGCCTGGTGCGGCGGCACGCGGCCGTGGCAGCACCGCGGCGTGGCAGCGCCGGGCTTCCGCTGCGGAATGGCGGCGTGTACCTGATCACCGGCGGGCTCGGCCAGCTCGGCCTGGTGTTCGCCAGGCACATCGCGAGGCAGGTCACGGGACCGCGGCTGATCTTGCTCTCCCGCGGCGGCCTTCCGGCCCGAGACGAGTGGGATGCGCTACTGGCAAACCAGGTCGGCTCCGCGGATACCGCTGCGGCCGGCCGTGTGCGGGCCGTGCTCGAGCTCGAACAGCTGGGTGCCACCGTTCTCCCGCATGCGGCCGATGTGTCCGACCCGGCCGCGATGAGCGCCTTGATCGAGGAGATCCACGACCGCTTCGGGCCCGTGAACGGCGTGGTACACGGTGCCGGGGTAACCTCGGCCAGCGGCTTCGCCATGGCTGGCGCCCTGACCGACAGCTCCGTGGCTGAGCACTTCGCGGCCAAGGTCTACGGGACGCTCGTCCTTTCCGACGTGCTGTCGGCCGAGCCGCTGGACTTCTGCCTGCTGCAGTCCTCCATGTCGGCTGAACTCGGCGGCCTCGGGTTCACCGCGTACGCGGCCGCGAACGCGTTCCTCGCTAGCTTCCCTAACGCCGTGCGGGGCGATGGTGCAGCGGCCTGGCGGAGCGTGTGCTGGGACGCCTGGCGGTCGACGCTGGAGCAGATGTCCGGCGGGATCGGGTCGGCGCTCGCCGAGCATGCGATGACGGACGACGAGGCACTACGGGCGCTGGGCGCGGTGTACGGGACCGAGGGGCGCGTGCTCATCGTCTCCACCGCCGACCTGGCCGCCCGCCGCGCCAAGTGGGTGCCGGGCGGCGACCCGCTGGCCGACGCGGACCGGCTAGGCGGCGCCGATCGGCTGGCCGAACGAGGAGACGTCGGTGCGGCCGCTTCGGCCCCTGCTCCCGCCGACTACGAGCGCAGGCTCGCGGCGCTGTGGCGCGCGGCGCTCGGCGCCGACGACATCGGGCTGAATGACAACTTCTTCGAGCTCGGCGGCAATTCGCTGATCGGGCTGCAGCTCATGAACTCGGTCCAGAAGGAATTCCGGGTCGCCGTCTCGGTGGTGACGCTATTCGAGGCGCCAACCGTTGCCGCCATGGCCCAGTACCTGCGCGAACACGATCAGGAACTCGCACTGGAAGGAACCTCAGCACGATGATGCAAGTCGGAGTCATCGGGGCCGGCGTCATGGGGACCGGCCTCGCCCAGGATCTGGTCGCCCACGGCCTCGGCGTCGTGCTCATCGATCGTTCCGCGGAAATGCTGGCCACCGCACGGCGTGACATCGAAGGCTACGGGCGCTTCGGTCGCCTGCTTGGCGGCGGGCCGGCCAGCGCTAGCCAGGAGGTCGGCGACTACAACGAGAACGCCGCACGCGTCGTCTACTCAACGGACCTCACCAAGGTGGCCGCCGCGGACTTCGTGGTGGAGAACATCACCGAGGACTGGGCGCTGAAGAAGGAGATCTATCCCGTCCTCGACGAGGCGTGCCCTGCGGACACCGTCTTCGCGGCGAATACGTCGGCGATTCCGATCACCAAGCTGGCCGCGCTCACCGGCCGCCCGGACCGGATCGTCGGGATGCACTTCATGAACCCGGTCCCGATGAAGAAATCGGTCGAGGTCATCCGCGGCTGGCACACCAGCGACGACACGCTGAAGCGCGCGGACCAGCTGCTGACCGGGCTCGGGAAAAAGGGCATCACGGTCGCCGACTCGCCCGGCTTCGTATCCAACCGGGTCCTCATGCTGACGGTCAATGAGGCCGTCTACCTCGTCCATGAGGACGTCGCCACCGCGGCCGACGTCGACGAGGTCTTCCGTTCCTGCTTCGGCCACAAGATGGGGCCGCTCGAAACGGCCGACCTGATTGGCCTCGACACCATCCTCTACAGCATCGAGGTCCTGCACGAGAGCTTCGCCGACAGCAAGTACCGGCCGTGCCCGCTGCTTAAGAAGATGGTGGACGCCGGGCTGTACGGCCGTAAGTCAGGACAGGGCTTCTACTCCTACCGCTGATACCACTACCGCCGAGAAAGGACGTAACGATGACCGATACGACCCGCACCCAGCTCCGCGAGTTCGTCGAACGGCGCTTCGCGGGCATCGAGCTCACGGATGACCTGGACATCTTCTCGCTCGGGTTCGCCAACTCCCTGTTCTCGATGGAGCTCGTGCTGTTCATCGAGCAGCTCACCCGGCGGGAGGTTCCCAGCGAGGAGCTGTCCCTGGACAACTTCCGCACGATCGACGCCATGACAGCGCTGGCCGACCGCCTGGCGGCGACAGACCCGCAAGAGTCAGCGTCGAACATGCGCCAGCCAGCGGAACTTGGATGAGTGAGCTCCTGACCCGCCCGGTCGCCACGGCACGAACGTCGGCGCGAGCCCGGTTCCGCGCGTTCACCGACGAGTTCGTGATACCGGGCGCGGCCGCCTGCGACGAGTCGGGCGCGCTACCTCCCGAGGTGCTCGACGCGGTTTCGGCCGCCGGGTTGTGGGCGGCGGTGCTGCCCGAGGCGCGCGGCGGCACCGGAACGGGGATGACCGACTTCGGCGCCCTCCACGAGGAAGTCGGGCGCGGGTGCTCGTCCCTGCGGAGCATGCTGACCGTCCACAGCATGGTGCTGCACGCGTTGGACCGCTGGGGCACGCCGTCACTGCGTGAGCGCTGGCTCGAGCCGATGATCAGCGGGCGGGTGCTCGGCGGCTTCTGCCTCACGGAACCGGACGCGGGCAGCGACATCGCCGCGCTGCGGACCACCGCGCGGCGTAGCGCCGCCGGGTACCTGATCGACGGCCGGAAGCAGTGGACGACCGGAGGACAGCGTGCCGGGGTCCTGCTGACGTTCGCCAGGACCGAGCGCGGCATCTCCGTCTTCCTCGTCGACGGGTCTGCTCCCGGCGTGAGCCGCCAGCCAGTCGAGGGCATGCTGGGGACTAGGGCGAGCATGCTCGCGCACATCCGGTTCGAGGGCTGCCTGGTCGGCGCGGACGCGCTGATCGGCGTCGAAGGAGCGGGCCTCGGCCTGGCCGCCGGACTGCTGGACATCGGCCGGTACAGCGTGGCCTGCGGCAGCGTGGGGATTCTGCAGGCGTGCCTGGAGGCGTCCGTGCGGTATGCGGCCTCGCGCACGCAAGGCGGGGAACAGCTGCGGCAGCATCAGCTGATCCAGCAGCTGATCACGAAGATGGCGGTGGACGCCCAGGCAGCGCGCCTGCTCTGCGAGCACGCCGGATCCCTGAAGGACGCCGGCGACCCGGCCACTCTGGCGGCCACTTGCCACGCCAAGTACTTCGCGTCGACCGCCGCCATGCGGGCGGCGTCCGACGCCGTGCAGATACAGGGGGCGGCGGGGTGCGCGCCGGGCGCCGACGTGGCGCGCTACTTCAGGGACGCCAAGGTGATGGAGATCATCGAGGGCAGCACGCAGATTCTTGAACTGCTCATCGCGAATGACGCTTGCCAGCGGCTCGGCGAGCGCGGCCCGCGACCAGGAGGGGACTGACATGAGCACCCAGACCGCCAACGTCACCGTCGGCCAGGCGCGGTCCGCCGGACCCAGGAAGGGCCAGGTCAAATGCGTGGTATGGGACCTGGACAACACCCTCTGGGACGGGATCTTGCTGGAGGACGGCGATGTCCGGGTCCGGCCCGAGGCGGCAAGCCTCATCAGGACGCTCGATCGGCGCGGCATCCTGAACTCGGTGGCCAGCCGTAACGACCACGACGCCGCGATGGCCGCGATCGAGCGGGCCGGGCTGGCCGAGTACTTCCTGTGCCCGCAGATCGGCTGGAACCCGAAGTCCGACAGCATCACGTCGGTGGCGTCTGCGCTGAACATCGGGCTGGATGCCGTCGCGTTCATCGATGACCAGGAGTTCGAGCGCGACGAGGTCCGTTTCCGTCATCCGCGGGTTCAGTGCTACGACGCGGCGGACGTCGCGAGCCTGGCTGGCCGGCCCGAATTCACGCCCAAGTTCGTCACCGGGGAATCGGCGTCACGGCGCCTGATGTATGCCAGCGGCTTCGAACGCGACCGCGCCGAGCAGGATTTCACCGGAACCAACGAGGAATTCCTGGCCACCTTGGGCATGGTGATGACGATCGCCCCGGCCACGGTTAGCGACCTGCGACGTGCCGAGGAGTTGACGGTTCGGACTAACCAGCTCAACTCCACCGGGATCACCTACTCGTACGCCGAACTCGAGAACATGCTGAACTCTCCCCGTCATCTGCTGCTGGTGGCCGGCCTGGATGACCGCTACGGCAGCTACGGGAAGATCGGGCTCGCGCTGGTGGAAACCGCTGACACTGGCTGGACCCTGAAACTCCTGCTGATGTCCTGCCGCGTCATGTCCCGAGGCGTCGGTACCGTTCTCCTCCACCACGTCATGCGGCAGGCGAATGCGGCTGGGGCTCGTCTGTTCGCCGAGTTCGTGCCGACCGACCGGAACCGGGTCATGCACATCACCTACCGGTTCGCGGGTTTCACCGAGCAGTCCGAGGACAATGGGGTGCTCACCCTCGCCGGGCCGACCACTGAGGTTCCCGCGCCGCCCTCGTTCCTCCGGCTGCGGTAGCGGAGCTTCGGTGACGGAGGAGACGATGGCGGCCAGTGCGGAGGCGCCGCCGGCCGACCACACGCCGTGGCTGCCGGTCTGCCCGCCGCGGACGCCGGGCATCCGGCTGTTCTGCCTCCCGCATGCCGGCGCGGGCGGCCTCGCGTACCGGGAATGGGGGCGGCTGCTGCCGCCCGCCATCCAGGTGCTGCCGGTGCTCCCGCCGGGCCGGGAGACACGCCTGCGGGAGACGTCGTACACCAGCATCGAGCCCTACGTCGAGGACCTCGCCACCGCAGTGGCCCCCGAACTGCGCGCCCCCTACGCGCTGTTCGGGCACAGTCTCGGCGCACTGGTGGCGTTCGAACTGGCCCGCCGCTTGCGGGCCCGCCGCCTGGGCGCCCCGGTGCACCTGTTCGTCTCGGGCCGGATCGCCCCCCAGCTCACCGAGCACCGGCGGATCCTGCATCGGCTGCCCGCGGGCGACCTGTCCAGGGAACTGGCCGCGCTCGGCGGAATCCCGGGTCACATCGACCTCGGTGATCACCGGCTCAGTGACCTGCTGGCCGCGCTGCGGGCCGACCTGACCGTCAACGAGAGGTATGCGTTCCGCACGGAGCCCGCACTCGGCACACCGATAACCGCGCTGGGCGGCGCGGCCGACCCCCGGGTGGGCGAGCGCGAACTAGCCGCGTGGGGTGATCAGACCAGCGGGCCGTTCACGTTCCGGACCTACCGAGGGGGGCATTTTTACCTCACTGAGCATGAGCAGCGCGGCGCCCTGCTCGGCCTCATCACGCGCACTCTGCTCCCGGCCGGAGCATGACCGGAGCATCCGGCGTGGTTGACGTCGATATCTGGCGCGTCCGGCTCGACAGCCCGTTGCCGGACAGCGCCTGGACCACAATTTCGGACGAGGAGCGGGAACGCGCGCGGCGGCTCCGGGCGCCGGCCTGGCGGCATGACTTCGTACTGTCCCACTACGCCACCCGCGAGATCCTCGCCCGCTACACCGGGACGGACCCGGCGGCGCTCGCGTTCCAGCGCGGCGCGCACGGCAAGCCGAAGGCGACCGGGCTGGCCGAGTTCAGCCTGTCGCACACCGACGGTCTGGCGCTCGTAGCGGTCAGCGCCGCGGAAGTGGGCGTCGACGTAGAGACCACCCGTCAGGCGGCGCTGGCGGAGGGCCTGATCTCGCGCTGCCTGACCGCCCCCGAGCAGTCCGCCATCGATCACGTCGCCAGCGCAGCCCGTGACGACACGACGGCGGTCTTCCTGCGGTACTGGACCGCCAAAGAGAGCTACCTCAAGGGCCTCGGCATCGGCCTGGCCGAGCCGCTGCGGAACGTGGAGATTTGCTGGGACGGCCCCGCTGGCGCTTGCACCGCGGCCAGCGCCCGCGTCGCGCGCGGCGGCACGACGGACCGGCGCTGGACGCTGCACGCCCTCCGAGTCGGCCCAGACCACGTCGCCGCGGTCGCGGTGCACACGTCCCGGCCGGGTACCGCGGTGTCCGTGCGTTATCTGGATTTCGCTTCTTCCCGGTCCTGAACTTCGGCTTCGGCCTCGGGTTCCCGGCGTGCCGGCCTGGAAGGAAGTAGCCAGAGCGTGATTAGGGCGCCTGCCAGCGCGGTGCAGGCACCGACCGCCAGTGACGTCTGCGTACCGCTCATGAACGCAGCCCTGGCGAAGTCCGCGAGCATGGCGCCGGTAGCCCCGCCGAGGGCACCGGCGACGCCGAGTGCGCCGCCAAGTGAACCAGTGATCTGATGGCTGATGGCCGCCGGGACATTCTGGGTCGCCAGCACAGTGCCCATCCGGTCCTGGTACCGGGTCGCCAGCACGCTGCCGATCACGGCCACGCCCAGCGCGCCGCCTACCTGCATCGAGACCCCGTTGGTGGCCGATCCCACTCCTGCTTCCTCCTGGGGCAACGACCCCACCAGGGAATTCGTGGCCGTCGACAGCAGCAGGCCAGCGCCGATGCCCACGATCAGCATGCCGGGGAGCACATCCCCGTAGGTCGCCGCGGCCGTCGATGCCGTGCTGGCCTGCCACAGGCCGCCGGCTATGGCCGCCAGGCCGACGGCGGCGGTGACCTTGGCCCCGGCGAACCGCACCACGATCGGGGCGAGCGCGGAGCTCACCACAACGGCGGCGGCGATCGGCAGAATGCGCAACCCTGCCTGCAGCGGCGAGTAGCCGAGCTTGAACTGCAGGAACTGTGTCTGCACGAACAGCCCGCCGAACAGGCCGAACAAACCGAGGCACTGCGCCGCCGCCGCGATGCCGAACCCGCGGTCACGGAAGAACGTGAGCCTCAGCATTGGATGGTCGCTGCGAGCCTCCCACCAGACGAAGGCACCGAGGGTCGCGATGCTCGCGAGCCCGACGCCGATCACGACCGGCGAGCCCCAGCCCTCGGTCGGGGCCTCGATGATCGCCCACAGCAGCAGCCCCAGGCCCGCTATCGACAGCGCGGAGCCCGCCGGATCGGGCCGGTCCGCGGCGATGTTCCTTGAGTCCCTTACCAGCAGCAGGGCACCGCCCACCGCGACGACCACGATCGGGACGTTGACCAGGAAAATCGAGCCCCACCAGAACCTGGACAGCAGGAGTCCGCCGGCTACCGGGCCGATAGCGATGCCCAGGCCGCTCGAGCCCGCCCACGCGCTGATGGCAACGGCGCGCTGCCGGGGAGCGCGGAAGGTGTCGTTGATAATAGACAGCGTCGACGGCATCGTCAGGGCCGCTCCGACGCCCATGACGGCGCGGAACGCGATCAGCAGCGGGACGGAACCGGAGAACGCCGCGCCAAGCGACCCGGCCAGGAAAAGCGTCAGGCCCAGCACGAACAACCATTTACGGCCGAACCGGTCACCGAGACTGCCCCCAACCAGCAGCAGGCCCGCGAGCGCCATGGCGTAGGAATCGACTATCCACTGCAACTGACTGGAGGTAGCGTGCAGTGTCCGCACCAGCGTCGGCAGCGCCACGTTCAGGATCGTGTTGTCCACGTTGATGATCACGACGGACAGGCACAAGGCGACTAGCGCGACCCACCGATGATCGAGCCGGGTCTTGGTCTGAGCGCCTTCCCCGGTGCTGGACTCGTCCTCGTGAGCTTGCGGCCATGACGTGGTCATGACGGCGATTCTACGGTGACTTAGGGTTATTAACCAACTACTCTTCGTTGCTGACGCCTTGCCTGAACCCCCTGCAGGGCAAGCGCGCACCGAACGCACAGGAGCATTTTGACGATGGGCAAACAGACCCTGTTCCTCACCGGAGCAACCGGGGTGGTGGGCCGCGCGCTGCTCGATGAGCTGGCCGGGGAGTTCAGCATCGTGTGCCTGAGCCACCGGGCCGCGGTCGACGATCAGCGGGTCCGCACCGTGAGCGGCGATCTCGCCGAGCCTGGCTTCGGGCTACCCCGGGCCGACTTCCGCCGGCTAGCCCGCGGGACCGACGTGGTGCTGCACTGCGCGGCCGCCACCAGCTGGAGCGTCAGCCGGGACGTCCTCTTCGGGGTCAACGTCGATGGCACGCGTCAGGTCGTTGATTTCGCGGCGCAGGCCGACGCCGTCCTGTATCACGTCAGTACCGCGTTCGTCGACAGCCCTGATTCCGTCGCAAGCCAGGGTGCGGACGGCCAGCGAGGCCGCGGCCCGATGGCGTACGTCGCTTCGAAGGCGGCGGCGGAAGAGGTCGTACGAGGCAGCGGCCTGCCGGCGGTGACACTGCGGCCGTCGGTCTTTATCGGCGACTCCCGTGACGGCCGTATCGCCGCGTTCCAGGGCATCCACAAGGTAGCTGGCCTGATGCTCAAGGACTCGCTGCCGGTCCTGCCGGCGGATCCGGCCAGCCTGATCGACTTCATTCCGCAGGATGTCGCGGCCAAGGCGGTGCGACGGCTCCTCGAGCGGCAAATCTGCGAAGGAACCTACTGGCTTACCGCGGGCGAGCACGCCACGACGGTCGCCGACCTGGTCAAGGTCACGCTGGACCTGGCCGCGACGCTCGGCGTGCGGACCCATTCGCCGCGGCTGATGCCCGCGTCCGCGGTGGGGAGGCTGCTCCTCCCGCTGCTGGATGACGTGATGACTCCTTCCCTGCGGCGGCAGTTCCGCCTGCAACTCGACCTGCTGCATCTCTTCCAGAGCAGCGGACCGCTCCCGTCCTCGCTGCGAGACCTCGGCATCCAGGTCACCAGCGACTCCCAGCTTGACGCGTTCCGCCGGTCCGCGGAGTACTGGGCGTTTATGAAAGGGCTGGGGGGTGCCCCCCGCGATCATCGCGCCGCCGACCAGAGGCTGGTGGCGTCGTGAGCGGAGATCCTCCGCCCGGCATGGCGAACTCGGACACCACCGCGCTTCTCGCCGCGTGCGAGCGGCACATGGGGTCAGGTCGCGCCAGTCTTGGCCGGCTGATCGGCGTCGTCGAGACGCATTCGGCGGCGGCGTGGGTCACCGCGGCCGGCGGGCGCCGCTACCTGGATTTCGGCGGGTACGGGGTCTTCATCCTCGGTCATCGCCATCCGGACGTCGTGGCCGCGGTCCGCGCGCAACTGGACACTCACCCCATCGCTACCAAGGTCTTCCTCGACCCGGTAAGCATCCGCGCGGCCGCCGCACTGGCGAGCATCGCCCCCGCGGGAACGGACTGCGTGCACTTCGCCAACTCCGGCGCGGAGGCCACCGAGGCGGCGCTGAAGCTCGCGCGCCTCCACGGGCGCAGGCAGCTGATTTCGGCGCGTAACGGGTTTCATGGCAAGACCCTTGGCGCGCTCAGCGTCACCGCGAACCCTGCCTACCAGAGACCCTTCGAGCCGCTGCTGCCGGACCTGACCCAGGTCCCGTATGGCGAGATCACGCCGCTGCGCGACGCGCTGGCCGCCGCGGGCGGCAAAGCGTGCGTCATCCTTGAGCCGATCCAGGGCGAGGCAGGCGTCGTTGTTCCGCCCGCCGGCTACCTCGCCGAGGCCGCCCGGCTTTGCCGGGAACATGACGCGCTGCTCATCATCGACGAGATCCAGACCGGTCTCGGCCGGACGGGCGAGTGGTGGGCGTCAGCCGCGGAAGTGCCCGAGCCGGACATCGTGCTGGTGGGCAAGGGCCTGAGCGGGGGCGTTGTCCCGGTGGCGGCGATGCTCGCCCGACCCGCGGTGTACGCGCCATTCGGGCGTGATCCTTTCCTGCACAGTTCGACGTTCGCGGGGTCGCCGCTCGCGTGCGCGGCGGCGGCCGCCGCCATCCAGGCCATAGCGCAGGAGAACATCGGGCAGCGGGCGGCCTCGCTTGGCGCACGACTGCTGGCCGAGGTCCGGCGCGTTCTCGCCGATTCAGCGCTCTCGGAAGTCTCGGCGGTCGAGGCACGCGGGCGCGGCCTGCTGATCGGCATCGACCTGGGCAGCCCGGCCCTGGCGGGTCAGCTGATCATGGAGCTACTCGAACGCCACATCCTCGTCAACCACTCGCTGAACAACAGCCAGGTAGTGCGGCTCACCCCACCCGCGATCATCAGCGACGCAGAACTGAGGCTCTTTGTCGATGCCTTCGCCGATGTCTGCGCCGCGCTCACCCCCCGTTCCACACCCCTGGAGGCGACCCCCGCATGAGGACAGTCAGCATGCGCGTACAGGTGCCGGGCACCGACCCGCGGCGCGCGTACGACCTGATCCGTGATTTCGCTCGGTACCCGGAGCTGACCGACGCCGTTGCGGAGGTGCTAGTCGGGCCGCCTGACGCCGACGGCTCTGTGGTCTCCGAGTGGCTCGTGCACTTCCGCAAGGGCATGCTCAAGTGGACGGAGCGAGATGTCTTCGAGCCGGGCAGGCGGGTCATTAGATTCGTTCAGCAATCCGGGGACTTCGATGTCTTCGAGGGGCAGTGGCGGGTCGAAGAGCGCGACGGGGGAAGCGAGGTCTTCCTGGACGCGTCCTTCGATCTCGGCATCCCGACGCTGGCGGACCTGCTGGATCCGGTCGCCGAAGCCTCGTTTCGCGCGAACATCCTGCGCATACTCACCGGGATCTTCGGCTCTCCGGAGCCACTGACCGACGATGCCGCGGCGACCGCCGCGCTGTGACCGGGAGTCACTCGCGGTTCGGCGAGCAGGCCTGGCCCGGTGCGGGTGCTCGGACGCCGCCACGCCACCGGCCATCGAACCTCGAACTGATCTCGGTCTGATCGTCCTCGGAGACGTTCGAGGGTAGATCACCGGCATCGTTGCAGCTAGCAGGAATTCGGCGAGTCCGGTTAGCCGGAGACGTAAGTAGGCACTGGCACCGATGATCGCGCCCGGCGCGCGCGAAATCATGGTGGATTACAGGGATCGGTCAAGGAGTCGGGATAGCAGGCATCGAAACGCGCCTCTCGGACGCCCGCTCACCATGCCGTGGACGAGGCTAAGGGCGCCCAGCGGACAGGACGGCGAGCCCGGCTGATCGCCTGATCTGCTGTGGGGCGGCAACCGAGGGAGTCTGGGTGGAGACCGCATGCTAGGAGATCGGCGTCCGTGGGCGCCTGCGCAAGAGGCTGCCCGGAGCCTGCCGGATGCTGCCGCCAGGACGGCGGTCACAGGCCGCCGACCGCCGCAGGTCCCGCAGTGGCTCACCCAGCTCGCCCAGTCCAGTGGCGGCCCTGTGCCGTGGGCCCAGATGAGCCACGGCGTCCTTGGGATCGCCGTGCCGGTGGCCGTCGGCCTGGCCACCGGCCACGTGGTCGCCGCGGTGCTCGCTGGGGTGGGCGGACTGCTCGCCACGATGGCCGACCGGGCCGGTCCTTACCTGATGAGGGTGCGGCGGGTCGCTACCGCGGCAGTCTTCGGCGGCGTGGCAGGCCTGCTGATCGGAACGGCCATCAACGGCTACGGCTGGATCGCTCTCCCGGTCATGATCGTGGTAGCGGGCGTGTCGGCAATGCTCAGCTCGGCCGGTGCCGTCTGGTCGTCGGCTGGTCTCTTCCTTCTCGCCTACGCCGCACTGGGCACCGGGCCGATTGGAGCGCTCCGACCGTGGTGGCTAACGCCGCTGTGGTTCCTGGCCGGGGTCGGCTGGTGGCTGGTGCTGCTGGTTCCCGGATGGCTGGTCTTTCCCTGGGCGGGGGAGCAGCGCCGGGTCGCCGCCGTGTATCGGGCGCTGGCCGCCAACCTGCGCGCCCTGGGGACCGGGGATCTCGCCGCGGCCCGACGCCGCGCCATTGCCGTCCTCAACCAGGCCTTTGAGGAACTGCTCGGCCAGCGGGCTACCTCGAGCGGCCGGGACCGGGAGCTGGCCGCGATGATGAGCCTGATCGGCCAAGCCCGGCTGGCCGCCGAGGCGGCAGCGGCGCTGGACTACGACGGTGAGCGGCCGCCCCCGCGGGCCGCCGAGCAGGCGGAGGCGCTGGCCAGCGCCGTGCTGGACGGCGCGGCGGTGCGGGCCGCCGAGGCGCCGAGGGCGGCAAGCCCTGCCATGCTCGCCCTGTACCGCGCGCTCAACCAGGCCGCCGACGACGTCTCCGGCCGGAGCGCGCCACGTCCTGCGGCGATCGGTGACGCCGACTGGCCGCGAGAGCCCGCTCGGCCACTGCTAGTCCTGGCCGGGCAGCTCCGCCAGGGCTTGGCCGACATGTTCGTCATCCGCCTGATGCTGTGCATCGGGGTGGCCACGGTGCTCAGCCAGGCGCTGCCGCTGCAGCGCTCGTACTGGGTGCCGCTGACAGTCGCGGTCGTGCTGAGACCCGACCTCGGCTCGGTGTTCGCCCGCGCGCTGCAAAGCGGGGCGGGCACCGTGATCGGCGCGGGCGTCGGCGCCCTGATCCTGGCCTCCCGGCCGCCAGACCAGCTTTTGGTGATATGGGTGGCGCTGTTCGCGCTAGCGCTGCCTTACGGGCAGGCCCGCAACTACGGCCTGTTCACGGTCTTCTTCGCTCCACTGGTCGTGCTGCTCATCAACCTGCTCAGCAACGACGGGTGGCGGCTGGCCCAGGCCAGGCTGATCGACGCGCTGCTCGGCTGCGGCATCGCGCTGCTCATCGGCTACGCGCCGTGGCCATCGAGCTGGCGTGGCAGATGGCGCCCTAACTTCGCCAATGTGCTCGGCGCGATCGCCGATTACCTGGACCAGGCGATCGGCCAGGGTACCCGGGGCACGACACCGCACGCACAGGCCCGCAAGCAGCTCGCCACCCTGCAGACCGAGTTCCAGTGGGCCATGGCCGAGCCACGGTGGACCCAGCAGCGAGCCATGGCCTGGCAGCCGGCTTTGGCCGCGCTGGAGCGGCTGCTCGAGACCGTCACCGCCACCGCGGTAACCACCGCCGGGCAGCCGTCGTCAGGTGACGGCGTCAGCGAGGTGAGCACGGCCCTGCGGCAGATCGAGGGCGCGGTGCGCTCCGGCGCTCCGGCAGGCCCGCAAACCCTGCCGTCCGAGCCATCCCTCAAGCCGATAACCGACGCCGCCCGCTCCGTCGCCGAAGCCCTCGACGGCATACCGCGGCAGCACCGACCGTCGCTCTTCGCCATGAATACCTGACCACCAGCGACGGCGTGGTGGCCAGCTTCTCGCCGGAGCTGTTCCTGGACAGGCGCGGCCGGGCCGTGCTGACCTCGCCGATTAAGGGCACGGCGCCGCTGTCGGCTGATCCGCGTGACCTGGAGTCCTCGCGGAAGGACCAGGCGGAGAACACGATGATCGTCGACCTGATGCGCAACGACCTGAGCCGGGTCTGCCTCCCAGGATCCGTGCAGGTGCCGTCCAGGGCTCGGGCCGAGGCCCGCACCGGCGTCTGGCATCTCATCCGCGACATCTCTAGCACGCTGCAGGAGGACACCGCATCCCCGGCGGATGGGGACGGCACAAGTGGGTGGACCGGACGGTACTCGACCGCGACGGCGATGGCGGCCCCTGGGCACCGGGATGTGATGCCCTGGTCATGGACGACCAGGAATTGCTCGAGAGCGGCCGCGCGTCGCTGTTCCTGGTCGACGATGGCGGTGCACACACCCCGGCTGGATGGCACCCTCAACTGGACCCGGAATCTGTCGCGGACCGCTACGACCACGTGGTCATCTCACCCGGACCCGGCGACCCGGCGTCAGCGGGCCGCAGCGTGGAAATCATCCGCAGGCTGGCTGGCGTAATGCCCATCCTCGGCGTCTGCCTCGGTCACCAGTGCGTTGGCGAAGCGTTCGGCGGACGGACCGTCCGCGCGCCCCGCCCAATTCACGGACGTCAGGCGCTAGTCCGCCACGACCAGCAGGGGATCTTCGCCGGACTGCCGGGGCCACGATCTGCTGGCGAACTTCCGCGCGATCCCGGCGTGACCAACTGTGCAGGCACGGTCGCGGCGTTACCGGGAGGGAAGTATCGCCACCGCTCACCGCAGCGATTGACGGCCATTCCTCGTTCGGGGTGCGAGGGCGCGCACTAATGATCTTCCGGGCAGTAACAGTAATGTGCGCATCAGATAAAACCACGCTTACGCGCTGCCCTTAATCGCTGGCATTATTTGTGCGCCTAGTACCCAGCGGGACGCTGGGAAAGGCGTCGGAGAAGCGCAACAGGCGATTCGTCAGGCTTCTATGTTAGGTTGAGTCAGCTCGGGACTCCCGGCATCAGCCCGAGCTGGGCCAGGACCGTCGCGGTGTCCCAGTACAAGCGGTGCGACTTGATCTGCCCGGCGTCGATGACCGAGATGTCGATTCCCTTGTTGGTGAACCGCTTGCCGGTTGGAGGGAGTACGTCCCCGGACGGCAGATACAGCGCTCCGGTGTTAGTCGCTTCTGCCGTCCATTCGCCGATCATGGTTGTTCCCTCAACGACTTGGCTGGTGACGGTTAGGTGATCGTCCGGGAAGGATTCCATGAACAGCCGCCAGCATTCGCGCACGGCCGCCTTGCCCTGGAAGGGTGAGAATCCCGGCACCGTCACCTCGCCGTCGTCCGCGTAGTAGCCGATGAACCGGTCGAGATCGTGCGCGTTGTATGCTTCGATCGCCCCTAGGTAAAGCTTCTTAAGGTCCCCCATTTGCCTGCTCCTCCTGTCATCCGCTTTCCTGTGCTGCCACCGTAAGCGCGGGGAAACGCGGGCGTCATCGCCGGAACCATGTAATTGTGGTCGGCCCATGAAACGGTGATGTGGGAGGAATTATGTAGGCGGACCGAGGCCGTGCCGCAGGGCGTAGCCTGTCGCCTCGGCCCGGTTGCGAACGCCGATCTTCGCGTAGATGTTCGCCACGTGCCGCTGCACCGTTGTCACTGAGAGCGATAGCTGCTGCGCTATCTCCTTGCTGGTGCGGCCTTCGGCCAGCAAGGTCAGCACCTGCGCTTCCCGCCCGGTCAGCTTGTCGGGTGGAGCGTTGCGCGCCGTCTTGCTAGCGTGATCATCCCCTAGGCCCGCGAGCGCCGTCTGCGCCAGGTGGAGGTGCCGGGGCATCCCAAGCGCGCGATAAAGGGCCGCGGCCTCGGTGAGCAGCCGCCGTGCAGCCGCCCGGTCGCCGGCTCCGTCGCGGTGTGTCAGCATGCGCGCGTACAGTCGGCGGCAGTCGGCCTGGTCGATCTGGTGAGGAAGAGCTTCAGCAAGTTCCAGTCCTCGCTGGAAGTGGCCTTCCGCGGTGTCCCAGCGTCGGGCTGCGGCGGCGGCCAGGCCAGCGACAGACTGCAGCAGGCGGTTGTCGTAGCCTCGTAGGACATTGCCGGCCTGCATCGCCTCAACCACCAGGTCATAACCGGCGGCTGCCTGCTCGTCGGCGCCCAGCAAGGCGAGCGCCTCGATGGCCATCAGGTACCCCGTCCACTGGCCCAGGCTGCTCGGGCGCCCCGGCGGGGGCGCCTCCAGTGCCGGATCCAGCAACATGGCCCGGCAGCGGGACGCCTCGCCGAGGTAGGCCAGGACCAGGACGCTGCCCGCCCGGCAGGCGCCGGCGACCATGCCGGGTCGTTCCCGCCGCATGCCCTCGGCGAATGAGTCCAGCGCGGCAGGCCACTCCCCGCGCCAGAAGGCGGTCAGCCCGAGCCAGGCATAGGAATCCGGTGACCACGGGAAGCCGTGCTCCTCGCACAGCTGCAGGTCGCTTGTAGCAAGGGCCTGGACCCCAGCAAGGTCACCCTTAGTGATCTCGGCCAGGAGCCGGGCTCGGCCAGCGGTCATCAGCGCGCCGTAGTGCCCCAGGCGGCGCGCCAGCGGCTCCACCACCTCACCGAGGCGGACCACGTCATCGAACTTGCCATTGAGGACCAGGGCCAACTGCACGAAGGGCAGGCCATCCGCCAGGTCCCACAGCGCGCCCGCCGCGCGGGTCAAGTCGGCGGCACGGTCGGCGTGGGCCAGTGCGCGGGCCGGTTGTGCCCATGCCCAGTAATGCATCGTCCCGGCAAACAGGGCGACGCCGAGCAGGTCACCGCCGCCAAGCTGCTCGGCGATGGAGATCGCGCGCTGCGTCAGCTCCTGCCCTGCCAGGAAATCGCCGGCGAAACTGGCCAGCCGGCCGCCAACCGACAGGAGCTGCACGCTGTCAGCGCTGCGAGCATCGCCGACCGCCGCCAGGCCCCGTGCGACGACTGCCTGGCACTCGCCGAACCGCCGGGCCCACAGCAGCTGTACCGCCAGCTCGGCAGACAGGTGCCCCACCGCGGCCGGGTCGCCGAGCCTGGTGTACTCATCGAGGGACTCACTGAATGAGACAAGCGCGGCCTCCCAGTCGCCCAGGCCCCGCAAAGCGAGGCCACGCCCCAAGCGAGCGTCTGCGCTCTCTCGCCCCGGCCCGGTCGGCAGCAGCGTCAGCACATGGTCGAAATGGCTCAGGGCGTCCTCGAAGGCGGCGGCCGCCAGCGCACGGTCACCGGCCAGCAGGAGAAAGCGGACGGTCCGGACGTCCTCCGCAGCCGGACCGGCCAACAACAACTGATTGGCGATGTCTGGGGCACGTTCAGTCAGCTGCCCGGCATACAGACGCTCCATCGCATCCGCCACGCGAAGGTGGAGAATCTGCCGCCGCGGCGGTGAGAGCCCCTCCAGCAGCGCCTGCCTGGTCAATTCATGAGCGAAGCCAAAACTCGCGTCAGGGGCCCCAGCGGCGGGCACCACCAGATGGGCGCGGGCGGCCTCCTCCAGCGCCTCCAGGAGCGCGTCGCCGCCGATGCCCGCCAGCTCCTGTACGAGCGCGAAGCCGAACACAGGCCCGATCGCGGCAGCCACGGTAAGCGCCTCCCGTACGCCTGCGGTCAGACGGTGCAGCCGCCGTTCGATGACCAGTTGCACCCCGGGCGGGACGGACACCACCGCCACCGGAGCAGACTGCCACCGGCCTGCGCGGTCCACCAGCAGCCCCTCTTCGGCCATGTGGTGAAAAAGCTCCTCGGTAAAAAATGGGTTGCCCTTACCCGCCCGGTGGATGAGAGCCACGGCCGGGGCCGGAGCTTCCTGGCCGCCCAGCGAAGACAGCATGGCCGCGGTCTCGGCGATACCGAACGGCCTGAGCACCATGCGGGAGCTCGAGGCGGCGCGGAACAGCTCCTCAAGCGTTCGCGCCAGCGTGCTGCCAAGATCAAGTTCCGTGTCCCGATAGGTGGCCACGATCAGCAGCGGCATCTGCGCCACGCACTGCGCGAGATGTTCCAGCAGAAGCAAAGTGGCCTCGTCAGCCCACTGCAGATCCTCCACGACCAGCATCAGGGGGGCAAGGCCGGCCAACCGCTCCAGGACCTCGGTGACGTTGTTGAACAGGTAGCGGCGCTCCTGCTCGGGCGGCAGCTCGAGCGGCGGGGGCAGCGATGGCCAGGAGCGTCGCAGGCCCGGCAACAGCTTTACTAGCTCACCGGCGGCGTCGCCGAGCACCATCGCGAAGTCGGCAGCCAAAAGCCGCCGCTGGGCCATCTCCAAGATCTCCGCGAACGGCAGGTAGGGTGGTGACCCTCGCCTGTCTACGCAATGCCCGACAACAGCGCGCATCCCGCCGGAGACCGCCTCCGCGGCCATCTCCTCGACAAGCCTGGTCTTACCGATGCCCGGCTCGCCAGCGATGACAGCCAGCCGGCCGCGGCCCGCCACAGCGCCCTCCAGAAGACGCCGCAAGTGGCCCCGCTCTGGCTCCCTGCCCACGAAAGGCGTCCGCTCCCACGACTGGATCGTCACGGACTGTTAACTCACCCCTTGCCGCCGTAACCCTGTGCTGCTCATGGGGCCACCATAGTGCGCACTTCCACGATTCCGAACCCCTCAACACCGTCGCTTTCTCCGTCGACGCGGCCCTCCTCGCGGGGACGATCCTGCCCGCGGCAGTGCTCGACGGAGCCCTGGGGCCGTCCCGGCCATCGCCGTGATGCTACGCGCCCGGGCCGGCCAGGCCAGGCACGGTGACCGTCAGCGCCGGCGAGCTTGCCGCGTAGGGTAATGCCGTCATCGCCGCAGGCGCCCTCTTCCCGGGCCTCGGAGTCCTCGCCTCGGTCGTCCTGGCGTTCACCCGGTTCCGCCGCGCGAGCAGCGCACAGCGCTGGGGTAGCGGTCTCTTCTCGGTGCTCGCGGCGATGGTGCACGTGCTCACCATCGGCGGTGGCCTCCTGCGCTAACGCGGCCCGCCAAGGGCGTCATCCCGGAGGGGATGCCGCTGGGTGGCAGGCAAGCGCATCTGCGGGTATAGCACTTGGTGCTACCGGGTGCTACGCTTGAATCATGAGCTACCCCGAGATCACGCAGCGCGACCTGCGGTCCAAGTCGCGGGAGATCATGGATGCCGTCGAGCACGGCCAGTCCTTCACCGTCACCAGGGACGGCCACCGTATCGGGGAACTCATCCCGCTGCGGCGCCGCCGCCGGTTCGTCCCCCGCGAAGAGTTCGCCGCCATGTCCCGGAACGCCCCCGGCGTCAGCCTGGAGGCATTCCGCGCCGACCAGGACGCCGCGCTGGACCAAGACCCAGGCAGCCCGTATGAGCGGTGAGCCCCTGCGGCAGGGCCTGCTCGACACCAACATCCTGATCCTGCGCACCTGGATCAACCCGGCCGAACTCCCCGAGGAGATGGCGATCAGCGCCATCACCCTCGCCGAGCTGTCCGCCGGCCCGAGCGAGGTCCGGTCCAACGATCAGCAGGACCTGTACGACGAGCACGCCGAGCGCGCCCGTCGCCTGGAGATCCTCCAGCGCGCCGAGAGCGAGTTCGACCCCGTCCCCTTCGACGCCGAGGCCGCCCGCATGTACGGCCGGGTCACCGCCGCCGTCATCGCCGCCGGGCGCAAGCCCCGCGGCCGCGCCGTCGACCTCATGATCGCCGCCACCGCCATCGCCGAACGGCTCCCGCTCTACACCACCAACCCCGACGACTTCCGGGGACTCGACTGCCTCCTGACCGTCATCCCGGTCACCCGGCCCCCGGTTCCCCACGAGCGAGGACCCGTCTCGCCCCGCAGGTAAAGCGGCGCCCGTCCGGATTCACGCTGCTCCGGCCGGGACACGGAACCAGCGCCTCAGCCGCCCTCCATGATGCGGTTGCCTGTCTCCCTGGACGGGCAACCGGTGGCCGCCGTGCCGATCCGCGACGACGCGCCCGTGCTCTCGCTCGTCCTGATGACCGCGGCCAACGCCCGCCCCACGCGCCGCGCGCAGGCGATCGCCCAGCTATGCCGTTTCCCGGGTAGACCGCGCGGAGGGCGACGACGGATTCTTGGAGTCCATCGCGTTCCAGTTGGCCCAGAACATCGTCCACTGACTCCGGCGGGTTGATCCGGGAGTCCGCGATCTGCCGGACGGATGCTGCGACCGCTCGCCCGTTGATGCCCACCTGGTCAAGCACGAAGGCATCTGGTGACTTCCCCTCAATGTCCCACAGCTGCAGGTCAGAAGCCGGGAAATCCTTGAGGTTCCAGGTAGCGATGACCTGGGCGCCGGACTTGATCGCCGCGGCCAGCACATGCCGTTCCCGAGAGTCAGGAAGCTTCAGTCCCTCGATCAGCGGCTCGTACCCGGACACCAGGCAGTCCCTGACGGCCGCGTTCATCAGATCACGCAGGCGATCGAGCCTCGAAGTCGGGATGTCTGGCCGGTTCCGGCCCAATGCCGTGACCATCTCATCGAGGATCTCGCTTGTCCACTTTGCCTGTACCGTGCCCGACTGCGCGATTCTGATTAGCAGGTCACGCAACGTGTTCGGATAGAACACGTTAGCGTCATAGACCACGATGAAGGTCATCGGTCAGTACAGCCCCAGCTCTTGCGTCAGCTGGATCAGCTCATCCGCCGCGTGCCTGCGCGCCAGGTCATCTCGGCTCTTGTACTCCCTCAGGTCCCGGAACCTGACCCTGCGGTGAGTTCCGACCAGCCGGAACGGGATCTCACCGGACTCCAGGAGCTTGATCAGGTGAGGCCGGGACACATTCAGGAACTCTGCCGCCTGCTGCGTGGTTAGCTCAGCCGTTCAGTCACCGCAGCGAGCTCAACGAAAGGATGACCGCCACGACCGTCCGCCGTCCACCATGCGGACGCTGCCGTCAAAAGACGATCTTAGCCTGCACATTTCTGCAGATCAGACCCGATGTGTGGTCAGGGGCGGGGTCGAACCGCCGACCTTCCGCTTTTCAGGTGTAGCGCACACCTGGGTCCGAGAGCGTTTCCGCTGGATAGAGGGTGCCCGGTGAGCGCTGGAGGTAGGCGGCGGCTGCCGCCGTTTGCCGTCAGCGTTGCCGTCACATCCGACTAGCTAGTTAGCTAGGCGGGTGCTTCGGCGGGGAGGCCTGCTGCCAGGGCCGCGTCTAGCAGACGCTTGTCGTAGGTGATAAAAGAGGTCAGCACATGGCGCGTATGCAGTGCCGTGCCTAGGTGAATGGCATCCAGGCTGCGTACGGTTGCGGGCCGTACGGTCTGGGCCAAGATCCGGAGCGGCGGGTCGAGGCCGATCAGGTCGATCTGATCCAGGACTGCAGGGAGCCTGGCCGCTGCCCCGGGCGCGTATCTGGCCAGGGCCCGGAATGACTCGATCTCTGCCAGGACCGAGCTGATCCAGCCGATGTCGGCGCGCTCACCTAGCCAAGCTCGCAGCGCGGCGGACTCCGCCTCGGCGTGGACGAGCTTAACGATCGCCGCCGAGTCCAGGTAGATCATCAGCGCTCGCCGGAGCGGTCCCGGGCCAGCTCGTCGGCCACGTTGATCCCGTCCGGCTGCCCAAGGTCCATCCGCAGGATCTCCCGGCGCATCTGGGCGGCCCGCTCACGGCGGCTGGCAGTCTCCAGCACAGCCTGACGGATGGCAGCGGACCGCGAGACACCGCCATGGGTCAGGACGTCGAGGGCATGTTCGGTCTCGTCATCGGTACGGATGGTGATCGTGTCAGCCATATCTGGATTGTAAGACAGAACGTCTTACAATCCAACTTCGCCAGCTCCGCCCGTCCTTGTCGCAGATGCCGTCAATTCACGTTGCCGTAGCCCCGTCCGCAGCTGGATGATGTCCGGATCATGCACCCGCTATCCCAAGCCCTCCGGCCCGTTCTCGGACGTACCTCGATGGACCAGGCCCTGGTCGTACTCAACGGCCAGGTACTGCAAGCCGTTGACACCCAGCGGAGCAGTGGAGGCTCTTGTCCCATTCCGGCCCCGACCTGGGCCGCCTTGAAGATCCGCGGGGATGGCACGTACAGCATCGGCGACGGCCATCAGAAACCGGGAGAAGATTACTGGCTTCCCATCACCACGCCGGTCCATGTACGCAAATGACAGTTGCTATCGGTCATGCACCTTGGTCAGTGATCTTGAAGGATGCGTTTTCCCAGTTCAAGGGTGGTCAGGGGCGGGGTCGAACCGCCGACCTTCCGCTTTTCAGGCGGACGCTCGTACCAACTGAGCTACCTGACCGTGACGGCGACCCGCGGTAGGGCCAACCTCAGCGGTCCTGACGGGATTTGAACCCGCGACCTTCACCTTGACAGGGTGACGAGCACTCCGAACTGCTCTACAGGACCTTGCTAACGCTCGCCGACACTCTAGCCGGCTTCCGCGATGCCCTCCAACGGCGTGTCGCCGGGAGGAGAACCACTTGCGCCTTAAGAAGAGTACCACCGGCGCGGTCGTGGTGAGGCACGGTTATGGCGGGCTCCCCGTCAGCCGCACGGGAATACCCGCCCCTCTTCCGCGTTATACCCGCCGGGGTATTAAGACCCCGCAGCAAGCAAGCCCAAAGAGGAGCGATACATGAGCACCGTCGCACTGACGGAAGAGACGTTCGAGGACACGGTCACCCAGGAGGGGATCACTCTCGTCGACTGGTGGGCGTCCTGGTGCGGTCCGTGCCGGATGTTCGCACCGGTCTTCGAGGCGGCCAGCGAGAAGCACCCGGACGTCACCTTCGGCAAGATCGACACCGAGGACCAGCCCGGCCTGGCCGGCGCCGCGCAGATCAGCTCGATCCCGACGCTGATGGCCTTCCGGGACGGCATCCTGGTCTTCTCCCAGCCCGGCGCGCTCCCCGCGCCCGCGCTTGAGCAGGTCATCAAGGCCGTCGAGGAACTCGACATGGACGACGTCCGCGCCAAGCTCGAGCAGGAGCAGCAGACCAGCCGCTAACGGCCAGATACCCCGTTGGGTATGCTCCCGCCTGGCGGCATTACGCCGCGAGCATGGCCCGCCCGAAACCGAGGAGTCCGCATGGATCTGGACAGCGAGACGATGGCCAGCGTGATCAGGCGGCTCAAGCGGGCGCAGGGCCAGCTCGGCGGCGTGATCAAGATGATCGAGGACGGGCGCGACTGCGCGGATGTGGTGACACAGCTCGCGGCCGCGTCCCGTGCCCTGGACCGGGCCGGCTTCAAGATCATCGCGACCGGCCTCACGCAGTGCGCGGCGAGCGGCGACGACAGCGCCGACGCGGACCGCGAGCAGCTTGAGCGCCTCTTCCTATCCCTGGCCTGAGAAACCGGCGGCTACGCCTCGGCGGTCGCCGGATGCCGACGCCGCCACTCCGCGGCGAGCAGCTCGTAGGAGCGGATCCGGTCGCCGTGTCCGTGCGCGATCGTCGTGATGATCAGCTCGTCGGCGCCGGTCGCCTCCTGGAGGATGTCGAGCTGGTCCTCGACCTGCGCCGCTGAACCGACGAACTGCGTGTCCACCCGGTCGGCGACCAGCTCCCGGTCCTCGTCCGTCCACGAATGCTTTCGCGCCTCTTCCGGTGTCGGGAAGGCGATCGCACCCTCGCCCGAACGGATGCTGCGCACCCACAGTCCGTACCCCGTGGCCAGCTCACGTGCCGTCGGCTCATCCTCTGCCACCATCACGTCGGCGGACACCGCCACGTAAGGACGCCTCAGCTCCCCTGACGGCCGGAACGCCGCCCGGTAACCCGCCACCGCCTCCAGCACGCTCGCCGGGCTGACGTGGTAGTTAGCCGCGAACCGCAGGCCGTTTCCCCCCGCCACCTGGGCGCTCTGCCCGCCGCTGCTGCCCAGCACCCACACCTGAACGTCGGCCCCTTCACCCGGGACCACGTGCGCGTCGATGCCGTCCGCGGACCGGTAGGTCCCGGCCAGCAGGGCCAGGATGTCATCGACCTGACTGGCGTAATCCTGCGGCTCCGCGCCCGGCAACTGCAACAGCGTCTTGTTGAGGCGCAGCCGCGGTGACCCCAATAGCCGCTCCGGGTTGAACTGCGGCGGGATCAGCAGCCCGTTCGGGGCAAAGCTGTTCTCCGTCCGCGGCGGCCCGGCCGATCCCGGCTTCCGCGGTCCCCCGCCCGAGCGGCCAAGGCCAAGGTCGAGACGGCCAGGGTGCAGGGCGTCGATGAGGCCGAACTCCTCCACCGTGGCCAGGGCGGTCCGGTGCCCCATCTGCACCGCGCCGGACCCGATCCTGATCCTCGACGTCGCCGCCGCCGTCAGTGCCAGCACGACCGCCGGCGAAGTGCCGGCCACCCCTGGGTTGAGGTGATGCTCGGCGAACCAGTACCGGGCGTAACCCAGACGCTCGGCCGCCCGTGCCAAATCGATGCTGTTGCGTATCGCCTCCGCGGCGGTGGCCCCGGAGCTGACCGGGACAAGGTCAAGGACGCCAAGCGGAATCTCCCCCATCACGACGCCGCCTTCCGGTCAGCCGGCCGCACCGGCCCGTGTGCCAGTGGCGCCAGGCCCAGGTGCTCGCGCAGCGTGCTGCCCTCGTACTCGGTGCGGAACACCCCCCGCTCCTGCAGCAACGGGACCACGGTCGCGGCGAACTGGTCGAGACCCGCCGGCGTGATGTGGGGAACGAGGATGAAGCCATCGCTGGCGTCGGCCTGCACCAGGCGGTCGATCTCCGCGGCCACCGTCGCGGGCGCGCCGACGAACGATTGCCGACCGGTGACCTCGATGATCAGCTCCCGGATCGAGAGGTGCTCCGCCTCCGCCTTAGCGCGCCACTGCGCCGCCGTCGCTAGCGGATCCCGGTGCATCCGCACGCTCGCGCGTCCCCGGGCGATCGTGTGCTCCCCCGGATCCGGGTCGACGTCCGGCAGCGGCCCGTCCGGGTCGTAGCCCGACAGGTCCCGGTTCCACAGCTGCTCCAGGAAGGCGATCGCGGTCGCCCCGCTGACCTGCTGCCGCCGCACCTCCCGGGCCAGGTCGGCCGCCTCCGCGTCAGTGTCGCCGAGCACGAACGTGGCGGCCGGCAAGATCAGCAGCTCGTCCCGGCGCCGGCCGTAGCGGGCCAGGCGGCCCTTCACGTCGGCGTAGAACGCCTGCCCGTCTTCCAGCGTGCCGTGCCGGCTGAAGATGGCGTCCGCGCTGGAGGCGGCGAACTCGCGCCCCTCGTCGGAGTCACCGGCCTGGAAGATGACCGGCCGGCCCTGTGGGCTGCGCGGCACGTCGAACCGCCCGCGAATGTCGAACTGCGTGTCGGTGCGGGCGAACCGGCCCGCTCCGGGGTTGGCATCGGAGTCGGGATTGGGGTCGGTGTCGGCGAGGAAGACGCCGGACGCCTTGTCCGCCACCATCTCGTCGCCGCGCCAGGAGTCGAACAGCTCCCAGGCGGTCTCCAGGAACGCGCGTGCCCGCTCGTAGCGGGCGTTTTGCGGGAGGTAGCCGCCGCGGCGGAAGTTCTCGCCGGTGAACTCGTCCCAGGACGTGACCACGTTCCACGCGGCGCGCCCGCCCGACAGGTGATCCAGGCTGGCGAACTGCCGGGCCACTTCGTACGGCTCGTTGAACGTGGAGTTGATCGTGCCCGCCAGGCCCAGGCGGTCGGTCACGGCGGCGAGCGCGGCCAGGACCGTAAACGTGTCCGGGCGGCCGACGACGTCCAGGTCGTAGATCTTGCCGTTCTGCTCGCGGAGCCGCAGCCCCTCGGCGAGGAACAGGAAGTCGAACTTGGCACGCTCGGCCGTCCGGGCCAGGTGCGCGAACGAGCTGAACTCGATGTGGCTGCCGGAGCGCGGGTCGCTCCACACCGTGGTGTTGTTCACCCCGGGAAAGTGGGCCGCGAGGTGGATCTGCTTGAGCGGAGTGGGGGTCATGATCAGTTCCCTCCGGTGCCAGCGGCGGCGGCGTTCGTGGCGGCGGTCGCGTAGCGGTTCGCGGGCCGGGGCAGGCCGAGCAGGCCGCGAAAAGTGTCCGCCTCGTAGCTGGTGCGGAAGGCGCCGCGGCGCTGCAGTTCGGGCACCAGTTCCCTGGTGATCGCCTCCAGGTCATCGGGGATGACGCCCGGGCGCAGCCGGAAGCCGGATATCCCGGCCGCGTGCCAGTCCTGGAGCAGGTCGGCGAGCCCCGCCGGGCTCCCGGTGAAGACGGCCGCGTCGCTGGCGTACTCCTCGCCCGCGAGCTCATCAAGCCGGGCCTTGCGGTCCTCAGGGCGGCGGTCCTCAGGGCGGCGGTCCTCAGGGCGGCGGTCCTCAGGGCGGCGGTCCTCAGGGCTGTGGTCCTCGCTGCCGAGGAACACGACGATGTCCGCGAAGACGCGGAGCGACGCCGGCTCGCGCGCGTATCCAGAGGCGGCGGCGTGGATCCGCGACACGATCGACTTCGCCTCCGCGGCGTCGTGCGGCGTCACGAAACCCACGTCGGCCGCCTGGGCGATCAGCGCATAAGGCACGGCCGCGTGCCCGAGCGCGCCGACCAGTGGCTGGCCTTGCGGCGGCCGCGGAGTGATCGACGGCCCCTTGACGCTGAAGTAGTCGCCCGCGAAGTCGATGTAGTGCACCTTGTCCCGGTCGAGAAACCGGCCGGTCGCGGCGTCCCTGATCTCGGCGTCGTCTTCCCAGCTGTCCCACAGCCGCCTGATCACCTCGACGTAGTCGGCCGCCTCGTCGAACAGCTGCTGGTGGCTGACCGCCGTGATGTCGCGGCGGCCGAAGTGCGCCGCCTCCGCCGGGCTCGCCGATACCCGCACCCGGACCCCGGCGCGGCCGGCGCTGACGTAATCCAAGGTGGCGATGGCCTTGGAGATGTGGAACGGCTCGGTGTGCGTGACGACGACGGTCGGCATCAGCCCGATGTGCCGGGTGAGCGGTGCCACCCGGGCGGCGATCAGCACGGCATCGAGCCGCCCGCGGACCCGATCAGTGCGTGTGTCCGGCTCGCCCCGCCGCGCGGATTGCAGGCTGAGCCCGTCCTCGATCGTGACGAAGTCGAGCAGTCCGCGTTCGGCTTCGGCGACGAGGTCCGCCCAGTAGCGGGCCGACAGCAGCTCGGCTGGACGCGCACGCGGCTCCCGCCACGCGGCCGGATGCCATCCGGCGCCATCGAGCGCGACGGAAAGGTGCATGGTCATCCAATCACTCGCTCTTGCGGCATTGTGATCACGGTAACTCGCGCATGGCGAACTATCAACTATTCCTATCGGTATTAACCGTAATATGCCGACGGCCACATCGGCCGGGTTCGCAAGCATGCGGTGACACGGAAAAGCCCGTACGGGGACAGCCGAGTGTCCCTCGTACGGGCATTCAGGAAGACGTCACGCTTCCGCGGGTCGCACGCCGAGCGCGGCCTGGATGGGCGGCACGCCGGTCGCCGCCCATCGTTCCACCGCCTTGCCCAGCTCGCCGAACTCCGGCTCGGTGATGTACAGCCCGCGCGCCGGCACGACCGCGCCGAGCTCGACCAGCACCGGGCGGAGATGCACCTCGACCGCCAGCAGGTGGCCCGGCCAGCCGCCGGTCATCAGCGGGACCGCGACGGTGCCCGCCAGGCCGTTCGAGCCGTACCGGTCGAGGAAGGCCTTCAGCATGCCGGTGTACGACGCCTTGTACGTCGGAGATGCGAACACCGCCAGGTCTGCGGCCGCAACCTCGGCGCTGAGGCGTGACAGTTCCGCGTCGTTCCAGTCGAACAGGCGGGAAGCGTACTCGGCGAGGTCCACGATGAGGTGATTAGCAGGCGCACCGGTCGCCTTCGCGAGCAGGTTCGCGACTTCGACGGCCGCGCCCAGGGTCCGGGAGGCCGGCTTCGGGTTGCCGACGACGACGGCGATCGGCTTCATGAGGCGGCCTGCGCGGTCACGGCCTGAGCCGTCACGGCCTGCACAGTCATGGTCTGGGCGGTCACGACCTGCACGGTCACGACCGCGATCTGCCCGAGGTAGGCCAGGGTCGCCGCCCGGATCGCGCGCGCCGCGCCAGTGGCCAGCCCGTACCCGCCGCCGACGATGTCCCTCCCGTCACCGTTGGTCGGCAGGAAACAGTGGAACCGCAGTGACATCCGGCTTCCTCTCATTGACTTCGGCTCAGTTGACTTCGTTCAGTCTTCCGGTCGCGAGGTCGAAAACGAACCCCCGGACGACATCGGTGTTGGGCTTCCCCTCACGCACCAGGATCGCGTAGACGTTAAGCCGGGCGTCGACGATCATGACATGCTCCTCCCGGCCAGACGTTAACTACAGTTTTTCTACCTATTTAGTAGATAATTGTCAAGGTCCCTTGGCTCGGCCTGGCGGATACGCCGGTTGCGCCTCATCCCGCCTCGCGCGGGGCGGTTCGTGTTTCGCGGTCTCGCAGGTTGGCGGTACAGGTTCCGTGGGTCGGAAATGCCAAGTCTCATGGGTCGTTAGCGCCACGGGGTCCGTTACGACCCAGGGAACCGCACTGCGCGCCTGGATATATCCCCCTATATCCGGCGCAACGAAGTCCCGGATGTGCCGGGATCCGCCTAGATTTCATGATCATGGGTCACCGATGCCACATATTGGCAGTTCCGACCCGTGATCATGGAACTCGTACCCCGCATGGGTATCCCGAAATACGAAGTTCGTAGCGATGTTTCACGATAAACATGGCGCGCCCATCGTGCCGAATTCGGGCTTTGGCCGGAACGACCCATGATCTTGGGGAGACAGGTGGCCGGAAGGGGTTCGCCCGTTACGTCGGCGCCGGGAGCGCCAGTGCCGGGAGCGCCAGTGCCGGGAGCGCCAGTGCCGGGAGCGCCAGTGCCGGGAGCGCCAGTGCCGGGAGCGCCAGTGCGGGGAGCGCCAGCGCCGGGAGCGTCGGCGCCGAAAAGGTAAACGAGAGGATCTGGCGGTCGGCCCTAGCGGCCGCTCTCGGGGCGGGTGAAACGGCCCTGGTGGTGGAGCAGGGGCGGGGCGCTTTCGCCGATAATGGCATCGGTCACCTGGCCCACCACGAGTTCGTGGTCGCCGATCGTGACCAGGGAGTGAACGGAGCAGAGCAGGTGCGTGGTCGCCCCCGCCAGCAATGGCAGCCCGCCCGGGCCTGGCTTCCACTGCGTTTGCGGGCCGAAACGATCGGCGCCCTTCAGCGCGAACCGGGTGGCGGTCTCCTGCTCGCCGGTGCCCATCAGGTTGACCGCGAACTCCGTGGCGGCGCGCACCAGTGGCCAGTTAGACGAGCCGTGACCGATGTAGAAGGAGACCAGCGGCGGATCCAGGCTGGCGGAGCTGAACGAGGTGACGGTCAGGCCGGCCGGCCCGCGGAGCGTCACGATCGCCACTCCGGCCGGGTGCCGGGACAAGGCCTGGCGGAACGTGTCCGGGTCTACGCTGTCCGGCACGGGATCGCCGGCGGGCAGGGGCAGTGTGGAGCTGTGACGGCGAGCCATGCCCTCATGCTCACCCAGATTCCCTACAAAGTCAATAGTAATAGTAGCAATCTGGCACACGACACAGACTTACCCGTAAAGTATGACAAATCAGCGTGATTAGCGGAGACTCAGGTGCCCCCAACGGGATTCGAACCCGTGCCGCCGCCTTGAAAGGGCGGTGTCCTAGGCCACTAGACGATGGGGGCTTCGACAGGAAACTGCGCTTGCAGCTTAGAGTACAGGTAGCCCCGCTGCCAAAAGCGTTCCGCCGGAGAAGACGATATCGCTTGCGCGATGCTCCTCGGTCCGCCACTCTATGCAATGTATTAATTACACTATGCATAAGAATCACTAGGATGCCACCCACTGGGGAGGGATATGTCGGGCCTGCAGGCCACGCACGCGGGGCACGCCGGGCGAGCGACGCGCAAGCACGCCCGCGCGCGGACCGCCGGCCTGCACCGCCGCCCCCCAGAGCGGCGGGTCTCCTACAGCGAAGTCCTGGCCGTCCGCGAGTTCCGCTGGCTGTCCGTTGCCCAGGCGCTGTCCTTCCTCGGTGACCAGTTCGCGCAGGTGGCCATCGCCATCCTCGTCTACGGCCGCACTGGTTCGCCGTTCCTCACCGCCCTCGCGTACGCGCTGACGTACTTGCCGCCCATCGTCGGCGGCCCCTTGCTCTCCAGCCTCGCCGACCTGTTCCCCCGCCGCCGCGTGATGATCGCCTGCGACCTGATCCGGATAGCCACCGTCGGCCTGATGGCCGTCAGCGGCCTGGGCTCGTTCATCGACGTGCCGCTGTGGGCCGTCTCGGGGCTGCTGTTCTTCACGGTCCTGATCGGCACCCCGTTCTTCTCCGCGCGGGCCGCGCTGCTGCCCGACATCCTCCCGCCGAGCAAGCTCGCGGTCGGGGCGGCGATCGGCAGCATCACCCACCAGGCGACGCAGATCATCGGCTTCGTCGCGGGCGCGGCCGTCGTCGCCACGCTGGGCGTGCACTGGACACTGGGCATTGACGCAGCGACGTTTGGCGTGTCGGCTCTTGTCGCACTGGCCGCACTGCAGCGGCGGCCCGCGCCCGTGCGGACCGGTGGCGCCCGGCCGTCCGTGTGGGACGTGTCCGCGGACGGGGTACGGCTCGTGTTCGGGCAGCCGGAGCTACGGACGCTGCTGCTGTTCGGGTGGCTCGCCGGGTTCTACGTCATCCCCGAGGGGCTCGCCGCCCCGTATTCGCACTCCCTGGGCGGGGACGCGTTCACCGTCGGCGTCCTGATGGCGGCGGTGCCGCTTGGCACGGTAGTCGGCGGCGCGCTGGTCGGGCGGCTCGTCCGGCCACGGACGCAGCTGCGGTACATGAGCTGGCTGGCCGTGCTGTCCTGCGCGCCGCTCGTCGTCAGCGTGTGGAATCCCCCGTTGTGGGCGGTGGTCGCGGCCTGGCTCGTCGCCGGCGTCGGCGGGGCGTTCCAGCTCATCGTTATCCCCGCGTTCGCGCGGTCCCTCGCGCCAGAGACCCGTGCACGGGCGTTCGGCGTGGCGCAGTCGGGCATGTACGCGGTTCAGGGGCTCGGCATCCTGGCCGGCGGCGCGATGGCGGTCGCGGTCGGCGCGCCGCTAGCGGTGGGCCTGGCCGGGGTGGCCGGGCTGTGCGTCGCCCTCTATCTCGCGTCGAAGTGGACCGTCATCCGCCGCAAGGTCATTGCGGCCGGTGACGGTTGATGAAGTCCTCGACGATCGACTTGCCCTCGTCCTCCTCGGGGAGAATCGCCCAGGCGACCAGGTACAGCAGGACGCCGAGCCCGTAGAAGATCCCGAACACGGCGAACCCGAGCCGCACCAGATTCGCGTCAATCCCGAAGTACGCGCCGAGGCCTGAGGCAACCCCCGCGACCAGCCGCCCGTCTTTGGTCCGCACTAGCTTCTTCGCACCGCTGCCGTTGTGCTCGCTCATACCTGAGATCATGCCCAGTGCGGGCGGGGACTGTCATCAGGGACACCCCTGTTAATACCCTGATGACATGGCCAACTCTTCGCCTTCCCCGGATACGGACCTGCTGCGCGTCGACGATCAGCTCGGCGCCGAAGAACGGCTGATCCGCGACACCGTCCGCGCCTACGTCACCGACCAGGTGCTACCGCACGTGGGCGACTGGTTCGAGGCCGGGGTGCTGCCCCGGTCGGTCCTGGGCGACCTGGCGAAGCTCGGGCTGTTCGGGATGCACCTGACCGGGTACGAATGCGCCGGCGCGAGCGCCACCGCGTACGGCGTGGCGTGCCGGGAGCTGGAAGCGGCCGACTCCGGGCTGCGCAGCGCCACGTCCGTCCAGGGGTCGCTGGCGATGTTCCCGATCTGGAAGTACGGCAGTGACGAGCAGAAAGACGAGTGGCTGCCCCGCATGGCGTCCGGGGCGGCGATCGGGTGCTTCGGCCTGACGGAGCCCGATCACGGCTCCGATCCGGGCGCGATGCGCACGCACGCGGTGCGTGACGGTTCCGACTGGGTCCTGAACGGCGCGAAGATGTGGATAACCAACGGGTCGATCGCCGACATCGCGGTCGTGTGGGCGTCGACCGAGGCCGGCATCCGCGGGTTCCTCGTGCCGCGCGGGACGCGAGGGTTCAGCGCGCGGGATATCCACAAGAAGATCGCCCTGCGCGCGTCGATCACGTCCGAGCTGGTCCTCGACGACGTGCGGCTCCCGTCTTCCGCCGTCCTGCCGGGCGTGACGGGTCTGCGCGGGCCACTGTCCTGCCTGACTGAGGCGCGGTTCGGGATCGCGTGGGGCGTGACCGGGGCGGCGCGCGCCTGCCTCGAGGCCGCGATCTCCTACTCGACGACCAGGACGCAGTTCGGCAAGCCGATCGGCGGGTTCCAGCTCACGCAGTCCAAGCTCGCGTGGATGGCGGTATCGCTGCAGCAGTCGCAGCTGCTCGCCGTGCAGCTGGCGTCGCTGAAGGAGGCCGGGACGCTGACCCCGACGCAAGTCAGCGTCGCCAAGATGGCCAACGCGCGGGCCGCCATCGACATCGCCCGGACCTGCCGGACGATCCTGGCCGCGAACGGCGTGACGCTCGAATACCCGGTGATCAGGCACGCTTCGAACCTGGAAGCGGTGATCACGTACGAGGGCACCGAAGAGATTCACGCGCTCGCCATCGGCCAGGCGCTCACCGGGATATCCGCGTACCGTTGACGTTCGGTACTCTTTGCGTCGAGGGGTGCTAGCTCAATGGCAGAGCAGCAGACTTTTAATCTGTTGGTTCAGGGTTCGACCCCCTGGCGCCCCACCACGATTGACCTGGCGGAACACTGACCACCTCGTTAGTGCCCCGCCCGGTCAGTGGCAGTTCAGCCTGTTGCGTACCGGTCCAGGCCAGCGGATTGGAGTTCCTCCGGCGACATCGCGACTCGGTAATGCACGGACGCGCCGAAGTTGAGCATCAACGGCTCGGTCACGTGCGGGGCCTGGGCCGCGCTGTCCAGGTCCACGATCATCATGGCGCCGCGTCCTATGCCGCTGTCGGTCAAGTAGAAGACCTCGGGCTTGATAGCGCCGAACACTTCGCCGATCTTGTCCCCGACTGTGCCCTGACGGACATAGGTATTGAACGGCTCCAGCGGAAATTCGACTTCGATGATGAACTTCATGACGTCCCCCCACAGGTCAGCGGCCTTGCTGACCTGCCGCGACTCTAACATCACGTCTGCCGCCAGAGTAGGAGCCAAGTTCGCCCGGCCTACCCCTTCAGCCCGCTGCCGAGGCCGACGACGAGGTAGCGCTGCAGCAGGATGAACACCACCATGATCGGCAATGCCGCCATCGCCAGCCCGGCGAAGACCTGGCCCCACTCGGTGGTGTACTCCCCGACGAAGCTGTAGATCTTGATGGGCACCGTCTCCTGGTTGCTGCCGCCCACCAGCAACAGGGGCGTGAAGAAGTCGTTCCAGACGAGGACCCCGGTCAGCGTCGCCACGGCCGCGCTGGCCGGCCGCAACAGCGGAACCACGACCCTGAACAAGATCGTGGACGGCCGCGCGCCGTCGACGAGAGCGGCCTCCTCGTACTCATGGGGCAGCCTGCGCAGGAAACCCCGGTAGAGGAGCGTGGACAGCGGAGTGAGCGAGCCGGCCTGGAACAAGATGACCGACGTCAGGTTCCCGGTCAGGTGCAGGCTCGTCATCAGCTCGTACAACGGGAGCGCCCGGGCCGGGTACGGGATCATGAGGCCCGCCAGCACGTACAGCATGACGACGGCCGCCCGCCGGTCGCCCCGGCGGACGATGTAGTACGCCAGTACCTGGCCGGAGGCGACCAGCCAGATAACGGCCACCACCGCGACAAGGATCGAGTTCCGGAACGCCGGTCCGAGCGAGCCCTGCACCCAAGCGGAGTCGATGCTGGACAAGGTGAGGCTGGTGGGCAGCGCCAGCGGATTCTTGTCGATCTCGGTTGTGGTCCTGAAGGCCAGGATGAACGCCATCAGCACCGGGGAGAAGAACAGCAGGCTCACCAGCACGGTGACCGTACGCCCGGTCACGTGCAGCGCGGGCCGTCCCCACCGGCGGCGGGCCAGGCCGCGGCGGGCCACGCCGCGCCCGGCGGCATCGTTAACGTTCACGACCGCTCACCACCCATAGCACTATGCCGGCGGCGGCGACGCTGATGATCGCCAGCAGGTTCCCGACCGCCATGCCGTAACCGAACTTCTCGAATTCGAAGGCCTGCCGGAACAGCTCCGTGGCCAGCGTCTGGGTCGAATAGCCGGGCCCGCCGTCCGTGGTCGCGATGACCTCGCCGAACAGGAACATGCCGTTCATCACGGTGATGACACCGCTGACGCCCATGGCCTGGCGCAGCAGCGGCAGGACGATGTGCCGCAGCCGCCCGAAGTAATTGGCCCCGTCCACCTGCGCCGCTTCGAGGACCTCGCGGTCGATACCCTCCAGGCCCGCCAGGAAAATGATCATCGCGAATCCGGTCGACTGCCAGATGGCGATGGCGATGATGCACCACAGCGCCTCGTTGGGGTCGCCGAGAAAGCCCGGCGGGGGCGTGTGCGGGAACAGCTTGCCCCAGATCTCGGTCAGGGGACCCTGCGGCGAGTACAGGAAGAGCCAGATGTAGCCGGCGATGATCGTCGGCAGGGCGGCCGGAAGGAACCACAGGAGGCGGAGCACGTAGTTGAGCCGGTTGCGCCGCTGCAGCACGAGCGCGACCACCAGGCCCACCAGGTTGCCGCCCACGGTGATGCACAAGGCGGCGAGGAGCGTGTGGGCGAACGCCTGCTGGACTTCCGGGTCGTCCGCGATCGCGGTGATGTAGTTGCTCAGCCCGACGAACCGGGATCCGGTGCCGAGCCCGTCCCAGTTCGTGAACGAGTAGTAGACGGACATGATCGTCGGGTAGGCGACGATCAGCGAGTAGACGGCTAGTCCGGGGACCACCATCCAGAAGCCGATCCGCACCCGCCCGAGCTTGAGCGGGGGCCGGGGGCGCTTGCCCGCGGGCGCCCGCCTGTTGCGGGCAGGCGCCTTGCCCAGGCTGACCGGGTGACCGATCTCGCTGGTGCTGCTCACGGAGCTGTCACCTCGCTACCGGGCCGGAAGGGGCTGGCGGGCCTCGATGGCGTCCCGCGCGCCGCCCAGGTGATCGAGCGTCATCTCGGCGTACTTCCGGCTCAGGACCACGCCCTGGGCGCCCGCGTCGAGGGCCGCCGTGACCGAGCCGGCGACGCTCTCCCGGCTGGAAACGGCGAAGCCCGGGCCCGCGGCGGCCGTCTCCACCAGCCCGGTGGAGGCCTTGGCGGCGCGCTCGTCGTCGGTCAGCGTGATGCTGCCCGCGCCGAGCGGGATGTCGATGTCGACCCCCGCGTAGATGTCGCAGCCGCCGGCCACCGTGCGGACCGCGCGATCGATCTCCCGCGCGACGTACCGCGTGCTGAAGCCGGACGTGAGGATCGTTTCGACGTCCGGCTCGTCGAGCTGCATCATCGCGCTGATCAGGCGGATGGCCTCGTCCTCGCCGAAGTCGGCGAGCAGTGCCTGCCGGATGTTGCGGATCCACGAGACGAACCGCGGGCCCGCGGCCGTGTGGTACACCACGACCTTGAGGAAGTCGGAGTACGGCACCATCCGGTCATAGCGGACGCCGGCTCGGTAGAACGGGCTCAGCGACAGGTTGTGGAAGATGTGCCAGCCAACTGATAGGTCGTCCCGGCACGCCTTCGCGACTCCGTAGATCTGCTGGTAGAGACTGTGCTGGCTGTCCCACCAGAACTGCTGCCAGGCCAGGACCTCCGGGTACTCCAGCAGGATCCGCCAGAAGGAGACGAAGGCGCCGTCGGGCGCGTTACCCTCGGCGCTGATCGTCTCGTTCCAGGCGACCAGCTCCCGGAATCCGTCCCGTGCCCGGACCGGGTCGATGCCGCGCTCGCGGCCCAGCTCGCGGCAGTGCGGGCAGAAGCACGTGGCCAGGCTGGCGGGGCAGGGCCCCTGCATGACGTGGTTCAGCGGGCCGGGCCGCTCCGAGCACATGATCAGGCCGTCGAGGTCGTAGCTTTTGGCGTAGTCCTCGACGATCCCCAGGTACCACAGGCGGTAGTCGGGGTTGTTCAGGCACGGCCGGGGGCTCGGCCGCCCCCAGATGTCGATCTCCAGGACCTTGGGGAAGTTCGGGTAGGTGCGGAGCGTGTGGGACCACGCGCTCTCGTCCATGAACGCGAAGCACGCGATGTCCCGGGCCTTCGCCGCCGGGATGACGTCACCGAGGATGTCGAAGTCGGGATGCTCGGTCGACTGGCCCGCCGCGCCGAGCACCGTCCCGCCGTAGAACTCGGGATGGACGCGCGCGTAGTTGCCGCCCGCCCATTCCGGGTCCGGCTCTTGCCCGCCGTGGTCCGGAAAGGGATGGCCGGGCCGCTGCCGTCCGCCCGACCCCCGGGTCCACGTCGGTGTCGCCAGGAACAGGGCGTTGACCGCGGCCGTGTCCTGGAGGGTGTCAAGGACCTGGGGCACCCCCTCGTCCACGAAGGAGACGGCGCCGATCTGGATCCCGATCAGGGGAGAGCTGGTGGTGTACCGCACGTATTTCCTCCTGGGATTAGGAACTGAAGGTTCCCTCGATCGCCTTCACCGCGGCGCTAGGGGACGCCGTGCCGTCGAGGAGGTCCTCGCCCTCGGCTTCCTGGGTGAGCTTGGTCTGCGGATTGGTCCAGTAACCGGAGATGTAGAGCGCGACGTTGTCGCTGGTGAGGTCGCCGGCTACGCCGCTGAACAGGGCGAGCGGCTTGTTCTGCGCGCTGGCGACGGTGGGCAGGTTGTCGCCGGCGTCGGTGACGATCGCCGCCTGGTGCGGCTCGGAGAGGTACTGGAGGTACTCCTCGGCCTGCTGGACGTGGGCGGAGTGCGCGTTGACGCCGAGGGTGAGGCCGGTGTCGACCGTCAGCACGGTCCCGCCCGGCTTCGTGCCGGCGGGGAGCAGCCACGTGCCGAAGGACCCGCCCGGATCGTCCGCCGAAAGTTCGTTGTAACCGGCGAGCGCACTGGTCATCAGGGCCTTGCCGCTGGCCACGAGGCTGAACGCCTCGTCGTAGGTCGTGCTTAGGGTGCCCTGGTTGAAGCAATGCGCGCTGTTCATCTGCGCGTACTCGTCGTAGGACGTCAGGGCGGCCTGGCGGAACGCCGACGAGGACTGGAAAGTCGTCTTCCCGGACAGCACGTCGGACCAGAAGCCTGGGTCGGACGTGCTGATCAGGTCGTCCATCAGCATCGTCGGCACCTGCTGGTTCACGTAGCCGGTCGCCGCGCCCAGGGCGACCATGGCGACGCCGTGGGAGTTGAGCGTCTTGCACATGCTCAGGACCTGCGGGAAGGTCGCCGGCAGTGTGAGGTGGTACTTGCTCAGGACGCCCTGGTTGTAGGCCATCGGCGCCGGCGAGAGATCGAGCGTGATCGCGTACTGCTGGCCGTCGATACTGTCCAGCGCCTTGACCTGAGGAATCTCCTTCAGCGAGGTAGCCCAGCCCTGATTGGACAGGCTCTGGATGTCGTGCGCCGCGTTGAGTTCCTGGATCGCCATGGGGTTGCCCCCGCCGGCCCAGACGCTCATCACGTCGGGGCCGTTCCCCGAGGCAAGCTCGGTGCGCAGGTCGGCCTGGTAGTCGTTGGTGGGAATCGAGCTCGCGTCGATGGTGACGCCCGGATGGCTCTTCTCGAAGGCGGTGTCGATCTGCGTCAGGCCCGGGACGGCGCCGACGGTGATCATCTTGAGGGTGACGCCGCCACCGCCGCCGGCTGAACCGGGGCTCGCCGACGGCCCGTTCGTGCCGCCGCAGGCGGCGACGGCGACCGCCAGCCCAGCCGCGCCCGCGATCACCCCCAGCCTCCGGCACATTCTCGCTTTCTCCATATCAGTCCTCCATCTGGCTGCGCGGGTGGGGTTCGATGACGCGGTACGGCTGACCGCACAGGTCCGGGCCGATGCCCGGATAGATCCACTTGGTCCCGGTCACGGTTTCCAGGACGAGGTAGTACTGGACGCAGAACTCGGGGAACTCACCCGGCGCCGGGATGACGGCCGTGTACTGGCCGGCTGACCTGGTCAGGTCCACGGTGTTGTAGCGCCGGCGCTGGTCGACGTCCCGGTACTTCATGACGACCCGGGTCACGGGCCCGAACGGCGGCGCGGTGGCCGGTGTCACCGCGATCGCGACCGACCCGTCGGGCCGGACGTGTTCGCGCGCGGACGCCGCGGTCGACGGCGCGGGGGGCAGCGACCGCGCCTCGAGGAAGGCGGGCCAGTCCTGCCCCGCCGCCATGTCCGGGGCATCGCCGTAGCCAGCGACCTCGTCAGCCAGCACCATCACGTCGCTGGCGATCGCGGCCGTCCGGTCCGCCCACAATCCGCGCAGCCACGGCTCCGGGCCGAAGACCGCTTCGGGGCCGTACAACCGCGATCCGGTGCGGGCTAGCTCCTCCCAGGCCTCCAGCGCGTCCTGGTAGAGCGCGAGCGCCTGGCTGGCCAGCGAGCGCGACGACAGCTGCCTGCTCAGTCCGTAGAGCACGGCCGCGCGCATCTTCCGCGCGAAGAACAGTCCCAGGCCCGCGAGAATGCTGACGTCACCGGCGGTGTCCGGCTCACCGTCCGGCGCCGGGGTCTGGTTCGCTGCCGCGAGCTCCCGCATCGCGTCCCGCGCGAGCTGCTCCAGCCAGGACGCGACCTGGATGGGCGTGTACCGGCCGCTACTGTCGTCGCCGAGGGTTTCGGCCACGAAGGCATCGGCCGACGCGAACAGCGCCGGGTCCAGCGGGCTCACCGCGCCGAAGGTTCGCGGCAGCGGCGTGTCCGAGTAGTGCCCGGGATGCGCGCCCGCCACGATCGGCATGTTGGTGTACATCTCGGGCCAGTAGTGATTGTTAGCGGCCGACGGGCAGTGCGCGGCGGTGACCAGCGGGAGGATGCGGCTGGCGTGCGCCAGTGCCGCTGTTAGTGCCGCCGCCGGGCCCGCGCCGCCGGCGGCGTCATCGGCCCCCGCCGCGGCCGGGTCATACAGCGCGCGGCCGAAGGTCCGGTAGGTGCGCTCGTAGCGGCTGGACCGCTGGAGGCCGGGCCAGGGCCCGCCGTTGACCGGGGTGTCGAGGGAACCACGGCGGCCCAGGAAGAAAAGGGGCTCGCAGATCTCGATGCCCCCGCTGCCGCAGAACGTCCCCGACCGCGCCAGCGCCGAGGCGAACACCGGATCGCCCCACTCCAGCAGCCGCTGGGTCCCCGGCCACACGCGGTACAGCACGTCGTAGTCGCGGTCCCGCCGGAGGAAGTCGCCGTAGCTGTAGCGGGTGAAGTTCCTGGCGCCCGCGCTGAAGAGCATGATCTGCTCCTCGTCCCACGCGGCCAGCCCGGCGCGGGGGTAGTGCGGGGCCTTGCTCGGCCGCTGTTCCCAGGGCCGGATGTCGGTGAGGTGGTAGGGCAGGCCCATGTGCTCGGCCGCGTACTTCGGCGAGACGACGACCTGCGCGCCGGTGCCGACGGCGGCGTCGAGCACCGGCTGGCTCAGGCCCTTGGAGTGCAGGTCCAGCTGCAGTCGCCGCCCGCAGCCGGCGACGGCGGCGAAGACCTCCCGCCAGAAGTCGTCGGCGGCCTCGCTGATACCGCTTTCGCCGTGCACGCGCAGCGTCACCCCGTCGATGCCCGGGCAGGCGGCGAGCACCTGGGCGAGGGCAGCGCGGGAGTAGGCGGCATGGTTCTTGGCCGTCAGTCCGCGGATCGGGTGGCTGAGACCGTCCTGGTCGGCCCACTCGATGCCGTGGGTCCACAGGCCGAGCTGGAAGTGCAGCCCGCGCTCGGCGCACAGCTTCCCGATGAGACCCACAGTCCGCAGGTTTCGCTCGCGCTCGTCCGCCGGGAGGTTGTCAACGGTTACGTCGAAGCCCGGCACGTCGACGAGGAACGGGTACGGGAAGAGGAAGTACGTGTCGGTGACGTCGGCGTGGTAGAAGGAGTCGTACCCGATGCCGAGAGCCAGGTGGAACCGGTTGAACCGGCTGGCGGCCAGGGACGTCAGGTAGCCGGCCCAGAAGTCCTCGTCGTAGAACCAGGCCTTGTCCTGCTCGCTGACGAATGATCGTGCCACCCCGCGCATGCGGTTGAGGGGTGAGCCGACGACCGGGCGGCTCCGCCTGGAGATGGCCTCGGCGCCGTCACCCGGGCTGGCCTCGATGAGGTCGACGAGTTCGAGCGCGGCGTAGCTGAGCCCGGCGGTGTCGCGCGCGCAGATCGCCGTCGCGCCCGGGCACGCGGGCCCGGCCGGGAAGATCGCGAAGCTCTCCGGGCGGTCTGGGAGGGTGACGCCGCTGTCCGCGAGCAGCCTGCGCCCGAGGGCGGTGTCGGCGGTGGTCACCACGAGGCGGGCGCCGGCGGGGGTGTCCCCGCCGCCGGACCACCGCAGGGCGGCCTCGGTGCCGGAGCGGGACAAGCGCTCCGCCAGCCGGGCGAGTGCCCATCGCGGCCGCGGGCCGTCGGCCAGGCTCGCGTCGGTGTTGATTAGATAGTGATTGTTCGTGCTAGACGTGTCGGTAGCGGTGCCGGCGTCCGGCAGACTCATGGGTTCTCCTACTCAGTGGTACGGCGAAATACCGCTTCACCTGGCACTATGCGATGCAGCGATGGATCAGTGGTTCAACCAATGGGTCTTTTGGTGACTGTAAATCTGAGTGATTAGGTCGTCAAGACTTAACTGGTGCGACGTTGTAATATCCGAGGCATGACACCCCACGAGGACCCGCCCGCGGAGGGGGTACCCGGGCTGCGGCCCGCCTGGCGGATGCGCTTGTACGAGCAGGTCGAGCGTCAGCTGCGCCAGTACATGCGGGACGCCCACATGCGGCCGGGCGACCGGGTGCCCACCGAGCGGGACCTGGCGGCACAGCTGGCGGTGAGCCGCGGCTCCGTGCGGCAGGCGATCGTGTCGCTCGAGGTGCAGGGCCTGATCGAAGTCCGGCACGGCGACGGGATGTACGTGCGCCGCCTCGATCCCCAGCTTGAGCCGATAACGCAGCTCCTGGAGCGCCGGCGCAGGCTGCCGGAAATCCTCGAGGCGCGCGCCACCCTGGAGGTGAGCCTGGCGGCGCTGGCCGCGGAACGGCGGACCGACGCGGACCTGCGGAGCATCTGGGACGGCATACGGCAGATGGAGCAGGAGATCAAGGATGGCTCACTCGGGGCGGACGGGGATACCGCGTTTCACCTGGCGGTGACGGTCGCCGCCAAGAACGACGTGCTGGCCCACCTGATGAGCGTCATCCAGGCCCCGATCGAGGAATCCCGGCTCGAGTCGCTCAGCGAACCCGGGCGGCCCCAGTCGTCCCTGGCCGGGCACAAGCGCATCGCCGCCGCGATCGAGCAGTCCAGCCCGCGCGTGGCCGCGAATGCGATGCGGCGGCACATCAAGCAGACCTCGGACGTGGCCCTGCTGCGGTGGCAGCCGCCGGTCGACAAGGGAGCTGGCCGCTAGGTCACGTCGAGGATGAACCGGGCCGCCGGCGTGAGGCGGGCCAGCGTCTCTGGCCGGATGAACTTCTGCTGGTCAAGCTGCTGCCCGTTCGCCCGCCGGGTGAAGTACGCATGCATCGCCCGGCGCGAGCGGGACGTCCGGTTCACGGTGCCGCCGTGCCACAGATGGCTGTTGAATACGACGACGGTCCCCGCGGGGGCCGTCACCAGCACCTCGTCTGGATGGGTGGCGCGCCGGTCGCTCATCACGTCGCCCGGTGCTTTCCCCGCGCGGTGCGACCCCGGCACCACCCGCGTCGCCCCGTTCTCCGTCGTGAAGTCGTCCACCAGCCAGAGCGAGTTGCACACCTGGAACTGGTCGAGCCCGGTGACGGGGCCGCCCTCGGCGTGCAATTCCTGGAGCCCGCTGCCCGGTTGCGCGGCCCGGAAGTTCAGTGACGACAGCTTGAAGTCGGGCAGGACGTGCCCCACGCTCGCGAGCAGCCGGGGGTCGGTGAAGCAGACGTCGAACATCGGGTCCTTGTTGACCAGGTCGGCCAGCCGGTCGGTCCCCCGCTCCTGGTGGACCTCGACACCGGCCTTGTCGCCCTCGGCGGCCAGCAGCTCGTCCAGCCGCGCCCGGATGAGTTCGAGCTGCTCAGCCGACAAGACGCCGGGCAGCGCCGCGTACCCGTCCCGGTCCAGCCGTTCCCGCACCGAGTCGTCGACGGAGTCCGCCGTCACCCCGAGGCTGGTCAGCGCGGTCGTCATGTCCATGACTCCCACCCTAAGACGAGAGCCGCCGCCGCGGTAAGGGCCTCGAGTGCTGAAGACTGCCTGCTGGCGTCGGCGGTGTCGAACGGCCCGCCCCAGTGTGCCCCCAGCTGATCACGCTCGTCGCGCGCGTTCGTCCACACCGAGTCCGCGTTGGCCAGGAGGAACGCCCGGTACTCGGCCGCCTTGCCGACGGACAGGGCGGGTGCGGTCGAGAACTCGTGCAGGTAACGCACGAAGATCCCCTTGAACTGGGTCTGGTCCCCGTCGAGCGGGGCACCCCGGCTCCCGGTACGCTCATCCGGCTCGGCCAGGATTCCCGGCGGGTCCGTGAGCGTGGTGGTGGCCGCGTCGGCGATCGACTCCCCCTTCCGCAGGTAGGCCACGTCATCCGTCATCCGGTACAGTGCGGCCAGCCCGCCGAGGATCACGCCCTGGTTGTAGGTCCAGGTGATACCCCCGTTGTTGGCGCACGCGGACGTGAGCCCGTCGTTGAACAGCCCCGAAGGGCCGATCATGCCGCTGCCGTGCAGCCATTCCCACGACCGCAGCGCCCACGTTCGGTACTCCTGATTCTCAGGTGCCCGCTGGTGCAACTGCGCGGCCAGCGTCAGGAACAGCTCATTGGTGATCGCGTTCTTGTACTTGCGGTCGGTGTTCCACCACACTCCGCCGCCGCATACGTCGTCCCACCCCGAGACGTTGTGCGCGAAGATCGACTTGGCGGCGTCGAGATACCGGCTCTCGCCGGTCAGGTCGAACGCTCCCACCCAGGCCAGCGCCCACCAGCCGTTGTCGTCGAAGAACTTGTTGACGAATCCGGCATTACGCTGCGGAGCCCGCTGGAATGTCCGGTCAATCACGTGCTGGTGCGACCGGTCCCCCGTGTGCCTGGTGTACCGGATCACGGCCGTGAGCGCGTTGGCGGCGTTCCACCAGCCGGTCGTTTTCCACAGCCCGGTCCGCCGTACGTACCAGCGCTGCAACCGGTGGACCGCGGCCGCGGCCTCGCCGCGATAGCCGGTTTGCGTCATGCCCCGTGTCCCTCGCCTGCCCGGAACCGCCGGACGACGTCGCTGATCACGTTGACGACCAGGTCGGGCTCGTCCAGATGTATGTTGTGGCCCCCGGAGACCGCGGTCATGTGGACGCTGTCGGTGGACAGCGCCGCCAGCTCGGCCTGGAGCCGCGACCATGTCGGATAGCCGGACCACGAGCGGTTCGCGACGGTGAGCACCGTCAGCGGCAGCGAGCCCAGGTCCGCGGGCTGGCCGTGCGGCAAGGTGAGCAGCAGCAGTTCCCAGACGGTGACGCGCCGCTCGCGCGTGGACAGGTTGAACGACCGCACCGCCGGCACGTCCTCGGGCAGGGACGACTCCCACGCGGCGCCCTCGTCGACCCGGTGCAGCAGGCCCAGGTCCGCGGCCAGCCGCCAGGCCCCGAGGATCTTCGCCTGGGTTCCCAGGACGATCTTCAGGTTCGGCCACGCGCCCGCACGCCAGGGAAACCGCCGCGCCTGCTGCTCGTGGCTGGAATCGATCAGCAGCAGCGCGGTGACGTCCTCGGGGTATCTCGCCTGGAATCGGCGCGCGACGATGCCGCCGATCGAGTGGCCAGCGATGACGCAGGGCGTCTCAATGCCCGCGGCCTTGATGAGGGCATGCAGGTCGTCGGCCATGGCGTCGAAGCCCATGCGGCGGCAAGGCGGGTCGCTCCAGCCGATGTCGGCCCGGTCGTACACGCAGACCGTCGTCCTGACCGCCTCGGCCGTGCCACGCTGGACGCGGAACCATTGAGCCACGCTGCTGGACAGGGCCGGGATGATCACCACCGCCGGCGAGCCGTCGCCTTCCGTCACGAGGTGCAGGCGCCGTCCGCCGATGTCGACCAGGCGGCCCGGCGGCGGGAAACGGCGGCGATCGCGGGCATCGCACCTCTGCTGATACGCCGAGCTCGCGACGCCCGCCACCACGGCTGCGGATACGGCGGACAGTAGCAGGATGCGCACTCCGCGATTCATGGACGCATCCTCTCCCAGCCCGTCAAAGATGCGCAATAGCCGCGATCGGCGCACCCGGCCAGGCCGGGCCAGCCCGCGCGGGCGGCACCGCGCCGGCGGAATCGGCCCGGCCCCCCGCCAATATGGGAAACATCTCCGGTCCACTATTTTTGCGACGTGTCGGATAGTTGCCGGAAGGCTAGGGCAGGCCGACGAAGCCGTCGGTGTTGCCGGAAGCCGCCGTGTAGAAGCCGACGATGTCGCCCTCGTCATTGACGCCGTTGACCGCGGTGGAGCTCGCGCCCGGAATGTTCACCGTGCCGAAATCGCCGTCGTGCCAGGTAAAGCCGTGGGTGACCGCGGAGTTCCCAGACCCGGTCGTGTACGTACCGACAACCTCGCCGGAGTCATTCACGCCGAAGGCCTGCGTCGACGACGCGCCCGGGTAGGCGATCGTCTCGAACTTGCCCGAGCGCAATTTCAGGAACCCATCGACCGTCGCGGAGGTCTTGTTGTAGAAGCCCGCGACGTCGCCGCGGTTGTTGATCGCGGCCGCCGTCAGGCTCGGCCCGGCCGTGCCACCCGGGGCACCGGGCACGAGCACCCGGGTGAACCGCCTGGTGAAAATGTCGTACTCGTACCCGCGACTGCTGCCGGCGCCGTTGGTGTAGAAGCCGACCGCGACCCCGCTGTCGTTCACCCCGAGCAGCTGGTCGACCGGCGGCTTTGAGTTGTCGCCGGTCGGGAAGTCGACCTTGCGGAACCTCCCCTTCCAGTCGTAGAAACCGAAGTTGTCGTTCGACTGGCTGGTGGTGTTCTGCGTGGAGTAGAAACCGACGGTGACACCCTCGTCGTCCAGGCCAGTGACCTGCGTCTGGACCGATCCAGGGAAATTCTCGTTGCCGAAATCACCTTGCGCGAATGGCGGACTCAGCTCATATCCCTTGTTCGGATGCCGCTTCGCCCCGGACCCGAAATACCCGGCGATCACGCCCTCGTTGTTGATTCCGAGAAGCTGGTTGAAGGTCAGGTCACGATCGTCGTTTAGCGTAAGGACCTGGTAACTTCCCGCCTGGCTGCCGGCTATCCGTGCCGAATTAGTCGTGGCACCGGACAAGGAAAGTTGCTCGCTCCCGGACCCGGCGGCGTCGCTGCCCCCGGTGGCCGAGCAGCCGGCTACCGCGAGTGCCGCGGTCGCGACCAGGGCACCTGAAAGAATAGGAACCAAGCCTCGTCGGAATCTCTTCATGCCGGAGTCCTTTCGATTTTCTCGGCAAGTTACCGGACGAGAGCCTAACCACGCTTAGGTGATTTACCTCGCTTTCAGAAGACCGCTTAATCAGCACGTAAGCGATGAGGGAACTGGATGGCTTTCACCGCGCGGAGGGCCGACATTCGGCTACTATCCGTGATAGCTGGTTACGATCGTCTACCAGCCACTTCTGACAACAGCATGGGGGTTCAAGCACGTGAAGGGTTTCCGGCAGTTCATGATGCGAGGCAATCTGCTCGACCTCGCGGTCGCGGTCGTCATCGGCACCGCGTTCACTGCCCTGGTGACGGCACTCGTCAGCGACATCATCACGCCGCTCATCGCGGCGATCGGCGGCAAGCCGGACTTCGGAGGCCTGTACTTCACCGTCAACGGCAGCAAGTTCATGTACGGCCTGTTCGTGAACGCCGTGGTGACGTTCGTGATCGTCGCGGCCGTGGTCTACTTCCTGATCGTGGCGCCTGTGGCGAAGCTCACAGCCCGATTCTCCCGCAACAAGGCGGCGACTGAACGGGACTGCCCCGAGTGCCTGAGTTCCATCCCCGTCGCCGCGATCCGGTGCATGTACTGCACCTCGCAGGTGTCGCCGTCGGACCCGATGGTAAACGTGTAACTCGCCGGGCCTGGGTTCGGGCCGGGGCCTGGCCGTCCCGAACCCAGACGAATGCGGGAGCGGGATCTTCCGATCCCGCTCCCGCAGTCTTGCATCGGTTCCTGGGAGGATCCTGGGGTCCTGCTGCGAACCACATGACTGCCGTGTCCCGGGTGCCGCGCGAGTCTCTCCGCCTCGGCGACACTGAACCCGGACACTGGATCCAGTCACTCTCCCCGCTTACTGCGCGCGGGCAGGTACCTCAGGGTCACGCATCGCGTCCCCTCTCCCAGTTCGCTGGCGATGCCGGTTATGCAGCGCCGCGGTCGCGGTACGGGGCCGGTTCAGGCAACCGGGCGACCGCCGTTGTTCACGATTCCGCGGCGATGCGTTATTCCGAACGCTGCTGCGGGATACCCGCGAGCAGGGCACGGACCTCGGTCTCCCGGTAACGCCGGTGTCCCCCCAGCGTACGGATCGACGTTAGCTTGCCGGCCTTCGCCCAGCGAGTGACCGTCTTGGGGTCGACACGGAACATCGTGGCAACCTCGGCGGGCGTTAGCAGCGGCTCAGCCTCAGGCGTACGTGCAGACATAGGTGCGGCCTCTCCTCCTGGACCGGTGTAGCGATCCTCGTGTTGATGTTGTCTGGCCTTGGTGCTCCGAAAGGAGCTTGTCGTTGATGTCCCATATGGCCTACACAGACCATATTGCCATCACCAGCGGTAACAAGTCGACCACCCGCCGCGAAGTTTCTGTTGCGGGATGCCCAGTTGCTCCTTGGTTCGGTGTCACTCAGGGTGATTCTAGCGATACTTATCGTCGCATCGGGCCAGATTCGGAAATACTGCCCCGCGAGTTCTGATCTGCGCCCAGGAATGATTCGTCCGGGCATAGCGACCTCGGGCATGTCGACGACGGGACCCCGGGCACGGCGACGAGAACGCTCCCATGGCGGCGAGCGTCCCGCGTGTGCGACCCGGTTATAAGTGTTCACCGTGCAGTCGTGGCCCCCTAGACACTGTGGGTAATTTACCACGGTCGAATCGTGATATACCCGAACTCCTCCCGTAATTTACGTGAGATCTACCAACTGTCACGTGGGCATCGCGATGAGCGAGTGTCTCGAGGACCGGAACGGCGTAGTCATCAGGGCCGCAAACCGGGTACGGTTATACATGTACGGAAGCTGGCGAGCGCCGAGGTCCCCTCGGGGGTCTCTGGTGGCCTTGTGTGTGCCACACTGAGACAATCGCAGTGTGCGTGGCGCATCAGGTTGCCGCGCCACGCTGAGCCAGCGACATAAGCATCGTGGGGCCGCACGGCTCCGGACGTTCGAGGGGGTCGAGCCAATGGGGCGCGGCCGAGCCAAGGCCAAGCAGGTGAAGGTTGCTCGCCAGCTCAAGTACAACAGTGGCGGCACGGACCTTGACCGGCTGCGTACGGAGCTGGGCGTCGGTTCCGACCAGCGCGACGGGGATAGTGATTCCCGTTACGCGGCGTACGACGACGATGCTGCCGACGAATACGCGGGCGACGAGGATGACGAAGACGACGACGCATGGTCCGAGTCTTAGTCGCACGCCGCCGCGGTAGCCGCGCAGTTCCGGCGGTACGCGCAGCCGAAGCGTTACTTAAGCCGGTGCACGCCGAAGGGCGGCACCGGCTTAAGGTCGTTTTTCCCGAGGGTCGCCCGCGTGTCCTTAACGCCCGTTAAGGGTGCTGGAGCGAAAGTTCGAGCACGTTCTTCCCGCGCTCGTCTTCCGGCACGGGCACGGGATACTTCCCGTCGAAGCACGCGCGGCACAGCGAGCCCGTGGGCTGCTCAGTGGCCGCTGTAAGCCCCTCTAGCGACACGTAGCCGAGTGAGTCCGCACCGATCGACTGGCGGATCTCCTCGACCGCGCTATGGCCCGCGATGAGCTCATCGCGCGTCGCGAAGTCGATGCCGTAGAAGCACGGCCACTTCACCGGCGGCGAGGCGATCCGGACGTGTACCTCCAGGGCACCGGCCTCGCGAAGCATGTTCACGATCGCCCGCTGCGTGTTACCCCGCACGATCGAGTCGTCGACCACTACGAGCCGCTTGCCCGCGATGACGTCGGGCAGCGGGTTCAGCTTGAGCCGGACGCCGAGCTGTCGGATCGTCTGGCTCGGCTGGATGAAGGTGCGGCCCACGTAGGAGTTCTTCACGAACCCGTGACTGTAGGGAATCCCGCTCGCCTCGGCGTAGCCGATCGCGCCCGGGTAGGCGGACTCGGGCACCGGGATGACCAGGTCGGCCTCGGCCGGATGCTCTTTCGCCAGCGTGCGGCCGATCTCTACCCGGGTGGCGTACAGACCGCGGCCGCCGATCGACGTGTCCGGCCGGGCCAGGTAGACGTACTCGAACAGGCAGACCTTCGGCACGGCGGGCGCGAACGTCCGCGACCGCACGCCGCGCTCGTCGGCCAGCACGAGCTCGCCGGGAGCGACCTCACGGACGAACTTGGCGCCCACGATGTCCAGGGCGGCCGTCTCGCTGGCGAACACCCAGCCGGAGGCACCCAGGCTGCCGATCACCAGCGGCCGGAACCCCTGCGGGTCACGGGCCGCGTACAGCGTGTTCTCGTCCATGAAAACCAGGGAGTACGCGCCGCGCACGAGGGGCAGGATCCGCACGGCGGCGTCCTCCACGCTCTCGGCGTCGTCGCGCACGAAAAGCTCCGTCAGCACGTCGGTGTCCGACGTGGCCTGGACGGTGCCGTACTCGCCGTCCTCCGGGAGCATCGCCGCGAGCTCCCGGGTGTTGGTCAGGTTGCCGTTGTGCCCCAGCGCGAGGGACACCTTCGACGTCGACCGGAAGGTCGGCTGTGCGTTTGCCCACACTGAGGCGCCCGTGGTGGAGTACCGGCAGTGCGCGACCGCGATGTCGCCGCGCAGCGCGGTTAGCGAAGGCTCGTCGAAGACCTGGGCGACGAGGCCCATCTCCTTGTGCACGACGATCCGCCTGCCGTCGCTGACCGCGATTCCGGCCGACTCCTGCCCACGGTGCTGCAGCGCGTGCAGTCCGTAATAGGAGAGCTTGGCGACATCTTCGCCGGGCGACCAGACGCCAAAGACGCCGCAAGCGTCCCTCGGCGGGCGGTCATCGGGATCAAGATCATGCGTAAGACGCCCGTCTGGCTTAGCCACGACATCAGTCTATTTGCTATGGCCAGCAACCACTACCGGCAAGTACTCGGATAGATCGGCACGCGCCCCGCTTGCCTGGACCGCACCCGATTCGACCGCTTCGGCCCACGCCAGCCGGTCGGTCGCCAGCCGGAACCAGGTCAGCGGATCCGTCTCGATCACGTTCGGCGGCGTGCCCCGCGTGTGGCGCGGCCCTTCCACGCACTGCACGGCCGCCACCGGCGGAACCCGCACTTCCACCGACCGTCCCGGGGCGCCCGCGGCGAGCAGCAGCAGCAGGTGCCGCACGGCCGTGCGCAAGGCCGTGCGCGGAGGCTCCTCCCCGCGATCCAGATAACCCGCGACCTCGGCAACCGCGGCGTCCCCCTCGGGCCCGAGCGTGGTTCGTGCCATGCCGGCGAGATTACCGCGTACCCGCCGTCACCCACCCCCCCCGTCCCCTTCCGTCACCCACCCACCCCGTCCCCTTCCGTCACCCACCCCCCCCGTCCCCTTCCGTCACCCACCCACCCCTGGGATTGGCTCGGATGCGCCAACGCACCAATCCGATTGGCTCAGATGCGCCAACGACCCAAACGGCGCG
>Ga0210389_10000044_pt1 | contig 118922 bp, 182 predicted proteins | sample IncBWH28OmetaG_FD_160127 | JGI IMG/M metagenome (GOLD analysis project Ga0210389, IMG submission 160127) | Forest soil microbial communities from Barre Woods Harvard Forest LTER site, Petersham, Massachusetts, United States - Inc-BW-H-28-O ...
AGAGCCATAGGCAGAGCCATAGGCAGAGCCATAGGCAGAGCCATAGGCAGAGCCATAGGCAGAGCCATAGGCAGAGCCATAGGCAGAGCCATAGGCAGAGCCATAGGCAGAGCCATAGGCAGAGCCAAGCCATAGGCATAGCCCGACCCATAGCCATAGGCATAGCCTGCATTCCAGCCTGCATTGCCAAGCCATAGCCATGTGCATAGCTATGTGCATAGCCAAGCCATAGGCATTAGTTGTATGAGTATAAGCATGGCCATAGCTAGAGCATGATTCTAGAACTACTAATGGGCTATATAGAACAACATTCTAGAACACGCAATGGCATGGCTTATCGCATTGCCGATTGTTAGCATGCCTAAAGGAGTGCCTTACGCATCATGTAATTAGTTTGCATCACCGTAGTACATGCGCATCGTATTAGTTTGCATCACACAATTACTGCCGCAATTCATGTATGTATTTAACGCATGAATTAACTATTTAATTGTCGGTTAATGTTCAATTTTTTAGTTAATTTGATTCCCGGACGGTTTGGTCGGCAGATTTCTCCCCCGTCGAAAAAAGTTCCAAGCAAAGCGGTTGAAGCTTCAAACTATCGAAAAGTGCCTCTGACCTGCGGAAACTCGGCCGAAAGTGTTCGAAAATAGCAACAACCTAATAGTTTATGGCATAAACCCGCGATTACTAATGAATTACTAGTAGTTTGCCCTACCAAACTATCGAGGTCATAAACCCTGGTCCAGGGGTTACCGGACAGTAACTCGGCCTCCGAATTCGCCCCGTCTGGTACCATCGGAGCCATGAATGACCCCACATTTCCGTCAGAATCGCTGCGTGTGCGCGTGAGTGGCAATGCAAGCGAAGATACTTACGCTCAGGTCGGCAAGCAGGCAGCTAGCTTGCTCACGGAGATCATAAACGAGTACGCACCGGGGAGTGAAGATGTCCTGGACTGGGGATGCGGGCCGGGGCGCGTAGCTGTACACCTGAATTACCCGGGCCTTCGGGGATGTGATCCTGATCCTGAGGGCGTGGCCTGGTGCAATGCCAACATCGCTGAGGATCGTTTCGTTCATACCGGGCTTTACCCGCCCCTGCCGTACGAAGACGAGTCGTTCGATGCGGTTATCGCCGTATCGGTCATGACGCATCTGAAGCGCGATGTTCAGCGGCTGTGGCTGTGCGAGCTGGCGCGGGTCCTGCGCCCCGGTGGCATCTTCATTGCCACCGTCCACGGTGAAGCCGCCGCTGGAGCCTTCGGGATAACAGACCTGGGCAACGGGATTCAGGATCACTGGCTGGACCCGTTTATGGCGGGCATCCTGTCAGCTGATTATTACAAGACTGTTCTCCAGTCGGAAGCCTACACGCGCAGATCCTGGCGGCAGTTCTTCGACATCGTGGCATACGAAACTCCTGGTCTAGAGCTTCACGACGTAGTGGTGTGCAGGAAGAAGTAGTGAAATAGAAAACCCCTCGATCAGTAGACCGAGGGGTTTTCTATCTTCTAATTGCTTGCGCAGATTGCGTATACCGTCAGGAGTTCTCCAGAAGGGCCGCCGGTCTGGGTTGCAGTCCAGCCGTTATTTCCGTCCGGCTTTGAGATACCTACTGCCGTGCCGCCGACGTTACCTGCTTCAAATCCGCCGCCTGTAACAGTGGTCCCAGTAGGACATGTAACATCAGCTACATTGCCTGAAGGAAAGCCACCCGGATTTGTGTAAGTGACAACTGTAGTTGTCAGAGGGGCAGGAGTACCCGCTGGCCCAGTAGGACCCGCTGGTCCGGTTGCGCCGGTAGCTCCTGTGGCCCCCGCTGGCCCCTGTGGACCTGTCTGATTCCACGTCAGTTCTGTCTGCCCGCTTGGGCAGTGCCCGTTGGGGAGCGCAGTGTCGATGACGCCAAGCGCGGAGCTGTGCCCGTCGCTCTGGGGGTGATAGCAGCCGTGAATCACGCCACTGCTGTCGGGGATAGCCGCTTGGGCAACGCCTGCTCCAAGGCCTGCGAGTGCGAGAGCCGCGACAGCTATTCCTGCGGCCGTTTTCTTATGCTTGATCTGAATCTTTCGCATTCCCGTATATTACACTGAATTCGTGAGCGACTTTATGAAGACCGTGGACGGACTCCTCGCAAATCCCAAGCCCGGCATGATCGGCCTGACCCAGATCAGCGGCGGTGTGGGTAAGGCAATTGAGTTCGGACAGTGGCTGAACGGCGAAGGCTTCCAGATGTGGGAGCACGCTTTCGTCCTGCTGCCCGAAAACCAGATTCTTGAAGCCGAGCCCGGCGGTGCGAGGATCGTGCCGCTGCATTACAACGATGTTTACTGGTGCACTGGCCTGTACAAATTGCTGCCGATGACTCCCAGGCCTGATGACACCGCGAGCTGGATGGCAGTGGCGAACCAGTTCAAGGGCATTCCGTACTCGTTCCTTGACTACGCAGCCCTGTCCGCTCATCGGCTGCACATTCCGATACCGGGACTAGAGGATTTCATCGCTGACTCCGGGCATGAGATCTGCTCCCAGCTGGCCGATGACTTCTACACGCGCCTGGGCGCGACGATCTTCACCGACAAGCGCTGGACTGGCTTCGTGACGCCGGCGGGCCTCTACAAGCGCGACCTTCAGCTAAAGTAAGGGGGCCATGATGAAAAAATCCCTTATCGCCAGTCTGTTCTTGGTCCCCGTAGCTGCGACTGCGTTTGCCGTGGCCTGTCAGCCGGTTACCAGCTCCACTACGCCCCCGGCTCCCGCTAGCTCTACCGCGTCCCCAGCTCCCGTAACTCCGGTGCCAGTGACTACGACAGCCAGCCCGGTGCCAGTGACTACGACAGCCAGCCCGTCAGCACAGTGTCACTTCCGCTACGACGCAGGAAATCCCCTTCCCGACCCCCGGTGCACCCCTGGCGCTGTTCAGTCCACCTCGGTAACGGCGATCTGTGCTTCCGGCTGGGCAACGGCTCACCGCGAGTACTTCACCAAGGCCGAGCGCGAGGTAGCCTTCGCTAGGTACGGCGTGATCACGCTTAACCCCGTTGGTTACGGCGAGTACGACCACCTGATCCCGCTGGAGCTGGGAGGGGCGAACAGCCCGGATAATCTCTGGCCGGAGAAGGGCAAGATCCCCAACGCCAAGGACGCGATTGAGAACACCCTGCACGAGGAAGTATGCGCAGGCAAGGTGTCCCTCGCAGCCGCCCAGAGCGCCATCGCTTCTGACTGGGTGACCGCTGAAACAGTACTAGGAATCTGACATGAGCGTGACTACGAAGGCGGCTCGCCGTGCCGGCGGGTGCGTGTGCTCTCAGAACTGGAAGAAGCTCAAGGGTCTTGACTATACCGAGACCACCTGCAAGCCGGGCTACTGCTTCTCGGCTAAGTGCCTGACCTGCGGCGGCGAGGTCTTCGGCATGGGTCCGATGGCCTGCCCGTGCGAGGCTCCCCGGTGGTTCAGGCACCCGGACATGGCTAGGCGCGGGTACTTCGACCTGGATAAGAACGAGTTCGTGGAGTCGCGTGGCGTGGCGGTCAAGCCGAACATCGCGAGGAGGAATCGTGGCAAGCGGTTATGCTGCGCCAGGCCCCAGCCCCATGTGCCGCAAGTGCGGCCTGACCGATGGAGTACACACTCCAGGATGTCCTCTGGGAGAAGCCTCGAAAAACAGGTTGCGAGCACTCGGGGGCGTGGGGTAGGGTGGGGTCATGAGTTCAAGGACAGCCATCAGCCAGCGACCGTGCTACAAGCACGAGACGCCCGGTTTTGATGCCTGGAACCAGGTACTCGGGATGAGGCGAACCTAGCTCAGGAACTTTCTGAAACTAGGGCCTCGAACCGGGGAATAACCGGAGCGGGGCCTTCGTTATAGAGGGCGCAAGACACTAAAACTCCATATGGGAGCAGCTAACCCGGCCGGGCCGGGAGCGGATTCCAAACCCGCCAGCAATGCGTTCGACTCGTAGTTCCCGTGCTTAGCTCCACTACCCGAAACCTGCGAGGGGACTAGGATGTGAACGAGCTTGTTGCGGCTCCGGCCGTGTGTCAACTCCATAGTGATGAGCATGAAGTACCTCGTAGTCAACGGGCCTCCACCCTGCGACTGCGACGGGGCCAGGACTCCACTCCTGGTCCCAATCTTTACAGCGAGATGCGGCGCGAACCCCCCGACCATCGCAGGGGCTAGACAGTACAGGACTGCGGTAACGCCGAATCTCGCTCACGGGGTAGTGGCACGACAGGTAAGGCACCTGCTTTGCAAGCAGCTACATGAGGGTTCGAATCCCTTCTACTCCACTGCTCCGAGGTAATTAGCGGCCACCTTAGACGTGGTGACAACGCGGTAGAAGGAGCTTCAAATTCCGCGAGAGTAGTCCTTTGCCGGACGAGGGTAGCGGGTAAAGCGGGTAAAGGGTTTCTGTGGGCTTTCCCTCCGCCTCGCCAAAGATACTGCCGGGGGTAGCTACCTGGTAAGTCTGGAATCGTGACAGCCTTACGACGGGATTGAGGAAGACGGTAATCTGCTTCGTTCGGATCGAAGAGAAACTGGGTTCGACTCCCAGAGTCCCGACAAGTGCTCAGTAAACGGTCGATAGGGATCAGATGCGGGTTCAAGTCCCGTCACTTCCACGGTGTGCAAAGCCAATGGGGGTGTAGCTCAACGGCAGAGCGGTGAACGTAGACCGGGTAATGAGCGCCTAGCGAGAAGAGTCGCGAATCTTTGAGCGAACCGGAAGCGTACCTCCGAGGGACCTAGGCCGATCACCTGGGAGCGTCCCGAAAACGTGTCATCGGGAGCGAGGAAGACGGTAATCTGCTTGCTCGGGATGCAAGAGAGACTGGGTTCAACTCCCAGGTTCCCGACGCAGCCGCCAGCCTGGATACGAAATATGTGTGGCTAGAAAAAGTCCAGGAATAACGGGATGTAGCGTAATGGTAGCGCGCCTGCTTTGGGAGCAGGTGGTTCAGGTTCGATTCCTGGTATTCCGACGACGGGTGACCGCACTCAAGTGTCAGGGACGTGCGGCAGCAGGCGTGATGGGTGTAGGCGTCGCACATGGGTCTGTAGCTCAATCGGTAGAGCGCTGGTCTGAAAATCCAGAGGTCACAGGTTCGATTCCTGTCGTTCCCACGGGGTAGTTAGTTAACGGCAAACTCCCACTCTTCCAAAGTGGTACTGCGGGTTCGAATCCCGTCTGCCCTTCAAGGTCGGCCTCAATAAGCCATTTACGCGCCCAACCGGGCCGGCCCCTGTCACAATAGCTCCAGCGGTAGAGCGCCCCTTTCGTAATGGGGAGGACGTGGGTTCGAATCCCTCTTGTGGCTCGCGTCTCTAGCTTAACGGTTCAAAGTAACTGGCTCTTACCCAGTGAGATCAGGGTTCGAATCCCTGGGGACGTACTGTGCTCGGGTAGGCAACTGGCAGACCACAGGGTTTCAAACTCCCTGATGCTGTGGGTTCAAATCCCATCCTGAGTACCATTTCCGTCTGGCCAAATTGGCAAGGCACCTGGCTCTGAACCAGGAGATTCCAAGTTCGAATCTTGGGACGGAAGCGGGGAAATCGTACAGCTACGATGAGGAAATACCCGAATACGAGCTGAGTCCGGCGATTTCCCTACCATGCTCCGCTAGGCAACTGGCAGACCACAGGGTCTCAGAAATCCTGATGCTCGGGGTTCGAATCCCCGGTGGAGTACGCGAGACGAGCCGGATGTAATCGGTTATCCTGGCCAAAAGAATTACAGGGGCGCTATTGCAGCGCTTAAAGCTCGGTTGCAATAAATATGTTCGTCTCCATGCCTCCTTAGCTCATTCGGAAGAGCAGCTGTCTTGTAAACAGCAGGTGATCGGTTCGAATCCGATAGGTGGCTCTGGGCTTGTTAAGAAATCCGCAACACGGTCGTTAGTCGGCCGCCTACGGGCGCGGCTCTTACACTGGCAGGCTCTTCATGTCACAATAGCTCCAGCGGTAGAGCGGTTGCATGGTAAGCAACAGGTCTCGGGTTCGAATCCCGATTGTGGCTCTAGCTCAGACACCGTTCGACGCGCCCCGGCTGCAAGCGGACGTACTGTCGAATTACCTTGCAGGGGTCGTCTGAGCTTTAATTGTTTCCGGTCGAGGCAATAGGCAGACCCTAGAGGAGCAGCTTAGCTGCAACAAGCCGTCATAAGGCTGAGATAGTGTGCCGGTTCGAAACCGGCCCGGAAACCCATGTGGTAGTAGCTCCAATTGGTAGAGCATCGGCTTGCCAAGTCGAATGTTGCGAGTTCGAATCTCGTCTGCCGCACTTACCCGCACAGGTACCTCGTATGGAAGGTGGGATTAAAAACCCTGTGACCCTGCGCACATGATGGAATGGTAGACGTGCTGTCTTGAGGAGGCAGTGTCCGGAAGGGCGTGCCGGTTCGAATCCGGCTGTGTGCACTAGCTAGCGGAAGGAAGTACGCCTTCGCCGGGGAAGGTCCGGCACGAGAGAAGAATCGTCCGCTAGCTTTAATGGAAGGCTCGCATAGCGGTCTAGTGCGCTGCCCTGCTAAGGCAGTTGGGGTCAAACTCACGCGGGTTCGAATCCCGCGCCTTCCTCGGTAGGTGGTTTCAGGTGAATCGTTCCTGATGAAATGCTCTCCGGTTATTAGGATATGAGCTGCCACCCCTTAACGGATGATTCGCATAGTGGTCTAGTGCGCCAGCTTGGAAAGTTGGTATGGGTCAAACCATCGCGAGTTCGAATCTCGCATCATCCTCGGAAGATGATCCCTGCCGGTAATGGGGGCCGCCTCGAAAGCGGATCGTGGCTAATCACCATGGCGTTCAATTCGTCCTTCTTCCTCTTGGGCGCAGGCTGGCACTGTGGGTAACTCCTGGGAAATACGGGCTCGTACCAGGACCCATTTACGAGCCGATTGCAGAGCTGGTTGCTCGGAGAACTCTGATAAGGTTCTTGCGCTGAGTTCAATTCTCAGAGTCGGTACGGGAGCAGGTCCGAACGGTATGACGGAATCTGGCTTATATCCAGCTTGACTAGGTTCAATTCCTAGTGCTCCTACTGTGGCGTAGCTCATTGGCTAGAGCGCCGGCTTCATAAACCGGGAGGTAGAGGGTTCGAATCCCTTCGTCACTACGGGTCTTTCGTTCAATGCGCAGGACAGCGGGCTTTTACCCCGTATATCTGGGTTCGAATCCCAGAGGACCCACGGCAAGTGTGAGCAATCAGATTACTTGTACTCCCTCTCGCTTTTTGTGCAGCCCGGTAAACGGGTGGAGGACGGATGGCCTGGTTGCAAAAATGCTCCGTTGGTCTAGCGGTCAGGACACCTGGTTCTCAGCCAGCGAGATCATCGGTTCGAATCCGATACGGAGCACGCTACAATAAAAAGCACAACGTCCATTAGGCAAGCGGTTCAAGCCACCTGTCCTTCAAACAGGGGATCATCGGTTCGAATCCGATATGGACGACTGCGGGGTGACTGGAGTTCGGACCCAGCCCGGCCTCATAAGCCGCATAAACGTCGGTTCAAATCCGACCCCCGCTTCTCGTCCAATCCGTAAAGACGTAAAATTTCCGGGCATTGGCCCTTAGCTTAATCGGCAAAGCACTGGACTGTTAATCCGGGGGATATTGGTTCGAATCCAATAAGGTCAGCAAGCGCTTTCAAACCCCGGCGCTTTATAAGAACGGGGCTATGGGATCATAGCAAAATCGGAATAATGCACCACCCTGTCAAGGTGGAGGGTACGGGTTCGAATCCCGTTGGTCTCGCGTAGTGCCTTCGTTGTCCTTCTGCTCCTGGGGTGAGAGCCGTATATTTCTACGCTGTTTCAATGTTCTGATTTTTCCAAGCAGGAAGTTTCTGATACATGGCAAGGCACAGCAGAACGCTGGCAAAGCACGGCCGGAAAAGGCCTAAAAGGACTTGGCGCAATTCAAACTTCAAGGTGTATTCTCTGGTAGCAGCCGGCGCTATCGTACTGGCGTGTGCTGCGGCAGCTCCTGGCGTACTGCACGGGAATACCTCGAATCTCGTAGCCACCCAGTTCGCAAACAGCAACGCGCGGGTACAGGCTACTGCTCCTCCCTCTAGCCCCACTGCCGGCAGCAACAGCGACGCGGCACTTCCCAGCCAGATGACAGGCAGCGAGCAGATACAGCTCGGCAATCTCCTGACGGCACCGCAGTGTACGCTGAACGTGCCCTCTGATCCGCTGTCATCAGGCCTGTCCCAGCCGTGGTTCCTGGAAAGTGCTACCGCTGCCTGTGCGGAAAACGCTCAGACTGGCGCATTCGTCCAGGCGACAATCCTCGATCCGGCCACAGGTGCCCTCAGCGTTTACTACCCGCTGGTAGTACCAGAAGGTGCAACTCCAGCCAGGACCATCGTGCCGCCGGTTCTGCCGCCTAACGCGGTTGTCACCATCTGGACAGGGTTCAACGGCAGTCAGCTCAAGCTAGCCGGACCTGGTGCGGCGTACTTCGTTAACTTCGCCCAGCAGTCGTGGGCCAACAGCCCGCAGTTCTTCCAGGCACTGCGTACGGCAATCGGCCAGGGGCTGGTTACCGTTCCTCCTAACGGTACCGCTAAGGACGGTCTCCCCTGTCCTACCACCCGGGACTTCTCGATCGTGGACCAGGATCAGTCGGACAACGTGCCCTCTTCAGAGCTGGTTGCAGGGCTCGGTGCGACAGCTCAGGCTAATGCGGCGAACATCGCTGCGCTGCCGGGTGCTACCCAGCTGTTCAACGGCTCCGATGAAGGGGTCCTGGAATCCGTAGACAGTGCCCTAGGCTGTAAGCAGTGGATGGTACCCGACCAGACTGACAACAACGTCCTGGCCCCCTCTGCTGCGCTGAACGAGCAGCAGGCCGCATCCTTCCAGGGCATTCCGATGGCCTTGGTACCTGGCTTGAACGACTTCGTGACCAGCAATGGCACGGCTCCCCCTGCGGGCAAGGAAAACCTGTTCTTGCAGAACCTGTACCGCTTGCAGGTAGGCCAGCCGCCCACAGGCAACGGCAACGACACCAGAGAGTACTGCGTCAATCTTGCACTGACCGGGGCACCACGGCTGCAACTGGACTTCGATACCGAGTCGTCTGCACCCACCCCCGCGTTCCTTGCCGGAACCGGCGTCAACCTCGCTCTCGCGCTCGCGCACCGTTTCACGGGCACCTGGGCTAACTTGAACTGTACGGGCCTTACCGGGCAGCCAAGTCCGGTTACGGTGACCCTATCCGGCAACACTGCTATCGCGGCTACTTTCACGCCGTACCGGGGGCCGCTGTTCGGCCTCTCGTACTCCGGGTACCCGTCAGGCAGTTCGTCCTCAGGCAGTACGCATTTCGGATCGTGACAGACTCTGCTGTATGCCATTCGGGCATTTCCGCCGGGTGGCATACAGCAGGAAACATGCAGCGTTAGCACAATGGACTAATGCACCTGACTACGAATCAGGAGAATAGGGGTTCGAGTCCCTTACGCTGTACTAGGTCCGTGGGTACCTTTTGTGAGTCTCTTCGGAGGCCTAGATAAAACCCACATCAAGCCTCTTTAGCTCAATGGTAGAGTAACGGTCCTACAAACCGAGGACTTAGGGTTCGATTCCCTTGAGAGGTACCGGGTCGTAACTCAAACGGTTGCGAGACTTGGCTGTGACCCAAGTGTGAGCGGGTTCGACTCCCGCACGACCCTCAAGGAATGACACTGCTATTCCCTAACCGCAGGACTAGGGCCTCGGGCATGCAGTGCGCTGGAGAGCGCCTAGTGGGAGAAAAATAAGTACTCACATCAAGCCTGTTACGCTCCAAGGTGGACACGGCGGCTGTAAACCGCTTGCTTCGGCAGGGGAGTTCGATTCTCTCAACAGGTACGGCTCCAGTGCACCGCTATCCGGCCGGTAGCTAGTTTCCCGTGAGGGATTGCGTTCTGTTAGGGAACGGGTGCACTGGAACTGGCTTACATCTGCTAGCGGACCTAGTTCTTTCCCTCCGAAGGAAGGACACCGAGTTCGACTCTCGGCAGGTGTACCACGGAGGTTGGCCGAGAGGCGAGGCGCTAGGCTGCAACCCTAGTTACGCGGGTTCAAATCCCGCATCTCCGTCCATAGTCCTGACAGCGGACCTGTACCTGCGTCCCCTAAATGCGGCGTCCGAGTTCGACTCTCGGTAGGACTACCAGTGCTCATCACTATGAACTAGGGGCCGGGTTGGTATCGACGTAGGGAAAGCCGCATGCGGCACCCGCCACGGATCTAGGGTTCGAATCCCTACGGCTCCACTTAACCGATCGATTTCAGGATGTCGTAGTCGTGGCGTTTCTTGTTCAGTCCCCACGCTGCCAGGTTGCAGCTCACCGCCGGCGTGATGTCCGTGGTTGAGTCCCTGCGGCACCAGGTCTTGCCTCCGTCGCCCATAAGACGCGTTTCAGCCGTTCCCACGGCATGCCAGAGGGTGTACCCGGTCTTCTCTCCCAGGTGCCTTAGCGGCCGGTTCTCGTCCTTGCACTGCTGCACGAACCAGGCGTAAGCCGCCGCGTCGTCGCTAGCCGTGGACCTGATGAGCCTGGACCCGAACTTATGATGCTTCGGCCACAGCTTCTCAAGGTCATCTCCGAGGCCTGCGGCCGGCCCTGTGCGCGGCGCTACGATCGCCAGGGGCCTGTACTTCTGTACCAGCTCCGCCAGCCGGTCTACAACCCAGTTAGTGCCAGGGCGGGCACAGTTCCTCGGGATCTCCATCACCAGGAAGCCTTCAGGATGCACCCAGGAAACCGCGATCGAGGCGCTGGTACCGTCCTCGGCAACATCCAGCGCGAAGGCTGTCTGGCCGCCAGCAGGGATGATTCCTGGCTTCTTCACCGTCAGGCTGCGAAACAGGTCTTCGGAAACTACCTTCCAGGCTTCCTCTTCCGCCGGCCACTGGCCGACGCCCAGCCGCTCGCGGTCGTACTCGACATCGGAAAGCGTCGCCAGCTCGTTCTTCGTGAATTCCCAGGACAGGCGGTAGCCGAACCCAGGATTGGCCTTAGCCGCGCTCTCAGGGGTGTCGCGGTCGTCGTGCTCATCGCAGACGATGTAATGGTTGGTCTTCCGTCCGTTGGTACGGTCTACCTTGCACGTCGGCAGGTGCGGCTGTATCGACCATTCAGCGCCGAACAGGTCTTTAGTGTCGTGCGTGATGCGCCTGCGGGACCGGGCCAGCTGCTCGGAGTCTTCCAGGCCTGCGGAGCCGGCCAGCCACATCTGCGAGTTGGGCACGGCGGACATGGTAGGCAGCGAGGCACCGACTGATTCGGCCGCGAGGATCATGGCTTCGTCGTAGATCAGGCAGTTACAGGTGAAGCCTCGGGCGGAGCCACGCGACCTCGCCAGGAAGCGAAGTCGCGGGCTTACGCTCTCGAAGACGCGCTTACGGCCGGAGCCGAAGATAAGGGTGGGCCTGGCAAGGAGCTGAATCTGCTCTTCACCGTGAGAAAACCGTGGCTTGCCTTTCATGCGCCGCGACAGAGCCGGGTAGTTCTCAATGGTCTGGATGACGCGGAGGAAATGCTCCTGGGCAGTCTTCAGCTCGTGGGCCGTGTGAATAATAAGCTTCTCGCCCAGCAGGTACATGCCCGCCAGCTCGCGGATTTCCAGGATCGTGCCCTTGCCGTTCTGCCTGGAAACAATTACGTCATTCTCGAAGCTAGCCCACCGGCCGTCAGGACGCGTACCGCAGGCTTCCCTGATCACCCATTCCTGCCACGGGTCCGGTTTGTAGCCGAAGCCTTTAGCCCAGTCAAGAATTTCAGTGGAAAGGTAATCGCCGCATCCTATTCCGCTGTAGCCGTCTTCAGTTATACCACAGCTAGGGCAGGTGCTTACTTCTTCCCTGTGCCTGTCGGGCGCAGTCCAGAACCGGGGCATTTGCTGCCCGTAAACCTCTGGTTCTTCAAGTACGGCACTTACCATACATTGTATATTACACGATGTTAAGTTCGGCCCTCGGAATCCAGGTGGCCGTCTCCAGGTCCCAGACGTGTGATGTGAGTACGATACTGCGAGTATGGGACTGCCTGTATTGCCTGGCGCGCTCTTGTCCTTGTTTGCGGCTGTCCGCCAGTCCGCCGTTTACCTTGCTCTCCTTGTAGAACAGGTGCCAGTAGAAGCTGTCGGGCTCGGCCGGGCCGTTTATCTGGTTGACTACGATTTCGTAATCCTCATTCCAGGCCTCCATGAGGTCGAAAAGGCGCCTCGTGTATTCACGGCGCTTCTGTATCGCGTCGGCAGAGGAGGTGCGTCCAGCTGGGGTCCGCAGAAAGTTCTTTGACTTCGACATAACGGTGAAAATGCTTCCATGTCTCGTAGGCGTCCGGGCATTCCATAAGCAGGGTGCCGATTACTTCTGTGTACCAGCCGGAAGGACGCATATCGCGCTCCTGGCTGATGGGCTTGCGCATGCGGGTGGAACTGGTTTCGTGCCTTAGCCGGTACTTCATGCAGTTGATCGACACTGCCGTCCTGCCGAGCTTTTCAGCTAGAACGCTGTCAGGCATCGCCATGTTATCACTAACCAGGTCTTTTTCGGCCTGAGTCCAGTTAGGGCCTGCGCCCATTTAGCATCACCTTCGCAGTGTTGTTCCAGAACACGTGGATCGGGTCGTACTCAGGGGGCAGCACCCCGAACAGGTGCGCGGTAAGTATTCCCCACGCGGTAAAGATGACCGGCTTGCCTACCGGATGCCTGCTCGCGGCCCGGAAAGCTTCGCTCATGGTTCTTTCGTCAAGTAGCTCAGCTATGACGACTACAGTTCCTACCGCTACCCACCCGGTTGCCCCAGGAGAAAGCCGTTTCATGCGCTTATCCCGCACTTCTTCAACCTTGCCTTGGTGTTTTCTATTCCCCTCTTGCCCTTAGAGGGAGTGGTGGCCGTTACCAGCCTTAGCTTCCCTGTTTCGTCGTACCACTTCAGGTGCTTTCCCTGCACCAGGGTCCAGTTCATCTCTTCTGCCAGGGCGACTTCCTTGCGCAGGTCAGCCGGTATTTTCACCGTTGGGCCTTGTCAGCTGCCCAGCCAAGGAGAATGCTCAGCTGCCTGAGCGAGATGGACCTGTTGTTGGCTATCTGCTTCATGATGCCCAGCCTGACGCCTTTCGGGTAAGGGCTCTTATCGGCAAGGGCAAGTGCTACGTGGAGGTCTACGTCTACCCGGGTGTAAAAGTCCAGCTGGCCGGCGTGCCGTCGCAGGTCTTCGTAACCGAAGGTCTTAACCTCCGGGGTTAGCTTTTTACTCATCTACGTAGCCTCCGTCCATCAGGAGCAGCCTTTCGCGTCGCTTCCGCTTCTTCTCGGTGTCGTCGTCTTCCTCGGCCGGAGGGAACTGGTCCCTGAGCTGGGCTAGCTGCGTACGCGATTCTTTCAGTAGCGGGGCGATGTCCCGGTCGGCAACTTCCCCGCTGTCGATCAGTCTAGCTGTCTTGAGCATCAGCTGGGCGATAGTTCCCTTAGAAGCCTCTTCCGGTAGCCGGTCCAGGTCTTCGAGCACGCCGGATTCAACCTGGCCTACTTCCGGTTCCTCGTGCTCAGCTAGCGATCCGTCCATCTCGCACAAGTAGGTGCCACGGCGCAGGTAGTAGAACCGCTGGCCGATTTCTATGCGGGCATGGCACCGCGCACATGAGGTAAGCCGGTCAGCCGACTCGATCCACCTAGCTGCCATTGAAAAATCTCCAGATGAGTAGGGTAATGAAGAAAAAGCACAGTACGCCGAGTATGCCGCCTATCAGGTTGCCCATGTTTACCTCTCGGGCGGGCGGCCGATTCTGGCGACCTGCTCATCGGTTTCTTTCCATTCCCCGGCTAGCAGGTAACGGTTAAAGGCACGGCAGATGAGGCTGCCTCCAGGTAGGTGCAGCCTGTGTGCCCACCACTCGTCTATCCAGGCGAACATCTTAGTCCGCGACTTGCCTAGCCAGGCGCGTATCTTACTCACGCGGGCCTCCTATTGGCCAGAACCGGCCCCACAGCAGGATGCAGCCGCATACAACAGCAGTTCCCACCAGGTACCAGATAAGTACCTGCCAGTCATCCCAGGTCAAGTCGCTCAGATCCTCCCACGCTAGCATCACGTGACATCCTGGTACGAGTGCCCGGTGATGACCTGCCTGACTGTGCTGCGTCCGATGATCCCTCCGAGCTTCTTCGCGATCCTTGCTTCCCCGAAGCCTTCCGCTGCCCACTCGCGGATCTGCCGTACCTGGTCATCGCTCAGCTTGCGGTTCTTGTTGCGCAGAACGCTTCCCTTGAAGCTCTTGCCCAGCACTACGTTGCGGATGGTGTCAACGTGAACGCCGTACTCCCGGGCGATCTGAGACTTAGGGAACCCGAACTCATCGAACAAGCGTATGAACTCAGCGTCCATGTTGGTAAGTTTACGGTTCAACTAACTTTCCCCTCGAAGTGCTCCTTGAGCAGAAGATACAGCTCGAACGCATAATCCTCAGGCATAACAATGGGAACGTCGTTATTCTTCCTGCGGATGAGCATCGTCGGGGGCGGCGGAGGCGGCGAGGGCCTGAATTCCAGCCGGAACAGCGGTTCGTCGTCATCAGCCACGGAAATTCTCCTGTCTCTGTGCAGCTAAGTCTACTGGGAACAGGATCGCTGCTGGTAGTGTTACTGCTTCTATGAAGGACTTTCTGGGTAACGAGTACGGCGAAGGCGACCTGGTGATCTACGCGGCAGCGTCAGGCAGGTGCATCACCATGGTGATCGGCCGCGTCGTGAGCATCAGCCAGCGCGAGTCGCGGGACTACGCCGAGCGGCCGGACGGCACGTGGGGCTATTTCAAGGTTCCTGTGACGGACAAAGACGGCAATCCGGTCTATTCCGTCCGCGTCCAGCCGCTGAACTCTTCCCGCTGGGAGCAGCACAGCCCGCGTATCTACTACGTGGACACGCGTACCGGCAAGACGGTAGACCGCTACAGCCACGTCAAGGAGCACAGCTACTCCACGGACGCGAGGACCGGCGAGCGCCTGCCGGACATCTGTGGTGAGTACTACATCTGGAAAACAGAGAGGCGCTACGGGTACGAGGAAAGGGTTTCCTGCAAGAACCCTGATTACGTTTTGCCTGAACTGCGCACCTACCACCCGACTGTCTTCGAAGATTACCTGGAAGAGCGCCGCGAAGGCCCGAAGCCGGTTACCATTACGGTGACGGAGAACATCGTCAAGTGGAGCGGAGAGCTTCCGGATGCCTGACCACGTTAATCACCCGCAGCATTACGGTGGTGAAGACGATCCGTACGAGGTTATCAAGGTCATGATCGCCTGGGACCCGGAAATGGCCTACCATTTCTGCGTCGGCAACGCGATCAAGTACCTAGGCCGCCTCGGCAAGAAAGATCCTGAGAAACGCGTCGAAGACCTGAGGAAATCTTCCTGGTACTCAGAACAGGCAGCAAATATCTACACCATGTACCTGTCTGAAGAGCCAAAGTCGGACATGGAGGAATTGTTGACAGGGACGATAAACAGATACGCGCGGATAAAGCAGGAGGAATCAGATGTACGACGCTGACTACGCAAACTACCTAGAAGCTCAGGAAGAAGCTGAAGCGCTAGGGTTTGTTACCAAGAATTCTGGCACCAAGGCTCACCACTCAGATGGAGTAGTCAGGGACACTGACAAGGGAAAGCCGCGCTTCGACCTGATGTTCCCCAAGGGCGTGCCGTTCAGTGAGCAGCTTATAACCCGCGTGGCCGAGCTGTACGAGCGCGGCGGTCAGAGCTACGGCTACCGGAACTGGGAGAACTCCAGCACCGAAGAAACCCTGGAGCACCATGAAGCCGCCCTCATGCGCCATGTCATCAGGTTCCTGACCGGAGAGGAAGACGGCGAGGACCATGCTGCGGCTGTGGTGTGGAATGTCAATGCCGTAGACCTGTGCAGGCGCAAGCTAGCGCTGAAGGCTCTCAAATCCACTATCGAAGCTGCGAACAAGGTTCTTCTCCCGGCGGCAGAAGAAACTGAGCCGGAGTGGGATGATGAGGACGAGCTGGAAGAGGACCAGGGCATCGCCCCGCTATTCGGCCGCTCGCCGTACGTGTGGATTTACTGTGCAGACAGCGGAACCTGGCTGTACAAAACACCTAACGGGAAGCCATATCCTGAATCAGCACGGTCGTTCAAGAAACTGCTTGAAGACTTCGGCCCGTTGAAGTGCACAAAGGGAAAGCACGAGGGAGAAGTGTTCGACGGCGAGGGAAAAGGTGTTTTATGGCACTTGACGATGAGAAGGAACGTCTGGACCTGGCAGAAGAATGGCTGCTAGCTCACGCGGCTAACAGCCAGGAATTCGAGTCGGCACTAGAGCACGTCCGCTGGGTGCACGCCAATAAGCCAGACTGGAAGCTGCGGTGCGAGGCCATCCTGGCGAATGTAGTGACGCGGCGGCGGGACGAGGTATACACCATGGAGAAGCTGCGAATACTCAAATGACTACATCTGAGTTCACCGAAAGTACTCTCAAGCCGCGCCTGCGTGAGCTGGAATTCAACCAGCTGGTCATGTTCACGGAAGACCTGGCGGAAGAGATCCGCGTACACGCCGCCCAGGGAGCCAGCGACCAGGAGTGGATGGATGCTCAGGCCATGTGCGTGGCCGAGGAAGCCGGGGAGTTCATCAAGGCCTACCGGAAGTGGCGCGGGTTCGCCCGGACGGCCGGTTCAGTCAATGATGTGCATGAAGAGCTGGCTGATGTGATCATTGCGTCACTCCTGATGTTCTCCGTGATGAACTACGATGCCCAGCGGCACATCAAGGACAAGCTGTACCAGGTGATAACTCGCGGTTACGTTAACAAGCCGGGTTAAAGCATGGAAACTTCACATAACAAGGCTATATTCGACGGAATGTACCAGATACGGGCCAAGCTGTTCAGGGCGGCGGAGCGCTGCAAGGAGATGAGCATGTCCGAAAGTATCATGGGCTATCACGAGTCTTCCGCAATCTATACAGAGATGATGAGCGAGATGACAGCAGTCAAGCCCTGGATAGAGGAAACTATGCGGGGACTTATTGAGATAAAATAGGGGAATGATCATCACCACGGCCCCTGTGGTCACCTCTAACGCGGAAATTGCGGCTAAAGCCCGCGACATTCACCCGGTGCAGTTCACCGGACGCATGCTCCTGACTACGATCACCTTCGTTTTTATGTCGCTCGGCTGGGTCGCCGGCACTTCCTGGTACCTTGCCGTCTTCTCTGTTCTCTGGACTGCAAGTCACCTGAAGTGGCTCGGGCTCTGCGTCCGCTACGGCTTCGTCAAAGGAGCACGTCACAGCCTCGTGCCTAAAGGCGAATAATGCCGTAATCTACAGTTAGACCCATGGCCTTTACGGGAGCTGGGTAATACCGGAGCAGGAGCAAAGTGCTCTTTGGCCGGATAGCCAGCCGAGGAGATCCCCCGTGGGGCTGATTGAGAATGTTTCCGCATCTTCTAAGATGAAAGTAGAGCGGCGGACTATTGGCGGCGTGCCCTGGCAGCCGTGGACCGATCCCTTCATGCGCTTCGACGTGGGCGGCCCTGTTCACCCCACGCGCCAGATTTTCGGCTTGGATAAAGCACTAGGCCTTCCTGCTTTGTATGCGGCAACTAAGATCCTGTCTGACAATGCCGCGTCCCTGCCTATCCGGGTTTACCAGAAGTCCCGTGACGGCCGGAAGGCACCTTACAGCGGCCCGCACCTCTTCGAGAACCCGTCTGTAATAGGCACCGGCTACGACTGGATGTTTGCCTGCATGGCCAGCCTGACTCTCCAGGGTAATGCCTGGGGGCTTATCACCGGCCGCGATGGATTCGGGTTTCCCACCGGAATTGAATGGATTCCCCCGGAGCACGTCATCGTGGACCAGGAAGACTCTGCTCAGCAGCTCATCAACCCGCTGAATACCAATGTCTACGCATACGGCCGGAAGATGACCTGGTACGGGCCTGATTCGGAGCTGTTCCACGTAAAAGGCTACTCGCTGCCCGGACGCCTAGAAGGCATTTCGCCGCTGCGTGCTTTCGCGCTCACTATCCTCGCCGGCCACGAAAACCAGAGATACAGCACGGACTGGTTTGCATCAGGAGGATTTCCCCCGGGCACTTTCCAGAACTCCGAAATCGAAGTAGACGCCCAGCAGGCAGCTGAAATCCGCCGCATGCTCGTTACTTCCCTGCGCAGGCGCGAGCCTTTGGTATATGGCAGGGACTGGGATTACACCCCCGTTACCGTTCCGCCGAACGAGGCAGTATTTATCCAGGCCATGCAGCTCAACGCTACGCACATTGCCTCTATCTACGACCTGCCGCCTAACAGGGTCGGGGGCATGAGTGCGGGCAGTCTTACGTACTCCACTACGGAGCAGAACCAGCTTCAGGTAATCGAAGCTCTCAGGCCGTGGCTGTGCCGTCTGGAATGGGCATTCAACGACCTGCTGCCTGCCAGGCGCGTAGTGGCGTTCAACACCGACGCGCTGCTCAAGACCGACCTCAAGACCCGTACCGAGATCTACCAGATTCAGCGGAACATCGGCCTGCGCACCACGGACGAACTCCGCGAGCTGGAAGACCTTCCCCCGCTGCCTAAGGGCGCGGGCAGCGAGTCGCTGCCGCTGACGCTCATGGTGTCCATGGCCCAGCGTGCGGGAGCACTGCCGAAGTCGATGCTGGACCAGGTTGTGCTGCTTATCGACGTAGCCGGCAAGAAGCTGGAAAACCTCCAGCAGCAGGGACTTACCAAGAAGCCGGTCGGCGGCGAGTTCAAGCCGGACCCGGATACAGGGGAGCCTACCGGCCCTGCCAACGACCCCGGCCAGTTCTACGCCAACATGATGAACGCCTATTCCCGTGAGCTGGACAAGCAGGGCGAGCACAAGGCAGCGGATATTCTTCGCCTGGGAGTAGTCCAGCGTGCGCTTATCGAGTCGGTGGACAAGGACCGTTTCACGGCCAAGATGCCTAACTCTGTCATCAGGGACATGGTGGAGAATTACGATGATATTCCGCCTACAGGCCTCCAGGATTAACGCTTAGAGTAGCGTATGGTCGAAAATCGCCTTAACCTGGAGATTGATATCTATGGCTTGGAGGGTTAATGACCGATGTGCATAGCGCAGGAGAGTTCTACTCTGCGTTCCCCGAACGTCGCATTAACCAGTTCCGGCCCGAGCTTCGCTCCGTAGACGGAGGTAACGGGCCTAAGCACATCTGGGGCTATGCCTCCATGTTCAACAAGCTCTCGCGTAAGCTTGGCGGCTTTGTAGAGCGCGTTGACAGCAGGGCTTTCACTGAGGGCAGGGCTATTGGATTCCCCGATGTGGTTTGCCGTTTCAATCACAATGACGATTTTCTGCTCGGCACTGTGAATGCGCGTACCTGCCTTATCGACGTAGACAGCACCGGCTTGCTTTACGACGTTGTTCCTCCCTCCTTCCGCAAAGACATTATCGAACTGATGGAGCGCGGCGACGTGTCCAGTTCCTCGTTCGCTTTCCGGGTTCCCGAGGGCGGTGACGACTGGGGTCTTTCCGATTTCAACTACCCGCTCCGCACTCTGCTTTCCGTGGACCTGGTTGACGTTGCTCCTGTGACTACGCCTGCCTATCCTGACGCTACTTCCGCAGTTCGCTCTATGGATGGTGCGGTACAGTCACTGGCAACCAGGTTCGACGTAGAGCCTGCGGAAATCCGGTCGCTGCTCGAAGCCAATCAGGGCGTAAAGCTGTTCAAGCGTACTGACCGCCCGTCTGCTCCCGCTGTACAGCTCACAGGTTTCAGCACAGGTGCAAATACCTATTCCACGGCCGGCACCAGCGCTACCCTTGAGATCACGACCATTATCCCTGAGGAGGCTAAAGTGAGTCTCGAAGAGAAGCGCCTCGCCCTCTACGAGGATGAAGTTCGTGCCAAGTACGATGCTGCGGCCCTGAAGAAGGCCGCTTCCAGCGGTGCGACAATGCCGAATGCCAATGGCGAGCCTTCCTACCCGATTCAGGATGAGGAAGACCTGCACGACGCCATTCACGCGGTAGGGCGCGGTCACGCCAGCCACGAGGCTATCCGCCAGCACATCATCACCCGTGCCAAGGCGCTCGGCCTTTCACACATGCTTCCGGCGGACTGGACTTCCGAAGACAACACCCCGGCAGCCGCTGACAGCTCTGACGAGAAGAACTCCGCTGAGGAGACATCCGAAGAGCGCGTACTGTGCGCCAACTGCGGCAAGCCCGTGGAAGAGCGTACTGAGACTCCTACAGAAGAGGTTGAGACCGTGGAAGAGCCTGAAAAGACTGAAGAGATCCGGACAGAGGAAACCGAGTCTCCGGCTGAAGTTACCGAAGAGGTAACTAATGGTCATGTAATCGACAACGGAGAAGCTCAGCTCGCAAAGCTCGGACTCCAGCGTCGTCAGCGTATCGCGGAACTTCAGGAGAAGAGGTTCGACCCCTTCATCGGTACTGACGAATAACCAATACCTGTAAAAAATCTGCCTTTACTTGCTAAAGGCAGATTTTTTATGTTAAATCGTAATTGACCTCCCACGGCCGAGTAGCTGCACTGAGTGCATGGACTCCGGAGCTGGATGGTAATCGAAACCAACCCAGCTTTGGAGGAATCATGGCATCTGATGTTGCCAATAACCTCCGTGATCGCCGTCAGAGGGCTTGGCACGAGGCCAAGGAACTTCTCGACAGGACTTCCACGGAGAACCGTGACTTCACGGGCGAGGAAGAGAGCAAGTGGTCCGCTCTCAACGCCGAAATCGACAAGATCGATGAGCGGCTGAAGGCTGTTCTCGACGCTGAGTCCCGTTCCCGCGAGACCGATGAGGTTTACAACCGCCTCGGTTCCCGTCCGGTAGAGGCAGCCGCAGCGTACGATTCGGCACGCGAGGAAATCCGGCAGTGGATGATTAACCCGAGCCGTGGTGCGATTGAAGTTCGTCGCGCTAACCGGGGTTCCGTCAATCCCAAGTACCTGATGTCGGACGAATTCCGTACCCTTACCACCAACGGCGTACTGGCCGGCTCGACCAACGCGTCTTCCACCGTTCCCGTGGACTTCTACGACCAGCTGATCAGCTACCTGATCGAGGTTTCCGGACTTCTCCAGACCGGCCCGAGCGTTCTGAACACCGCCGGCGGCGAGACGATCCAGATCCCCGTCGTATCCTCGCATCTCACCAGCACTTCTGCTGCACAGGGTGCATCGATTCCGTCCGCTGACCCCGCGTTCACGCAGGCTACTCTTGCTGCCGTCAAGTTCGGCTCGCTCACCCAGCTCTCCCGCGAACTGATTGACGACACCGCAGTTGACCTCCTGGGTTACCTCGCGATGTCCGCAGGCCGTGCGATCGGAAACGCATTCGGTACCGCTCTCGTTAACGGCACCAACGGCATTACCGGCGGCCTGCTCTCCGGCGTGTCCATCGGTATTACCGGCGCAACCGGCACGAGCGGCGCGGCTACATACGCCAACCTCGTGGACATGGAGTACAGCGTAATCGCACCTTACCGTCAGTCACGGTCCTGCTACTGGCTGGCTGCGGACAAGACGATCGGCGGATTCCGTAAGCTCGTGGACAGCCAGGGACGCCCCGTATGGGAGCCGTCCATGGTCCTCGGTGCTCCTGACCTGCTGCTCGGCAAGCCCATTGTGGCGGACCCGTTCATGCCTGCCGTAGCTACCGGAGCGCAGTCTATTGCCTTCGGTGACTTCAGCCAGTACTTCGTGCGCCTGGCCGGCGGACTCCGCTTCGAGCGTTCCGACGACTTCGCATTCGGTAGCGACTTGGTTACGTTCCGTTGCCTGCTCCGTGGCGACGGTAACTGGGGCGACACTCACGCAGTCAAGCTCTTCAAGGGCGCTCTCACCTAAGCCCTACCTTTACCGGAAAGCCTCGGCCCTTAGGGGTCGGGGTTTTTCGCATATACTGTTGCTTATGACTGTTATCCGCATGCTGACGCACATGACAGGCGGTCGTTACGATAACCGGGAATGGCCGGGGTACATGGGGGAAATCGACGTGCCGGAATGGGAGGCGAAGCATCTTATTAATGGCCGTAACGCCGAATATACCGATACTCCTGTCCTGGACCGTGGCTATGACGTTCTCAAGGTTCCTGATCCTAACTACGAATCGAAACTGAAGTTCGCAGACGGAGGAATTATCGAACGTTCGGTAGAAGAGGAGCCCGAGCCCGCATTGCCTAGTTCTGACTTCGATAATGACTTCGAACGCGATGATGACGATAACGAAGTCGAGGAAGTAACCCCGCAGGTTAAACGCCCGTCCACCGTAGACAACAAAGCAGCTTGGATTGACTGGGCAGTAGCCAACGGAGCAGATAGGGAAAAGGCATCAGCGAAGACAAAGACTATGCTAATTTCCGAATACGGAAAGCTGTAACTAGCACGAATCTCTTCAGGCAGCTACGCTGGGAATGAACACCAGCCTGACCTAACAGGAGGATATAAATGGCTGACAAGACGCTTGGTGGGCCTGCGAAGGGCATCACTGTAGGCGGCGACCAGACCGCGCTCCCTGGTCAGGCTGCCGGCAAGCTCCCCTTCGGTATCCAGAACCCGCTGAGCACGGGCGCACCGGGTACCGGCGGTACCGGACTTGCCTCTGACCCCACGCTTCAGGCTCCGGTTCCGACTGCTGCCTACGGCGCGCAGAACGATGATGCCGACACGGGCGCTCCCGGTGGCAATGGCGTTTCTGCTCACGTAGCTACCGGCGCTACTTACACGCTGGACTCCTACGGCGCGTCGCCGCGCCAGAACATGACCGGCGGCTCTGTGGACACCGAGGCACAGTCCAACAAGTACGGCACTGACACGGGCATCCCTGGCCTTCACGTACCTGACGGCACTGGTGCTCCCGGCACCGTGGGTACGTACACCGTTCCCGGTGGCCACGGCGTCGGCAACGGCCCGGCTGGACATGGCGGCGCAGCCGGCGGCAGCATCACTGACGGCAGCGAGCGCATTCACTAAGGAGCGTTATGGAAGACCTTTCGCACATCGTAGTATCCGCTATTCCGGTCAAGGACGGGCTTCCGGCTCTTCCCAAGGCTGTCATGGACGGGTTCAGCGATGCTGCGACGATCGTCCAGGCCACTAAGCTCATGGGCTTTACCGAGACGGAGGCACCTGATGGCGACCAGTAACCCGAACGAGCCTACTTATGTGGATATGAGCCACCTGGTACCAATCGATCTCGGCTTGTGCGGCGGCGAGTCTATGTCTGGCGGAAACACCACCAGCCGCCCTCTGCCTTCCGGAGCTGCCGGCGCACCCGGCTCTGAGCCGGTAAACCCGCCTCCTCCAGGTACGGTAAACGATAATCCCGAGATGGATATCAAGCCCTTTAAGAGCTACACGAAGAAAGTAGGTAAATAATGGCAGCCCCCAGCGGTGAGAACGTGGTTCGCGGCGGCAAGGAAGGCGGCCTGAACGAGTACAGCTACGATGCTGCTTCCGGCAGCCCTGTAGCAGGCTGGTCCAAGGTTGACGACAACGCCGGCGCGGTAGGCATGACCGGAGAAAACGGCGACCATTTTTCTGCGGCAGAGCACTCCGGTAACGCAGGTAACGCTCAGCCGGGCTCGCAGACCTAATCACGACCCGAGACATCCGCTTTACTGCTGGTGCAGCTGGAGATGGGCCGGCAGGCAGCGCTGGTCCCCGTGTACCCGCGACGCCGATTCCCCGGACGGCATAACCTATTAGCTCTCCTGGCCTACCCTTATCCAGGAGTTACGAAAACCCTAGTCCCGAAGCCCGGGGCTAGGGTTTTCGCTACTTCTTCTTGTTGCGCAGTCGCTTAGCCTCTACTGTCTCCCGGGCAGCTATCTTGGCGTTTCTCTCCAGTATCTCACTCACTATGCGGTAGTCAACGGTCATTACCGGCGTGCGCTCTACGAAACGGTGCATAGGGCTACTGTAGCGGAACAGGAACGGATTTCGCTGCTGATCAGGTAAGCTTTCTTCCATGCGTATCCTAGCAGCGCATGACGGCCTCGGCTGCGGTCATGTCAGGATCATACAGCCGCTCCGCGAGCTGGCGAAGCACGGGCATGAAGTTACGCTCTGCACTACTGATGAGACTAAAACACTGGATTACCTGCGCGACGGTTCCAGGTGGGACATAATTGTCGGCCAGAGGCTTGCCAAGTACGACGGAATGACTACCTGGCGACGAGCGCGAGCACCCCGTAACCGGCTTGTGTACGAAGTTGACGATGACCTTTACACCATCGACAAGATCAACTGGGCAGCGCACGAGCAGTTCAACAAGCCTGATATTCAGGATGCCGCCAAGACCTACTCGCTGATGTCAGACCTGGTGACCGTAACTACGGAAACCCTGGCTAACGTCCAGCGGGGTATCGGGATCGAGAAGGTTGCGGTACTTCCCAACTGTGTTCCTGAGTACGTCCTGAACATGCCGAAGGCTGTCTCCAGCCGCAGGCCGAGGATTGGCTGGATTGGCGGTGCCAGTCACGGGCTGGACGTTCACGAGGCAGTACCCGGCGTGCGCAAGTTTCTCGGCAAAAATCCAGGCTGGGACCTGTATCTCGCCGGCACTGACTACCGGCCGTCATTCAACGCGAAGAACTGGGACCAGATGCTGCACGCAGACTGGAAGCAGATCAACGATGAAGAACACGCTTACTACGAGATGCTGGATTTCGAAATCGGCATAGCCCCGTTGAAGGACACCTTGTTCGCACGGTCGAAGTCCCCGCTGAAGACACTGGAGTACAATGCGCGGGGTATCCCCGTTATCGCTTCCGATGTTCAGCCTTACAGGGAGTACGTAGTCCACGGCGAGAACGGCTTCCTGATCAAAGCACCCCACGAATGGGGCAAGTACATCCGGTTGCTAGCCGACAATCCTGACCTGCGGGCTGAAATGGGAGCTAAGGGCAGGGAAACCGCGAGCAAGTTCACGCACGAGGGCAACTGGAAGCTCTGGGAGCACGCCTACGAAAGCTTGTTCTAATGGACGACCTTCTTTGCCTCTTTGCCTGCCTTGGGCACCGGCCGCCGTGGTACCGTGAGTGGTGGTGCAGGCCGCCCTACTGGAGGTAGCGATGGACATCCCGGTCGAAGACATCAAGTGGCACAGGATTATCGACCCGACATATCTTGACCTGCCTAAGGATCACTATGCGGAATTCTGCCGATCCGGCGGCGAGCTGATAGTCAGGATCACCGGGCCGAACGCTCACGTCACCGGCAATGCCGAAACCCTGGACAAGGCCGTAGAATACGCACTGGAGTGGTTCAGTGAAGTAGGCGGTGAACTGTGAACGCGCCTCTCGTAACCGTCGTCACGTCTTCCTGGCAGCGAGCTACTACGGTCGTCAACCACGCGGTGGCCAGCATCGAGCGGCAGACTTACCCGCGTGTTCAGCATCTGGTAGTTATCGACGGGTTCGACCCGGCTACCGAAGATTCCCTGACCGAAGCCGGGTACAGCACTGATGGCGAATCAATGCGCAGGTTCGTAGCTCTCGGGCGCAACTGGTCCGCCTTGGCGATAGAGGCGCGCTACGGGGGCGACACAGGCCAGCTCAGCGGATTCGGGGCTACCGCCCGGCTGACAGGTTCTCTTCTTGCCGCCGGGGACCTGGTGGCGTACCTGGACGACGACAATGACTACACGGAATCGCATATAGCCGAGATGGTGCAGCTGTTCGAGGAGAATCCTCATATCGAATTCGCGCTGAGCGCCGGAAGCTGTGTTCCTTCTTCGCCGTTTCCGGCCGTAGGGCGCGCTGACACCTCGGGAATCATGCACCGGACCCGGCTTGTGATGACCCACGGGGGATTCGACCCCAGAGACGGCTACGAAGGGGACGGAAAGATGCTCGCACGGTGGGCTGCGGCAGGAGTACCGTGGGCCGCTAAGGACACTTGCACTTTCATTCTGCACGGATACCACCACGGAGCGCCGCTAGGATGACTACTGTCGTAATCGCGTCTAACCGCGAAGAGTCCATGCAGCGGTGGCTTGCCGCCTGGCGCGAGCAGCTGAAGGACACCCGGGTAATCCTGGTAGAGGACAGCCCTTCGAAATCATTCGATCTTAACACGGCGGGTTATTCGGGCTTTGAGCACTACGCCTGGGATGACATCGACCGTGACCTCGGCGGCGACTCGTGGATCATTCCCAGGCGCAGCTCGGCAGTCAAGAGCTACGGATTCCTGAAGGCCATGGGCGACATCACCTGGACCCTGGACGACGACTGCTTCCCTGAGCCTGATTTTGACTGGTGCAATTACGTGCGCAGCATAGAGGCCATCATGACTTACGGGTACTCCGAGCATGAATGGGAAAACACCCTGCCTTCCGCGTGCCTGCTGTACCCGCGCGGCTACCCGTACGACATCCGCAAGAACAAGCCGGTCAAAGTGTGGCACGGGCTGTGGTCCAATATCCCTGACCTTGACGGGGTGACGGCTCTTGAGCACCCGGGATTCAGGACCCCGCCGGAAACAGGGCTCAGGGTAATGCCGTACGGAAAGCTGTTCGCTATGTGCGGAATGAACCTCGCCTTCAGCCCGGACATGCTCCCGGTTATGTACTTCCAGCTTCAGGGGCACGAGAAGACCCGTAACGGCCTGGAAAAACTGCCGTTCGACCGATTCGATGACATCTGGGCCGGCCTGTTCGTGAAGAAGACACTGGACCAGATGGGGTGGCTGGCCGTTTCAGGCGGCCCCAGCATTAAGCACACCAAGGAATCCGACCCGCAGACGCGCGTGGAAAAGGAAGCACCAGGCATCAAGGTTCACGAGTCTTTGTGGAAGCACATAGCTTCCGTTGACCTGACCGGGCTCAAAACTCCTGGTAGCTGTTATCCGGTGCTCGCAGATGCGATAGAATCCTTTGCACGGTGCGACAACGAAAACGACTACGAGCACCTTTACTACTGGTATAAGCTGGCGCGGGCCATGCATATCTGGACGGAGCTGACAGCATGACCAAGCGCATCTTGATCTCGGGAGCCGGCGGCTTTGTAGGCCATCATTTCCTTGAGCACGTCCTGATTAACACGAACTGGGATGTGGTGCTCACCGATTCTTTCCGGCACAAGGGCACGAACGACCGCGTAGCGGAAGTTATCGAAGGTCACGACTGGCGTTCTCGTATCGACGTTATCATGCATGACCTGCTGGCTCCTTTCACCGCGCGTGAGGCTCAGCGGATCGGAGACATCGACTACATCGCCGCTATAGCCTCTGAGAGCCACGTAGACCGCTCTATCCAGGAGCCTGCCCCGTTCATCAGGAACAACGTAGAAGTAGCCCTTAACACACTGGAGCTAGCCCGCGTCCTTCAGCCCAGGGCAGTTATCTGGGTGTCTACCGATGAAACCTACGGGCCGGTAGCTGCCGATGACTACGCAGGCCATCCTGAATGGGACGTAGTTCTTCCCTCGAACCCTTACTCCGGCTCCAAGGCTGCCCAGGAAGCGATTGCTATTTCCTACTGGCGTACTTACGGAGTTCCGGTCGTAATCCTGAACATCATGAACATGATCGGTGAACGCCAGGATCTGGAGAAGTTCATTCCCCGGGTTATCTCCAAGGTAGCACAGGGCGAGCTGGTTACCATTCACGGTTCTGAGGGCAATATCGGCACGAGGCACTACCTGCACGCGAGGAACGTAGCCGATGCTTCTCTCTTCCTGCTGAACCACACCGACCCGGCCGCATTTCCCGCGCACAAGGCCTACGACAGCCAGCCTGTGTCTGACCGGCCCGACCGTTACAACATCGCCAGTCCTGACCGGATCGACAACCTGACACTGGCGAAGATGATCGCAGAGGATATCGGCCAGCCGCTGAAGTACAAGCTGGAAGACTTCCACACCACGCGCCCTGGCCACGACCCTCACTACGGCCTGGACTCCTCGAAGATCAGGGCACTGGGCTGGGAGCTTCCGGTAGCGTTCCGCGAGTCCCTGGAGCGTACGGTGAAGTGGACTATGGCTAATCCGCGCTGGCTGTTGACAGACTAGGGTAAGCTGCGGACATGATCTCAGATAATGCGCCTTTTCGTTACGGAATGGCCGGGGAACTCCAGCGAATACTTCATGAGGCCTACAATGACGAGCACGCTTTCATGCTCCAGGGCGGCGACGGGATACGTACCAGCTGGATGCCTTTCCAGCTTGCCGATTTCGTAGCCATTATGACCGAGGTAATGTGCGTCACTGATGGCGTGGGATTCCTCGAAGTAGGCTCGGGCGTAGGTACCAAGTCCATGGTCGCACGGTACATGTTCGGCCTTTGCACGTTCGGCATCGAATTCAACGAGCCTCTTGCCACCGTGGCCATGCAGAAGCACCGTGGTCCTGTATGGGTAGGAGACGCGCTCACCTTTCCGCACGGTTACGGAAACTACGACATCATCTGGATGTACCGGCCGTTCCGCGACAGTGACCTTCAGGACCAGCTAGAGCAGCGCATCTACAAGGAAATGCGGCCTGGTGCGGTACTCGCCGGCGCAGGACTGGAGCACGTTCCCGATGGCTGGATTACCGTTGTCGATGACTACGACACAGGTAACCGTGGAGCCTGGAAAAAGCCCTCATGACTAGCCGACCGGGCTGGGATATCTACTACCTCGGGATCACCGACTCGGTATCCGTCAGAGCTGACTGCACGCGGCGCAAGGTAGGCGCGATCGTAGTCAGGGACAACGCCATCATTTCCACCGGCTATAACGGCTCTCCGCCCGGGGAACCCGGCTGCCTGTCTGACGGTGCTTGTCCCCGTGGCCGCCATTACAAGACGATGGGCTACGGTTCCATGGACTACAGCTACCACTGCGGCGGGTGCGGTCCCAAGGTTGCGTGGCCCTGCGCGATGGCTGTAGCGCCTGGTAGCTCGTACGATACGGGACCTGGAGCCTGCATAGCCCTGCACGCCGAGCAGAATGCCCTTATACGGGCCGGAGACCGCGCGCAGGGTGCAATCCTCTACTGCACTGAAAAGCCCTGTGACGGCTGTATGAGGCTCATCCAGGGGGCAGGAATCCAGACGGCTGTCTGGTACGGCGGCCAGTGGAGCAGGGAGACGAAGAAGTCATGGCTGCGGAGAATCGCGGGCCATATCCTGAAAGCATGGCGGTAGAAGCAGGGCCAGGACCAGAGCGAGAGTCCGTAAAGCTCCATCAGTGGGAAGCTGACGCCTTCATGATGATCGTGGACTACAACACGTTCGAGGCCCAGCGTTTCCATCTGTCGTATGCGCTGCGCCAGATAAATACGCCGCAGGGAGATTTCGTAGTCAACGGCTACCACAAGAGCTGCCGGAAGATCTGGCGAAGTGTCCCGCCGCCCGCCGCTGAAGACCCACGGTAAGCAAACCGGAGTATCGGTTTTCAGCGATAAACGCCCTGTATCAGTCATCTGCGATAAAAAGTCCCGGTCCCCCGCAGCGTTAGGTGGGAGAGACCTGCGGGCGTTGCTGCTGCGGGGGCCGGGGATGCGGTTGTACCTGGTCCAACGCTGCCCTGTCCGGCTTTATTCCCCGCCTCCAGGCCCAGTGTCCCTGCTGCGCGGTCTCCAGGCGATGATGCATCAGGCAGAGCAGCCGGCACTTGGCGATCTCAGCCTCCAGCTTCTCCCAGTTGGCCGGGTCATTGGGGCTGTACCTCATCAGGTCGCTGATGTTGTGCTCTTTGTCTTCCTGGGAAATATGAGCGAATTCAAGCTGTGACGGCACTTCGATGACATTAATGCATCCGGGCCACTGGCAGCCTGTTTCAAGCTTCCTGCGGTCTATCTCCTGCTGCCACATGCGGTTCCTGGCGCGGCGGATCTCGTTCTTCGCCTCTTTCTGCTCAGGAGTCAGCGTCACGCTGATCATAGTACTTTAACGCTGGCGGTTATACTCGATTATCTGTAATCTAAAGGTGGAGGTCCCCTGGTGTTCGAAGTACCGTTGCTTGGCCAGCAGTACGAAGATCTGCACTGCCCGAACTGCGGGCTGGCAGAGCGAGTTTCGCCACCCCTGACTGCCTCTCAGACCCGATTCCACAACTGTCCCCGGCTTCACGATCTAAGTGCTCCGCTGGTTCCAGTAACTGAGGACTGCGCAGTAAAGGCTGTCGAACGCGAGGACTACCTGAACGGCGAGTCGCAGGCAATGGGCGACGACGGCAAGGCGTACATGGCAGTTCGCACGGATTACGCGGATGGCAGGGAAGGTCGCGCCGTTAACGCCGGCCTCGCACACGGGGAGTTCAGGGTCTAATGGGAAAGGCATCTCGCGCAAAACGCGAACGCAAGCAGCAGCCCGTCGTAATCCGCGCGGGACTAGCTTCAGCTACCAGCTCTACCGGGCCGGAGCAGCAGACTAAGGAGAATGACTAATGGCTTGGGGCTCCGCACCAGCGAGTGCAATATTCCAGCAGGCAATGCTAAACCCGATCACTAACGGTGGCGGCGGCGTAGGAGCAGTGACCAAGCCTACTACCTACACGAGCCTTACGGCCGATGCAGTTAAGGTAGCTGTCTTCAACAACACCACGACTCCTGACAGGACCGCAGCAGTTGGTTCTACAGGCTTCAACACAGGCGTATGGATCACGGCTAACGAAGTCACAGGTACCAACTGGGCGTCCGGAGGAGTTTCTGTTGGCTCCACGAAGACCTGGACTGTAGACTCGGGTTCTTCGTCGCTGTGCTACCAGGTGACAGCTCCTACCGCTGGGCAGACGAGCACGGCTTCCGTAACCCTTTCCGGGTTCTACGGCGCGTTTGTCTACGATTCCACTATCTCGGGTGGCACGGTAGCCAGTCAGGGCATCTGCTACAACTACTTCGGCGGCACGCAGACGGTTACCGCAGCGACGTTCACAATTCTGTGGGCTACTCCTGCTTCGGCCGCCATTACGGCCATCTTCAACATCTCGGTATAACAGGAAGGGGGTAGCTTATGTCCGGTTACACCAACACGATGTTCGAGCAGCAGTATTCGCTCCAGGCAGCCGTCACAACGAACTCGTTCACGACGATCACCGTGATCAGCGCCAAGGCCGGGGCATCGCCCCCCCGGTGTATCATCCCAGCCGGGTTCTTCAGCGCACCGGGAAAGTCGCTTTACTATCGGGCTCGCGGTACGCTTCAGTCGGCGGCCGGCACGGCAACGTTCTCCTTCACCGGGGGCCTCGACTCAACGCAGGCTTCGCTTGGCAAGACACTGTTCGCGACGGCTAACCTAACCCCGGCTACCGGCACGATTGTATTCGACATCGAAGGCGATATCACCGCCCAGGCGGTCGGCCAGGCGGCCAGCACACTCCAGTCCAACGGCTCAGTACGCACGGCGGGCACGACGGCAAATGGATGGATCACGTCGGTGAACCCGACCGGCGGCGCTCTCGTGGGCGCGCAGATGCTGTTCTCCAACAGCATCACCACTCTGGACAACGAAGTTAACCAGTACTTTGAGCTGTTCTGCACGTGTTCCGCGTCCTCGGCTACTAACCAGATCATCCTTCAGCAGTTCAAGGTCTACGGCGAGAACTAAAAGGAGAAAGCAATGACCACTGTAGGCGGCACAGATCGCGGATTCGACATGCCATACACCACAGTGACCGACCGAGACCCTAGCGTGGTCTTCAACTGGACGCTAACTCAGCCGATGATAGCGGCCTCGATCGTTATAGATCTGACAGTGCCTGACGGCGCTAACTTTCATGATCCTTCCGTCACTTACAGCATGCTTGTGGAAGCATCGACCGATGGCTTGACATGGGAGCCAATAATCATCGGCGGTCCTGAGCCGTGCGGCATGACCTTCAACGCCAAATACGCGCCGTACGGGATACAGCACCTCATGCTCTGGAGCAAGGCAGGCGGCACCCAGGAATACCCCGTCGGAACCCAGCTCCGGACTACGATGTCTGCGGACGGCTTGTCGCATCACGAAACACTGTCGTTCTACGGCGGATTCGTTTACCGAGACACGACTGACGAACTTCAAATCGCCTGGTCGGGTGGTACGCAGTAGAAAGCTTAACTCATAGAATTAGCAGGAGGATTGCGCCTGGGCGGAATAGGAGGTGATGACCTGTGGCCGTCGCCTTTGATGTCGCAGGTGGCGGCAGCGGTACTTCCAGCAGCACTACCTACAACTGGACGCACACCGTAGGCGGCGGTGTCACCAACGGTGCGATCCTTGTCGGGGTTGCCACAGACGCTAGCGCTGACGGCGCGCTCACCACCACCGTCACTATCGGCGGAACAACCGCCACATCTCTCGGCAAGATCCACTGCGACAACACCACGCAGGGATACCTGCAAGTCTTCGGCCTGGCAACCGGGTCAACCACAGGCTCCGTAGCAATCGCAACCACCGTGTCCGGTGGTACGCCCACCGACATCAACGGCGGCTCGCTGTCGTTCTCCGGTGTCAACCAGACCACCCCGTTCATCAACACCCTTACATCGCCAGCAGTAAACAACGGATGGGGTTCGGGCACTACCCCGTCAGGTACCACCCCCGGAGCCACGACCAGCGGCAACCTCGTCGCCGGCTTCTGTGCCAACGGTAGCGCTATTGCGAGCGCCACCTCGCCGTCCACATCTCAGTTCATCGACAACTTCAAGACCACCGGCGACTTCGCGGCTGGCTGCTCAGCAGGAGCAACCAGCGCGGCTACCGGCTCAGCCGTCACGATGGCTTGGACGGTTACCAGCGACTTTTGGGCTGTGCTCGTTACCGAAGTTCAGGCAGCAGCGCCCACCTCAGCACCGCAGATTCCCCCACAGCCAGGCAGCAAGCAGTGGCAGCGCAGGCACCATCGCCATCAGCAGATAATTTCTGCGCCGCAGCAGCTCATCACCCTTGACGCCTCAACCCCGGCAGCAGTCGATAACGTCAGCAGCGTCAGCACAACCGCCACCACCGCGTCATTCTCGCCCCCAGCTAACTCGATGGTGGTTGTAGCGGTCGATGTCGGTCTCTTGTCATCGAACGCGACGATGACGATGACGCTGGCGGACTCGCTGTCGAACTCGTATACAGCAGGCCCGAACATCTGGGCGTTCTCAAATAACGGCGTCTGGTACTTCACCCACTACTACTCGTCTGCCCCCGGCTCGATCACCCTCACCGCGACGCGTAGTTTCGCCGGCCAGGGATTGTTCTCCGTGAAGACAATGGTGCTGAACGGGGCGAACAGCAATCAGAGCGGGGCGGCGGCCCCATCCGCCACTAGCGGTAACAACGCCACGCTGGAAAGTTCCATCACCCCGACCCAGCTCAGTAGCTGGTGCTTCGCTACTACCTCCTCCAACGCGCTAGCGGGTACCGCAGCCGGGCTCACCGAAGACCACAACTTCCACGACGGCACAAATGGCGCTCTTGCCACGCTGGGTCACGTCAACACGTCTAGCCTAAGCCCGGAGACGATTGGGTGGACCGCTACCGCATCAGTGTTCTGGGCATGGGCAGGGCTTGAGATCCTGCCCGCATCCCCCGGCGGCGGCCTGACTGTCAGCGCTGGACTGGCTACAGCTACCGGAACTGCACTTGACAGCAGCGGGGGCATGGCTGTCGGTATTACCTCTACGCTCGCTACAGGCACGGGTACTTCGCTCGCTCCTGCTGTCGGCCTTACTCCCGGCCTGGCTACAGGTGTAAGCGATACGGGCCAGTACGGCGGCGGCCCTAGCGGTATCGCTCTTGATGCTTCTACCCCCACAGCCGGATACAGCTCCTCCTTCGCACACACGCCGTTGTGGACATCAGGCGAAGTATGGGGGGCCAACCCGCCTACCTTCACCCCGCCGGCAAAGTCCCTTGTCGTGGTGATGGCGAACATCGGATTCGGATCTGGTGCTGCCGGAACGTTTACGGTCACGGACGGGTCCAACACCTACACCAACTCCGCGACGATCAGCAATACCACCGCCACTACCGCCGTGCTAATCGCCCAGTTCTACTACACCACGTCGCCGGGCGCTATCACGGTTACCATGTCCAACAGCAACACGACTATCAACAAGGACTACTTCCTGTTCGTCCAGGTACTCACGGGGGCAGCAGCAAGCCAGACCGGCGCGGCTAGTTCAGCGATCTCGTCTGGTGCCACAACGTCCTTCGCGGTGAACAACTCGCTGACCCCGACCCAGACTGGCTCCTGGGTGTACGTTATCGGCAACAACGGCGGCTCAACTACGGGAGCAGCGGTCACCGGGACGACCACGGCGCTAACCGACAGCGGCGGCCACCTGGCTTCCGGCGGGTACTTCAGCGACGCGTCGAACTCGGTGGATCAGTTCACCTGGGGCAAGTACAGCGCTAACCCCACAACGTCGCTGTCCGCACTGACCCTCGGCTGGACCTATTCCGGCGGCACCGCCGGGGCCAATACCTGGGCCGCGCTGGAGATCCTGCCTGATCTTACTGCCGGCGCTGGAACGTCCGTAGCCATAGGTATTACCCCTGCACTGGCCACAGGTACCGGCGGTGCCGGCAACATTACGGTTCTCTCCCCCGGCATCAGCGCAGGCCTGGCTACGGGTACAGGTACGGCCTTCGGTATCTCGATCGTAATTAATGCCGGGCTCGCTACAGGCACAGGTACTGCTTTTGCCCCGGGCATAGGAATTACGGCCGGCCTGGCTACTGCTACGGGTACGGCGTTGGGGGCTAGTTACAGCATTACCCCGGCGCTTGCTACAGGTACGGGTGCCGCTCTCGCACCTGGTGTCGGCATTATTCCTGGCCTGGCCTCCGGTGTCGGTGCGGCTAACGCACCTAACATTGGCTTTACCCCGGGGCTCGCTACAGGTGCTGGCGCGGCACCGGGGATTTCGCAGGCTGTTAACGCCGGGCTTGCTACAGGCACGGGTAATGCTTTTGCCCCTGCTGTCGGTCTCACTCCTGCCCTGGCTACTGCCACAGGTACGGCATCCGGTATTTCTATCCGGATTAACGCTGGGCTAGCTACAGGCACAGGTGCCGCTCTTGCCCCTGCTGTCGGCCTTACCCCGGGCCTTGCTACAGGCACGGGCAATGCGGGCGGTATCTCGATCCGGGTCAACGCCGGACTTGCCACTGGTACAGGCACAGCAGGCAACATTACTGTTCAGGCTCCAGGCATAAGCGCCGGGCTGGCTACTGCGACAGGTACCGCAGGCGGGATCTCGATCGTAGTTAACGCAGGCCTTGCTACAGGCACTGGTACCGCAGGCAGCATCTCCATCCGGGTCAACGCCGGGCTCGCCACGGCCACGGGTACCGCACAGCCTGTCGCGGAGGCGACATTCTCCTTCTTCGCCGGACAGACCGGCCCGTCTTCTCCAAATGCATACACAGGTCCGTACATTGCCGCGCTCTCCTTCAAGGCAACTTCGTCGGGAACCTGGTTCTACAGTTACAGGTACTGGTGCCCTCCGGGCGGTGACACCGGCTCGCAGAAATTCGCACTGTGGATCGCAACGTCCAGCACAACCGGGAACCTTATTTCTGGTTCGGTAATCAACTCGGGCACGCTGACAACCGGGTGGAACGTCGTCACGCTGCCGACTCCCCTTCCGCTTACTTCCGGCGTTACTTACGTAGCGTGCACAGGCTGGACCGTTGTCAACGGATTCCCCTATACCGGGTTCCAGTTTGGCAGCGGCAACCCGTATTCCAGCGGCATCACCAGCGGGCCGATTTTCGCGTTCGCTGACGGAACCAGCGGCGGCTCTCCAGGTGAGCCAAACGGATTGCCGCAGTCTGTGTTCTCTACGACCTCCGCAGACCCGTCTACGAGCTTCCCGACGCAGGGATTTGATAGCAATTACCTCTGGATAGACGTAGCTGTATCAACCGGCGCACCCCCTGTTTCCCTCGCCGGGCTTGCTACAGGCACAGGTAGTGCTCTTCCTCCTGCGGTCGGTATCACAGCCGGGCTGGCTACGGCCACGGGGAGTGCTCTTGCTCCTGCTGTCGGTATTACCGCAGGACTCGCTACAGGCACCGGCACGGCATTCGCGCCGACTGTTCCTCGTACCCCAGGTCTTGCTACAGGCACAGGCACGGCATCCGGTATCTCTGTTCGCGTAAACGCAGGCCTGGCTACGGGTACAGGATCTGCTCTTGCTCCTGTTGTTCTCCACCGGGCTAATGTCGATTTCACTGGCAGCACGCTCGTGGACCCGAATACTCTGGGCGGCACGCTTTCCATAGCAGCTTTGGGCGGTACTCTTTCCGCCGCTAATACCCTGGGGGGCACGCTTTCTATAGCGCTTCTAGGCGGTACTCTTTCCGCTGCTAATACCTTGGGTGGCACTGCTTCTGTTACAACCAACACCCTTACAGGTACTCTTAGCGTAGCGGTAAATGCCCTTAGCGGAACGGATGTGACGGACAAGATGCAGGAAGTAGATATCATCCTCAACGAATTCAACGACGCCACTGTCACGTTCCAGATCCTGAACAACGGCAGCCCGATGAACATCACGGGTATGACCGTCAACGCGCTGTTCAAGAAGACCCGGGGTGACCTGGACAGCGCAGGTACTACGAAGACCTACAGCTCGGCTGGCGGCTCTCCTGCCATTACCATAAACACGCCGACAACGGGATCGTGTACGCTGGCAGTTCCTGACGCTGATGTAGTTTACCCGAATATGACTTTCTACCGGATTGACGTGGTAAACGGCACTGTAACTACTACTGCCATCTTCGGTACCGTGACTATCATACAGCTGTAAGGGGAACTGTGACTAACGCGCCGATTTATTACGACACTGCCGATCAGGTAGTGCCGATTACTGTTGCCTTCACCAAGGCTGACGGCACCCCTACTTCCCCTGCCTCGGTAGCTGTCGTAGTCACTGATCCTCACGGTACTGCCACTACTTATACTTACGTTGGCGGGAACGTTGACCCGAACGCGGTTGTCAGTGACGGCAGCGGGACATTCCACGTCTGGCTTACCAACCCGGCCACTTCCGGCTTGTGGACTTACGTGTGGATGGGCTCTGGCGGCGCGGTAGCCCAGGGATTCCAGGTACTCACCGGCACCTTCCGCGTGCTCTCCTACAATGACACCGGCCTGGGAATGACCACCTGGTACTGCTCGAAGGAAGAGCTGAAGTCCAGGCTCCAGATCGCGGCGACCGACACTAAAGACGACTACGAAATCCAGCTCGCCATTCAGGCCGTGACCGACTGGATTACCACGTACACCGGAAGGCATTTTTACCGTGTCTCCGAAGTCCGGACCTACGTGCCTACCAACGTGTGGAACCTGGAGGTCGATGACCTGGTTACCTGTACCAGCCTTGACCTTGACTACGACGGAGACGGCATTTACGAGGTCCACTGGACAGAGAACGTCAACTTCCAGATCTTGCGCTATCCCGCCAATCACAACCAGCACGACGCCGGCGTAGCCCGCCCGAACAACTACATCCAGGTAACCTCAGGAACTCCCGGCAATCCGGCTGGCGGCCAGTGGTTCCCGTGGCTCTGGCCTTTCACGCGCCAGGACAGGGTAAAGATCACCGGAATATGGGGCTGGCCTGATGTTCCCCCGAACGTTACGATGGCCGCGCTAATTCTCGCCTCTGACCTTTTCAAGGCTAAGGACGCTCCGTGGGGCGTAGCCGGAATCGGTGACATGGGAATGGTAAAAGTGCAGTCTAACCCGTGGGTGGTAGAGTTGCTAAGGCCGTACATAAACGTGTCTGCAAAAGTAGGAGTATAAATCGTGAGTGACGAAGCCCGGATTACCATGCGGTGTGATTCTTGCTTCCAGCTGGACACTGACCCGCGCCACCACGTTCTCCAGGAGGACGGATCGGTGCAGACCATGCACATGGACTGCTGCCGGGACAGCGGAAGTTGCGTTGATGACCACTGCCACAGGATTCTCACTGCCAGCGGCGAGAAGCGAGGCGACGAGCTGCTTCTGCACATTCTCCTGAACGGGAAGCCTCAGACAGAGCCGGTTACCTTGGAAGAGGAGGAGTAATGGCTAGCGGTATGGCCTCCGGTGTAGCGGTCTCCTGCATTAACGGAATGATCGGCAAGACTGCTTTCGGTGCGTTCGGCGGGACCGCCACCAAGCTCAAGCTGATGTCCACGGCGGCTAACGAAGGCGCTGACGGCACTGAGATCTCCGGTGGTTCTTATCCTGCCGGCGGTATCTCGGCTACGGTATCCACTACATTCGGTGCAGGATCTTACGCCCTGGGCGTAGCTACCATTACCAACTCCGGCGCGGCTATCAGCCAGTCCAACATGCCTACGGTTGTAAGCCCCGGCGTAGTATCCGCTTCGCTCTGGGACACGGGCACCACGCCTGTTCGCTGGTGGTGGGGCGACCTTACGACTGGTGTCGCAACCAACCTCGGGGACACCCTTACCTTCAATACCTCCTCGGTAACTATCCAGCTGAACGTGTAGGCAGGAACTTATTGTGCACGCTGTCAGTATGAAATCGTGGTATGACCAGGTAGATAGTGATTTTGACACACTCTGTCGGCTGTGGGCAGAAGATTGGCCTTGGAATCCTCCTCAGGACTTGCCTAAATATCACGGTGCTCAGGCAGCTTGGAACAGGCTAGAAGTCGCACACAAGCGCTCTGCTCCGGTAACTATTTTTCCTGTATACGATCCTGAAGAGGATCTTCGGGCTATATTCGACGCCATGAAACGTGCAGCTGCTGGTAGTCTCTAGTCATGCGATTCATCTTCGGTATGGGCACCAAGCTTCTGGTGTGGGAAACTTCCGTGGCTAAGGTATCGATGCGCATTGCCGGAGAGCCTGCGGAAGACGACGACTACGAAGAGGACTTCAAGCACATTCCCCAGGACCCGCACAGCACCAACGGCGCGCACCTTGAGATCTCCCCTGACGCCATCGGAGCCTACGGCAAGAGGAAAATGGGATTCAGTGGCAGCGAAAACGCCGGCTAAGAAAGCCGCGCCTAAGAAGGCCCTTGTCAAGGCTTCGAAGGCGAAGACCAAAGCGAAGACCCGGTACACCAAGGCTCAGCGGAAGGCTTACAGGGCTGCTGCAAAGACAGCTGTTGCCAGGGCGAGGGCGGCTTCGAGGACAGCTGCGGCTAAGGCGAGGTTCATACAGAACGCCAAGGGAGTGCAGCACCGGAGGGCTGTGAAGGCCGCCCAGAGTAAGGCTAAGCCCGGCAGGAGCGGTAAGCGCCTTCAGCCTGTTTCCGGTAAGCAGGCGGTAATCCGGTTGAAGAGCCAGGCTGCCCAGGCTGCCGGCTACATGCGCAGGACGCAGGTTTACACCTACCAGCAGGCAGCCTTTCTCACAGGCCTGGCCACGCTGGCGGCTAACAGGAAAGCACTTGCCCGCGCACTGGCCCGGAAGAAGCTGAAGCCTAAGAAAGTATCGAAGAAGACAACAGCTAAGACGGCTCCGAGGCGTCCGTCGAAGTACGCGGCTGTCGGGGCGAAGGCAGGAGCGGCAGCGGCGGCCAGGGTTAAGCCCGTCAGGGCCAAGGCGGCATCGAAGACCAGGAAGGCAGCAGGAGGAGTAACCCCGCCGGTTAACGATCCTGAGTGGATCACGGCAGGCAATGACAAGGACGTAGAGAACTGCGTAGCCGTAGCCGTAGCCAATCACCTGCTGCTGCACACCGGATACAGGGTAAGCAAGCTGGAAGTCAGTTACCTTCTCTACCGGGACTCTGTGTGGAAGGCCCTTGAAGTACTCGATTACCACGAGGATGTCTGGAAAAAGGTAGGGCTCAGCGAGTACGGCATGATAAACCCTGAAGACGCAGAACCGGGAGACATCATCGGATTCGAAACCCCTAACGGTTCTCACTGCGGAGTACTTATGCCTGATAACAAAGTGATAAGCTGGGGCGAAGTAGTACCGCTTGAATCCACGATAGACGAGGCATGGCAGGTGACATGGACAGTGACAAGCCAGTAGATCCTGATACCGCACGCGAGGTTCAGGATGCCATGGACGAGGCTATGAAGGAAATGCGCGATGAGGGCGTTACCCAGCTAGCCAGGTACATGAAGAGCAACTACACGGCTTTCCGCAAGCAGGGTTTCAGCCGCAAGCAGTCGTTCTCCTTCACGATCCTGCTCTACCAGAATCTCCTTCTCCATGGCTAGCGTCAACCAGGTGAAGACAGCCCTGGCCGCGCAGATCCAGGCGCATACCGGGCTGACTACTCTGTCGCTCATGCCTGATCAGATCAACCCGCCGATAGCGGTAATTCTTCCCGGTGCACCTTACATCAAGTACGGCGTTACGCTGGGGGATTCTCTCATCGGACTGCCTCACGCCGTTCCGGTGCCTGCTGATATCAACCTGGTAATCTGCGTCTTCACCTCACGGGCACCGTCTCTTGAGCGCGCTCAGCAGTCCGTAGACCAGTACCTGGGGCTTGAGCCGTCTGACACGGTAACGTCTATCCCCCTCGCCATATTCGCTGATCCTACTCTCGGCAGGATTGTCGAGTACTGCGAGCCGTTGCAGGTAATCGCTTACGGAGACATTGAGATTGCCGGGCAGACCTATTTCCAGGGCAGGATCTCTGTAACCGCTTCTGTTGTACAGAGTTAGGAGTTTCCATGGGATGGGCAAGCGGAGGCTATATCTTCGATGCGCTCTGCGAAGAACTTCAGAAATCCTTCCTGGTGCCTGCGACCAGGAAAAAGGTGCTTGTCAGGTTGATCAAGGCTCTTCAGCAGAATGACTGGGACACCGAGGGCGAGAGCCTTGACCAGTTCAAGGGTGACAAGGTGGTCGTAGACGCATTCAGGGAATGCGGTGTCTATCTCTGGGGCACTCCTGAATGGGATCAGGCTTACGGCGAGAACTCCTTCGCTGAGAAAATAAATCTGGATACTGCGGGCACGCGCGAGGTAATACCTGAGTACGAAGAAGACGACGACTACCGGGAATTTAGGGGGCGCTGGTAATGCGCATTCTCATGATCCACCCTGGCCCGGAGTTTTCCGTAGCCGACGTGTTCAACGGGTGGAAGAAAGCATTCGAGGCTCAGGGGCACCAGGTCCACGTGTTCAACACCAACGACCGCCTGTCGTTCTACAGCCAGACCTCTATCCCTGACTTCAAGAGCGGAAAGAAAGACCCGTGCAGCGAATGCGGCCAGCCAGTCTTCAAGCAGGCTATGGACAAGGAAGACGCCGTGATCGCCGCGATGCAAGGAATGACCCACGACCTGTACGCTGTGTGGCCGCACATGGTATTCTTCGTGTCGGCGTTCTTCACTCCCGCGTGGGTCCTGGACCTTATCCGGCAGCGCCGTCACAAACTGGTGATCCTTCACACCGAGTCTCCCTACCAGGATGACGAGCAGCTGATGCGCTCGCAGTACGCTTCGCTGAACCTGCTCAACGACCCGGTGAACCTGGAAGAGTACGCGCAGCTCGCCCCAGCTATGTACATGCCCCATGCCTACGATCCTGACATCCACTACCCAGGCCGGGTTAGCAAAAAAGACCTGGACTTCGCATTCATAGGCACTGTGTTCGATTCGCGCAGGGTGTTCTTCGAGGAGTTCTTCTCGCGCATTGACGCAGACAGCAACCTGAAGATAGCCCTGGGCGGCGCAGCCTGGGACGGTAAGCACCTGGACGGTTCCCCTCTGCTCAGCTACCTGGGCCATCCCCGCGAGGAAGCCGTAGACAATCAGGAGACTGCTGACACCTACCGCCGTAGCCGGCTGGGCATTAACTTCTACCGCCGCGAAGCGGAGAAGGCGCACGCAGGAGAAGGCTGGGCTATCGGGCCGCGCGAGGTGGAGATGGCCGCCTGCGGTATCCCGTGGCTTCGTGACGCACGCGGGGAATCCGATGAGCTGTTCCCGTTCCTGCCGACGTTCAGTACGGCTGGCGAGGCCGCTGACCTGCTGCGCTGGTACCTGTCCGATGACGACCGCCGCGTAAAGCTGGGACGGCAGGCCCGTGCCGCGATTAGGGACCGCACCTTCATGAATCACGCGAACATGCTCATGGACGAAATGAGCAGGGCAGGACTGCTGTGACCAGGTATTACGTAGACATCTCTGCTGACCTTATCAAGCAGATAAAAGGCGACGACTCTGCCTTTCCGGACGGCTGGCGTCTTGTCGAACGCTGGGGTCCGCGAGACCTGATGACGGAACGCTGGATAGTCGAAGACGATTATGCTCCGGCTTACCTGGAAGACTGCCTCGTAGAACCCGTACTCTGCCGGGTAAACGGGAAGGCGGTCATAGAAGAACGAATAGCTTGCCGTGTGAACTTAACTTTTCCTGAAGTACTTCTTAACCAGTTGCTCAAGAGCCACTTCATACCCTTTAGGTGTGATGGAGTTGCTGGACCCCGACTACGCATCCCGTCTCCTAAAAGACTGCGCACAGGATCTTGTGGTTCACCAGCACCTGATCTGGATGCGAGATCATTTCGAGGAGATGAACGGGACTGTGATTTCCATGGGCGACGACGGCAAACTCATAGACGGTCATCACCGCTGTACGCTGGTAGTTCTTACAGGAAAGTCATTGCAGGTCTACTTTCACAAGAAGCCTTATCACGTGCAGCGCTTTATCCCTGAGTGAGGATTGCAGAACAACAACTTCGCGCTTACCCTAGGAATGTACAGACCTAACTAGGAGGCCGAATTGTCGAGGATTCACGGTCGCAATGGGATCGTCTATTTGGGCGTGAACCCTGCCGATGCAGCCAGCCCCATGGCATTCCTTTCCGACTGGAGCATTAACTTCTCCGTTGCGAAGGTTGACGTTACCGCAATGGGCGACCAGAACCTGATCTGGGTAGCCGGACTGCCCGACGCTTCCGGTGACTTCTCCGGATTCTTCGACACCGCTACCGCGCAGACTTACATTGCGGCTCAGGACGGCCAGCCCCGTAACTTCTACCTTTACCCGAGCACTCTCGGTTCGCAGGGCTCGTCCCCCGGCCAGTATTTCTTCGGCCAGGTACTGCCTGACTACTCGCTCGCCGGCGGCGTTGCCGCATCTGTGAGCCTGAAGTCCACCTGGAACGCAGCTAGCAGGATTTCCAGGTACCCTGTCAGCGGTATCGCAGGAACCTAATCCTAGCTTCCTAACGATAGCCACTTCGGTAATCGAAGTGGCTATCGCTATTTGCTTTGTGTGATAGGATTCCGCGCAGGAGGTAAAAATGCCTGTAGCTAAGAGGACCACTGCCGATCGCGAACTCGCTGTCATTCAGTTGTCGAACACAGAAGACGAGGCCCTTTCCGACGCCACCGTAGAGGGGAAGACGGCTGCTAAGAAGCAGTGGGACTACGTAAGCCTGGGAGAAGAGAAGTTCAGGCTGCGTGAGAAGATCGGCGCTTTGGCCATGTTCAAGTGGTCGGCTGCCTCCGAGCTTTCCACCGAGGACCCGCGTGCCCTGGCTGCTATTTACGTCTTCCTGAAGAGCCTTATCCACAAGGAAGACTGGCAGGCTTTCGAGGACCATGCACTGGACGAGGACGCTGACGCTGAAGTTCTGCTTGACGTGATCACCAACGCCCTGGAAGTCATCTCGGGACGCCCTACCGCGCCGTCCTCACCCTCTTCCGCTGGATAGTAAATTACCAGGGAGAGTTTGAGGGCAAGCTCCTGTGGTCAGGACACAGGATTACGGATTTCACGATCCGCGAGCTGGCGAACATGGCTTACTACCATCATGTCAGCAAGCTTCAGCCAGGACATAAGGACGAAGATCCCACTATCGAAGAACAGATCGAGCTTTTCGAGGAGCAGATAGGCCAGCGCATATCCGCCACCACCAAGGCCGAGGAAATGATGCGCCAGTCCATGATCTTGCGCGGCCTTGACCCGGACGCTAAGCCCGAGCTTTCTCCCGAACTGGCAGCTAGACTGGAACAGGACGCTATGAAGTCGGATACCGATGTCTTCTTCGCTGGCGACCTAAACAGGGAATTCAAGGGAAAGCCGGTCAGGGAAGGAGACGACGATTTCTGATGAACGACGTTAATATCTCCCAGCGGGAAGTCGATGAGCTGTTCCAGGACATTGACGGCCCTGTCGGGCTGCTGATGCGCGAGATAGCCGACCATATAGCCTTCGTTGCCGCAGCTACCGTGCGCGTGCTAGATCCTAGTAACCGGAAAATGACATGGAACTTCCATTCCTCCGCTTACTACACTGACCCCGGAAGGCGCGGAGGAGCATTCAAGCCGCCTGGCTATACCAAGCGGAACATCACGACAACTGTCGGGCACGCCAAGCTGCACAACGACTACGTATTCGGCGGCGCGAACGCACCAGGGAATCCCGGCCTGTTTCTTGAAGAGCCAGCTGAGCAGGAGCACAGCAAGCACCCGTTCCTTACAACCGGGCTATGGTCTGTCGAAGGCTGGCTGTAACTCCAAGGGATTCTAGATTATGCTGGCGGCTGAATACAAAAGTTAGGAGACTAGATGGCACGACTTCTCGGTGAAGCCCGTGTCTCTGTGCTGCCTGACGGTACCCGGTTCCGCCCTGAAACTGAAGCTGTGGTAAAGAAGGCCATAGCCGGGATAACAGGAAAGATACCTATCTCTCCTGACCTTGATAAATTCCGCACCACCACGTCAGCGGAAGTAAAGGCTGCTCTCGCAGGCCTTAACCCTAAGATAAAAGTAAGCGCTTACGTTGACGAAGCCACGCTGGCGAAGGTCGCCGCTGCCAAGAACGCGATGGCCACACCTGTAACGGCTCCTCTTAAAGTCACGACTGATCCCTCGGACCTCGCAGCTAAAAAAGCCTACCTGGGAATGTACTTCAAGGAAGCTCTAAGCCTTGACTACGCGGTTGACCCCACCAAGACGCGCCGCATGAAGACATTTCTTAACCGCTGGCTGTACACGAATCAGTACAACACGTCGCCGCTTGCCCTGAACTACACGGTTGACCCGGCGAAGGTCGCTACCATGAAGCGGCTGCTTGAGCAGTACATGTCCGGTAACGCCCAGTTCGGTCTTTCCATCAGCCCCTCTCAGGTGGCAGCCCTCAAGGCAACGCTTGACAACCTTAACAGCCAGGCTCAGGTCGGAGTCAGCGTTGACCCCTCGGAGCTGGCACTGGCTGAGGCGACGCTGAACAGGATCAAGGACGTTAAAGTAGGGGTAATCCTGGACCCCGCTGAACTGAGGCGCATAAAGACCTCCATTGACAGTTTCATGGCGAACAATGTCCTGCTCGGGTTCTCCGTAGACCCCGCTAAGCTGGCTATTGCCAAGAAGCAGGTAATGGGAGAATTCTCCCGGACAAAGATTACAATACCTGTTGACTTCGGCGTAGTGAGCGGCGGCAAGCTAATCGCCATGCAGAAGAGCTTTGACGCCCTGCTCAATTCCAATTTCGTACTGGGTGTAAACATCGCGCCTGCCATGGCAAAGATGGCTGCTTTCGCGGCGTACACCAAGAACCTGTTTAGCACGTCCGGCAGCTGGTTCAAGCTCAATGTAGCCCCCGCGATAGTACAGCTTCTCTCACTCCAGGCAGCTATTACCAGCGTTAAGAATACCTTCAGCCAAATGGGCAACAACGCGAACGTGGTAGCAGCTGTAACAGCGGCAGCAACCGCCCGAACGGCAAACGCCTTTATCACCATGGGGGCAGGCGGAGGCGGCGCGCTCGGATTCCTCACTAACAAGATCACGCTGTTCGCCGGAGTAATGGACCGCGTACTTCCCGCCGCGCTTACCCGCGTAGCAGTCTGGCACGTTGCCGCAGACGCGATACTTGAATTCGCTGCCGTGTTCGTCCCTGCTACGATCGCCGTAGTGGCATTCGGTGCTGCTGTAGCTCCCGTCGTATCGGACGCGGTAAACCGGCTCAAGGCAATGCAGCAAGCGGCGGCAGCTACAGGCACCAGCATCGGCATTTTCAACTACAACGCCCAGGGCGCTGTCGGCCCCATGCAGGCCCTTCAGAACAAGCTCCAGCCTGTAGTGTGGGAAGTCTTCGGAGACGCGATCACCGTAGCCGCGAAGAAGACAGGTATTTTCAGCACCCTGGTTACCCAGGTGGGTACGGTTGTGGAAGACCTTTCCGCCCGCATGACCCGGGCGTTTTCTTCCAACTCGATGGGTAACTTCCTGAAGAACGGTGCCCTGGACTTCCAGAGGTTCGGCACTATAATCGGTAACTTCGGCGGCGCTATCGGCAACATCATCAAGCAGGTGCCCGGATACGCGGAAGTATTCCTACAGCTGTTCACGAAGATATCAGCCGGAATCGAATGGTTCACAGCGATAGCCGGGCCGGTCATCAAGGCAGGACTCGCCCTGCACGGATTCTTCCTCTACGCAGGACTGGCTACAACCGCAGGCGTAGCGCTCCTGGCCGGCGTAGGGAACATGATTACGAAGTTCTTCACCTTCGCGACGGCCGCTACCAGCCTGACAGGCGTAGGCGCGAGGATAGCAACGTCGTTCAAGGCGGCCGGCGCAGCGGCAGCGGGCTTCGGAAAGAACCTGCTGCTGCTGGCCACCAACCCTTACATAATCGGCCTGGCTATCCTCGGCGCGGCGATCTACACCATCGTCAGCAACTGGCATGCGGCTGACGCTGCCACTTCGCAGTTCATCTCCAACATGGAGAACTCCCTAGCAAACATGTCCGGGGGCTCGGCTATTCAGGCCATATCCATGGACCTGGGAAGCCTTACCCGGCAGATGAAGGAAGCAGGTTCGCAGCAGGCATTCGATTCCATTAACAAAAACTGGCAGAACCTGGGTAACACGGGTAGCCGCCTGAGCACGGACATGTCGCTCGCGGGACAGCATTTCAAGATGGCCTGGCAGGATATAACGGGGTCTAGCACCAACCCGCTAAAGGGCATGGCCGACGCTATAACCAATGTGGGCCATGCCCTGGGTAACATATTCCTCGGAAGCAGCGGCTTCGACCAGCAGTCCGCCGTATTCGCGAAGATGAAAGACAACATCAACGCCCTGGAAACCGAGTTCCACAAGCTCACCGGAGAGCAGCAGAAGCTTCTGACTGTTGCCGGTGACCTGATGACAAACTTCAAGCTGGGGAACACGTCAACGTTCACGTGGGCTCAGTCGCTGGGAATCCTGGACGCCGCCGGAGTACAGGCCAGCGACAGCCTTGACATGATGGTTACCAAGGTGGAGGGGCTGCTCGCGGGCTGGAAGCAGTTCGGGCTTAACGCCACCCAGATTGGCAACGCGGTCAACGCCATCTCCCTTCAGACGGAGATGCAGCAGTCTTCCATCACGACCCTTACCGGGGCGTACTCGAACTTCATCGGCGTAGTTACCGGCGGAGAATCGGCATTCGCCACCTTCGGCCAGGGGATGTCCACCCTGAGCCAGGCACTGAACAGCGCGAGCGCAGGCAGTGTCACGTGGAGCAACAGCCTCGGTAAGCTCAGCACGAAGGGAACCGCAGCCGGCGCGTCCCTGAACGGCCTGTCCCAGGCGTCCCTTAACGCACGCGGAGCCTTCGCACAGCAGGTCGGCAGTGCCCAGAACCTGTACAACTCACTGCTTACCATGTCCGCCGTGTCAGCTAAGGGCGCTCAGGGCCAGAAAGACCTTGCATCTGCCGGCAGGGACATGGTGGCTATGCTCCTGCCCCTTGCCAACGGAAGCAAGACTGCCACGGCTGAGGTTTACGCACTCGCGCAGACCGCCGGCTACCAGGGGGCCGACAGCTTCAAGGCCCTTGCCAAGTGGGTCGGCGGAGTTAAGGCCCCGATGCAGGATCTTAACAAGCGAGAGCAGGATCTTACCGTATCGTCCGCTAACTTGCTGAAAGATACGCAGAACCTGGCTGGCGCTATGGGACAGACTCTCACGTCAGCGATATCCGGAGCTATATTCGCCGCTGAAAAAGGTCCGCAGGCTCTCCAGAAGCTGGCCGATGCCATGCAGGCTCTCCAGACAGGCAAGGGCTCCGTGACGGGAGTAGAGCAGGCGCTCAAGAGCGTCATTCCCGCGCTGGTTCAGATGACAGGAAGCCTGCCTAACGCCAGGGACCAGTTCCTTGCCATGGCGGGCGCTATGGGTATCGGCCACGATAAAGCCATTGCCATGTGGAACGCCGTAGAGCAGGGAAAGGGAGCGCTGGCCGGCGCTACCGGGGCTATAGGCTCTATGAGGAACGCTGTTACCAAGATAATCACGGACTTCAACAACCAGGCCAAGGCGTCGGCTAACGCTAAGGACGCGCTTGACAAGTACAACACCGCGATCAAGAACAACGGGGTTAACTCCGACCAGGCCAAGGCAGCACGGGCCGCTCTTATCGCGGATCTTATCAAGGCCGGGGTAAACGCCAAGACCGCGAACTCGGACGTAGCCGCGTACAGCAATGCCGTAAAGAGCAACGGCGTCAACTCCGACCAGGCACGGAGTGCCCGCCTGCGGCTTATCAATGACATCTTGACCGCGAGCAACAACTCGAAGACCGGAAAGGCGGACCTCGACGCCCTGACTAGCGCGGTGCGTAATCACTCGGCCAGCTCCGATCAGGTGCGAAGTGCGCGGGCACGCCTGATCGCTGACCTTGAGAAGACCGGGACGAACTCCAAGACCGCTACCTCGCTGGTGGACGGGCTGATTTCCAGCATCAAGAAGATTCCGTCGTCCTGGTCCACCTCGATCAAGGTCAGCGCCACGGGACAGTGGTCCATTACCGGCGTCTCCGCTAAGGTGCTGGCTGGGTTCGGCGGCGGGAGCGCGGCTAACATCCAGGCCATCGCCAATCAGAACGCCAGGCAGGTCATGGGCGGCGCTAAGGGCATGTTCGTCACGGACGGAACCACGCCCACGGCGGACGACGTTCTGGCGAGGGTATCCAAGGGCGAGCTGGTAGTCCCGGCGAACCTGGTGAAGCGCGGAGCGGTAGACCACCTCCGGGGGAAGATCCCCGGCTTCGCGGGCGGCGGCTATGTCGGCAACCCGGCCCAGGTCGGCGGGTTCATCGATACCGAGGAAAAGGCTACCGACGCGGCAGACATATCCGCTACCGCTAACGCTCTCCGGGCTGCTATCCAGTCGATGCTCAAGTCGGCTATCGCGGCTGCCAGCGCTATGAACGTGCCTAACGTGGGCTCCGGTGTGGCCCGCTGGAAGGGCACGGTAGACCAGGCGCTGAGGATGCTCGGGCTGTCTACTTCACTGGACCGCCAGGTTCTGTACCAGATGCAGACGGAATCCGGTGGCAACCCGAACGCCATCAACCTCAGCGACTCCAATGCCGCAGCGGGCGACCCGTCTCGTGGGCTGATGCAGACGATTATGGCCACGTTCAAGGCGTACCACGTAGCGGGCACCAGCAGTAACATCTACGATCCCCTTGCCAATATCGCGGCTGCCATCAACTACGCCCGAAGCCGTTACGGGCCGACGCTGATGTCCGGCGGAATGGGCATGGGGTCTGGTCACGGCTACGCACTAGGCGGCCTTATCCCGTCGAAGGTATTCGACAGGGGCGGAACGCTCGCACCGGGGCCGAATATGGTCTACAACCTGACCGGCCGGCCCGAGCACGTTGTACCTACTGACGGCAGCCAGACCATTACACTGGAGATAGCAGGAGGAGATTCGGATCTAGAGCAGCTGCTTGTCCAGGTAATCCGCAGGTATGCACGAATAAAGAGCGGCGGAAACGTGCAGCGTGCATTCGGGAGGAATTAGTGACCTCTCTTAACGGTGCACTGAGCGCCGGGATTACAGCAGGCGCTTCTTTCGGCGGCCACAAGGTAATAACCACCGGATTCCCGTACAAGAAGCTAGGCGTTAAAGTAGAGCTGCTTCTTAACACGACGTGGACCGACATCACCAGCTTCGTTCTCGTTCGCGATAACATCACCATCTCTCCGTTCGGCCGTACCGATGAGGCGTCCTCGATGCAGGCCGGGCAGGTGACGCTCACCCTGAAGAACGCAGACGGACGGTTTACCCCTAACAACGCGAGCGGCGCTTACTACCCGTACATTCAGCTGAACGGCCAGCTCAGGATTTCGGTCAACGACACCTCCAGCAACGGCACTGTCTATGCCGGCTACCGTTTCTGGGGCGAAGTCAGCGAATGGCCGCCGCAGTGGGACCCGTCCGGCAGGAGCGTTTACGTTACCATTACCGCTTCGGGCATCTGGCGCAGGCTCAGCCAGGCGACAACGACCCTGGGAAGCCCGTTCACGCGGTGGAACACGCAGCTGGCTAACAGCTACACCCTCGCCGGCTACTGGCCGATGGAAGACAGCGCGACCTCTGGTTCGTTCGCTGCGGTAGCAGGCTCGGCTGCCGCGATGACGATCATTCCTACCAACGGCACTCCCAGCCTAGCATCGTGCACCGCGTTCCCCGGCTCTGACGCCCTGCCGCAGCTGAACGGCGCGGAATTCTCAGGCCTGATATCCACCAGTTCCAGCCCGACGCAGATCATGTTCCGCTTCTGCCTGTTCGTCCAGGCGGGCGGTGACACAGGCGCGGGCATCAGCACCATCGCACGCTTGCACCTGGGAACCAACACGTCGCTGAACTACGTTGACGTGGGCTTCGGCAGCGGCGCAGCCGGCGGTCCCTTCACCATTACCGGATACAACTCCGGCAACTCGGTAGTGTTCAGCAGTACGCTGACAGACCAGATCTGGGGCAAGCCGATTATGCTTCAGGTCGGCCTGGTGAAGTCTGGCTCCAATGTTAACTGGAGCCTCAACACCATCCTGCCGAGCACCACCACCTGGTACGGCACGACCACCGGAACGGCCACAGGCGTATCGATAGCCGATGTCAGCAGCGTCATCTTCAGCCCCGGTGCCGCGTTCAAGGGCGTCTCTGTCGGGCAGGCAGCGGTCTACTACGCCAACCCTTCCATCACCACCGACGCGTCCGCCCTGGGCGGCTGGAGCGGCGAGAATGCCCTTACCCGCTTCGGGCGCATCTGCACTGAGCAGGGCATCGCATACGAGTCGATCGGCACAACCAGCACCCCTATGGGACCGCAGATCGATGACACCCTCGTTAACGTGCTCCAGTCGATCGAGGACACTGACGGCGGCCTGATCTACGAAGCCAGGGACAAGCTGGGCCTCGGCTACCGCACCATGTCCAGCTTGCAGAACCAGTCGGCAGTGCTCACCCTTGACTACAGCGCCGCGCAGGTAGGGCAGTCCCTGGCTCCTGTCAACGACGACGCGCTCATTCGCAACGACGTGAACCTAGCCAACTTCGACGGCTACTCGGTGCGTACCTACCTGGCAAGCGGCGCGAGGTCGCTGCAAAGCCCGCCTAATGGGGTAGGCAGCGGGTACGCGTACGCCCGTAACGTCAACAGCACCAGCCACACCCAGATAAACGCCCTGGGCAGTCAGATCCTCAACTGCGGCACTACTTTCCAGAACCGCTATCCTACGATGTCGGTGAACCTGGCCCGCGTAACGACAGCCAGCCTGTTCGGCACTGCCCCGTCGATGCGCATCGGAGACTTCCTCCAGGTAAACAATATGCCGTCCTTTATGGGCGGCGGCAGTGAAAAGCAGCTCGCCTGGGGCTGGACCGAGACAATTAACTACAATGTCTGGACGATTACCTACAACACCATTCCCGAAGCACCCTGGGAATCGAGCTTCAACCCTGGTACTTCTTCCACGGCACAGATACCTGGGTCTCCGGTAACTTCCGCGCAGGCAGGGTCGATCAGCGGCGCGCAGATAGCCGAAGGCGCGGTCATCGGGGCGAATATCGCTTCAGGTACTGTCAGCGGCACCAACATAGCCCTCGGTACCATTACCGCGACAAACATCGCCACAGCTACTATCACCGGCTCGAACATAGCGAACGCCACCATTACCGGAACCCAGATAGCCACTGGTACTATCAGCGGCAGCAACATCGTCAATGCTTCCATTACGGGCACCCAGATAGCCACGGGTACGATTACCGCAACGAATATAGCAAACGCTACTATCACGAGTGCGCAGATCAGCACATCGGCTAACATTTCGGGCTCTCAGATAGGTACCGGAACTATCACTGCGGGCAATATCACCAACGCCACCATCACGAATGCCCAGATCGCCGGCGGAACGATCACCGGCAGCAATATCGGCAGCAGCACCATTACCGGGGCGAACCTAGCGAATGCCACTATTACCTCGGTGCAGATCAGTAACGGTACCATCACGACTACGCAGATCAGTAACTCGGCTAATATCACCGGCACGCAGATCGCCTCGGGTACGATCGTTACAGGTAACATTGCCGCGAATACCATTACCGCCGGAAACATCGCTGCCGGAACGATCACCACCACGCAGATCGCCGCTAACACCATCGTCGCCGGAAACATCGCTTCAGGTACGATCACCGCCGCGCAGATCGCGGCTGCTACTATCACCGGAACCCAGATCGCCGCGAGCGTGTCTCTAACCTCCCCGGTTATTACCGGCGGCACGATCACGGGCGGCCAGCTTATCGCGTACGGGTCAACCGGCGAGCTGCTAGTCTACAGCGGCACTCCGGCAACCGGCAACATGGTAATGAGCGCGTCGGCCGTTTCCGGAACGGACAGCCACAGCAATAGCTACCCGGCCGGCATCGGATTGTTCAACAGCTCCACAGCGTACACAACACTGGCAGCAAGTACAGCCGGCAACCTGTCGCTCGGCACCGGCTCTGGCGGCGGCGGCGGACTGGAGATGGTAACCCAGTCCAGTACCCCGTTCTCGCAGAACTCGATCTTCTACGCAGACTCAAACGGCACCGCAGCGTTCCGCAACGGCTCGGCAGGATTCAACGGGCAGCTGGTCAACAGTATCGGTGCCGTGCCATCAGTTCGCACAGCCAACTCCGGCACCGCAACGGCGGTTACACCTTTGTTTACTGTCCCGGCCGGCGATGCTACTGCTGGCACCACGTACCGCATCAAGGCGACAGGTGTCGGTACGTACTCCAGCGGTAACAATACCTGGTGGGAGATCCAGGCGTTCGGCGGTAATCAGGCTCAGGCAGGATACGCCAGTTTGCCCGGCTCGTTCATGTGGGAAACGGAGGCAGTTGTATCCGTTGTCACAGCAGGTGCCACCGGAACAGCTTATATGTGTGTGCGCGTATGCCTGAGTGCGTCAGGAGTAGGCGCGTCTCCCGGTCTGATACTCGGCTACACTGGCGGGACAGGAGGTACCACGGTATCGATCGATACTACTTCGAGTACTACCATAGGCCTGATATGTGCAGGTAATGGCACGTTCTCGATTAAAGGCATAACAGCCAGCTTGGAGAGGATCGGGCCGTAATATGTGCAATAATCTAGCAAGCACGGGAGAATAGAAATGACATCAGGCGTAGGCACCCAGCCTAACAACGCGACTATTAACAACCAGATAACAGGTCTCGCCTTGCAGATGAGGGACCTCATGCAGCAGGCATCGAACCTGTCTACGCAGATTAACGGCACCGGGCAGGGGCTGGCGTACCTGAAAGCGGTTGGTTTCGACGGAACAAACGCCAACCCGCAGAACCCGTCTAACATGACCGACGCACAGTGGGCGCTCCAGGTAATCGCTTACTTCAACACCCTTGCCGGATGCTACTTCGGTACCGTTCAGCAGGGAGGAAACGGCGGCACGGGCGCAACTCAGTTCAACTTCCACAATGCGCTGGCCAGCCTTTGGAACGGACAGTAGAAATGGCCTCAGTAAACATAGCAGGGCTTCAGGTGGACCCCATCAAGGTGATCAGCATCCTCAAGACCAGGCTGGCTGAGGAACAAGCTAAGTCCGCGCTCCTGGAAGCGGCATTGCAGGATTACCAGGAGCGCGAACAGCAGGCCCAGGAACAGCAGGTCCAGGTCGTCCAGGAGCAGGTTCCGGGTCAGGAATAGTTCTTGTCCGGCGGGAAATACCGGATAAGCAGTTCCTGGTCGGTGAAGATCTTGGCGCTCGGGTAGCGCGCAGACAGCATTCCTTCTATTTCCGATACCCTTGTGACCAGTTCTGCCTCCGAGCACTTATCGAAAGAAGGCGGTTGTTTATGCGTGGGTCCAAGAACGGTAGGGCTCTCCTTGTAATGTATCCACCACTGGAGCTGCTGAACCGCCGCTTGCGGTATGCAGAGCCCCATTATTTCGGCATACTGGCACCGGAAGCCTTTTTCTCCGATGATCACGCGGCCGGTCCCCTTGATTACCCCGAACACGGGGATCGCCGCTGCCCAGGAAAACAGCCTAGGCGTGTAGCCGTCTACGAAAGAGAGCACTTCGTCTACTCTAAGGCCCTGGTTGAAGTATCCCCAGAATCCGCAGCCGCATGCCACTCTGGTCTCCGGGGGCTTGTGAATCGTAGGGGGCTTATTCATGACGAACGAGTAGAAAGGACTCTCTGACGTACAGGTGGCTTCCATCCTGCCGTCTTCCCACTCCTGATTATGGGCTCCGTTGAGTACGCAGAGATGCCTGCCTGTCACAGTAGTCCTCGGCGGGCAGTCCAGGTAGCCGGCCATCTCCGGCGTGATAGGAAGGTACCACCAGCGGTACCCGTATACCTGGCCCATGGCCGTGTCCCATTCTTCCGGGGCACCGCGCTCAGAGTAACCGGGTAGTCCCGAGTACGGAATACGCTTGTCGCTCACAGCTTTCGCGGCCTTGTCTGCCGGAGTCTTGGTATTAATGGTGAAATATGTGCCCGAGGTGGAATTCGTTCCGGACGAGCACAGTCTCCGTAGAAGTTCTAGCATCTTCTGAGGATCGACGCTGCTGCTAATGACGGCCTCCGTAGTTCTTGTCCGGCTCGCAGTTCCTCATTAGTTCCCCCGGGGTGTCATGCCATTTGAAATTTGCGCCCAGGGACATAGTTATTGCTGCGTAGATAGTTTCCCGCACCAGAGTGTCCGGCACTGCGAGTGTCCTCGACAGGAATGCTGCTACGGGCTGCTCTGTATCGAGGAAAGTGCTTTCGTTGATGAGGAACAGAGACATAGACAAGGGATCTCCGACACGAAACGCGTCTTCTATGCATACGCCTGTTTCCTCCTCGAATATGCATCCTCCGGAGATAGGCATGGCAAGGTCAGTGATGCGTGCCCGCTCTACCCTGAATCCCTTGTCTCCGATAATGGCAGCGCCTGATCCCTCGATAACTCCTGACAGGGGAACTGTTACTTCGTAGCTGCCGTTACTGAATTTCTTCACCCATATCTTCTGGGCGTCGAATTCAGTCATGCTCTGCGCTTTCCAGTACGCCCAGAAACCGCAGCCGCAGCCCGGGTACGGGGGCCTGTGCACTTGCACCTGCGCGGGCAGAAGGTCTGAAGCCGGAGTTATTGCACAGCTGCGAGCACAGCTCGCCCCGTACCATCCGCTGTGCATGCGCTTGTACGACCACCGGCCTCCGTACATTCCCTCTACGAATGCATGGCTCAGCCACGGGAGAACCGGAGCGGAATAGTAATTCCGCTTCTCGCCCCAGCCGCTGGCAAGCAGAGAGGTTCCGTAGTACCTTGTCACATCAGCCGGACAGCGCAGGGGAAGGCGCAGCGACCAGCTGCGGAACCCCCGCACGGTGCCCATGGCCGTGTCCCATTCTTCCGGGGCACCGCGCTCAGAGAAGCCTTCCACGTCTACGCCGGAACAGGCTCGGCTGCGGGCTCCGCCTGGGGCAGCGGCTCTTCGACCGGGAACTCTTCGGGCAGCGGCTCCAGGATGATCCTTTTGCGCTCCTTGCCGATGTCGCCGGCCCTAAGCTCACGGATCTCTTCTGCCGTGTACCACGGCTTCCAGCTCCAGGTCATTTAGTCCTCCTTGCGAGGTTTGCGTACCTTCTCACCGGGCTCCAACAACCCTACTGTTCCCTGTATTCCCCCGTACACTGAAGCTGTGAGCGAGAAGACCGTACGAACATGCACAGTACCTGGGTGCTCGCGCAAATATTTCTGCTCAGGCTACTGCTCCGGGCACTACGAACGCGTGCTGAGGACTGGGAACCCCGGTACCGCGCGGCTTCGCCGGTATGGAGGCAGTAAGACCGGCACCTGGAACGGCTACGTGCGAGTGTGGGACACCGAGACGAAGCAGCAGATGCCTGAACATCGTCTAGTAATGGAACATACGATCGGCCGAAGGCTCTTGCCTCATGAGACGGTGCACCACAAGAACGGAATCAGGACGGACAATCGTCCGGAGAACCTGGAGCTGTGGTCCAAGTCCCATCCCGCTGGCCAGCGTGTTGAAGACAAGATCTCTTGGTGCCGAGAATTCTTGGCGCAGTATGGCTACTCCGTATCCTTAGGTTTGCGTACCTTCTCGCCGGGTTCCAACAGCAAGTCTTCCGGGCCAATCCCCAGGGCGGTGTACAGCCTGCGGAACGAGGACTGGCCGGGAGACACGCGTCCCTGCTCGTAGGAACAGATCGAGTCATAGGACAGGCGCGTGGCCTCGGCCAGCTGAACGCGGTCCATTCCTCGCATGTGCCGCCAGTATCTGAGCTTTTCCGGGTAGATGCGAACTCCCATGCTGTACTGTACCTCGCATGAGCAGGAAGAAGCTGTTCTCCGTGACACTGGACGACTGTGAAATCCAGACGTTCACCGCAGGAGGACCCGGCGGCCAGCACCAGAACACCAGCAACACCGCTGTCCGCATCGTCCACCGGGCAAGCGGAGCGGTAGGCACCTCGCGCACAGAGCGGTCGCAGCTCCAGAACAAGAAGGCCGCGTTCCGGCGCATGACCGAGCACCCCAGGTTCAAGGTATGGCTGAACCGGGAGATCTTCCGCCTGGACGGCAAGCCGTCTCCGGAAGAGCAGGCTGAGAAAGACATGGCTCCTGAAAACTTGCGGGTAGAAGTGAAATGCAAAGGCAAGTGGGCGGCAGCGGAATAGAGGTAGACTTTCGCTATGGCCGTTTACTTCAGGGTGCATCCCGATAAGAACAACCGAGACATATTCGATTCCGATGGCAAGCTTTACGACGCTGATTTCAACGAAGTAGAGCCCGAGGTGCTGCACAGCAACGACGTGCTGGTCACCGCCTCGCCGGAAGAGTTCGAGTCGATTCTCAGCAGCAGGCGGTAACAGCGGAATAATATAGCAACGACAGGGAGTTACACCTCTCATGACAGCAGCAGCGAAGCGAGCGCGCAAGAAGGCAAACAAGCTGAAGGGCTGGCCGGAGCAGGAACCGGCAGCGGAGGAAATAACCCCGCAGGTTAACGAGCCTGCGACTACGGAATCCGAGCACGCGGCGGCAGTGACCGCCCTGGCGGCAGCCAGGAAAATGAAGAAGACAGGTGAATGATGACGGTATTTCACGTGTCGCACCCGGTTGAGTGGACGGTAACCGGAGCCGGCAACAAGCTTCCCTCCGTACTGAAATGGAGTTCTGAGGACCCCCTCGCTGTCATGATCAGCTTCGGGGATGCAACCGGCGAAGTCAAGTGGACATTCGCCCGTGACCTGCTCGCAGACGTTATATCAGGCAAGTGCGATGCCGCAGGCGACGGCGACGTTCACGTGTCAAGGTCGGTTAACCACGGGCTGAGCGGACCTGGCAAGGCCCAGCTGATACTTGTCCTGTCAGTGAATCACAAAGCGATGCTGCGCGCTGACCTGGAGCAGGTCAAGTTCTTCCTGGACAGCACCTTCATCTACTCTCCGTGGGGTGCGGAGATAGTAGACATCGACACTACCATCGTCAGGCTGCTGGACGGCGGATGGGAAAACGGGCGGGAAACCAGTGTCTGATCCTGTATTCAGGTCTGACATGGTGGTAGAGCTAGTTGACCACATGGGCGACGACCGGCGTGTCGTCCAAGCAGCCCGCGTCTCTACCGGCAGCGACCTCCAGATCCCCGAAGTAGCCTTCGAAACCGTGGCCGGCCTGATCAGGTACCTGATAAAGCACAGGCACGGCACGCCATTCGAGCACAACGCCTTCACCTTCCGCGTAGAGGCTCCGATCTTCGTCGCCCGCGAGTTCATGCGTCACCGCATCGCCAGCTACAACGAGGAATCCGGCCGCTACACGCAGCTCGATCCTGTCTTCTGGCATCCAGCTCCGTCTCGCCCGCTAGTGCAGGAAGGCAAGCCCGGCCACTACATCATGAAGCCTGGCACGATGAAGCAGTACAGAATCACGATCGCTTCTATCAAGAACGCCTGCAACGTCTGCTATACCGCCTACGAAGTAATGCTGGAAGCGGGCATTGCCCGCGAAGTGGCGCGTACCGTCCTGCCAGTCGGCATCTACACCTCGTTCTACGTGACAGAGAACGCACGGGCACTGATGAATTTTCTCTCTCTGCGCATCGATGACCCGGACAATGCGTACGAAACAAAGCCGCAGTACGAAATCCAGCAGGTAGCCCTCGATATCCAGGATCATTTCAGCAGGCGCATGCCGGTGACGTACAAAGCATTCGATGAGAACGGACGGGTTGCCCCGTGAGCCTATACCTGGAAGTAGCCGCCGGGGAAATACATCTAGAAGGCTCTGAGAACGAAGAAGAAATAGCAGAACTGGTAATTGCCCTTATCTGCGGCCACGGCAACGACTGGGTACGCCTGCGTACTTCTCGCCACGAGAACTGGTCTACTGAGTGGACCGTACTGGAGCGCAGTTCCAGCGATGTACCGACACAGATAGGCTGCCGGGAATTCGACGGGGAAATGGAAGTAATTTCCCCCGAAGTGGTGATCTGATGGCCGGCAGCTGGGGTCACATGACCAACGACGACGGTACGCCTTACGGCACGCCTTACGAGGACTTCGGTGCCGGGTCGATGCTGGAGAACAACGACGACTACTTCGAGGCACTGGCCCAGTGCTATGGCATGGTATGGATGCTGGCGCACTGGCTACTGCCCGCAAAAGCTACCCGGGAAGACGCCCTTGCCCTTATCGCCCAGGCTCAGGAAGAATACGAGACCGGGATAAGCCTGGGAAAGAAGACTGACTGGTGAATCACATCTGGAAATGCGAACTGTGCGGCGATTCTCACACAGCAGACAAGATCCTGAATCACCTGCGCCTTATGCACCCGGACAAAGACGCGGCTCCTGAATTCTGGCCTGACGGTGATCCCGTGATACTGGAAGACGCGGACGAGTTCTTCCTCTGAGCTGGTAAACTAGGTTAGTATGTCCCGTACTCATCATGCTACCTGCGCATTCCGTCTTAGCTGCGGGTGCATCGCAGAGTACAATTCTTTCCCTGAGGCCCGGCAGCCTACCGTACTGTGCGGAAACTGCGGGAGGTCAGCCACGATCGACTTCCGCTACCCGGACGACAGCGAATCCTGCCACGTTACCTGCCGGGCTGACAGGCCGGGGGGAGGAAGCGTCAGGGTGCGCTGCGGCAAGAGCAAAAGTCATAAAGGCAGCAAGCACTACGATCCCTCTGTTAGGCTGTCGTTTATCCTGCCAGCTAAGCTGAAGTCGGGAAGGACCGGGAACACGTGAACGAAGACCGGGACGGCGAGATCGCGATATGGGCGCTGGGCAGGTGGGAGTTTTTCGTACGTGACGGCAAGGGCTGCCCTGTCTGCGGGGCTATCGGAGAAGGACGCCACGGAACCTCGTGCCCCCACTGGAAGAAGCAGTTCAGGAAGAACGGCAAGGAACTATGAAACTCGGGCCTACTGACTACAACCGCGCTTCCCGTGACCTCGCAGTACGGACGTGGCTAACGGGCTGTTCGAAGAGAATCCGCTGGTGGACTAGCCAGACATGGAAAATGATTTACCTGCGGGACGCCTACGATCACGGCTACATTCACGGGTACACCGACAGGGGAGAAGATGATGCCCAGGGTCCTGATCGCATGTGAGATGTCTGGCCGGGTACGCACGCAGTTCGCGCTTCGAGGATGGGACGCCTGGTCGGCTGACCTGTTGCCTGACGAGTCCGAGATGTGGACAGGCGTACCGCAGGGCAGGTTCAACCGCCATTACCAGGGCGACGTACTCACCATCATCAGGGACGACTGGGATCTGATCATCGCCCACCCGCCATGCGATCACCTTGGCCAGGTAGGCGCGCGGTACTGGAAAGAGAAACAGGCGGACGGACGCCAGCAGACAGCCGCCAAGTTCTTCAAGAAGATGATCGAACTCCCCTGCCCTAAAACCTACGTAGTAGTAGAGAATCCGCGTGGCATTATGTCCCAGTGGCGTGAGCCTGACCAGAAAGTCCAGCCCTGGTGGTTCGGTGACCCGCTGAAAAAAGAGACGTGCCTGTGGTACCGGGGTGCGTGGGGTCCTTCCCGGCCGATGCTGCGTGACTACGTATACGATGAGCTGCCCCACCTGGTGGCCACTCACACCCTGGCTGACTACCCGGACGGGGTGGGGCGCACGTGCACGGGCGGAGGGAGCTGGCGGACGGACACGAAGAACGGCCTGACCGGCATGAACAAGAACTGGGAAGACAGCCAGGGACGGGCGCGGAGGCGTATACTGAGGTCCATCACACCAGAGGGATTCGCCCGAGCGGCAGCAGAACAGTGGGGTAGCTATGTTGAGGCCCGTCGCCCCTGACCCTGACCTGATCGAGTGGCTGTGGTCTGCCGAGGGCAGGCTCTGGCACCGTGAGGCCATCAGGAGGGTAGCCCATGCGCACGGGTGGTTCGCTGAAGTCAAAGAGGACCACGAGTGCTACGCGGACGACTGCGAGCCGTACCCCTTCATTCCTCACGCTGACGGCATTATCGCATCCGATCTCAAAGCCTACGGAATCTCGGGTGTCCCGGTGGAATGGAAGCTGCACTAGGAGCGTTGCAAGAAAGTATGACGATGAACTACTACCTCGCCTGGCTCCATTTCGACTCTCGTGGAAGGATGAGCACGCGCCTGCCTGACGGGCACCGTGTCCTCCACGTCCTGCACAACTCAGGCAGCAACCGGCATCCCCCGGCGCTGTGGGTCCTCGTGGAGGCAGTCGTGGCCACTCCGTCCTACACACCGCCGGCGGGCTTCCCTTCCTCTGAGGAGGTACCTGTCGAGTACCGCACCCCTACCCAGCCCCCGTCCCAGTCAATGCCGATGTCAGCAGTACCGGCTCCCGTGCCCACGCGAGACTACCGGGGCGACACAGGAGAGTTCACTTACCGCGAGTCTGACTACCGTGAGCAGGACTACCGCGAGCACACGGACGCCGGCCAGAACGGGCGCACCCGGTACCCGGAACTCTCCCCGGAAGCACGCGACGACGACTACCGCCAGAACTACGTCCCGGGGATTCCGATGTCCCCTGCTAGCAGGGGGTAAACCGTGTTCACCAAGGTCCATCCGGTAACCAGCATCGATGACGCCCTGACTCAGCTAGACACCCGTGTTCCGCTGCTTCACTCAGAGCTGGTGCTGATCGTGCAGAGCCTGTACGACCTGGCATTCCGCGAGGGTGCCCGTCAGGGGCGGCAGGCCGGGGTCGAAGCCATGCAGAATGCCGGGCGCGAGCAGGAAGACCCCGGTCTGCTGGTGGACCCCGGCCTGTCGTACCGAGACCCCACCACAATTATCCGCGAGCGCCTGGCAGCCACCGAACGCGCAAGGAACGGCAAATCCTGAGGTGACCTACTACCTGGGTGTCGATCCCGGCCCGAGCACAGGCATTGCCCTGCTGAACCTGGAAGACGGCTGCTCGCCGGAGTGGACCGTCTTCCAGGTTAACGGGGCCGGCGCACCCTGGCTGCTGACTGAGCTTTGCCGGGCCTTCTGCCCCCGGGCGGTGTCCTACGAGGAATTCGTGGCGTCCAACCGGGCGGGAACCAAAGGGAAAGCAGCCCAGGAGACACGAAGAATCGCTGACCAGGTTGAACCGATCGCCAGAGCGAACTGCCGCCGCAGTACTCCTGTTTACGTAGTTGCGCGCAGGGCTACCGATGTATTTGGCTGGGCTACTGAGAAGCGGCTGGAGAAATCGGGGTTCCCGCTCGGGCCGAAGTTCAGGGACGCACGAGCCGCAGGCAAGCACGTGCTGTACCTTGCAGTGCGAGACGGAAAGGAGCGAGATCCGCTGGCGTGAACAACGAAGTTAATACCTGCTGCCCCGTCTGCGGTACCTGGTTTTACCGTGCGCCTGGTTCACGGCAAAAGTACGACAAGCCGCTATGCCGGAAAATAGGGTTGAACAAAGCTGCGCGAATCCGGCGAAAGAAGGCCAGTACACGCCGGCTCTCCTAATGACGACAACGGTCCTGTCTCGTAGACTGAAGAAGATATCTATGTCTACAGCAAGGAGGCAGGCTGGTGGACCCGGCAACCATTTCGGCAGTCATCCTTGCAGTCGCTACGATTATAGGCTTGGTAGTCGCTTATATCCAGTGGCGCGAAAATCACAGCGACCGGATCAGCGGAAAGCTCAGTCATACGGTAAAGACTATTATCCAGCAGGAAAGCGAGCCTATTAAAGCCGCTGTCAGCGATCATTCGGTCAGGCTTACCCAGACGGGCGACAGGCTGAACAGGATCGAAGAACTGCTGAAGGATATTGCCCAGGATCAGCGCCAGTCTAATGACACTGTTACCAAGATGGGCGTAAAAGTAGACATGTACTGGGCTAGCCTGGAGGCACTGGCTATGAACTCAGCGAAGGGGCTGCACCAGCCTGATCCCCGCCGTCAGCGCATTGACGACCTGCTAGAAGCGTTCATGGAAGGCGTGCTTACCGACAGCGAGCGCATTGAACTGAAGAAAATCCTGGTGCAGATCCGCAATTACGAGCCAGAAGGCCCAGACCTTGAATTTCCCGTGTACCCTGGCGAGCATACCCTTGCTGCTATCCTCCTTAGTACAATAGATATGGTAGATCCTGCTAGGATAGCATTGCTCGGACACGCTGCGCACAGGTCGGTTGCGCACAAGCTAAAAAGGGAGGGTAAGTAATGAGTAATCCAGAAGCGAATTTCATGCTTGCCGCTGAAAAGGCAATAGCCGATCTTCAGGATGAAGTTAAGAAAGGCCGTACTGCGGCGCGCAGGAAAACAGCATGGAATATAATTCTCAGCATCGTTGCCGCAGCTACCATCCTGCTCGGCCTTCAGCTCCACCAGCAGGCAGTTTCCTCGTGTCAGGCTGGCAATGACCGGGCAACGGGCACGATTGTGACGATAGACAGGCTGACATTTCTTCTCGAAGGCCCGCATCCTAGTGCGAAGGTACAGAAAGCAGCCGCTGAGTACGAAGCTTACGTAGCCCAGCACAATGCCCCCCGAAACTGCACGCAGGCCTATCACATCATCCCGTAAACCCGGCTGATAGAATTCCCAAGGGGAGGAGGTAAGCATGGAGGAAAACAAGAACACTGACGGCACGGTGATGAGCAAGCTAAAGCCGATCGTGACCATGCTTACCGAAGCCCTGATCAAGGACTTCGCTCCTGCGTACCGTAAAGCAGAAGAAGCAGAACTGTGGATTCGCACGGCTGAGGACAACACAGAAGCCGTGGTTACCGCAGAACAGCTTCAGAAAGACGTGGAGACCTGGCTGCTGGGACTGGAAGCCGAAATGGAAAACGACTCTGACCGTCAGTACGCCAAGATGGTCACGAACATGATCCGCAAGAACCCCGGCTGGGTAAAGCTGCTAACCAACCGGGTTAAGCGCAGGATCTCATGAGGGACCCGCTAAGGTACCACCGTGGTCACAAGGACAAGCACGGAACGTTCGGCAATGACACGTTCGGGCGGGTAGCGGAAAAGGTAGCCCGGTTCCTGGGCACCCCGAAGTTCATCGGCATCCAGACGGCCATCGTAATCTGCTGGATTATCCTCAATGTGACTGCCGTGGTGCATCACTGGGACCCGTACCCGTTCATCCTGCTCAACCTCACGTTTTCTACCCAGTCCGCTTACGCCGCGCCCATGATCCTGCTCGCGCAGACACGGCAGGCTGACCGCGACAAGGCCAGCGAGGAAGCAGACGCCCGCCACCGCGAGGAACTGGCCCTCAGCCAGAGCCAGCAGCTCAAGGTCAACCTGGACCTGACTACGGCCATCCACACCATGACCGAACAGCAGATGACAATCTTGAACATCATCGAAAGCCGGGGAATTAACCCCGGGGGTTAGGCGTTCCAGCTAGCATGACCAGCACAACGCACATCATCACCGTCATGAACCGGGCCTGGCAGGCCATCCAGCGCAACCATCCCGAAGTCCCGGCCGTGATGATCGTCACAGGCCGCCGCCGCCACAAGTCCGAGGGCAACATCCGGGGCCAGCACTGCCGGGAGACCTGGCACGTGGACGGTCACGAAGGCCGTCAGGCAGAGGTGTGGGTGTCCGGCGAGCGGCTAGCCGAGGGTCCCGAGGCAGTAATGCAGACAATGCTCCACGAGGCCGCGCACGCGCTCGCCGTAGTCCGGGGACTGAAGGACACATCCAACAAGAACCGCTACCATAACAAGGTCTTCGTCAAGCTAGCCGAGGAACTAGGGCTGGAAGGCCCTGAGTCCTCGGGAGGCCCGGCGCTCGGCTACTCTGACTGCTCCATCACCAAGAGGACTGCCGAGGTCTACGACTACGAGATCAAGCAGCTGGGCGAGGCATGCAAGAACTTCGTCGCGGCGCGCGAGCAGGAAACTGCCGCTCCCCGGAAGGCATCGGTCAAGGCGTTCTGCCAGTGCCCCGAGGGAGAAAACGAGCTGACCTGGACCAAGAAGTTCAGCAAGAAGCTACAGGACCACGGTGTTCCGCCTATCCTGTGCGGTATCTGCCGACAGGCGTTCGTGCCTGAAGACGACCCGGAAGAGCCTGTCGATAGAAATGCCGTTCTAGTACACCTGCAAGAGAAAGCCTGCCTGCTCAAGCGGCTTACAGGAGAGGATCTGTAAATGGACCCCCGGCACTATCCCCACCCGCAGATACCTGGTCATATGATCGTCGTGGACCTGGACTCCCGCACCCCTCTGACCGAACTGGAAGCCGACGCCCTGAACAATGCAGTCGGGTACATGACGGACGCACGGCATAAGCTGACCGAGGATATCCGCAAAACAACTCAGCGCCTCGTGCTGTCCGGAGAGAAGATAAACGGACAGGTGAAAGAGTAATGGACCCGAAAGAAGTACTCATGCACTATCGCGCGGCACGGGCGGCCGGAGAGGAGAGTGCGTGCGGGAATAAGATTCGTCACGAGGAGGAGCGCAAGGCGGAACGGCACGCGCTCAATCTAAACCGGCGGCCGGCAGTACTGGCCGGAGAGAAGAACCGTGTAGAGCCCTACCCGTGCCCGTTCTGTTTTTTCTGGCACGTCGGCCGGAAGATGACTACCGAAGAACGGGAAAAATATGGAGAAAAGTAAGATCCATCCTTCGCACAAGATGAGGGACAATGACTGGGGTGACGACCGGCACTGCATGGAAACCTGCGAAGGGTGCAGCTATTCCCACTGCTATGTGTGCAGGACCGGCGACGGCATAGACGATGATGAACTTCAGGTACCGTGCATCGGCTTCCCCTGGTACGAGGGCGTGTGGAAAGCTGCCGCCCTGATCGGCAGGAAGTCCGGCACAGGCTGGCCGAAGAAACCCGCCTAGCGTACGCTCCGGTTTATGAGGAACAATCATAAATGGACGTTCAGTACTCTCCAGGCATTCATTGAGCAGCGAATAGACAACCTGGAGAAGATGCTAAACGAGCGCTACCAGACGCAGACAAAGGCAACCGACGCGGCATTCGTAGCCCAGCAGACCGCTATGAAAACTGCGTTCGACGCGGCCGACAAGGCTGTACAGGCTGCCCTGGCTGCGGCAAAGGAAGCAGCGGCAAAGGCAGAGGCGGCGGCTAAGGACAGGTTTGCTGCGGTGAACGAATTCCGTGGCCAGCTATCCGACCAGGCCGCCACCCTTGTCAGCCGCACCGAGCACAATGCTCAGCTACAGGCGCTAGCCGACAAGATTGATGTTCTCGGAGCACGCCTTAACGCCCTGGAACTACGGCTTACTTCGCGCCTTGACCTGGGCCAGGGGCACGATGAGGGTAGCTCCCACCAGACCGATAGCCGCCAGCGGTCCATGGCTCTGGCCGGCCAGTGGATCGCCCTCGCGGTTATCGCTATCGGTCTGGTAGTCACTATCCTCGTAGCAGTCCTCTAACTACCTAAAGAACTACCCAAACTACCTAAAACTAGACAGGATTGATCTGAAGCAGCCGGGTCTGGGACGCGGACAAGTTGATGCTCGCCGCTGAGAACGCCCCTCCCGTAGTCCCTGCCCACACGTCCGTAGCCGTGGCGGTCGGGGTGCTGATGTTGAGCTGGTCCAGGGTGAACAGCGCCGACGCGGCCCCCGAGCCCATGTTCACGAAGCAGACGGCCTGCCCGCCGAGCGGATCGGGCTTCACGAGAGCCTGGATGTTTCCCACCGTTACGGAGTAACCGCACTGCTGGCCGCTCTGGTCGATCGCAATGAGGTGCTGGTTGGACAGGTCGGCTACCGCAGCGGCGGGCAGCGCGGTCAGGTCAGCCGAGATAAGCAGCGGGCTTGCCTCCATCGCCCACACCGCGAGCTGGTTCCGGAGATCCTGGACGGTCCACCCGCTGATGCCGGGATAGCCGGGCGCAACCATGTCCAGGTCGTTCCAGTGCCCCGGACCCGCGTACCCGTGCAGGTGCAGGTCGGCGGCGAGCGCGCTCTGCATGGCCGGGTAGGCGTTCGCCTGGGTCAGCGGGTACTCGTCAGGGGCGACGCGCCACATGTTCGCGAAGCCGGCTGAGTCCTGCACGGTCTTCAGGAAGCCTGTCTTTCCCATCTGGTAGACCGGAAGCTCCTGCGAGTACACGACTGACGGGTTGAAGTCCCGAAGCGCCTGGCCGAAGAGCCGGTAGTCCTCCGTCAGCGTGTCCTGGTTGGTGTAGGACGGCAGTCCCCCGCACAGGTCCACTTTCACCAGGTCGATGCCCCAGTTAGCGAAGGTCTGCGCGTCAAGGGCGTAGTGGCCGCCGCTGCCGGTGAGATGCTGGCAGGTCTGGGTGCCGATCGACGTGTAGATGCCCATCTTCAGCCCGAGCCCGTGGAGCTGGGCAGCGAGCCAGGGCATGCCGCTGGGGAACTTGGCCGGGTCGGGCTGGAGGGTGCCGTCCGCTGCGCGTGCCGCGCTGGCCCACCCGTCGTCCAGGTTGAAGTACGTGTAGCCGGCAGCAGACAGGCCGCTGCTTACGAGAGCCTGAGCCTGGGTGAGGACAAGCTGCTCGCTGATCGCGGCGCGGAAGGCATACCAGGTGTTGAAGCCCATAACAGGAAGATTAGTCACGTTCTCACCTTACAGGATTACCTAATCGGGCAGGCACCTGAGGAACATTCCTCGTTGGTGCCGTCTTCGATCGCGGTGGCTACCGCTGCCTCGTACTGCTCGCGGGTAATGCGAGTGTACGGGGCCTGTGGCCTGCTTGCATCCACCATGATTGTCGTTCCCTTCAGGTAAGGCAGGTAAGCCGCCAGGATGCTGTACAGCTCCGGCTCGGACATGCTGCCCTCGGGAATGTTTACCGTGTAGCTGACCGCGTTGTCTGCCCAGCATTCCTGATAAACCCTCTGGACGTTAAGCATGTCCGAGACAGACAGGTCTTCCGTGCTCTCCACCACGTCATCAGGAAATCCGAGCGACCGCACCTGGCTGAGCAGGATGTCCTCGGTAGGGTAAACGACTACGGCAGTCATTCCCGACATGTCATATACGTCGTCTTCCACCGTGAATCCCTTGCTCATTGCTTCCATCACGGTCTGGAACTGGGCGTCGTCGCGCTTGGAAAAACGAACGCGGCGCTCGAAGTACCTGGCGTAGATCGGGTGGATGCCCTCAGAGACCCCTGGGAGCTTCGCTACGGACCCTGTAGGGGCGACGGTGGTCACCTTTACCGGCTCGGGGATACGGAGCTTGAAGGCGTACTCACGGGCCTCCTGGCGCACCTTGACGTACAGCTCCCTGAGTTCCTTCGGAGCGTAGGCCGGAATGTCACTGTACCTGACGCCGCGCTTGGCCCAGTATCCCTGCACGCCGAGGTGGCCTAGTCCGATCCTGCGGTTCCTGGCGAGCTTGGCCCGCTGGCCGTCGTCATTCACGTCGCCGTAGGTGGCACGGATGAGAAAACGGGTCATCAGCCGGTGGGCCTCAAACATTTCCTCCCGCGTTTTATCCCAGAAATAGTCCATGTTGACGTGGCCGAGGTTGCAGTTCTCCCATGCTTCCAGCGGGATTTCGCCGCACGGGTTGGTCGCTATTATTTCCCCGATTTCACCTTTCTGGCTAAGCGAGGAATTCCAGTAGCCCGGCTCGCCATTAGCCAGCATTCCCTTGACAACCATGGCGTGAACCGCATGCGCCTGATACTGCATAGAATTCGTAGTACTGCCCGGTCCCTTCAAGGACGCGAGGAACTCATCGTCTATTTCTACGGAGATATTGGTGGTCCAGTGCAGCCCTGGAATCTTCTTGCACTCCAGGAAATTAAAAATATGAGGGTCGTCCCAGCGGACAATGGACATGCGCGCCGACCTGCGATTCCCCCCAGAGACAACACATTCTGCTATCGCGTGCTCGATCTCCATGGCATCTAGTGGCGTGAACTCGCGCTTGTCGAACGACCTGTTGAGAATCGTCGCTACTTCCAGCAGCATGCGCGCGAGAGGAGCAGGACCGCTGGCAGTACCCCCGAAGGTAAGTAGCGGAGACCCGCTCGGACGGACCCCGGACACGTCGTAGATCACGTCACTGCTGCCTGCAACACACGACTCTTCTTTTCCGTAAAAGGTATCGATGAGATCGCACAGGGCGTCTGCCCAGCCTTCACGGCTGTCCTCTACCTCAAGGTCGGGGTAGCTCTCAGCGATGAACTTGTCACTCAGATATGGGTGAAGCTCGGCCATGTCCGCGTGCGCTGAATCGCAGATGACATGCGGCTGGACCTGGCAGACAGGAGCACCGTACCTGCCGGTGTACCTGCCGGAGTAGTTGGAGCCGACGCCGCCGCCTTCCATCAGCCGCAGGAAACTGAAACGGAAATGGTCGGAGAGCGAATTGCCCCAGCCGGCTACGTGACAGTTGAACAGGTGCTGGCGTTCCGATACTCCTGTAGCCCACAGGTGCCGTCCGGCCGGAATGATCGCAAACTGGTTCATGTAATGGCAGAGCCGGTTGTACTCGTCCCATACTTCGTCCGGCCAGGTCCAGTCTTTTTCCGGCTGCCCGTAGACAAGGGCCAGGTTGCCGCGTGCTACCCTTCGCACAGTCTCGGGCCAGGTTTCCCTGCTGCCGTCCTCCTTGTCCCTTGCGTACGTCCTGTTGTAGACAACTTCTCCGGTAGGACCAAACGGTACAGCAGCAGACACAGGGGGCTCCTCGGTGGCTTCATCAGGGATGTACATCCTATGATGCGCGGTCCTGGTACGGGCAGCTACCTCTTGTATTACCAGCCATAGAGTGCTAGCAACCCCCCGGCGACTGATCGCCAGGGGGTTGCCGCAGGTCAACAGTCTAGCTGAAGTCGCCCCGGGAGAACCCGGAAATGATATTCGGGGTGTCCGCGTCGAAGCCGGCTACGTCCAGCATGCCGGAATCGGCCGGGTCAGCGATCGTGAAGCCCGTGGAGGTCATGCCCACCACGATCAGCTTCGCGTCGATCCCCGTCTTCTGCCGGTACTGGCGCAGGGACTCGAACGGGTGCACGCTGCCTGCGTACGTCTCGTTGTCGGTGGAGACGATGAACGTGTCGTACTCAGCCTTGTTCTGGAGAGCCCAGCGCATCGGCAGGGAGCAGTCCGTACGACCGAAGTTGATGCCCCGGATGGTGCTCAGGTTGTCGTCCAGGCGGCGGCGCGGCGAGACGGCCAGGTGACGGAACGTGTCAGCGAATCCCATGACCTCGTAGTCCGGCTCGGTTGCCATCGTGACCATGGCCATGGCCATCGCGCCTTCCGCGCAGCTGACTACGCCGCCCGGTGCAGCGCTGCGCATCGAACTGGACACGTCCATGCCGATCAGCGTGCGCATCCCGGCCGGCTCCACGGTCCCGAAGGACGTGTAGAACGACTGGTCCAGCGTGTCCGTGATCCGGGTGCTCGGCGTCCACGTGCTGTCGCCCTTGATGCTGTGCCCGAGAGCGTACGTCTTGAGGGCGTACAGGAGCTTGACCGGGTGAACACGGCCCTTGCGGAGCTTGTCTTCGTCGGTCAGCTGGTTGATGATCTTGTCCAGCGTCGCGCCCTTGGTCAGGCCGAGGTTCGTCAGCCGGGGGAGCTGGCGGATCAGGGCGGTGATGGGCATCCCCTGGTCGATCAGCGCCTCCCAGGTTTCCGGGTAGGTCAGCGCGATGTCGGGCAGGGCCTCCCACGGCAGGCCGGGGAACTCGCGGATCACGTCGGCGTAAACGCTCTTCTTCGCAGCGGGCATCTTGGCGAGGCCCTGCACGATGTAGAACGGGTGCGCCCACTCAGGGAACACGGGGATACCGTCGCCGCCACGGAACACACTGCCGTCTCGGCCGCAGGCCCAGTCGAACAGGGCGCGCTTGTCTGTGTCCGTGGTCTTCGGGTGAACCGTGCGGAGCACGTCGCGGTGCGTCCAGTCCTGGCGCTGGCGGTACTTGATCATCTGGTACGACAGGTCACGGGTGTTCTTGTTCAGGTACCAGCTTGCCACGGCCTTCTTGACCGACCGGCCCCAGCCGCGAAGGTGCTCGGCGTATTCAACGAAGATGAACAGGTGCGTGCCGGTGCGAACGATGTCGTTGAACACTGTTCGCGCGTAACGCTTGTCGTTGTCCGACCCGAACGCGAACACAGCCGCGAGCGCGAACAGCGCGGGGTTCTGGCGCGGCGCACGGCCGGCTACGGAGATGTCCCTGATCAGCGTAACCAGGCGAGCGCCGTTGTTCTTGGCGAAGTCGATAACGAACGCCGCGTTCTGCCGGGTGTACTCCTGCTCCTTCTGGTAGTACGTGCCGCCGTCCGTGCCGAGGGTGAGGAACCGCTTCATCCGGTCTTCCCCTGCGACCTCGAACACGTAGCCGCCCGCGTTGTTCTGAACCTGGTCATCGCGGCCGAAAACCTTCTCCGTCTGGGGCGTGACCGTATTCCTCGTGCGGATGCCGGAGAGTGCGTCGTTCATCTGTGTCTCCTCTTTCAATCTGGCCGGGCATAGGTAAAGCCCTGGTGAGCGTGTTGTAGGAACCGGGAAGTGTGCTTTTATCATGCGTCGCACTCCGCTCCCCGAGGGGAACAGGCGGGATTCAAACCCGCATTTTCTTTTGCTGAGAAAGATAACCGATTGCCTGTCCGGCTCACCAGGGCTTTAACCTGGCTGAGCAAGACGAACGTGTGTTCTGCACCGGGTATTTATACTGCTGCTCCATCCGCTGAGCTACCCCGGGAATTATCCCAGGAGAGGGATTCGAACCCCCGTCCTTCAGTTCCGAAGATAACCGATTGCATCCGGCTCGTCTTGAAGTATTTAGTTGTAGCACGGCGAACATGTGATTGGCAACCGGGTCGGCTCCCTGGTGGGGGAGCTTTCTGCCCTATGCAGGCCTGGCTTTGCCCTTGCGGGGTGCCTGGCAGTGGAATCGAACCATTGATAACCGATTGGCCGTCCGGCTCGCCGTGAAGCTATTGAGTTGGGAGGCGTGCGAACGTGTGTGTGACTACCGGGGGAATCTGCGAAGTGATAACCGATAGTCTTCCGGCTCGCTGCCTATGAGTGTACCCTACACCATTTTAGTGGCACGGGGTGCATCGTTTCGTACAACTTCCTGGCTGCCGGATGTATTCCCCGGTCAGCCGGAGGTTTCTAGACGATGCCTACGCCGCCCTTGATGTAGAAGTTGTCGGCTCCGAAGTTCGACACGTCAAGGTACAGGGCACCCGTGGAGGTACCGTCCTGCGTCGATACCACCGGGGACGCGTTCCAGTCGGTGTTAGCCGCCTGCAACGGCGCACCTGCGTTGCCGTGGCTGACGTTGCCGTGGTTTCCGTAGTCGTTGGCGCTGACCTTCACGTGCGCGAACCGCACCAGCTCGTTCGGTGCCGAATGGCTGAGCGAGCCTGCGTCAGACGCCGGGACCGGGGTGCCCGTGATGGCAGGAGCCTTGGCGGTGTCGGAGATAACGCCCGCGTCCGTCTCGGTGAAGACAGCGCCCGTGAACGCCGGCGAGACGAAGGAGCCCACCATGGCCGGGTGGTTCAGGTCAGTCGCCTGGAAGGACACGCTGTCCGCCGGGTTGCCGCTGAAGGCGTGGAACGGGTTCGACTTCATGTCAACGTCCACCGTGTCGTTCACCGGCACGTTGGTCAGCAGAGCCTTGAAAGAGAGGTTGCCCATGGCGTTAGTCGCGCCCATCGGGTTAACCACGCCGTTCTCGCACGGGTTGCCGTTCTGGATTGCAGGACCGAAGGTGCCAGTAGCGGCTACAACGTCCACCAGCCCGTTCCCGATGTTGATGTCACCGATCTGTGCTGCCTGCCCCGTGGCTTCGTCGCAGAGGCCCAGGCCCACGCCTCCGAGCACGTTCATCGGGGTGCTTACCGGCAGGTTGCTCAGGCTGCTGTTACCCGAGCTGCCGATGTAGCTGTTCTCGTGGGTGAAAGCCACCTGGTTAAGCGAGTGCGCGAACCATCCTGCGACCGCGTTAGTGCCTGCGTTGCTGTAAGTCACGGTGGAGGTAACGGCCGCGTTCGCCGTGGCGCTGAGCGAAAGCCCGCCCGCGAGCACGGCTGCGCCGGCTGCGAAAAGCCATTTCTTACTTAGCATTGCCTGCCTTCCTTAATGCTTTGCTTCCGGGGTGAACTCCGCTACTCTATCTTATCTTCCCAGAGCAGGGTGTGACTTTCCCGTTAACCGAGGATCTTTACGAGCATCTTGCAGTCGCAGTGCTGGGGATCAGACGCAGGCTTATCGCACCAGCCGCTGTGCTTCGGGTAATCGGGGTGCAGTTTTCCGTAGATCTTCCAGCAGGTGCACAGCTTGTCGCTGTACCAGCGGTAGCCGGGCTTGCGCGTGCCCGTGTACGAGCGGTGCCGCCTGCATCCGGTCACGATGGTGCGCCTGGCGAACTCCAGCGTCACGTCGGTCCAGCCCTCGGTAGCATCGGCGTTGGTCGCCTCCACCCTGATAGCCGTGTGATCGTGCGATCCCTTGCAGTGGGCGAACATGCCGCTCACCGCGATGCGGTTGCAGTACTGGACCTTGCCGCTCGCCTTGGTTACCTTGAAGATCCTGTCGTCCTTAGCCACGGGTGGCCGCCGGAGGAGAGGGGTATGTCACGGGTGCCCAGTACTCTACGGAGATGTCGTCGTGGCCGCTCCAGTGATAGAAAGTTACTCCGTCGAAGTAGCCCAGGTCCGCGTTGCCGTCGCCGTCGATGATCCATACCAGCTCACCGTCTAGCTTCGAAGGCGGCCCTGTCTTGCTCTTGGCTTCGTAGTCGAACGCGCGCCACTTGGGCCGGACGTTATCCGCCGTGCACATCAGCATTCCCGTAGTCGTATTCGTTCACTGCCTTGTCCAGGTACTTCCGTACTTCCTCAAGCGACGGCCTGACCGCGTTGAGCTGCCTGATGAATGCCCTGATGTGAGGCGGCATGTCGTTGGGAAGGTCTTCCATTCGCAGGCCGTAGCAGAAGATCAGCTCATGCACGCCGCCTTCGCAGTTAGCCTTCCATCCCAGGTCGGCGCTGTGCTCATACCGGGTCATCTTCATCTTCCTCCTTGTAGTAATACGCATCGAAGAAACAGCTGTTCCACTGGCCTTTGATCTCGTAGAACTCCAGGTGCGAACTAGACTGGCCCACTACCATTTGCCGGATGGTATAAACCTTTCCTAGCTCCAGGACTTCAGCGGCTTGCGCGCGTTCTCGCTGGTAGCCAGCGTCGAACGTGACGCACTTGGCGTGGACTGGAAACATGGTCCTCCTAGATATAGATTTTCTGGCCGCCGAGGAACGACCGGACGATGCGCGGATCGCGCACCAGGTCACCCAGCTGGCCCGCCTTGTTCTTCATCAGCTCGCGCCACCGTGACTCGATCGTGTTCACCGCCACGATGTCGATGATGCTCACCGGCTCTGTCTGCCCGGCACGGTGCAGCCTGTCCTCAGCCTGGTCGCGCTGCCAGAATGCCGGCGGGGACTCAAGGAAGACAGCGGTGTGGGAACGCGTGAGCGTCAGGCCCACGCCTCCGGCTACCACGTTGGCGCACAGCAAGTCCAGCTCTCCCGCTTGAAAAGCGTGGCGCGCGGCGTCTTTCTTCTTCGCGTTAACCTGCCCGGTTATATAGGCCACGCGGTAGCCTGCTTTCTCCGCGCGAGCCCCGGCCAAGTTGACCAGCTGGGTGTGCGGAGCGAAGCACAGGATAGGCTCGCCGCCGGACTCCTCCATGATCTGCATCAGCTCATCGATCTTCCAGCACGGCTCGCGCATGGACACCTTGTAGTGCGGGATCATCTCGCCGTAGGTGAGGCTGCCTTCCTTTTCGTCCAGCACCATCTCGATTTCGACATCGCACGCGGAGCTGGCCATCTGGGTTAGGCGCTGCATCTGGGCGAGAGTGGACATGACAGGCAGCGGCTCATCCGTATCCGGAATGTGAGCCAGCATGTCCGCTTCCATTTCGTCGTAGGCCTTGCGGTAAGCAGCAGGGATTTCGACGGCGCGGGTGCTGTAGGTCTTGTCAGGGAGATCGCTCAGTACATCCCGTTTCGAGATGTACCGCATCGTGCCCTGCATCATGGTGTAGAACTCCTGGCGGTTTACTGTCGTCAGGCCTTCCACGTGAGGCTTGCCGTAGTCCCGGGGCGTGCGGTCGGAGTAACGGTAGGCGTAGCGCTCCTGGTCGGGGAAGCTGCGTACGTCCAGTACCGTGCTGGCCCGCCAGAAGCCGTTCACGTCACGGGTGATCGGGGTGCCGGACATGGGGAACACGTAATCGACTACGCGCGCTATCTTCCCGGCCGCGCCTGACTGCTTCGTGGTGGTGTTGCAGAGTGCGTGCGCCTCGTCCATGACGATGGTCTTCGGGGCGAGGAAGTCAAGCAGCGGGGGCAGCACGTGCCGTTCGGAATCGATTGGCCGTATGATGCTGTAGCCCTTGGACGGCAGGATCTTAGGGCAGTCCTCGTGACGCGGCATCCTCGCGCCCTTGACGCCGGCCTTTGCCTCATCGAACTGCTTCTGTAGCCGCCTGTTCCACTCGATCCGGTACCCGCAGCGCTCACACGCGCCTAGCTCGGGAGGCTGCATGTCCTGCCGGAAGACGTGCCAGCTCATCACGTACACCTGGTAGCGGGAGCTGAGCTTCCTGCGGTTCGGTCCCTGGTAACGGGCTACCGTCCAGCCGGGGAAGCACTTGCCTATCTCTTCCATCCAGGTGCCGCAGACAGAGGCGGGAGCGACTACGAATACGGGGAAGGGATCTAGGCCCCGCGCCTGTAGCTCCGCGATCGTCAGAAGAGCAGTAAAGGTTTTACCTGTACCCGCTGCGTCACCGAAGAAGAACCGCTTGTTCAGCGCGCCGACGTAAGCGCCGGACAGCTGGTGGGGCATCGGGGTACGGTCGATCGTACTCAGGTCGAATTTCAGGTCTTCAGGGTTCTGGTACTCCGCGAAGCGGCGCTCGAACTCGCCGGCGATCCACAGGTTGAGGTCAGGTTCCGGCCTCCACTTGAAGCCATGCCGTTCCGCGAGCGCCGCGAGCTGGGTAACCATCGCCCAGGTGAGCGGCAGCGACATCTCCCCGGTGCCGTCCTTGGTTTTCTTGGGGATAGCGGTGAGCTGGCACTTGCCCGGCAGCAGTAGTTGTCCGATCTCCCGTACCTGCCAGTCGCCGCCGATGACGCTGATCCTCATCTGGGCTTCGGAGCCTACGCGCCCCGTGAGGATTCCAACGTCGTACCGGCCGTCGTTCATGCAGTTCCTAACACTTGACGCACAGGTTATATTCCGAGGATGCCGCAGACGATGCAGATGAGTACGGCTATCAGGATGAGGATGAAAATAAACACACCGTCAGAACCTGTCGAACTGGAAAAAGAAGAACCACAGGATCATGGCCACGCCGACAATTGTCAATACTGAGAAGAATGCGATGAGAGCGGTACCCCACCAGGGCATGATGCTTCCTTAATGCTTTTCTCTGATGTGCTGATCGAGAAGGGTAGCAGCCTGGTCTTCCCAGTCGCACGGTTCGCTGACCCAATCGCACTCGTCGCAGTCAGCAACAAAGCGCCGGGTCTCGTGAACTGGCATGATGACTCCTTTACATGTCGAAGATCGCGAACAGGCACCACGCGAGTACCGCGACGGCGAGAATTAGTGCAGCAACCATGATGACTCCTTAATGCTTGTCGAATTGAAGAAGGCCCCGGCCCTGGGAGCGTCATCTCACATTGTTGTGACAGGCCGGGACCTTCAGCTTTTAACCGCCGGGGTTAGCTGATCCCCTGAAGCTTAGCGAGAAGAGCTGCCTTCTCGTCGCTCATTGCCGGGGCCGGGGGCGGCGGGGGAGTGAAGGCCACCTCAGGAATCGGCGCAGCCGCAGGGGCAGTAGGCGTCGTGAGGGACGGTGCGGTCGTCGTCGGGGCCAGCACAGGAGCAGCTGCCGCAGGAGGCGCAGAAACCGTAGGTGCGGCAGGCGGGACAGGAGCCATTTGCATCACAGACGTGACGGCCGGAGCAGCAACCAGGCTCGCAGGGGCCGGAGCAGGGACAGAAATGGCCGCAGTAGGGTCCACGCTGCCTGCCGGCATTGCGTACTGGAAGTCGTACAGCTTGGTCGCGTTGAAGCCGACCGTCCTGGATGCCTGTTCCCCGGCCGATATCATGATCATCTGGGCACCCGCCTTAGGATATCCGGAAGGATCTCCGGCGGCTGTCATCGCACGCACGAGGTTATCGGTGACCGGACCCTTCTTGAGCCACAGGGAGGCAATGCCGTCAGGGAATACCTGGGTATGGGAGCCGTCACTGGAGCCGGTGACCTGGACCTTGACCACGAGCACGAGCTTGGGGCGGGTGAGGTCATCCTGCCCGTTCTTCTTGAAATACTGCAAAACGCCCTGCGGGGTCTTCTGGTGCTGCACGTCCGCGTTGGTCACGTCGGCCAGGACGGTCATCTGGAGCCAGGAACCCTGCGGCCTGTTGTTCTGGTTGAAGAACTTGCTGGTTACGGAAGGGCCGCCACCACCCGTGGGCTGGTTGAAGAAGTCTTCGAGGGTGCCGCGTGCGGCGATCTGCGGGGGAACGGCTGCCGCCTGCTGGAATCCCTGCTGAATACCCTGGGCGTGGGGAACTCCCTGCTGGAAAACAGGGGGAGCGGGAGCCGGAACAGGGGCGGGAGCCGGAGCTGCGGCGGCCTGGGTAGCGGCTATAAGGTACTGCGCAGCAGCGTTGGGGTCGATAGCGTTGAGCTGCGCGTATACGTTCTGGTCAAACACGGTGCCTCATTCTGTTGTCTCGCTGGAAGATGATCTTGATTTGTCTGGATGATTTTCTCGGCTGGTAAAAGTAACAGCCAGGACTTCGCTTTTATTTCCTGTGCCTGGTACCTCCTAGTATACAGGTTCGGGCAGTTCTGCGAACGCCGAATCGATCTTCCCGGTTAGGTCTTCGTAACTGCTGCCACTGAACCATGCGTCGCCGCTGTGCTCACCGTAGGCACGCCACGGGTCTTCCATGGATTCCTGCCGCAAGCGCACGCGCCACAGCACGTAGCCCCTGTATTTCTGGCCACTTCCGGATGGTATTTCCGGCTGACCGTCCGGCCGGATGGCCGGCTCAGGTGTGTACTCCATGCCGCACATGCTACCCCGCCGTACTGTCCGGACAGATGCTCTTGACAGAAATAACTCCCTGATCAACGTTGATCAGGGAGTTATTTCTCCAGGTATGACTACGCGTGCGCGATATCTACGTAAGCCGCGCCCCACCAGTCGGACGTGACAGACCAGTTGGCCGTCTGCGCCGATCCGGTAGCAGGCGCGTAGCCGCCCGCCGAGTTGCCCGCTCCGCTGCTGGTGTCCTGGTTCTCGATGAACTTGGAGACAACCGGGGACGTGGCCGAGGTAACGGCTGATCCGTTAGCCGCGAACTCGCCCATCAGGTCACTGGAGCTGGCTGCGGTGCCGGTAACCGAAGTGGTTGCCCCGCTGCCGTAATTCACGCCGTGGCCGGCGAAAGGCGTCGTCTGGTTAACTCCGGTGAAAGACTCCGACCCGCCGGTAACTTCCAGGACAGTTCCCGAGCAGCCGGTAACCGACGCGTTGATCGTGTTGGTTCCGCTGGGCGGGTTGGCGAGTCCCCAGACGGTGAGTACGCCCGCGTGCTGGTTATCAGTGTGAACGGCGGTGATCTCCGTCATGGATGTCGTGCCGTCCTTTACGACCGGCGCGCACCCGGCGTCGTTGTTGTCACCGATGGTGAAGTCCGCGACGATCGCCCGGTTAGTGCCGGACCCTACGACCTGCGTCCACGAGAGGCTGGTTGCGCTGGCGTGCTTACCGCCGCCCGTCGCGTCGAACGCCACTGACGTGCCGGCAGCAGAGGTGGTGAACGTCTGGTCGGACCCGTTGGTTGTGCCCGTGCCGTTGGTGGCGTTCAGCCGGTAGTGGTAGGTGGTGGAGGCAGCAAGCCCGGTGAGCGCTGCGGATTCGTTGACTGCTGAGCTGCCTGATCCGGCGCTCCCCGGTGAGGCGGGGGCCGTGCTGCCGTAGCTGGTGGTGGTTCCGTACTGGAACTGGTAGGTGGTGGACTGGCCCTCTGGGTTGACGTTGCCGTTAAGGGTTGCACCGCTGCTGGTAACGCCTGTCGCGGCGGTCGTGTTAACCACGGGAGCTAGCGGTGAACTGGTGAGCCCGATCGTTACCCCGGCGGTAGTCACCGAGGACTCGTAGGCGCTGACCGCGTTCGCCTCATCGGTCGCAGTCGGGTCATGACTCAGCGACGTGTTCCCGGTGCAGGCGGTAGAGGGGTTGCACACCGGCAGGTAGTAGTCGGCGCGCTCCCACGCGGACCCGTTCCACCTCAGGTGCCCGGACGTGGAGTTAGCCACCCAGAGGTTGGGGCCAGACGTTGGGTAGGACGGGTTGTTCCAGGTGGAGAAGCCGTCTCCGTAGGAAACGTTTACCCTTGTGGTGCCGTCGTTGGCAAGGCCGTCGCTGATCGCGGTGTCGTTACTGAAGGTGATGTTAGAGCCGGTGTCTGCGGCGAACCCGGACCCGGCGTAGTTAACCGCCGTGTCGTTGTTCGCGTTCATGTACGAGCCGCTGATGTCCGCGAGGTCGAACGCGACGCCCGAAAAGCTGCTGCCGTCTCCCGAGTAGGGCCAGTCGCCGTTAACCAGGTTGTGGCTTACGTCTACAGGGCTGCCGCTGGCACCGTTTGTCTGTACCAGCCCGAATACGTCTTCCGAAACGGAGCTGCCGTAATGACTGGTAATGCGGTTCCAGTCGATCACTCCCCCGGGAATGGTGATGTTCTCAGTGTGCACCGCGCCGGCCAGCCAGTCAGACTGGTTGTACTTGCCGATGTCTGTGAAGTTGTTGTACTCAACCGTGAAGCCGCTGACCGTCGAGCCCTCGCCGTTGACGAGAATGCCCTGCGTGGCGTCCACCTCGTTGTGCGTGAAGCTGAAGGCAGCCGGGTTGTCCAGGTAAACCGCCTGCTGGTGAACGGGAGTGCTACCCGGGCTGGTAGCTGTGAACGTCGTGTTGGTGACGGTCAGGCTCGGCCTGGGGGAAGCGCCGCCCGCGACGCCGAGCCCGGCAGAAGTAATCGTTGCGCCGCTGATGGTCACGGCAGCCGAGGTGCTGATCGTGACGGCAGGGGTGTTTACGTCAGTGCTGGTGTAGCAGCCGGAGTATGTACCTCCCGTAGTGATCGTAATTGGAGCACAGGTAGTGGCATGTGCGGGCATCGCCGCGAAAGTAGCTATGCCGCCGGCCGTAAGCAGGAACCCTGCTCCGGCGGCGACAGCCCTTTTCTTGAGGCTTTTCATGCTCCCAAGGTTAGCGTTGAAATTACCTGGCTGCTGCTGTTCCCGGGCATCCCTTGACGTTCGGGTTGACAGCGGCATCTGGGCGGAAGAACGGGCAGTACTGGCAGTCCGCTTCGCTCGGGGTCGCCGGGATCTGCCAGAAGTCCATCTCCTTGTTGACTACGAATACGGCAAGCTGCTCACGGATCTGCGTCTTCTCGATCAGGTACGCAACCGCCGCCATGTCCTCCGCAGTGATCACGTGCTCCCACACGTACATGTCGTCCATCGTGGAATGGGTACGCGGCCAGGACACCAGGCAGATACGGTCAACGCGGAAACCCTCGTGCATGTAGCCGACCGCGTACAGGAGCATCTGCATGTAATAGTGGTGAGGGGGACCGTGCCTGCGGAGCTTGTCCCTGACTCCCTCGGACTGGCACTTGTGATCGTTCAGCGTGAAAGTCTGGGCGTCGTAAAGGTCAGCGGTACCGGGATGAGGACTTACCGTGCCGGGGTCGGGGGTAACGCGTTTCTCCGTGAACCAGCGGATAGAGGCGTCTATGTTCAAGAGCCGGTTAGGGGGAGTGGTAGCGCGTACTTCCTCTATCAGCCGCTCCGCTTCCCACTTGAAAGCCTGTTCGAGAAACGCATGGATAGCTGTACCGACAATAGACGCCCACGGGTCGTGCATATTATTAGTGCCGCTGGACCCAAGCGATACTCCAGCCATCTTACCGACAAGCTGGCGGTCGCATAGGTGCCCCAGTTCACTTGGCCCAAGATGCCTCTGCACATTTCGCGGGAGCCTGTCGGCGTAGCGTACAACGACTTCACGGAGTTCCTGACTGTAGCGCTGCGCCCATGCTGAGTTCCCGTTCATGGCGAGTACGGGAGACTGGACTTTATTCTGCTGGGACCAGGCGTCAAGGGAAATAGGGTTAGTCACGGTGGTCCTTAGGGCGGTAGGCGCATTCACACTGAGGGTCTTCGCACGTGCCGTCAGGGGTGTCGTGCCAGTGGTTCCATTTATCGCACGCAGGGCATTCGCGGGATTTCGGCTCAGGGCGCGGGACTACGGCGTGCTGGCCCTTCATAGGCCCGGTGTACGGTTCGTCGTGTGCATTGCCGTTACGATCCCACCAGCGATTAGTCACCGGCTTGCCTCCATCACTGAACGCACGGCAAGCACTTCGTATCCCTTGAGAGCTGTGGACCATGCTGCCCGTGCTACCGCAGTCAGCTCGTCCCGTGCGTATACCTTCTCAGTGAAGGTCTTCTCTCCGTCTACGCTGACTTCGAATTCGATTGCAAAACGACGGAGGCGCGGGTCTTCCTCGCTGAACTGAGCACGCTTAGGCCTAGGCATCGGTGTCCTCAACTATCATGCATATCACTAGCTCATTGCCTTCTGACAGGTCAATCACTGCAACCCCTTATGCCACGGTGCACCCTGTTCTTCTGCACGCGCTTGAGTTCCCAGTAAGGCTCGCCCTTCTTCGCCCACTTGACGTAGGTGGCGGGGTCCTTGCTCTTCATCGACTCGGTGTCAACCCGCCAGGCACCTTCCCTCGCGGAAAGGGTATAAGCAGGGTGCGCGCCGTAAGGGTCGGCGGGAATGTCGAACACGTCGGGAGTCTCAAGGCCGTTAGCGGCTGTGAATGCGGCGATCTCCTGCTGAATAGCCTTCTTGTGCTGAGCCAGGGTCTCTTCCGCTTCGCGCTTCCGCACTTCGAGTTCGGGCAGCTGGGCCATGAGCAGGGCGAGGCGGGAATTCTCCTCGGGCTCAACCTTCAGGCGAGTCTTTACCTTGGGCTGGGGTACTGCCGTGTCCTCAGTGGACGGTGGCGTAGTCATGCTTCGGAGTATAACAGGCAATTAGGACACAGGGCTTAAACACAGGGAAAGCTGGCTACCAGTGACGGTAGCCAGCTTTCTTTTTGCTACGGCTTACGCCGGGGTAGTGAAGGTGAAGCTTGCCCACTCACTGGAGTGCGCGCCTTCCGCGCCCTGAGCGCGAACGGCGAGGGTGTAGGTAGTGACAGGACTCAGGCCGCCGAACTGCTGAGTGTAAAGCTGCTGCCCTGGAACCAGGTCCACGTAACGCGGGTAGGTGTCGATGACCGGCCCGAGCTTCTTGCCCTTGCAGACCGCTACCTGCCACCGGGTGACGCCGGGGTGAACCTGGGGTGCCGGAGCGAAGGAGAACTTGACGGAGTGCCGCCCCGCAGCCAGCAGCTTCAGGTTAAGAGGGGCAGCGAACCCCCAGGCGGGAGCAGAAGGAGGGGGCAGCGCTGCGGCAAGGTCACCGTACAGGGCCTGGTCGCACTCGCCCTTGGCAGCGGTGTTCTTGAAGTGCGCCTGTGCGAGGGTGACCGCAGCTGTAGTAAGCGGGCCGAAGTTGCTGTCCACGGGGAACAGCGTCGGGATCGCGGTGGCAAAGCCCCACTTGACCAGGTTCTGCTGAAGGGTCTTGACCATCGTGCCCGTGCTGCCCTGCTTCAGCGGGAAGGGAGACGCCGGAGGCGGGGGCACCGGAGAGATGCCCTGCATGCGCACCGCGCAGTTGAACACGTCGCCGCTGATCGGCTTGACCTTGACGCCCTCGGCGGTGTCGTACGCGCTGACGTACTCCGTGGCAGACACAGCCATGCCGATGTGGCCGAACAAGTTGGCGGGGAAGAGGTGGGTGCCAACGGTCACCGGGAACGGAGCCGGTCCAGCGCCGGTAAAGGCAACCAGGTCTCCGGCCTGAACGTCAGCCGGGTTAAGGATGAGCGCCGCGCCGGGCAGCTTGCTGCCTGCCCATTCCATCTCGTAGGGAACCAGCGCGGCCCCGATGTTCGAAGGACCGCCTGGCATCGGGATTCCGGCCTGGTTAGCCGCGTACCAGACAAGCCCTGAGCAGTCGAACTTCTGCGGCACCGTGGTTCCGAAGCGGTCGGGGTTGACCTCGGTGTAGCCTTCGCCCACCTTGGACTGCATCACGGCCATCATCTTCGCTACCTTTTCCGCCATGGTTGACGGCACGGGCGGCGGGGGCGTCGGAACAGGGACCGGGGGCGGCGGAGGCGTAGGTACTGGCGGAGGAGTGGGAAAGGGAGGAGCGGCTGCCAGGTCATTGAAGAGGGCCTGGTCGCATACTCCTGCGGTAACCCCGCGCTGCCCGAGGAAGACCTGGGCGGCGGTAACCGCTGCCGCTGTAAGCGGCCCGTAGTTCCCGTCTGCCGTCAGCATGAGGTTGATGCCGAGCTGGCCGCCGAAAGCCGAGATCCACTTGTTGATGTTCCGCTGAAGGGTGTGCACAGGTCCCGTGAGGGTTACGTCAACATCTCCCTGCTTCAGCGGGAGAGTCGGATTCGACGGAGGGGCAACGGTGCCAAAGCAGTAGGAGTAGAACAGGTCGCTGTCGAAGGCGTTGTTGCTGGCGTACTGGGTGGCGTCAGCCTGCGGGTAGCCGCAACCGGAAGGCGAGCAGATGTGCTGACCGATCCAGTGCGCCGACCACAGAATCCACTGACTACGGCTGATGCCCAGCGCGCTCACGGCGTTGATGACAGCCTGGCTGTCTCCGGCGGAGCAGTAGATGATCGGCTTGCCGCCGTCGTTCCTGCCGCCAGCCGGGGCAAGAGGGAGGTTATCCTTGACAAACTGGGCTGCCTGTGCGGCGGTGGCGTCGCCCGGCTCGCAGTCGATGCAGCGAGCGCCCTGGCGGCCATTCGGGGTGATCGAGAGGATGATCGCGGACGGGAAGTCAGCCTTGAACGCAGCGATGTTGGTGAAAAACCCGTTGTAGTAGCCGGCGTAAACCGGCAGGCCCTTTGTACAGCCGGCAGGAGAAATGGCATCCTGCCCGTGCAGAGTTAGCAAACTGGAGGTCGCGTTCGCAGTACTGAATCCCTGCTTTAGCCTCCATGACCGGGTAAGCAGGAACGGAGACGGAGCCCCGAATTTCTTACCGGACCAGTCCTTATCGGAGTGAGTCATGCTTTCCTCTCTAGTTAGCGCCTGTTCCAGGATACGCCCTGAGGATAGCAGTAACGAGGGGCGAGGGGCGAGGCCGGGCAGCTAGCACCAAAGGGCGGCTGCGGGGGGTGGGCAGCGCACGCCCTGGTGCGAGGGAAGGCCGCCCGGCCTCGCGTATCCCCTCCAACGCCCTGCGTCGCGGATCTATTCCGCATCCGCAAGAATTTTGCGACGGCACTCGTACCAGTGACCCGACCTGATGTTCTGGAGGTACCAGTCTGCCACCACAGTCCTCGGCGGGCAGTCCAGGTACCTGTCGTCTTGATGATGCAAGGGGTGAAGGAGAGGCTTGCCGTCGAAGTGCGTCCACTCGGCGGGCTCAGACATCACCGGCTCTGGCTCGCAGCGGCAGAAGATACCGAGCATCCGCCTCATGATGATCAGGCCTACCCACCTGGGTCCGGTGCTGCTGGTGAGCACCATCAGTCTGTGATCTCGTATATGTCTATCTCTCCGGGGGAGTTCGGCACGGCTACCCGCTTATCGCGGCGCAGGCCGCTGAGCACGGTCTCCGTGTACTCTTCGCTGGCGGACATCTCAAGCTCGCGCTTCAGCTCCTCCAGGTTCTCGTACTGTTCCTCGGAGCCGTCTCCGCAGTGCACGATGATCATTGGCTTCCCTCTCTTACAGCTGAGGCCCTTAACCACGACGGTTAAGGGCCTCAGTCCGCCGGTTGTTCAGTCGCCGTAGAAGCGCTTGTTCTTGTAGACCTTGATGTTCTTGGCAGCTCGCGGCTTGCTTCCCCTGTGATCGAACGACAGCGCTGCCGCCGCGCGGGCCTGCTTCTTGAGTGCCGGGGTGAGCTTGTACGGCAGCACGCCCTCTTTTGACTTGCTCTCCAGCTTCTCCACGGTGCGCACCGACGCCTCCGCCGCCGAGCCGGCCCGCTGGGCGATGTTGGACGCAAGGCCGGCGATGTGCCGCTCGGGCGTCACGGTGACGTTGGTCATGGTGTCCGGCCGGGTGCGCGCGTCGCGCTTGCGGATCTTGAACTCCGATGTCCGCAGGGCGTACGGGTTCTTCCGCGCGGCCCGGCGCATGCCGGCAGCTGCCCGGTTGTCGGTTACGTACGCTACCTTGAAGGCCGCCGTCTGCTCTAGCAGGAAACGGATGCTGACCTCGGTGCCGGTATTGTCGGTGGCAAGGAAGCCGACGCTGACAACGGGCTCGCCGTCCTTGTCGGCAGGGTGAACGCTGATCGTAGATGCGTCAACGTCCTTGAGTTCCAGTGCGGGAATGAGCTTGTCCAGTGCGTCCTTGGTCGCTTCTCCGATGGTGCAGTGGCACGGGTCGCCCGGGACGGCTCTGGCAAAGTGATCTTCTGTGACGGTGAGGATTACCTCGGGTGATTTGATGCGCATACCCGTGTGAACCACTACTCTGCGTTGTCTATTCCCTGTTCTGAAAATTCTTCATGAAGATCGCGGCAGCCCATGCACCCTTCACACCTGTCGTACCAGTTGTCATCTAGGTCGTAACAGCCTGTACCTTTTGTGGGCCTGCCGCAGCAGTCGCACACATAGTCGCACCAGTCAGGAAGTGCGGACTCCTCTTTGGCCATGTCCGGACCCTACCTCATCACCATGTTGACCGGCTTCGCCTGGACGAAAACGACAAAGCTTCTCCGGCTGTTGCCTACGCCTGTAGTTGCCCAGCGGATATCCTGCCTTGCCAGCTGGTCCTTGACTTCACTCGCGCCGATCCTCGGCAGCCCGTTGGGGACGGCGTGCTGGGAGTTGTACTGCGTACGGAGCATTCCCAGCGTCGGGCTGTTAGACAGGCGGCTGTCGGTCGTCTTGATGTCAGCCGGGAACAGGTCGAAGTTCTCCGTGAGCCACGCGCCGAACTCGTCGCTGCGTACCTGTGCGGAATCCCTGGACATGACTACGGCATGCGGGACCGGCCAGCGGTTGTCGGTACGGTACATGGCGCACTCGTAGATCAGCTTCGCGAGAATGGCCGGGTACTCGGGCTTGCCGTTTCTCAGCCAGTTGAGCCTTGCCTCGTTGGTGGTAGCCGGAGTACCGTCGCAGGGAATGTGCGTAATCCGCTCGGCTACACCCTGCGCGTCCATCCGCAGTGCGTTGCGCGGGTTCTGGCAGATAAGGAAATTGAACAGCTTGGGCGCGCTTACCCGGTTGCTGTACTTGCGCGAAGCGGAAAGGTCTCCGGTGCCGGAGGCAAGATCGTTGAACCGGGAGATCGCCTGTTTGCCTGCGGGCGGAGGCTCGTCCATCCACACCATGCGCGCCCCCATCATGGCCGCGATCTCTTCCTCTGCTGAGGAAGAGGAATCATTCCCGAGGATCTTGTCCGGGGTTACCTTAACCGCGTAGTTTCCGAGCACCTTGTACAGGATTTCTGAAAAAGTTGACTTGCCTCCCTGCGGCGGCCCGTCCAGCACCGGGTGCATCTTAGAGGTAGCGCCCCACAGCAGGACGCCTGCCATCTCGCGCAGTGCCCACGCCCTTATCTCAGGGTCTGGCCAGATCGCTTCCAGCAGCCGGTCGAACGCAGGCGTGGGGCCGGGGTACGGAGCGCACAGGGCTGTCTTCAGGTGCACCGGGTTAACCGGGCCGAAATCGGTAGCGAACCTGAGTGCCGGGTACCTGAGCGACCACGGCTGGCCGCCTGCCCACAGCACGTCCGGCTCGGTGTCAAGGTCGCTTACCCTCACGCTGTAGCTGCCGTCCGCGAGGAACGACTTGATGAGTGCGTTGCCGATGGCATTCTGGCCGGACGTACCGAGGAACTTACCCCGGATCTTGATCAGCCTCTCCTTGCGGGCGGCGTCTTTGTCTATGTCCTGCTGGCTGGCAGCCGTGCCCTGCGCCTCAAGCTCTTCAGAAAGCTGGGCCTCTGTCTTCAGGGAACCAGCCAGCTCCATCACGATCGTCGCCGCGCGCTCCAGCCTCTCGGACTTGGTGCCCCAGCGCTCCCAGTAGGTGCCGGTGTTCTCCAGCCAGCAGCCTTCGTCGGAGGTAAGACGGAAGTTAACCACGGCAAAATCACGCACGACCTTACCGAGAACAGTGTCGTTGGCCGCTGGCGGTTCGAACGGGTAACCCGGCGGGTTAAGGCGCTCGGCTACAGTCCGCCGGGTTAGCGGCTCCCCGATCGCTACCGCGTGCTCGGCAAGCTCGGCTGCCTTGTGCTGCACCTCTTCGACGGACTTCGGCCGCAGCCTCTCCGCCTCGCGGGCAAGTACCTCAGCAGCCAGCTCCTCGTAGGGCATGCCCGACCAGTTCTCCCAGACGGCCATCTCCTCGCGGTCCCATTTCTCTGACTTCGCCTGCGCGGAGCGGATCTTCTCCGCAATGTAGGCGTCGCGTCCGCGCCATTCGCCGTCGCGGTTAGGCATGATGACCGCAAGGCGCTCGTAAATCGATGACTCGTCAAGCCCCGCGCGCACCATAGAGCAGACCACGGCAAGGCATTCGTCGTGCGAGGTGATCTCGTAACCGTCGTCTTCCCACGCGCCCGCCAGGCCGGCGGTTCCCGCAGTGCCTTCGCGCCCGTACTGGGGGAAGATGCGGTCACGGGTAAGGGCCTCAAGAATTTCCGCTGTCGCTTCAACCGGCTCGTTGCCTACTGCCGTGTACATCAGCCCTGACTTGTGACGGCCTTCTACATACGAGAAGCCGTTGGACTTAACGTCGCCCCACACGGTCGGCCCTTGCTTCGGCCACAGGTGCAGCAGTTCTTCCGGAACTGTCAGCACCACGTGCGCTCGCGCGCCGTCCTCGCGAACGGAGGTAACGATCTCGGACAGCTCGCCAAGTTCTATGTAGGTGTTCCCGATCTCCCATTCTTCCGGGTGGTCGATGTCGATGACGATCGTGCGGCTGGTCCTGGAGCAGGCGATGCCCCACTGGAACTCACCGAACTCAGGGTGAGGCGGCTTGCCGGCCGCACGGAACTCACGGTCGGACACGGAACCGAATTCAAGATCTTCGTAGCTTCCGGAGACACAGGCGATCTTGCCGCCCTCACTGTCGTTGTACCAGCGGAGCCAGGTAAAAGAGAAGCCGCTCATGCTGCCCACGGTACCAGCCCAGGGGGAGGGGCGCAGGCAGATGTGGGTAACCCACTGGGCTGACTGCTGGGGAGCCTCAATCCCTTACTACATAGGAAGTGGCTATATGGGTAACTTCTACTATTATTAATTCTAAGAGAGAGAGAGATATAGAGATTATGGGGGTTACAGGGGGTCTAGGGGATCTCAGAACTCAATGGGAAAAACCCTGCCCATGTACCCAGTTTTCCGATAGCCCTCCTAAGCCCCCCGCTGGCTGGTACAGTCCCTGGCATGAGCACCGAGGATGTCCTCGCAAGGCAGGCAGCGCTCAGCCACTTGGACATACACACGCCCATGGCGCTGGAAGAAAAGCCCAAACCGAAACCCAAGCGCAAGCCGAAGCAGGATGCGCGAGCGAAGGCATCTCAGGCGGGCTACAAGAAGGCACTGAGGGCGTCTACCCGTGAGCAGCGGATCAGGAAGTCGGAAGAGGCACGCGTCCGCAGGGCACAAGAGAAACTGGCGGCCAGGGAAGCCGAGCGGCAGGCGAAGATAGACGAGGCCGCTGAAGGTTACTGCGAGCTGCCCGCTGTCGTACTGCGCGACGGCACGGTCAGGCACATCGACTACCCCACAGCCATCGAGATCGTCAGCCAGTACCTGGGCGCGCTCGGCGTGGACGTGGAGCACAGCGGCTACGACACAGGGGACAAGCGGTACGAGCTGCGGACGGTCCAGCTGGGCGGCAGGGACATGACCGTGGTGTTCGACGCGGACTCGGCGGCCCAGCGGATGATCGTCAAGTGGGCGCTGGCCTCAGCCGAGAAGCTGCACGCGTTCGCCGCCATCGCTGACCTGATCCCGCTCGTGCTGGCCGGCCTGACCGACTGGGATACCGCCTGGGGCAAGATGTACGACGGCGTGCTGTACGTGAAGCTGACTGACCCGCGCCTGGCAGGATCGGAAGCCAACGGGCTGAAAGACCTAGCCCGCGACATGCTGCACGAGTACGCCGTAAGCCCTGAAGCCGAGAAGAAGAAGAACGCTCTCTTCAAGGCGATCGGCTGCAACATCAACACCGACAGCTCCACCCCTGCCGAGAAGAACGGCTGGAACATGGTGAGCAAGTTCGCGGTGACCATGATCCGCTACGCCGGGTGTGACGTACTGGACCTGGCTGCCGTACTGGATGCGCTCCCCCCGCTCCCTGTGCCTGAGTCCGTGCTTGACCGCGAAAGGGAAGTCCAGGCATCGTGCGCCCGGGTAGCCCTTGACGGCTTCGCCCTGGACTACGAGCACATCAAGGCGAAGATCGCGGAACACGAGGCCAGCAAAGCAGAGCACCAGCGCAACACCGAGATCCTGACTGACGGCAAGGTCGTCAACCCGAGCGCTCCCGGCGTCGGCGCTGCCCTGATCGAGCTGTACCCGCACCTCGCATCGGTACTTGACCGCAGCGAGGACACAGGAGAGCCGAGCGCAGCCAAGAAGTCCCTCGCCAAGATCCAGGGCGACGGTATCGATGCGGTTACAGCCAGGGAGATCCTGGCCTACCGGCACGATGTTACGACGCTCAGCCTGCTTCTCCGGCCCTTGGAGAACCTGTGCGTGAACGGCGACGGCAGAATGCGGCCCACGGTTTACACGATCAACGCCGACACCGGCCGCATGTCCTGCGTACGTCCCAACGGCCAGCAGTTCTCGCGGCGCGGCGGCATCAGGGCATGCGTCGTAGCCGGCCTGATGGATATCGAACTCGTTAACGGCAAGTGGAGGGTGGTGCTGGCAGCGTGAAGACTGGGATCAGGTATATATTTCACGGGTGGTTCATAACTGTTGGCCCGTGGCAGATTAGGATAATTCTCCCCAAAGGAGGCCGGTTTAATAACGGCTCACGGTGGCATTCTCGCTGGTACCGCTGGGCTGAGGAGCAGGATTACTGATGCGAACTGAGTATGTTTCTCCCTTTGACATGGACCCCGGTAACGGGTGGGACGGCCACAAGGACTGGCTTAACTACCGGGAGCAGTTCGTACGCGGCGAAGATGCTGACTGGGCTTTCGAACAGATGCTATTCCGGGTATCTTCTACGATTCCTCATGCAGCAAAGAGGCGACGTGAAGACTGAAATGATAGGCATTTCTGCCGACTTCAGCGGCTGCGAGATCATCGTCGCGGCAGGCTTGTCGGGAGACAGGCAGCTCTACGAGGCAGAGACCAGCTCCCGGTGCTACGCGTGCGACGGCGACCCGTGCTCGTGCGGCAAGTACCATACCGGCCTGCACTGGCTGGCGGCTCACCTGACATTCGGGAAGGATGCCGTCAAGGAGCACCGCTACCAGGCCAAGGCGGTTATCTTCCGCAAGCTGTTCGGCGGTCAGCCCGACTCCGATGTCGCGGCTAAGATCGCCCGGGTATTCGACACTGAGATCGCTCCCGTCTACAAGGCGTGGGACGACTGGCTCCGCGTGATGTACACCCAGGGCAGCCTGCTCTACCGTGACTACTCCGGCCACGGCGAGAACTATTCCATGAACCTGGAAGGCCGCAAGCGCTATGCGATTTACCGGACCTATTCAGGCCGCCAGATCTATTCAGGCAAGGGCGAGCACGCCGTAGGCAACTACGCCATTCAGGGAACAGCACGTGAACTTCTGGTAGACGGAATTCGTGTCTGGAGCCATTCGAGGTGGGGCCACCTGCCTATCCTCCCGGTGCACGACCAGATCATTGCGTTCGTACCCAGGGAGGAAGCAGACGAGGCCAGCGCCGTACTGCGCAGGTGCATGGAAACGGATGTGCTTTCCACTGATGACTGGAACGTGCACATCGACGCTGACCTGGACAAGCCATTCAAAGCGTGGCCGGATAGCTCGTGATTTGCTTTTAGTGATATCGTGGTAGGCGTACCCATGAGGGGTGAATGAGTTAGGGATAATAAAATGCACAGCTATGAAGTCGCGTACAGGACAGGGCCTGCGGACTACAAGGCCGAAGAGGTAGTAGCGGATTTCTACGAGACGCAGGCGACACAAGGCGCGCACATGATAGCCGATTTCCGTCTGGATGACGGCAAGTACATCGCTACCTTCGCTGACGTGCTTAGCGTTAAGCTGCTTAACCGAGAAGCGGCTTGCGATCTAGTGGTATAGTACTTCCATGGCCATCGTATTCAAGCCAGGCGTAAAGCCGAACGATCCGCATCAGCCACGGCTTTACTTCAGCGCTTTCCGGCGTGCAGGCGCAGCAGCCCCTGCCTCAGTTGACTACTACTCGCAGCTTCGCAACATCGGAATGCTCGGCAATGCTGACTGGGGTGACTGCGTAGAGGCCAGCAACGGCCACATGGTGGAGCAGCAGACTAACCTCGGGCAGGGCACCGAGTACGTAGTCGCTGAGACTGCCGCGCTTGCCGAGTACAGCGCCATTACCGGCTTCAACCCGAACGCAGGCCCTCCCGGTTCTAACCCGACCGACCAGGGCACGGTAATCCAGGACGGCCTGAACGACCTTCGCAAGAACGGCCTCGGTCCCCACAAGATCGCCGCGTTCGCTCAGCTTAACCCCGGGAACATGGCGGACGTGAAGCTCGCGATCTCCGAGTTCGGCATCATCGACATCGGCTTCCCGTTCCCGGCGTCCGCGATGGACCAGTTCAACGCGGGCCAGCCGTGGGACGTGGTTCAGGGTTCCCCGATCGACGGCGGTCACTGCGTGTCCGTGGCGGGATACGACGCCGCGTACCTGTACGTGTACACCTGGGGCGCGGTGCAGAAGATGACCTACGCGTTCTGGAACACCTACGTAGCCGGCAGCAGCGGCGAGGCGTGGGCTGTCGTCAGCCAGGACTGGGTGAACGCGAACACGGGCAAGGACCCCGAAGGCGTGGACGCACAGGCTCTCGGCGCGCAGTTCGCGTCGCTCACCGGCCAGCCTAACCCGTTCCCCGCGCCCGCTCCTACCCCCACGCCTACCCCGACGCCTACGCCTACCCCGGTTCCTGTTCCGCCGCCTGTACCCGTGGGTCCGGACGCTGCGGAGCTGGCTCTCGCCAAGGCGGCACGCAGGTTCCTCGCCTCGTGGTGGCCGACGCCTAAGTACCTGGTCACGGCGCTCCAGAAGTGGCTCGCTGACAAGGGACTGTAAATCTGACGACAGCTTTAAGTTTTTCGCAGAAATGCGAAAAACTTAAAGTTGCCCGATTTCAAAATCCCCCCTTAATCCGAAATAGGCCGAGATAGCGATTATGATAACCTGGCTTCTTATCGTTCTGATCGTCATTGTCACCGTTCTGCTCGGAGTCTTTCTGACGAGCCAGAGCAAGTAGTACCCTGGAAGGCGGAAGGAGGTAATTATGGCAACCTGGCTAGTAGTGCTGATCGTCGTTCTCGCCGTCCTGCTCGGCATTTTCCTTATCCGTCATCTATAATCACGGCTATGGACATGAACAACCCGCTAGCGGACCTGCTTGCGAAGAAAGAGCAGGCTAAGGCTGAAGTGGCTAAGGCCACTAGCGCGGCTGAGGCCTTGCTTGCCGATCTCGAAGCCCAGGACGCGGTGAACGCCGCTGCTTCGACTGTAGACACGAAGCACCGGCTTCCCAGCGCTTACGCGCCCGGCGACCCCAGGAACGGCGTAGCGCCCTCGGGCGGCGACCAGCTTCACGATGCCCTGGAAAGCAGTTTCCGGCCGGTCAATAAGGACAACATCTCCCAGACCACGCTTCCGTCCTCGCATACGGTGGACTTCGCGCAGAAGATCAGGGACGCGCGCCGGCCTTACGGCAACCATTAGGAAATCCCGGCCATGAACGAAGTTCAAGACCGGGATTCCTCCTTTTCTTACTTATCTCGCGGTACTGCGTAGATCTGCCATCCGTGCCTGCCGTTAGGGCCTGCTACCGGGTCCTTCTGGTACCCGAATAGCCATCCTTCTATTCCTTCTATGGCGGCTAGAGATATGTACATGTCCCGCAGTTCTATCGCTTCTCTTTTTGTCGCGGCATGGTCTATGACGCTTTTCTCAGCCATGTGAACCTGCCTGCGTGCTAGTGGGGTGCCCCTTCATTTCAAAGGGGCGCGGTTCGCCTCCTGCGTTTACGTCGGCGCGGTTTTCGATGCTGGGGTCTGGACATCGTTTCGCCTCCTCGTATTCGACTTTGAACCGAGAGCCTAGAACAGGTATTCGTCTGGATTATCGCGGATATTCATCCCGAGGTCATCCCGCAAAAAGCGGAACCGGGAATTCGATATCGCTACCATGCCCTTCCGCCAGCCAAGCTGCACTGCGATCTGGCCCTCCATGCGGCCGAGTACCTTGATCCGGGGCAGGGGGTCGCTGCCGTACCCGTTTCCCTGCATCTGCACGGACTCAGTTCCGACCTCACTGCCGGTGTCCCCCTGCTGCCGCTGCTGCGGCAGGTCTGCGGCCTTGGCCTGCTCCTGCTGCTCAGTGTTCTCTGGTTGTGCCGGTGTAGTCATCTGTGCTCACCTCCCTCCGTTGTTGTAGCTCCCTTGGTAGAGCCACGCCAAAGCCGCAGGTATTCCCTCATCTTGCAACACTTTCTCTAATTTTTTCAACTTCTGGCAGACAGCCGGAGAAATGCTACTGTAGTAGCTGGAACCAGGTTAAACCCGGACAAGGAGGAGACAGGCATGAAGACCCGGTGGCGTGCTGCGGTAGTTGCAGCCGCTGGCGTGATGGCGGCGGCGGCTGCTCTCACTTTCACCCCCGTAGCGCACGCGGCTAACCCCGTCCCGCTGCCCGTCCCGCTTCAGTCGGGGCACCCGTTCGCCACGCAGAAGAACGGGCCTGAGATCTACAGCTGGGGACCGGGTGCCAACAACCCCGGCAACTGCTCGAACCCGAACCGCAGTGAGCTGAGCAGTGACGGCACGAACGCGGTCCTGACGACCAACGGCCAGTCCGGGGACTGCAATGACCTCCAGTCGCCGCACACTTATCCGACTACTGACGGTTACGTGTACGAAACGTACATGTACGACTCGAACTGGTCTCAGTGGGCCAGCTACTGGATGTACGGGAACAACTGGCCGACCGACGGAGAGATCGACAGCGTGGAGGGTGGCTCCGGTACCAGCTTCACCAGCTACCACTATGAAGGCCCTAGCGGTCCTGCCAGCTACTCCACCTGCAACAACTCCAATGGCTGCGACGCGAACGCGACTCCGCTCCAGATCGGGCCTTCCGGGGCTAACATCTCCTCGGGCTGGCACACCGTAGACATCTCCTACGGCGGCCACGGCGCTGGCCAGGGCGAGGTCTGCGTGTGGTTCGACGGGCACCAGTACGGCTGCGTGTACGGGTCTAACGTCCTGAACGGCGGCACCGACCCCGGTTACTGGTTCACGTACTCCACGGGCTCCTGCCAGTCCGCCAACAACGGCAGCGTGTGCAACGGCAATTACCCGGACCCCGGCACCATCAAGGTGCAGTGGATTCGCATCTTCACGTAATGCCGTCTAACTACAGCACCAGGAGTTCGAAGAAGCCGCAGGCCCGCAAGCCTCCGGCTTCTTCGCCTTCACCTGCCCCCGTTCCCAGGGACATAGGCGAGAAGACAGCGGGCTACGAACGCGAGCAGCGGCATCCTAGCGGCCCGGCGTGGAAAAGGGTCGTAGCCAACGTCATAGCGGCTCACAATGGCATCTGCCATCTCTGCTACCATCCCGGCGCACAGCAGGCCGACCACGTTATCCAGTACGCCGAAGGCGGCGGCGACACCGTGGAAAACCTGCGGCCCGCGCACGGATCGGCCGGAAAGCAGAAGAACAGGTGCCCCGTGTGCGGCCTCAACTGCAACAACATCCGGGGCGCGCTGTCGGTGGAGGCCGGCCGCCGGAAGATCGCGCGGAGGCAGGAGCAGGGAGCAGGGATAACCCCGGAGGTTAACGAGGACGCAGGACGGGAATGGTAGCGAGTACGATAGGGATTATGAAGCACGTGAAGCTACTCGTCCCGGCTTTGGGGCTGCTCGGCCTTGCCGCGTGTACGACTGCAACCAGTACCCCGGCTATGGCACCTTCGACGCCTGTCACCAGCACTCCTGCGATGACGCCAGCACATCCTGCGAGCATGACAGCACCTCCTCCCATGGCTCCTACTAAGGCCGCTATGACGCCTACTAAGGCTGCTATGGCTCCTACTACCGCCGTACCCGTTGTTGTTCCGCCGCCGTCCCGTACGGCTGCCGTGACCGCCCAGTGCACGCCGCAGAACACCTCGGTAACCCTCGCCATGAGTAACGGTGCCGCAGGCACGCTGTACCAGACTCTGGTCATCAAGAACTTCTCAGGCGCTCCCTGCGTGACAGGCGGTTACCCGGGGATCTCCCTGGATACGGCAGCAGGTGCCCAGGCAGGCGCTTCCGCGACCCGGCAGGCTCCGGCCGGAGCAGAGGTACTGCTGGCACCAGGGCAGGCCGCTACGGACATCTTCAGCTACTCCGACGCCGGCGTTTCCACCTCCCCGAACTGCCATCCCGAACAGGCCACTTCGCTTCGCGTCTACCTGCCGGGTTCCGTGCAGTCGATCGTGCTCCCGTTCAGCCGCATGGGCTGTTCAGGCACCTACAGCTACCTTGACGTATGGGCTGTTAACGTAGCGCCGGGTTCGTAGGCAGCGATGCTGAAGTCCGTTTACCGTAAATGCGACAGTGCGCCTGATGACTTTGAGCACTGGCATCATACGTGCTGGAGCTGCGGTGCGGACTTCTGCGGCTGCGAGAGAAACGGGTACGACTGCAAAGGCTGCGGCTGCGGTGAGTACCCAGCTGGTACCTGGGCTACGCCCTCGGTTGATTTCGATCCTGAGTTCGCGGCAACTGCCCTTAATCCGTAAGGGGCTTCCACAGCACTTCGCAGGGCCATACAAGGGCCTCGGAGTCGTAGTCGCCAAGTGAGCCGAAACGCTGCCACAGCATCCACTTCTTGCCCCATATGCAGCCGCTACTGTCTCGCACTACCGTCCCCGGCGGGTAGGCAAGAAGTACACCGATCTGATCGGCGGTCACAAATTCAGATTACTGTTTTGTTTCCTGCGGGTAAACTGCTATTTGCACGGATGGTGCCCGTAAATCAGGAACCACTTGTTAGCTTTGACGAACTTGTTTCCGTTCGCCCAGAATCCCCAGGTACGCACTGGCCGGCCCGTGATAAGCAAAGTCCAGCAGCCACCCTCGTGCGGGTGAACAGTGTGCTGGTGCTCGGCTTTGCGGAACCGTACTGCCGGAGCTTCGAGGATATCGAGACCGTCAGGGTTCTCGTCGGTGTAGCCGCCTTTAACCACGAAGGTTAGAAACCACCACGGGTGATCGTGGAAGGCGCGGTCGTCATCATTCGACAGCCAGTGGTGCACGCGGACGGAGAATCCGAAAAGCTCTAGCCTCCACCGGATGACGTAGGGGCACTCGGGCAGGCCCAGCGGTTCTTTCCATGCGAATTTAAGTACGCGGGGGCACATTCGAAGTACCGTCCTCTGCTTCATCTGAGCAGCGCTCTGCGTCTGAGCTACCCGCGTCCGGCGGACCCCGCCTCTTCTGGTGGGCTCCAGGTTGTCCTGCATATCTACTATAACCGTTCCCGCTACTGTTTTGTTCCCGGCTGGTAAACTCAGCCTGTGAGCTTCATAATGGCATTGGTAGCTACGGTCTCCCTTGAGATGGAAAGCTTCAAGGGCCTCCTCTGGTACTACTGGTACCGCCTGCGGTACTGCCCTCTACAGGAGAACAGTATGAAAATTTTCCCGGTCATCGTACCGCCGGCTCTCGCGCCGTATGTGCCTTACCTCAAGTTCATCGCAGCGGCGGCAGGCGTAGTCGCTACCGCCATTACGATTCTCATGACCTCGCCGCCGTCCTGGGCGTATCTGGTGATTGCAGTGGTTACCTCGCTCGGCGTGTACTCGATTCCCAACATCAGCGTCAAGGCGGTCCTGTCCGATGGAGAGGCCGCCGTGAATGCCGCAGAGAAGGCCGTGAAGGACGCCAGGGGCGGGAACGTGGTCCAGGCTGAGCAGGATGTCTCCAGCGCCGTGAAGGACGTGCAGAGCACCGTACAGGACGTGCACGCCATTACCCAGGCACTGCCGAAACTTCCGTAGACAACGGCTAAAGCCCCGGTATAAGCACAGTGCTTATACCGGGGCTTTTCGCTTGCCTAGTGGCTAACTAGGACTTCCTCTTTTTCTCTTTTCATCTGCGCGACGGTTGACAGCCTTCCGTGGAGAGCCAAACGGGTTCAAAAATCCCCACCCGATGCAGGCTGCCTGTTGCCCCGGGTGAAAGGTTAACCCAGAGCCGTCCGCGCGGGAGGAGGACCTTAGAGAATGTCTCCGAAGGTTACCGGCTGGTCGGCAGCCCTCTTGACGGATTCGGCAGCTTCCCTGATGGATTCGGCGTACTGGGTGAAGATGGTCGGAAATTTTGGTTCGCCGTCAGTCTGTGGCGGCTCGTACTCGGCGGCTTTCCTCGCGGCGATCTCAGCCTTGTGAACCTTGATCGACTCGGCGTGGTTTACCTTGCCGCGTGCACGGCGCTCCAGACGGGCTGCCAGTGACCGCAGAGCGCGGGCGATAGCCAGGTCGTCACCGACAGTTTCATCGAACTTGTCGCCGCGCTCACGGCCTGAACTGCCGGTGCCAGTTGCTGTAAGAAGATCGACCGGCCAGCCGGTTGTGAGAACCGCTTCCGCCGTGGTCCTGGTGCCGTCCGTCATGGTAGTGACTCCGACATGAAAATCCTTCACTCGTCTTCCCCTTCTATCTCGGTTACCAGGGCTAGCAGCGCCTGGGCGGCCCTGTCCTTGGTGTCGTACTCAGCCACCGTGAACGGCATCGCTGGCCCGATCATACTAGCCTTGATCTCGCCACGGCGGGTGATCGTGTCTTCTGCTACCCACATGCGGGTGATGTTCCGGATGTGGAGGTAAGAGCCATCCTCGCACATGATGAACTGCAAGTTAGGCATTATTCACTTCTTCCTTGATGCTCCAGATTCCCTGCTCGTAGTACATCTTGAGCTGGCGGTACAGTGACTGCATCTCAGAAGGGGTTAGGTAAAGTTCTTGGTAGCCCGAGTCGCCGTTCACGGTTGCGCAGGCTTCGGTCCACTCGTTGCCGATAATTCCCGTAGGTTCCAGGGAGACGTGACTGGTCACAGCTAGTCCCTCGCCGCCCGGATTCCGCTGGCCACGCCGAGAACCATAATGCCTTCGACTGCGGCAGCGATCAGGTATACCGGCCAGATGCCGCTGTTGATGTGGTACATGCTGAGGCCCCAGACGATCCACTGAGCTTCCAGGAACATAACCCCAGCGGTTATTGCGGCGGTGACCAGTACTCCTATCAGTTTCTCCATGTTTCCTCTCCCAGAGTGTGTGCAGGGCGCTGAAGGCTACGATAGCCTGCAACGCCCTGCCGGGTGATTGTATTCCTAGAGAGCGGTTGGGTCCTCATGCAGGCTCTCGATAGGCATTTTCAGGGAAAGCGGATCATCGTACAGGCCGTCGATGGCCATCTTCAGGGAGAGCAGGTTGTCCACCGTGCCGGTGTTAACTAGCTGTTTCCGTGCTTCTAGAGGCAGCTTGGTGTCGATGGCGGTCAGCGCCCGCATGATGCTGCGGCTCAGCTTCGCCGCATAAGCTTCCTCCATGTCGATGATGAGCCGGGTTTCTCGCCTAGCTTCAAGGGCGGTTCTGCCGGTTTCTGTTGCGGATCTCATTTTTCCCCCATTCTCTAGAGACCGACAGCGTTCGCCGCGTACTCGGCCTGCGCTTGGGTGAACTGGTCGCCGTAGGGCGAGGTGAGCTGCTGGATTAGGCTGGCCCGGCTGAACCCGCCCATGGCCATGTACCCCTTTGCGGCGTCTACCGCCTGGGCATTCCAGTCCGGGTGGAGGTAGTTGACCGCGAACACGGCGTCTGCATTCGCGAATCCGTCACCGCTCGAAGAAGTGAGCTGCTGGATAAGTCCGGCCCGGCTGAATCCGCTGCCCAGGTTGAGGTAACCCTGTGCGGCCTGTACGGCTTGCTGCTGGCTCGCGGTCATTGCCGGGGCGGTGCTTGCGGTAGGCAGGTACTGCGGGCAATCCTGCTTCTCGGCGTTCCGCACGATCTGCTGGGGGCTCTGCCCGAGAACTCCGTTGCTGCCGACTTGCGTGCTCACCAGGTTGATGATGTCCGATTCGCTGCTGCCGGCACTCCGTAGCTTGCATACGTCAGCGTAGACGGCGGTTAGCGGATTCGCAGTAGCTGACGTTGCGGGTGCCGGCTTCGTTGCGGGGGCCATAGGCTTTGTGGCGGCCGGAGATGACTTAGCAGTCTGACTGGAGGCTGTTTTTCCGCCGCCGGTTGCCAGGACGATCACGACGATAAGCATGATCAGGCTTGCCGCCCCGATAGCGACCCACCGGAATAGGTGGTGCTTTTTCGGGGGCTGCGGAGGTGGCGGAGGATCGTAAGCGGGCATCTGCTGAGTGTAGTCACTCATGATTGGATTTACCTTTCGTTGCGGTTACATGATCGTTGGTCCAGGGGGGTTAAACACGCGGCGAGCGAGATTTATTCCCCTATAGGGCGCTAACCAGTGTGCACAGCCCGAATACAGCCAGGCCTACCCACACGGCTAGGCTAAAGGCGAGGAATATAGCTACCTGGGTGTCTCGGTCTTTCTTTTCTACTTCGTAACTGTGCGGCCTACCGTCGATGTCGTGCCAGGTTTTTGTTTTTGTTTTTAGCTTTGCTGGTGGAATAGGAGGAGGTATCTGTGCGGTTACGCAGTCCAGCATCGAGTTCATGTATACGGCTTGCGCATGTTCATCTTCGGTTGTCGCATAAAGTTCGCGGAACTTAGCCCACTTAACCCACGTTGAGGAATCACTGTATTCGCAGTGGACAGGGCATTTTCTCCGTCCCCATAGGCTTTCGTCTACCGTTCCAGTTCCGGCTTTCGCGTGCATTGCCGGCCAGTTCTTGGCATCACCCTCATTTGTGCATTTCAGGTCCGGCATCCTGAAAATAGCGCTCTGATTTTTACCGAACTGCGGTATTTCCGCATACATGTCAGGCATCCACCTTCCACGTATTTGTCCTGGCTACCTGTTCCATGCGCGCCGCGATCTCTTTGTGCATGGTTTCGCCTTTGGCGGCTAGCCCGGAGGCTTTGTAGTTAGCGAGCGCGTGCAGCGCTACAGTAGCCAGGTGGCTCGGAGAGGTAACGTGGTTTTTCTTCTGCGTGCGTTTGCTAGGCATCAGGGAACTCTCCTCGGATGTCTTGGATCATGTCGTAGAATATGTAGCCGATCGATATTGCGGACATGCGCTTGATTAGCTTGATGCGGTCAATCTTGAATCCTTTCTTGTCCATCATCGCCCTTACCCAGGCGCTGTTCTGGTTGTCTCCTGCGTACTCAGGCCGGAAGCTGTCGTTGTCCATTTTTCCCCCCGTTTTCTTTTTTCCTTTTGGCGCGTGCCCTGTCATGGGCCAGTTTTCTAGCCCGCAGTTTTTCGTCTGCGATGCGGCGGAATACCGACTCGGGAATCACCTGACTAGCGGTTCCGGGTACTTGCCGGCTTTATAAAGGGCTATCAGCTTCGAATCGCATGCAAGGTTGCCCCACCACATAGAGGAGCTGAAGTCGCTTCCCGATCCGCTAGCATCGTTGTCTTCTTTCAGGCTGAAAAAGCCGTATGTCCCCTGGTTTTGGTTTGTGGTCTCACATCCATACCTGATAGGCCTGAAGTTCATAGACAGCCATTTACGGCCCTCTGCGGATTCCAGCCATTCAGCTATTTCCCGGTACTGTTTCAGGTCTTCACTTCTGATCACGGAAGTTAGCCTTTCGCTCCTGGTGCCACTTGTGAGCGGTATTCCAGCGGCGGTCTTCCAGCTTGTTACTGAGAGCCCTGAGCAGCGGTATTGCGGATATCATCAGAGCTGCGATGATGATAATGAAGAATACGACGATGATCACCAGTGCCTCCAGGCGATAACGCCGCACAGAATCCAGAATGCGGCTACTGCTAGTGCCCATGTCCAGCTCACTTGCGCCTCGCTCCCGACTGGCGGAGGATGTGCGGTACGATCACCAGTGCGCCGGGGCGCGACTTGTCTGTGGTGACGGACAGCTTACCCTGGGTGCGTGCCTGCGTGTCGGTAACTTTGAATCTTTCGCCGTTGACGACCGTGCCCGTGGTCATCGCCTTCATGCACATCGAGTCGGCCGCGTCCATGCCGTAGACCAGGGCGAGGTACCAGCGCGCGTTCTCCAGGGACACGCTGATCGGCTCGGGTAGCACGTTCGTACCGAACGCCTTGCCGTCCGTGCTCCCTACAGCCGGGAACTCCCGTACGGGCTTGTCGTGCAGGACCGGGCTGTACTCGCGGATGTGGTCGCCGTCCTCGGCCAGCCGGGGAGGTACCTGCGACGTGCGGAAATCCTCACGTACCGGAGTGTGAGGATATTCTCCCGTCCGCTGCTGCGGAATCGGTTCCATGGTTCAGCTCCCTTTCGAATTGAGTCATGGGTTCGCATGACAGGTCATCTTTGACGGACAGTACGCCGGCCATGTACATGGGGTAGTAGCTGGTGATCCTGTCCGACCTGTTGAGGTGCCAGCTCATAGAACCCGGCGTCAGGCATGCGTTGAAGGCCGCTAGCTTCATGCGGGCCTCTGACCAGGCACAACCTTCGGCAGAGCGCAGCCAGTCGATAACATCTTGGTAGGGATTTTCCGCCATGCTACGGGTAACATTGTCCCGTTCGCGGATATTCCTGCGGGCTAGCTAGCGCTGCCTTTCTGCCTGTTTTCCTGCGGCGCGTTCTGCGTGTGCTCATACCCGAAGCACTTCCTTGCGCAGTTTCCGCAGAGCAGGAGAGAGGACAGCCAGTCGTCCCTGCCGATCTCAACTACCGCGTAGACGTGGAGGTGCCTGTCGCACATGTTCAGGGTGCTCACGCCTTTAAGCGGGGTGAACTTGAGCGTAGCCAGCCCAGCTAGCGAGTCTGGAACTACGATCTGGGCGGTAGTTTCGGTCATGGTAACTCTTTCCTCTCCGGCCGGTTGATATCAGTGTGCCTTGTTCTACGTAGCTGCGCCTCTTAGAGGCACCTTCAGGTGTAGTCCAACATGGATCAGGTTCGGGTTGTTCCCTACCGCCGTATGGTTCGCATTGTAGAGCGATACGTAACTGGGCAGGCCGTACTTTGCGGCAATCGATGACAGGTTGTCCCCGGATCGCACGATATAGGTCTGTACGGCAGGGTGAGGCTTGGGCGCTGAGTGCGGACGCGGCACAGACGGGGCTGTACGGGGCGCAGACGGCGCTGTGGCGCTCTGAGGCGGGCTGGCGTGCACGATCGCGGGGGCAGATGTTCCAGGCGCTGTGGGGGCTGTATGCGGCCCTCCTGAGTGCGGGTTATTTCCGAGGATGCTAGTGAAAAGCGCGAGCAGGACCAGCGTCCCTGTGAACAGGAAGAAGAAAAAGGCCGTTAGCCTTTCGGGACGGATTTTCCGGGCGTGTCTAGTGCCGTGCTTGGAATGCATTGTTATTCCTTTCAGAGTCGTTAGGTTTTATAGTCGGAGGCTTTACTTACTACTGCTGCGGTGGCTCCCAGTCGCGCGGTCCTAGTTTGCTCTTGACGGGCATAGGGGGGTCCTTTTTCATCTCCTCGGGCTTCTCGCTTACTGAGCTGGCTATTACGGCGATGCTGACGACAAGCCCCACGATAACGAACACGGCCATTACCGCCGGCGATGACTGGGCGGCTACGTCTCCAGGGTGGGCCGTTGCAGCAGCGCCGCTGAACAGAATTCCCAGCCCCACCATGAAAGACATGATGACAGCAGAAATTACCAGAGCGCCCCACATAGGGGTTTTCATGTCGGCCTCTTTCTTATCGGTTTTAGCCGGCGGAGTTTTCGCGGCGGGAACCTGCGGTACAGGCACCCTTAGCAAACCGTACATCATGTCTTGTCCTTTCCTAGCAGGACTAGATACCAAAGCGTGTTAAGCGCCTCGGCTAGCTCACTGCCCTCTTCCAGCTCTATGTTGCTGTTGTCTATAGCATTCTCGATGATGCGCAGCGCCTGGTTCGGCGTCATACTTGTTGCCCTCCTGTACTATTTTTCTTTCCTGAAGGCTTGTTTTTAGTTAGGTGCCAGGAACCGCACGGACAGCGGTACGGGTAGAGAACATAAGAGCGGGCCTGGAATACGCGGCCGGCGGCGTCACGGGCTTCGGTTATATCCGCGTAGGCGACCTTGCCCTGTTCGTCGCAGGCTTTAAGCTGCTGCTCTCGAAGTCGTTGCCTTTTATTTCTTCTGCTCTTGGTTGACACCGTACAGCCTTCTTACTTACGGACTTCTGTATGTTTCAGGAACTTTTGTATGAAAGTGCGACTTGTGTATGAAAAGGCCGCCGGCCACGGGGTAGTTTCATACTCACCCATTTTGGGATTGGTATCCCCGTGGCCGGCGGCGCTTTTCGCGTGGGATTAGAAATCCTCCCACACAACATCATCGGAAGTGGATTCCGGTGACGCGTCTAGTTCAGACATGCGTGATTCAGCGTGGGCGTGGTTCATGCGGTGAACAATATCCGTCCAGCCGCGAACCATTTTCCCGGCGTCCGAATCGTAGAATGGCGTAGTCGGTCCCAGGATTCCCACGGCGAACTGCCGGAACTGACCTGGCTTCATACTGAAGTACGCGCCGTGATCCTGGTCATAGGCGAATTGCGCGAACTGGCCGGAGGGTACCCCTTCAGACACATCGTACATTCCGCAGAACTTCAGGTAGTCGGCCAGAACCTGGTCCTCTGGCGCGTAAATGGGATTGCCCGCGTCAAGCTGCACGCGCTCGAATGCGGTGAGGATGCGGTCAGGCCATTCTCCTCCCGCTAGTTTCGCGCCGGCGAACATGCCGCCCCATACGTCCATGTTGCGGTGGACCAGCTTGGGGTGAAGCCCGCGAATGCTCTCGGTTGACAGGCGCGGCTGGCGCTCCGCCCATGACTTGAGCATGCGACCGCCGTAGAGGAATGCCCCGCGTGTTTCAGGGGCAGAGAAGTCTGCTACCTCTACTTTCGGCCCGGCAACCTGCATCTTGATGATGACAGACCGCTCCCGCATGTCCGGCGGGCACGCGAGTCCCAGGCCGGCCATGAACACAACCCCGAAGATGGGGATTCGCAGGGTGGTCTTGTTCTCCTGCATCTGCGCGTAAGCGGTATCGCGCCGGTACCCCTGGTTGATGTACGTGTAGAACTTCGAGTTCTTCCCGCTCTGCCCGGCCTGCCCGAACAGGTGGTTGATCTCGTCCATCACGTGCGTGCACTTGGGGTTGAGGCGGAAGTCCGCTACGTACGACGGCGCGGTCATGGCCAGGACGCCGGTAACAGGCTCGGCGTTGGCAGACAGGTAGTGAGCCACAGTTAGCGCGTTGCTCTTGCCTGATCCCTTCTCACCGAGGAACAGGATGCGCGGTGCGGTGAAGAGATCATCGATCTTGTGCGTGACCGCGCATGCGAGCGTGATGATATCCAGGTAGTGACTTGGCGCGTAGACAGCGGAACCTACCAGCTTCCGCGCGTAATCAAGTTCGGTAGAAGATGATGCGGATGACATGTCAACTCCCTCCAGAGTCGTTGTCTTATCGGTTCGCCGCCCGTCCCGCCTTCCACGCGGGGCGGACAGCCAGCCGACAGATGTAACGCCGGCAGGTCTAGATTTGTTCCTTGCGCCACGCCTTGAAGCGCTCGCTGTGCGGTCGTTTTAGTTGATTGTTGTGCAGGTAGCTGGTCATGTGTACGCACATGCTTCCTTTGCGGGCACCGCACTTCGGGCAGTCCACCGCGTTTACGATCAGGTCGTATTCCCCGGTATATGGTTTTTCCATCAGCATTACCAGCCGGTTTCCTAGTGGTCCGTAAGGTGGACGAAGCCCACTTGCCGACTCCCGGCCATGATGGGCGCGTGCCCGTAAGAGACTGAGTTTTCAAGTTCCCAGCCATCCGTCCGGATAACGGGACCTACGGTCACCTTGACCAGATCGCCGTTTTCGTCAGCCGCGTAGATGCCGGCCACGCCTTTCATTGCGTCGCAGTCGGCCATGTCGAACATGTTGGATACGCGGCTTTCATAAGCCAGTGCGAGTGTATTGTCCTCGAAGACGATGACGAACTGTTCGTTCATGGGTTCGGTCATGGGTTCCCCCATAGCTTGCGGATACTGATTTCTGCGGTATGCATGTCGTCATCCGGGTTTTCCTGCCCGAACGTGACGCCCATGAGGAACGCCGCCTCTGTGACAGACGATGCCTCTATGTCGTACCGCTGCGGTTTGCCGTCGATGGTCAGCAGGAACGGGTAGATGCGTTCGTTCATTGGTTCCCCTAGCTAAAGCCGCGTGTCCAGCCGGTAGACCAGCCGGGAGTGGCGATGACAGCTTCATCGTCTATCGACGCATTGCTGTCTCCTTGTGGCTCTTCGGCGTACAGATAGGCGCTGTGCGTGAATGGCGGATTGGCCGGTTGTACGCTGATGATGTAATTTCCGTCACCGGCCAGGACCAGTGCATCGCCATCGGTGGAATAGAAGACTTTACTGCTAGGCAGCGCGGCGGTGATGCGGTCTATCTCGTCTAGTACGGCATCAGAGATGTGCTTAGGCATCTCATGATAGGTCATGACGGGAATTCCCTTCCGTAGGGCCAGTGGTCGTAGCCATCGGTGGTAATGCCGTCGTCATCTGATAGCGCCTCATACAGGGCGTCATCGCGGATAGTGAAGCTCGGGGCCGGCAGGTCGCTTAGTCCCTCGCGGATAGCGGTCATTGTGTCGGGGTCGGCCAGGATTTCCGCTGTTTCATTTTCCATGCTGGCTCCGCAGGGGCTATCGGTACCGTCTGCGAGCAGGCAGGGCGGATTGTGCTCGCATTCGGCGTATATTGTTTCGTCTTCACCGGGGTACCAGTTGTCGCCTGGCCCGTCCCAGATTTCGGACATTAGATATTCTCCTCCAGGTAGCAGGAAATTCCGTGACGGTAGTCGGAGAGGACTTTACCGTTTGACAGGACTACCGTAATCCGAGCGGATGATCCTACGGGTATCTGCCGTCCGCAGTAAGAGCATCTATGCTGCTTGCGCGTCTGCTCTACTTGTCGGCGGGCGAGGACGGTGTAATCGAATTCGGAATTGTAGTCGCTGTAACATTCCGAGATTGAATTGCCATTGGGTTTTGTTGTCGAAGTCATTGCGTCCGTTGTACCCCCATGATTTGTCGCCCCATCGCGCGGCTGGGTCGGCGTCGAATACCTCCGCCATGAACCAGCCCCATTCGTGCCAGGTGGCAGCGAAACGGTAATGCGGGCTGTACGATCCGTTGCGGACACGTCGGCTCTTCTGGCGCTTGCCGTATCGGTTCGTGTAGTCCTCGGGCAAGCCCCCTCCCGTTTCCGCGCCTAGCTGTATCTCGTAAGCGCGCTCATGGGTATACGAGTCGTGCGCCACGATCGGATCGAACTGCACGTCTTGCGTTATTAGTCCTTTGTCCTTTGCGGATTTTAGCGCCGCATATATGTCGTCTGCGGTTAGGCTGGTATGGAGTCTCATAGCAGTTCTGCCTTTCGCATAGCTGTTTCGACTTTTACCGGCTGTGCTTCTATCAGGTACATTAGCAAGTCGTATGCCTGATCGTCGGTTAGCGTGAGCACGCGCTTACGTAGTTCTTCGCGTGTCATGTCAGTAGCTCCGGATCTTTTCGGTAATGGCGTCTGCCCATTCGTCTAGATGCAGCTCGGACAGCGGCTCATTCGGATAGTCTTCCGTGCGGCGCTCAGCATCGCCTTTGTTAGTGATTTCCAGCCACGGGTCCTGGTCGCCGAGATAAAAGAACAGGTCACCGTCCCTGTCCCGGTAGAGCTTGCCGACTACCGGCTCAGATTTTGATACTGCCTTGATGATTTCCCACGGCATTTTAAAAAGTCCTTTCGGGGGGCTTTACCCATGCGACGATTTCATTTCCGGCGCGGTCGCGCACGACGATAATTCCGGCTGCGTGCTTTTCTACGGTGCACGTCTTCGGCCCTTTCCATGCGCGGAACCTGTCTGCTCCGCAGCGGTAGCAGGCGTATACGGTTCCGTGAATGTAGCCGCTAGCGGTGCCGCTATTTCGCTGCTCGGTTCCGAGCTTTACGTACTCGTGAACTCTTTCCTTTTTCGGAAGGTCCGTTCGCAGGCCGCACTTCATCCGCCATCCCTGGACCGGGAAATGGGATGCTATTTCGCTGTCGGTCATTTCTTTCACGGAGATACACCTCCCAGAAGGCAATTAGTAGGTCGGCTTGGAAGTCAGCGGCCATTTGCGCCGCCCTTTCCCATTCCTCTTGGCTGATGCCGTTTTCCAGGCAGAATTCTCGGGTGTGCCTCTCAGCATCAGCCAGCGCCTTATCCTCTGCTGCTTTGTTCATCGGTCGTTTCCTTTCCTATGCGGATTTCGTACTGCCTCGCACTTTCTATTGACCAGAACCATTGGTCACCGGCATTGTTAAGCGTACGGAATAGGCGCTTACCTATGTCTGCCGGAAATACACGGCCGATACAGAAAGCTAGGTTTATTGGTCCTACTTCTGTCTGAATTACCGACTTGTTGAGGTCTTCGGGGCGGATTGTGTAGAACACTCGGCCGGGATCTGGCTTATAGCCAGGTGCGAATACCTCGCGCATTACTCGTCTACCTTTCGTGCGATTACCCACCCGATAGGCTGATCGCTCTGTCGCTCTTCCTGCTCTTCGGTGGCGTACACGCCGGTAACCTCCACGACCACGTACAGGCCGGGGCGCTCTAGAATATCGTCTGCCAGCCGGCCGCCTACGAATTCGGACACGTGCATGATAGGACCCCGGTAGCTGTACTGGCTGGTATAACCAGTCATCAGTTCCCATCCCTGGGATTCGACATGCGCGATCATGGCGGCTTCGGCTTCGGCGGTAATGCTTCCCGCGTCATCTTCGGCGCATTCCACGGTTACCTCTGGCGCATGTACGGGCTGTGAGTCTGTGCCCACGTAGGCTAGCGGGTTTAGGTTAGCGTCGATTGCGTACCCGTGCCCAAGCACGCGGATAACATGGTCGAATTCCATGTAGTCATTTAGTTCTACGTTTCTGGTTACCGTGATTCTTTGGACGGTTGCCATTACTGGAATCCCTTTTCCTTTCGGTCCAGCCATACGGGGCAGACGGTTTCCCAGTGACCTTCACCGTCGTTGTATTCGGTACCGTCGATTACCGCATGGCAGCGGGCACATGTCGCGCCGCAGTACTGCTGTCGCCATTCGGGGTCTTCTGGCCCGTAACCGTAATACTCTGGCCCGCATTCGGTGTGAAGGTCGTTGTGGTAAGGAATGGCCTTCGGGAAGTCGCCGGAATCGAATGATCCTTCATCCATGCGGTCGATACCGCGCGCCGCTGCCATACGGTCTAGGCGGTGCTCAGTGCAGTTGCACGCGGCGCGATGGTACCCGGTCCCGCCGAGTCTATCGATGACGCGCTTTTTCCCGTGTATGTCCAGCCCGTAGGTGTTGGGCTTGGCGGCTACCTTGTAGATGCAATCGAGACAGTAGTGGTCGGCCTGGTAGTCGTATCCTACGGGTGAATAGGCTTCATGGCTCACGGGTTAACCCCCCTGGTTAATGAGCTGCCTGTTAACCTTTACTTGTTAGCGCTGGTGATCTCTGCAAGTTCGCGGTCTAGCGCCTCGCGTTCTTTCCTGGCTACTAGCCATGCCTCTAGCGGCGTGAGCGCGTTCGGCCCGTACCTGTAGATGTGGCGCATGTAGTAGATGCTTGCCCAGAGAACCACCCCGGCAGCTACGGAAGCTGCCAGGATGGTCACGCCGGCCTGGTTAGGAGTCACGCGGTTCCCATTCGTCGTTTAGGTCGTCATACTCTGCCGTGCCGTCGTACACGTCATCATCGTCGCGGTACTGCCAGCGCTTCAGGTCTACAGCGTACAACGCGTTGTCGTACTCCGGACATTCCATCGCCACCTCTGCCTCTGCGAGGTGCGCCTCCACCATCTCACCGAACCACGCGAACAGTTCGCCATCGCTGTTGTTGGCGGCGTTCCAGACCAGCTCTGCGGATGTGATGGACCGCAGCGGCGGTACGTACGCGTTGCCCGTGATCCAGACGACGGGACCGTGCAGGGTACGCGCCTCATGGATGATGGTGTCGGCTACCTCGCGGGCTAGCTGGCGCACGATCCCCCCACCCATGATCACGGGCAGGGCTTCGGCGTACGGGTAGCGGCTGGTGGCTATCGCGATCTCGCCGTTCTGCGTGGTTGTGTAATTGCTCATGATGCTTCCTCGCTGCTGTTCAGTTCGCGCTGCTCTTCGATGGCTTCGATTAGCTCGGCTTCGGTCATGTCGTCTGACAGGTACATCAATGCATATCCCCCCTAGGCTTGAAGGTCCATTCGAGTACGCGGTCCCATGCGCAAGCGAACCTAGGACCGCCGGCGTAGCCATTGAACCGGCTAACGAAATACCGGAGTTCACCGCTGGGCATGGTTACGGCAGTAAAGGAATACTGCTTACCCTGAATTACCCGCCGCCATATGCGGCTTTCGCCGTGGTTCGGGTCTTCGGGTATGTCGCGGAATATCTGACCGCGTTCGCTCATAGCTGATACCATTCCTTGCTGACGGGATTCCAGTAGTGGATCTCGGTAGCGCCGGCGTTGGGCCTGCCGAAGTCGTCTAGCGGCTCGAATAGCTCTTGACTGCCGTATTCAGCGGCTTCCCCGGTACGAATACCGGAATAGTACAGTTCGCCGTCGTCATCGTAGATTTTGAACCACTGGCAAGGCGTACCCTGCCACTTGTCTTTACCGGCATTAGCGGCGCGGTGCAGGATACCGAGGAGATCCTGGGACGCGTCACGCGGTCCCGTTAGCCCCCTCGCATTGCAGAGTGAGCCTAGCGGGTACTCTGGGTCTGCGATCGAGTCGTGCGTGATAAGCCATGCGTACGGAGCGGTCATTGCTGGATAAACCATCCTATCTCGTCGCTATTGCCTAGCAGGTGGCCATTACCTAGCGGTGCGTACGTACCTCCGTCAGCGGCCACGTACAGAGCGTTTAGGCGGTCTGTGTCTGACAGATCCGGGTAGTTTTCGCGAAGGTGCCTGATAATCAGGGATAGGGTCATCGCTAATTCCCTACAGGATCGGGCTGGGATTAGGGATCGGGTCCTTGGAGTTCTCTTCCATCCACTGGATTTGATCCACGACCTTAAAGGCTATGGTCTCTTTACCTACGTTCGGGAAGAGCATTGCGTAGTGCAGAGGATAGGTAGCCATTAGCTGGCCCCTCTGCTCTTGTGTCATGTTGCGGAGAAAGAAACGGAGTAGTTCATCTTTCTCTGGCGGATTGATGTGGCGCATTGGTTACCCTCCTAGAAAGGCGGTGCGAATTGCTTTGCGCGCTGTGCCGCGAAGGTTTCGTCAATGTGATGGATGATACCGCCGAAGTAGTGCGTGGAGGCGATTATTTGCAGCATGTAGGCGATGCGGTGCGCATCATTGGGATCGTCTCCGTAGATAGCGCCGATTTGCTCGCACAGCATGATTACCTCTTTGTAATCGCTGCTGTTGTATGCGGCCAGCATCTTTTCTGAAAGAATGTTAACGCTATCGATAGCGGCTCGGTATTCTGATAGCTCCATGGCTACTCGCTTTCGTCGCTGTGGTTGTACTCGTTGGGGCATCGGCCGGCTGGCGCGGGAGTGAACAGCGTAGAGATAGAGTCGTCCCACCTAAAGCCGCACGCGCCACACTCGGCTACGTCGTTGGGGTCTGTGTCTGGCGTAGCGGCTACCTTAGCGAGCATGGCCGCGTATGCTTCTGGCGTCATGCGTTGCTCTCCGGTTCGTGCTTACGGTTAGCGTAGGAAAGATCGCACACGTCATAATCGAGTGAATCCACCCATATGCCGGCGGGTGACGGGCTGATTACCTTACGGCAGTGCTTGCAGCGCTCATGCGCGACGATAGGCGGTTTCCCTGCCTGCCTTGCGCGTAGCATCTCGATGGGAGTCATTCGTTGTCCTCTGACATGGCGTAGGCCTCTGCGCGCTCATGCGCTATCTGTGAGGCGATGCGGCGGGTAGTGCGGTCTGCGGACAGTGAAAGCGCGTAGATCTCTGCGTCGCCCATTCTCTTGATTTGCCGGGCGATGTGCCGGACAGTGGCGGAGTCGATTTGCTTGGCAGTGTTGACTCGTCGCGGCTTAGCCATTTCGCTTACTCTCCGTAGTAATAGGTTGTGCCTAGGAATTCGACGGATGAAAAATCGGTTTGCAGGTCACTGGCGTACTGGTCATAGTCGAAGTAAGAAGCGATGCCGGTTTTGTCCAGGTCCCATTTGTCGTTAGCATCATCGCCGGCGTACTTTTTCCAGTGGTCATCTGAGATCATGGCCCCGAATTCGTCGCCAATGGCTTCTACCAGTTGACGGAGCGCCTTTAGCTCTTCGATTTCATCGGCCCAGAGTTCGCGGTCGGATTCTGACATGTCGTCATCGTCTAGGAATGCGAGGTAATCGATGCGGTCTGTTACCTGGCTATCGCTGATAATGTTTTCGTCGCGTAGGCTGTCGCGGTCGGTTGTCATTTACCCTACTCGCTTTCGTTGTTTTACTTGCCCCTGGTTACGCTGCATCTAGCGTCGCGTATTGGTCGGGGACGGTTTACGGGTGATTGGGGGTCCGGTAGGTGTTGTTGTCGGCGGTGGTCCTGCTGTCGTCCTCGCCCATGGCGTACATGACCCAGGACGGCGCGTTGTCCTGCCCTAGGATGGCGTCTACAGGCTCAAAGCGGGGACCATCGGGAGTGTCGCGGACAGTGCCAATGAGCACGTCTCGCCCGCTGGCGTGGCTTCCGTAGGTCATGTAGATCTCGAATGAGTCGCGCTCTCCGGCGATGGGCACAAGGCGAACGCCTGCGTTCCAGCCGCGAAGGTGCACGGGTCCGGCACTGCCGCGTCCCCCGATGCCTACCTCATTGCCTCGCCCGTTGGTGGCGGTTGTGTAGAAGCGTGCCATGGTATTACCTTCCCATTTGGTTTAGGCGGATTATCTGGCCAGCAACAGCCCCGCATGTGAGCAATAGCTGTAGGCCATTTATCCACCACTGGTGATATATGCATTCCAGTGAAATGCAGACGACAGATATTGTCAGAATTGCGGCTACGTGCTGCCAGAAGATAGCCAAACTCCGATGGGTCATATCGCTTTTCTTTCGGCTAGCGGTTGTCCTGGTACGGGTCTGTGGCTTCGATGTATTCGGTATCGGTCATACCGTCGCGTAGAGCAGAATCCAGGTCATAGGCGGAGTCGGTTAGGTAGCGCTGGTAGGCGGCGGACATGAGCGTCATACCAGCCGCAACCCTTGCAGGGCACGCGCGGGAGCCGATAGGCCGACATTCTGTCCGGTGGGGTCCTCCTGCACTATGAGATCCACGGCACGCCGGAAACTCGCTAGCCCGTACTTGTCTATGACTCCGCAGAGCAGGAATACCAAGTCGGTAGGGGTTAGCTGAATTTCTACCGTAGGCTTATCCTCCGCATCTATGTCATGCGCATTAATGGATAGTCCGTAGCGGTTTTCTGTGTCGTAAGACATTAGGTCTACGATGCGGTGTGTGGTCATTGGCTTACCTCTTTGGATCGTGGCGGGGAGCGTTTACCTCACGTGAGGTGTGCTTGACGGCTGCGAACCGGCCATCACTGCTAAAGGTCCATACGCTGTGGTGGTCGCCTTGGACGGTCACAGTCTGGCCGGTAACGCGGTCATACCGCGTCCAAGGCCCTAGTTCCATGCGCTTAATCCACAGTCGGCCGTTGATATACATCTGGTGTGTGCGCGCCGGCCGGTATTGCGGGAAGTAGGGGCCATCGTAATCGTACTGGCGGCCATTCAGATCTTTACCCAGCATTTGAGTAACGCCTTCCGTAGCGGGATTCCGGGTTTGAGATGAAACTGGTCTTGCGTGCGAATTCAGCGGCTCTAACTCCGCCCATACCGCATTTCAGCAGGACGTTAAGAGCGGTAGCGGCATTCTCGGCACGTTCGCGGACCTTCGCTAGCTGCTCTGCGGCTACGATTCGCTTGGCTTCTGCTAGGCTTACTCCGCTTTCGCACCAATGGCACATCCAGTCGATACCGCATCCGCCCACGTAGGTACCGTGCACGCAGAGGTCGCCATCGTAGTAACTCTGAGTCGGACGGTCGTCACGGTCGTCGCGGTCGTCCATATCGGACATGAGATCATCGTAAGAATAGAACTCGCTCACGGTTTTACCTCCGCCGGCGATTGTAAGAAAAGCGGGTAATTCCGCCATTGGCGGCCATTGTCTCGGTTATGAGAATGCGCATGGATTGCTTTGTGTCGGCTTTGAGGATTCCCCATGGGGTACGCGCATACCAGCGGATACCGCTGGAATTCATGTCAGCCCGAAATATGTCTATTCCCCTGTAAGTCCACACGGTTTACCTCTCGGTGGGGTTGCCGTAGTAATCGGTTTGCCCAGGTTGGTCTAGCAGAGCTTCAATTACCTCTTTGATGATGGCGCTGGCGTTGCTTGCGCTAGTGCGCGCGGACATAGGATTGGCGGTAACGTCTCGCTTGGCACTGATAACGCATCGGTTAGCGCTATGCAGTTTCTCGGCCAGTGCTTTTGCGGTCGCGTTGTCGATTGGCATTGATCACTCCGCTAGTTCGGGGAATTCATCAGGCCACGTCTCGCGGTAAACGACTGTCCCGTGATTGTTGATGCGCTCTTGCGTGACGGTCATGTACTTGTATGCGAAGACCATATTTTTCGGATGTGACCTGATGCGCAGTTCATCTAGAATGGCATCCCTAGCGCGCTTCTCACTGTCGCTATCGATTGGAACTGACGCGTGCCACACACCGTATCCGTCAGCCCACGTTACTATCTGCTCCATTGTCCTACCTCACGGAGGTTAGTTCGTTTGTGATGGCGGATAGCTTCCACGGTAGGACGCGAAAGCCTTTACCAGGTACCGGCCACACGCGGTAATGATCGTTGCCGACACGCGTTGTCTTGACAGTGAAGCATTCTCCGTCTACCAGTCGCCGGCGGATAGTGTTTGATATGGCTACCTCACTCATATATGTGCGTTCTCGCATGAGGGTAGCGAAGGTTGCCGGATACAGGAATACAGGCATTTGCTTACCTCCGTCAATGGAGCGGTAGCGGGCTAGTCACAAGATCGCCCGTTACCAGGGTTTGCATGTCTACTGAGTGACCATGCCTGATATTGTGCCATGGCAGGATATGGTTCCTGCTTACACCCGTTAGGGTCATGGCCCGTTGCTTTACATGGTGGGCACCTCCATTGCCCAGACGATAAGCGATGCCGATTGGCGGCCGGATTGGTAGGTTACTCGAATTCATCCTTCCATAGCTCGGAATCGGCTCGGTCAAGTCCGTCTAGAGACAAGCCTTCAAATTCTGCCACGTGGCCGCGACACAGATTCATGTCCGCATCGTCACTGTCCATTGGCTCGAATTCGCTGTTTTCGTCTGCGCACCATGCGCAATCGTTGCCGGCCGGAGTCTTATACCAGTCGTCTTTCATGCTCACGGGGTTACCCTCCGTTTACCTAAACCAGATGCGCGCAATGCGCTTGTTGACGGTCGGGGCGTCGCTAGGTGTGCTGTTAGGCTTGGGCGCTGGTTTGGGTCGCTGAATTTGGGTCTGGCCGGCCATAACGGTACTCCGAATTCTGCTCGGTTAGAGCGTCGCTTACTACGGTTGTGATCGTTTCATGGCTCACGCTAGGGAAGGTTCGCGAGTAGAGCAGCGGTCGCTCCGACATTAGCAGCTTGCGCTGCTCCATGGTCATGTGCTGGATTAGCCACGCGGCTAGCTCCTCCGCATCGCCGATCCCCATGGATTTGCCGACAGAATTGTAAAGCACGGTGGTTACTGCCTTTCGTCATGGTCTGCGATAAGCGCTAGCACGCCATCGCCTAGGGTGGTGAACTCGCCCGGTACGCGTGCTGATGAACGCTCGGCTAGTGAACCGTGGGGCCGGAATGCTTCTATCCCGTTGGGTCCGGCGTTAACGGTTCCGATTATCTGGTTATGCCAGTCGGTAACCTCGCTTACCGGGCGATCGTAGACAGAGACGGAATGGTCAGAGGTGGCTTTGCATCGGAGTAGGACAGATATATCCATGGCCTTACCCTTAGAACGTGGTTTCCGTGACCAGGGTTACCGGGAAGTCCTCCGGAGTGACGCGGGTTGAACCGATGGGCGCACCGTAAACGTCGCACGCCACGTAAGTAACCTCATGCCCGCATAGAATGCGGTGCGACATGTCTTCGCGTTCGCTTACGCTGTTGTCGGTGGCGTAGATCCACATCCGTTGGAGCGCGACGGTAGCCTTTACGTGTTCGGTTTTCACAAGGTCCCCCCTAGTGAATTTCGTGCTTGTTGTCCAAGGCGGAATAGGTGACGGTCCAGTGACGGACGACAACTGCCTCATGTAGACCAGCGCGGTAATCAACCATCGCTGTGTAGGGCATGCGTGGCTTGCGGGTACGGTCTAGGAACCTAACCAGGTCAGCGCCGGACATGTCCGAATACTGCTTTCGGTTCACGCGGCGTATGCTAGCCTCTATTGCTCGGCTATCTGGGTGTGATGTGTTCCAATGCGGTCTTGGAGAGACTACGGCCGGCGGTAGTGGCATGCGAGCATACTTGTTCTGAGTACCCATGGCTTACCTCTCGGTGGGCTTGGAGCAGACGTGATGCGTAATGCAGACGTGCACGCGGCACGTGGGGCAAGCTGCGAACGTGTGGCGTCCGTTCCTGCCATAGCTGCCTGTAGATGCTGCCAGGCGCGTGTGGAGCGCGCTGATTATGGCCGCGTAGTGCTCACCCATGGCATGATCCTTTCAGAGACTGCCCTAGTCACGTTGCATCCAGCATCACGCCTAAAGCTGGCGTTCGCTAGCGATACGGCCAGAAACTAGCGGCAGTCTAGGACTAGGGCGTGGGCATCGGAGGGGGCATCGTACGTGTCGTGGTCGCGAACGTCCGTGTAGAGGACAACTACGTCCGTACCCAGCACGTGCCAGGGTGCCGCGATGCTGTCAGCCATGAGGGTATTGAGATGTGCGGCTGTTTTGCTGTGGTTCCAGGTAGCGAACGCTGCGCATGTCCTCGCGGTAGGTGAGAGGCCAGTCGCGTTCGCCGCGTTGCCCGCTAGGCTCGCGCCGGCGATGCCCGCGAAGGCTACGCCGGCAGCTAGCGCTGTGATCTTGAGTCGCGTGATCATGAGAAGTTCCATCCTCCGTCTGTCCGCGCGTCGCCAACGCTCCGCACGTACTCTACTAGTGACGCGACAGCATCGGATGCGTATCCGTCAATCTGTCGCTTGGTGGCTGTGTCTGCGTCGCGCTGTGTCCAGTTAAGGAAAATGAGCAGCTTGAATTCATCCATCGTTATTACCCCCCGATTTGATTCTGATATTCCTGCTATTTCGGCTTTATCTCTGCGTGGCTGGTATTAGCGAACAATGGCTAATGACGATCAGTTTTCACACAAACGCGAATCTCACGCGTCACAGGTAGATTTGGCTGAAATAAGTAGTCAGCACTAGTTAGGGAATTATGTTTTCAACCTAACTAGTGCCTAGCGCGACTAGTGTCATCTGATGACTGGCCTAGCGCGCTCCACAGTGACTCGATTTAGGGATACTGCCCAGACAACTCGCGTTGCTGCGTATCCTGCTGTCGAATGTGCGGAGCGCGCTTACCCTAGCCGCAAATAGATGTGCAGACCATTTGTACGTTGCACATCGTTTTGCGATTGGATATGCCCTAGCCAGGGTTGCGAATCCCTGTTGTCCAGACTGCGAGTTTCACCAAAGGTGATGACTGGCCCTAACTAGGTGAAGCGTGGCTTACGTTCACAACTCGCGTTGATCGCTGCCAGCGTTCACAACCGCGATTGATCGTTAGGTAAAGCGGGTAATGGCTCACGTACACAATTCGCATTGATCGCTGCCAGCGTTCACAACTGCGATTGATCGTGTGATGTAAAGCCGGAATGCCGTTTGGCTAGATTGTGCCAACCCCCTAGGCATTGGCGATCTAGTGACGGAACACATTCCGTAGCGCTCTTAGCTTCACTCCTAAGCGAGCATTCATCCTATTCGTGCCTAACGGCATCATGGGTGTAATCGCTACGCGATTAAGTAGATGAATTGTGCTTTATCACCCATTGCATTCCTAAGTGTGTGGAAGACACTTAGATATCGTCGCTAGCAGATTGTGCCCCAAGACCATCATGGCCGGCACTTGCGTCACTGTGTGACACGGTTACCTCGCTAGGTAAGTGGGAGTAACGCTCTTACGCGTTCCCTGCTAGTTTTCGTCTGTTTCTGAGTCTCGGATAACTGCCAACTGCCTACCATTTGATATTGCAGGCTACTTGTGTAGCGTGGCCCCTAGGGGGCTTTTCCTGCCTCAATCGTCTTACACTCGCGTGCAACACATCGGCTCAAATGTACCGGCTGGATTCGGTTGTCCTACTGCCCGTTACTGCCTCACTCGCCCGAGAGCGCCTAGCCATTTAGCACGTGCTAGGAACGTGGGGGACGGTGCCGCGTGCGGGGAACGCATCCCCCGAACCTTGCTCCGTTCCGCTTTGCTGTTGTGATGGCTACATTACGCTCTTTCCTAAATACGTCAAACATGCAGGTCAGAGCATGTTTCCGTTAGGTTTGTTCGATGAAACGGCCCAAAACCCGGGTATATTGTACCGTTATGTCCGTTTCGCCAAGTCAAGACTTCTGGCAAGATTTTTCCTAGATTTCACGTTTCCGCAGGTCAGAAGCCTAAAAAAGTTTTTCAACCCTGCTGGGCAGGCCTGCACACGCGCACACGCGTACACGCGCGCATGCGTACGTGTGCGTGTTCCTCTGTTGGGGCTTGAAGGCGGCAGAACGGGCCTGTAACCAGCCTGGTTAACCTCTCGCGTGTGCCTGCCTAACCCGGCTGGTTAAAGCGCTCAGATTGGCTCTGTGCGGCTCAAAGGTTGCTACGTGCGAAGCAAGTATCGTGCCGGTTCCAGCCGACTAGACCTGGTGTGATTGGTCCAATGTAAGATTTCCTGCGGTAGCACATCGTGGCGGGAAGATTTGCGGAATCGCCAGCAGTTCCAGGCGCGATGGGCAAAAGGGACATATCACGATTTATCACGATTTATCGGGGCGACAAACCGGACATTTCGGACGGACAAAACGGACATGTCCGGCATGTCATAGCAAGCAAGATTTCCTGCCTGATCTAGCTTTCGCAGGAAAAACCAGCATCTAGACCTGTTGAGATTGGTCTGAATTCGAGAGAACTTTCTAGCAGGTTAGGGCTGGAAGGCTACATTGGTGGTTCTAGAACCAATTCTAGAATGACGTTTCCGCTGGTCACAGGCTTGCCCTGCCCGCAATGTCCGTATCCGTCCACATTCCAGGCTTTCGATTTACCAGCCCTAGCCATATCGAACTGTAGCTATCGCGAGATCTAGGCAGGCTAGGTATCCACCACCTAGACCGGGCTAAAGTCCGGCTACGTGGCTCTCAGAGCCCTTACAGGCCATGGTCTGGCTTGCCCTAGTTTGTCTAGCCACAGAGCCAAGCCATAGGCATAGCCAAGCCACAGAGCCAAGCCATAGGCAGAGCCATAGGCAGAGCCATAGGCAGAGCCATAGGCAGAGCCATAGGCAGAGCCATAGGCAGAGCCATAGGCAGAGCCATAGGCAGAGCCATAGGCAGAGCCATAGGCAGAGCCATAGGCAGAGCCA